>Ga0194127_10008357_pt1 | contig 11134 bp, 6 predicted proteins | sample TA2KigC100mmetaG_FD_148624 | JGI IMG/M metagenome (GOLD analysis project Ga0194127, IMG submission 148624) | Freshwater microbial communities from Lake Tanganyika, Tanzania - TA2015036 Kigoma Deep Cast 100m | ecosystem: Environmental > Aquatic > Freshwater > Lake | place: Tanzania: Lake...
TTCTGGCCTTCGAGCAATGGGACGGGGGCGGAGGCGCCCGGGAAGGCGAAGGCGACCCCGTTGCGAGCGCCTTCGATGGCCAGGATGCTGTAGCCGGCGAGCGGTTCGCTGCCGGTCAGGGAGAGGGAGGCGCTGCCCCGGCACCAGCCGTCACTGCCGGGCTGGGAGCATTGCAGGGAACTGGAGACAGTGGCGGGAGGGTGGGTGGTGGTACCTGAACCAACCAATTGGTCAATTCGATACACCCCTGCGGGATATTGGTGAGAGTAAGCAAATTCATACTGCGTGCAGGTGAAACCGTTGCTGGCGGAGTAACCCGGGACGCAAGCTCCAGTACTTGGTATGTCGGACGGAGGGGGGTGCCAAACAACGGCCACTCCACACCAGGTATCTGGATTGCTGTCATAGCAAGTATCGCGGATCCACCAGTAGTTATAAGAAGTGGTCACCGTCCGGTCGGGGCCGATGTAGGCGGCCAGGGCCGGGACGGCCAGCGCCAGGGCCAATCCCAGGCCGGCCAGGGTTGTCATGATTTGGATTGTCTGCCTGCGAGTCTTCATCGTGGATTGCCTCCTGTGTGGGGATGAAGTCAGTCACAGTATAGGCTGATTCGCAGGGATGTCAAGGGGCTTTTGGACCCCGGTCCCGCACGGGCAGGGGAGGAAGGGCGCCTGGGCTCCATCCTCCCCGTGCAGATTCACTTCAATCCTTCCAGTTGCGCCTTGAGTTTGGCGGCCGTTTCCCTGTAAACCGCCAGTTTCTCACGCTCCTTCCCGACCACAGCCGCCGGGGCTTTGGCGGCGAAGTCGGAGGCCAGTAGCCTCTCCAGCCGGGCGACCTGTGATTCGTTCTCAGCCAATTCCCGCCCCAGGCGCGTCAGTTCTTCGGCCAGGTCCACCATCCCGGCGAGCGGCACGTGGACTTCGAGCGGTCCCACCACCAGGGCGATGGAATCAACCGGCTTGGTGGGGGTTTGGATATAGATGGAACGATATCGAAACGGGCCGGGTCCAACCCGGACAGGGCGGCGATGACCGGCGCCTGTCCCTCCAGCAGGCCCGCCTTCGTCCCGCCGGCGATGACGGCCGGGATGCGCTTCGCCGGGCCGACGTTTTTCTCGGCGCGCAGGTTACGGATGGCGCGTACCACCTCCTGCACCAGCGTGAAGTCGGCCAGTCTGGCTTCCTCCCAGCCTTCCAGTCCGCGCGGCCCCGGCCACGGGGCGACGATGAGCGCTGCGGGCCAGTCCTTTGCCAGATCCGCCAGCGGTGAATCGAGCAGGGCTTTGCGCAGGTGGCCCCACAGTTCCTCGGTCACGAATGGCGTGAAGGGGTGCAGCAGGCGCAGGGAAATATCCAGCGCCCGGACGAGGGTTGCGACCGTCTGTGCCCGGGTCCCGTCCATTTGCAGTTGCAACTTGGCGACCTCCACATACCAGTCGGCGAAATCAGACCAGAAGAAATCGTAGACCTGCCGCCCGGCCTCGCCGTATTGATACGCCTGGAACAGGCGCTCCGCGTCCCGGATGAGTTGCTGTAATTTGGCCCAGATCCACGAATCGGCGAGCGTCCAATCTTGGGTACGGACCGCGGACGATGGACCGTGGTCCATGTTCTGTCGTCCATCGTCGCCGAGCGCTGCGATGGTAGAGATCACAACCCTGCCCGCATTCCAGATCTTGTTGACGAAATTCCGGTTGGATTCGATCTTCTGGTAGGATGGGGTGGTCTGGTCGTTGCCGGGGGTGGAGCCCACCAGCAAGGTGAAGCGCAGGGCGTCGGCGCCCAGCTCATCCATGATGGCGAGAGGGTCGATTGCCGTACCGTAGGACTTGCTCATCTTGCGTCCCCCATCCGAACGGATCAGGCCATGCAGGTACACCAGACGGAATGGGACATCCCCGGTGAATTCCAGTCCCATCATGATCATGCGCGCCACCCAGAAGAACAGGATGTCGTAGCCGGTCTCCATGATGGCGGTGGGGTAGAAGTAATTCAGGTCCGGCGTATGTTCCGGCCAGCCGAGGGTCGAGAATGGCCACAGGCCGGAGGAGAACCAGGTGTCGAGCACGTCCGGATCCTGATGAATGTTCTCGCCACCACAATGTGCGCACTTTGATGGTTCTTCGCGCACGCATGTCTCCTTGCCGCAATTCGCACAATACCAGACCGGGATGCGGTGTCCCCACCAAAGTTGGCGGCTGATGCACCAGTCCTTGATGTTCTCCAGCCAGTTGTAATAGACCTTCTCGAAGCGCTCCGGGATGATCTCGATGCGCCCATCGCACACGGCAGCCAGGGCTGCCTCGGCCAGCGGCCGGATCTTGACGAACCACTGGGTGGAGATCATCGGCTCGATGATCTCACGGCCGCGCTCAGAGCGCGGGATGGTGGTCAGGTAGGGCTCTTCCTTGATGACCAGGCCGGCGGCCTCCATATCGGCCCAGAGTTTTTCGCGGCACTCGTAGCGGTCCATACCCGCATACGGCCCGCCCACCTCGGTCACTTTTACGTTTGCATCCAGCATCGAGAGGATGGGCAGGTTGTGGCGCTGGGCGATCTCGTAGTCGTTGGGGTCGTGACCGGGCGTGATCTTGAGCGCGCCGGAGCCAAACTCGCGTGAGACGTAATCATCGGCAATGACCGGGATCTCGCGACCCAGCATCGGTACAATGGCGGTCCTGCCAATGAATTTCTGGTAGCGTTCATCCTCGGGATGGACCGCCACTGCCGTATCGCCCAGGATGGTCTCCGGGCGGATGGTGGCCACTGGGATGAATTCATCCGAATCATTCAGCATGTATTTGAAGTAATACAATCTGGCTTCTTCCTCGATGTATTCCACCTCCAGGTCGCTGACGGCCGTCTTCAGCGCCGGCGACCAGTTGATCAGGCGCGGGCCGCGGTATATCAGGCCTTTCTCGTACAGGCGCACGAAAGCCTCCCGGACAGCGCGCGACAGTCCCTCGTCCAGGGTGAACCGCTCCCGGTCCCAATCGCAGGAAGCCCCGATGCGTCGGATCTGGGTGGAGATGATGCCGCCGTATTTTTCCTTCCAGGCCCAGGCGCGCTTCAGGAATTCCTCCCGCCCGACGCGTTCTCGGGATGTGCCTTCCGCCTCGAGCATTTTCTCGACCTTGATCTGGGTCGAGATGCCGGCATGGTCGGCGCCGGGCACCCACAGGGATGGGATGCCCTTCATGCGGTGGTAACGGATCATTAAATCTTCCAGGCTGACGAACAGAACGTGCCCGACATGCAATTCGCCGGTGATGTTCGGCGGTGGGATGGAGATGACGAACGGCTTGACAGATGGATCGAAGCCCGGCCGGTGCGGGTCGTTGGATGGCCGGAAATATCCACCTTTCTCCCACATGGCATAAACGCGCGGCTCGGTGGATTTGAAATCATAGGCTTTGGGGAGTTCGTACTGGGTCATTTTCTCTTCTCCTTGGGCTCGAAGTTGGATCGTTGTGATGCCCATTCAAGTTTCAGGTTGTAGGGACTCGACCTTTGATATAGTTCGCCGGTGTGCTGCTGGATGTGACGGATGTTGTAAATTTGCAGTTCGAACTTGTTGGCGAGCGCCCCGGCGGCTCCGGTCGGCCCATCGAGGTCCATGACGGGTATCTGGGCAACTACGTCCCGCTCGACCAGGGCGAGTCTCTCCAAAATTTCCTCTTTCGAGAATGGCTTGCCCGGGTTCGAATGCGGCCTCTGCTCCCAGCGGGGATAGCCTTTTTCCTTTGCTTTCAGGTACAGGTGCGCAAAACGCAGAGCGTGATAGGCGACAAACCAGAACCTGTCCGTGTCGCGCGGATCATCCCACGCTTCGGGTGGACATTTCATAACCGCCTGTTTCAACATGGCAAGCGAGGCAAGATATTGAGATTGAATTATGCTTCGTATGTTCATGGCTGTTCCTCGATATTTTTGCAGCGTCTTTCGCAGATTTATTGTAACCTTCGGTCAATTCGTGTCCTTCGATGCAAAAAATTTCAGCGCTTTTTCGAGCGATTTCCCGAAATCCGGCGGGAACTCGTGGCCGAGTTCCGGGTGGTCTTCCAAGCGGCAGGCGATGCCGTGTTGCGATAAATATCCGCAGACTTGGAGGAAGAAATCGTGGCGCGGGTCCCTGCCTCCGGCAACGAGATAGCCGCGCGGCTGGACCTCGCGCCGGGACGCGGTCCATTCGGCCAGCAGCGCCGGCTCGATCCGCCCCGGGCAAACAGCCAGGAATCCGCACGCCGGCAGGCTGCCGTTGAGCGCCAGGCGGATGGCAAGCGCCCCACCCTGCGAGAATCCGCCAACGACCACCCGCGACCTGTCGATGGGGTATCGTTCACAGAGACGCCCGTACTGCTGGAGCGCCTCCGCCTGCCCCAGGTCGCGGTCGGACCAGGAATACGCACCCGGCCAGGCCATCTGGGAGGATTGCACCGCCGCCACCAGCCAGCCCTTTTCGCAGGCCGTCTCCCAATGCGAGAGGTCTGCTTCGGCGCTGCTGCTCATGGCATGCAATGCAACCAACACAGGCCAGGGCCCGGCCGCCTTCCCCGGTTCCCGGATGAACAGCGCCGGGCATGATCCCTGCTGCGCTGCGGCATGGCGTTCCCGGCAGACAGCAACCATTCCTTCGAAACCCGGATCGCCTTGCAGCGGCTCCAGGTCCGGGTCGCTGCGCAGGGTTGATTCGGACCACCACATGCCAGCGTTCAGCGCTTCCCGGAAAACCTGCAGCGCCTCGTCCATCTTTTGCAGGCGCGAGAGCAGGCAGATGCGCCAGAAACCCGTCCGGGCGGACTGGGTGGGGAATTCGGCGGCCAGGCGTTCGGTGGCGGATAATGCGGCGGCGTAGTCGCCCCGTCCGTAGCAGTCCATCATCTCACGGGAGCGGCGGAAGAATTCGCGTTCGTCGGTCATGGCGCTCCTCCCGTCACGGGCTCCCACTCCAGCGGGGCGACAGCGGCCTCTCCGGATGTCAGGGTTGCCACCCACGGCCAGCCGGCAGTCGTGATGTACCACTTTCCGGTCCCCGGGTTGAAGACGAATTCCGGCGCGTGGGTCTCCAGTTCGGTCAACAGGCTGGGCGCGTTCCCGCGCCCGCGGTAGATGCCGAAATCATAGGGGTTGTCCGAATGGAAGACGAGGGTTTCGTTATAACTCCCCGGGTCCGGCCAGACCTGGAAGGTCAGCAGGATGCCGGGCCAGAAGAAGGAGTCGTTATTGTAGGTCAGCGCCAGGTAGTAGCGCCCGGCGTTGTCCACCACGAAGGGTGATTCCATCGAGGAGAACGGCGAGTTGCGCTCGCTGCCCGGACCGCTGCGCAGGGCGGGACCGATGTACTGCCACCCGGTCAGGTCGAAGGATTGGTAGATATCCACCTGCGAGTAATAGGCGCCGCGGGCGGTGGTGTAGAGCAGCCACTGGCCGGGCGCGACCCGTAGCACCATCCCGTCCCGGAAGAACTTGTGGTATGGGGCGGGCATGGTGATGGTATGGTTCTCCCAGGTAATGCCATCCTCCGAGGTCATCTGGTGCAATTCGTGCGGCGACCAGAACATGTGGTAGCGCTCCCCGTCGTGGATGACGTGCGGCGCCCACGCCAACCCGCCGAAATCGGCTAGCGGCGCGGTTTCGGTCATGCCGCCAACGGGTGGGAATTCGTCGCTGACGGCGGCCGCGAAGTACTTCTCCTGGTTGAAATCGCCGTCCGTGCGGGAGGTGATGCCTGCCAGCCGCCAGTCCCCTACCGCATCCTGATAGATAGTGTGGTCGTTGATGTAATAACCGGCTTCCTGCGGTCGGAACAGGGACTGCCACTCCCCGGCGATGCGCGGCATGAGCAGCACCGAGGGACTTTCTCCGCCCAGCGCCAGCGCCTCACCCAGGACCTCGGGGCTGCCGCCGTCCTTCGGCACGCGCCACACTCGGTAGGTCCCGCCGGCGCTGTGGTGCAGGAAGGAACCGAATTCCACCTGCCCGAGCTCCTGCCAGGTCCCATCGCCATTGAACTCGATGCGATATGTCTCGTTTTCGGGGTCGGCGATCCAGCCGAGGTGGATCCAGCCGGAACCGCTCGCCACCCGCACTCCGACCTCTGCCTGTCGCTGCGGGAGACCGGCGCGCGGGACTGAACTGTAGAAACCGGTCTCAAGTGGGGCTTCCAGGTAGATCCGCATGATAATCTCCAACAGCAGCCACAAACCGAGCAGGGAACCGGCAACAGCCAGGAAGGTTCTGAGCGAACGCTTGATTTTCATGGTCACGCTCCGTTTCCGGTGGGCGGGTCGTCGCTGCGCCAGCCGGGGGCGATGTACTGGATGCGTTTGAAGGGTCTGACCTGTTCGCCGACCGCGTCCCGCATGATATTACCGGAGACGTGCATCAGCGTGTCGTCGTAGGCGGCGATGACGCCCATGGCCGCCCAACATGGGAAGTGGTGGTGCAGCAGCCCGGCCTGCTCCTCGGCGCCATCCGCCGGGACCCCGGCCAGTTTTTCAGCCACGTACCGGGCGCAGCCGCAGGCGGCGTCGCGCCTGACCTCGACCGATTGGATGACACGGGTCTGTCGATCGACTTCGATCTCGAATGCCGGCATCCCGAAGGTACGGGCGAATTCACGGATGAGCGGGTCGTCGTACGCCACTTTTTCGCGGCGCGAGACCCAGTAATGGGTTTCGCCCAGGGAGCAGAGCGGTTTGGGAGTCACGCAGGCCACTCCCTGCTTCTCCAGCCAGCCGCGCAACTGGCGCGCCAGCCCGGGCGGCAGGACGGCTTCGTTATCGACGGCGGCGATGACGGCTTTGGCGCCAGTCATCTGGCAGATATCCGGCAGAAGTTCCGCCAGGCCTTTATGCTCGGCGAATTGAAGCAGCAGGTCGGCCGGCGGGAGGCTTTCGGGCAGGTAGTCCTCCGGGTAGTCGATCACCTGGGGATAGGCCGCTTTGGCCTCCCAGGTCGCGAGGTTCCACCCGGCGGGCATGTGCCGCTCGATGTTCGACACATGCCGTTTCCCATATTCGCTGTTCGTGATTGCCAGGATATTCATCATTGCCTCGGATTAACAAAAGACCTTCCGTCCGATGAGGACGAAAGGTCAACCTTCCGCGGTACCACCTCGGTTCGCCAACCATGCGCCGCATGGAAAAACCAGGCGGTGCAACGGCGCGCTCACCCGACCATCATCGGGTTTCGCTGTAACGGGCTTCCCGTGCCGTTCTACTCGCCTCCGTTTGGGGGCTTTCTTCGGCATCCACTCCGGGCGACATTCAGCGGCGGCTTCCTGTGGGGGCTTCCAGCCAGCGGCCACACCTTCTCTATCAGCCTGCCGGTCGCTTACTCCTCCCGGGCGATTTTGAGCGATTATAACGAGCGCAACGGGTGGCGTCAAGCATTAATGCAAAAAGCCGGTTGATCAATCCCACTTGCTCAACCGGCTTTTGCTTATGTGGCTTCCCTAGGACCACCCGAGGCGTCAAATCTGTCCACAGTTTAGCGCCCGGGTGTTACCAAAATGTTGCCATCAAATATCGTCCGCCTCCAGGCTGGATAACACCCGGGCGGCGAACTGGTCCCATTCCGGCCGCAGGGGGGCTTCGAGCAGGCTGGCGGAGAGACGGTCGAGCAGTGCATGGACGCGCTGCGCCGGGAGCGACGGGTCGCGTCCCAGTTTCCGCAGCAGTTGCGCCAGCAGGCAATTGGATGTGATCTCGCCCCACGGCATCGGGTTCTTCTCGAACAGACGCACACTGACTTCCATGATGAGCAGCGCCCGAGGGTAATTCCCTTTTGCGATCAGCAATTGCGATTGCCAGTAGGCATCCAGTGTCTCACCCTGGGCGTACCCATTTGCCCTGGCGGCCTCCGTATTCTGTCGCCGGTACTGCTCAACCAGGTCGAGGCGTCCCTGTTTCAATAGTAGACCAATCCACATCCCCCGAATGAAGGATGCCAGGGTTTCGATGCCGGTAAGCCGGGCCTTATTGTAAGCATCCTCGATGATCTGCTCCCCGGACGGGTCGCCCAGGCAGGCCAGCGACATGCCCAGGCGCTGCAGGCTGTCCAGTGCGACGAAGTTCTCGCCGCCGATGGCGATGCCCTGCTGGTAACAATTGGAGGCCGGTTGATAGGCTTGCAGGCGGAAGTAGATATCACCCTGCAATTTGTACCCGGCGGAAGCGATCTCGTGATGGCCGCGCTTTTGCCCCAGTTCCAGGGCGCGCCGGGAAAAATCCCAGGCGGTTCCGATCTGTCCGTTATCGAGGCTGTTCATGCTGTGATAAGCGCACAGGTAACCCAGCATACGCCATGATTCGGTACGCTTGGCAAGTTCGATGCCCTGGCTGGGGGCGTGCAGGCCGTTCTCGAAATCAGCCCTGAAGTAATGGGAAAGGCCCAACTGGCTGTACGCCACCGCCTGGCCGTAGAGATCATGGGTGGATGCGTAATCCTCCAGGCTTTGCCTGGCATATTCCAGGCCGGCGGCAGGCCGCCCCAGGAAATTTTCGCTGGCGGCCATGTGCGCCCGGGCATGGGCGCGTGAGCCGAGCAGGAGCGGGTCGCGCGTTTCTCCTGCAAGGTCGATCGAACGGCGGAACCATATCTGCGCCTCGGCCAGCCGACCCAGCATGAAGAGGAATACTCCATGATGGGTATTGGTCTCCATAAGTTCATAGAGGTTGCCGCTGCGCGTGGCGTAGGGCAGGGCGTCTTCGGTGTACCTCAGCCCTTCGCTGAAACGATTGGCAGCCATGCAGGCGTCGCTCAGGCCGTCGAAGGCGCTCCCGATCAGCAGGTCGCTGCCCCGCGTCCGCCCGATCTCGAGCAGGGTGCGGTTGATGCCTTCCAGCGTATCCTGGTCGTCGTTCTTGAAGGCCATGTCGCTCCAACTGGAGTACAGGGAGTGGATCTGCTCATCACGCAGCGCAGGTGCGCGCGGGATGAGGCGCTCGGCGCGGCGGTATGCGGCGTTGGCATCCGCCACCGACGCCAGGCGGTAGGCATTCCGCCCGGCTTCCACCCAGAAGTCGAAGGCCTGCGCATTCTCCCCGGCATGTTCGAAGTGATGTGCCAGGACGGCCGCCTGGGGCGAATCAGAACCGCCGGGCTGCTCCTGGAGGGCGCGCGCCACTTGCAAGTGCAAGTGACGGCGGCGGGCCGGGCTGATGTTCTGGAGCAGGCTCTCGCGGATCTTCTCATGGACGAAGGCGTAACCGAACCCCTCTTCCTGGTAGGCATCGCGCGCCACGAGGTGGGCTTTTTCGAGTTCATCCACCACCTGCGCCAGGCGCTCCCGCGGCAGGGATACAGCCCTCTCCAGGAAGAGCAGGTTGAAGCGGCTCCCGAGGATGGCGGCAGTCAGGAGCACGCTGCGGGCTTCTGCGGAGATGGATTGCAGGCGGGACTCGATCATCTGGTGGATGCTGGTCGGCAGGGGCAGCCGGTCGATCTTCTCCAGGTCGGTCTGCTCCGGCAGCCTCAATACGGCATGGAGGATCTCGAGCAGGAAGAAGATGTTCCCGCCGCTGTCCTGCGTCAGGCGTTCGAGGAATGCCTGCGGGATGGGAGCGCCGAGGATGTGACCCGCCAGGCTGGCAATCTCCTCCCGGCTCAGTTGTTCCAGGTAAATCTTGCGAAGCCGCCGGGGGGAGGAGACCAGCATCCACTGATCGAGGCTTTCGTTCGCCTCCTCCATCCGGCTGGAGACGACGAGCAGTCCCTGGCGGGGGTCGCGAAAGCCATGTTCCAGGAGATGAGCCAGCAGCGCCAGGGTGGACTCGTCAGCCCAGTGCACATCGTCCATGAACACCAGCAGGGGGCGCTGTCCCGCGAGGCCCTCGAACAACCGGACAACCGCTTGCATCAGCGTGGTGCGGTTGTAGGGGGACAATACTTCGGGCAGGCGCGGCAGGTCGTCCCGCAGGGAAGCCAGTTGCGGCAGCAGCGTAACGAGCGGGGCGGCCCAGTAAGCCGGCAGGGCGATCAATTCCTCCGGGGAAAGGGCGCGCTCCAGCATTCCCATCCAGGGGTGGTACGGCAGGTTCGAATCCCCGGCCCGGCAGACGCCGAGCAGCAAGCGCGGGGTGGATTCCAGCCGCTGGTAGAATTCCTGCACCAGGCGGGTCTTCCCCATGCCGGCTTCGCCCAACACCAGCGCCGCGCCGCCTGCCTGGTACGCGCTGCGGAGTTGTCCCAGGGCGGGTCCCTGGCCGGTGAACGGCGCCTGGACGCTTTCGCGGATCGGCCAGACAGGGTGATGTAAGGTCTCCAGCCTGGGTTCGTTGAAAATGCGCGCCCTCATGGCGAGGATTTCCTGCGGGAGCGCCTCATCGAGTTCGTCCCGGCAGATCTGCTCGAACTTCTGGTAATGCAGGCGCGCCTCGTGCCGCTGGCCGGTCTCCAACAGGAGGCGGAGCAGGGTGGCATTAAGTTTCTCATCGAAATCATCCAGTTCGATGGCTTTCTGCGCCCAGGCCAGGGCGTTCTTGAAATTCCCCAGCGCCAGTTCGTGGCCGGTGAGGCGTTCGAGGATGCGCAGCAAGTCCCGCTGCAGGGTTTCACCCGTTTGGATATGCCAGTGTTCCAGCGACTCCGAGAAGGCAAACTCATCCCCTGCCAGGAAATTAGTGGAGCGCCACAGGGCGGCTGCCCGGCTGAAGACCAGGAGCGTTTCAGGCGGGAGGAGCGAGTCTTGCGGCAGGGTCCAGACGGCGCGGCTGACCGAACCCACCAGCCGGCGGAAATCCCAGACATCCACCGCCAGGCGTTCTTGGTCGAGCGAGATCGTATCGTGGTAGGTCTGGATGACTTCGTCGAGGGCGGGGGCGCCGCGTAATTTCCCGAGGGTGAGGGTCAGGCTGCGCCGGGCATCGGTCTCCGATTCGCCCGGCCAGAAGATGCCTGCCAGTTTACCGCGGGTGATGGCCGTGCCGGTGGCGGCCAGGTAGAACAATAACGCCCGCGTCTGCCGCCGCGGGATGGACAGAGGCTGGCCATCCAGGAGTACGAGCGGCGGACCGAGCAGGTTGATTGCAAGCATTCTGTCTATCCGGTATTGGGAGCGGTTGTGCGACTACTTCCCGGTTACTTTTCCCGCTTGTGCTGTCTGGAGGATATCATGCGCCGAGCGCCCC
>Ga0194127_10008358_pt1 | contig 11133 bp, 6 predicted proteins | sample TA2KigC100mmetaG_FD_148624 | JGI IMG/M metagenome (GOLD analysis project Ga0194127, IMG submission 148624) | Freshwater microbial communities from Lake Tanganyika, Tanzania - TA2015036 Kigoma Deep Cast 100m | ecosystem: Environmental > Aquatic > Freshwater > Lake | place: Tanzania: Lake...
TGTCCCCGTCGAGATCCCACGACCAGGTCGAAGCAGCCACACTCGAACGGTCGAGGAACTGCACGGTCAGTCGTCTGGTCGCTTGCGGAACGAAGTTCGCGAAGCAGAGGTCGGTCCGGATGTAGGGGGCTCGCTGGAGTGTTGCCGGCGGGTGCATGGCGTCGAACACCGTCAGGGTCACGTCGTAGTCGCCGCAGTTCGGGTAGTTCCACGTCGGGTTCTGCAAGCTCGAGTCGGGCACGCCGTCCTCGTCGAAGTCCCAGGCCCAGGCGAGAACACCGCCCGGCGCGCTGCTGTGGGAAGTGTCGTAGAAGGCGACGTGCAACGGCGACGGGCCGCTCGTCCGGTCGGACGTGAAGTCCGCGGTGAGACCGGACTGGGCAGTTGCGAACGAGGCGAGGGCGGCGGCGAGGAGCGCGGTCTTCATGGGAACCTCCAGGTGGTGGGGTGGTTTCAGGTCGGGACGACCTGGATCGCGCAGGATCCCGCCGCCGTGCGTCAGGATTCTCTGGTGGATTCCCTGGACCCGGACCAGCCGTTCCCTTGCACCGCGTAGCGACGCGCGCACGCAGGGCAGGGCCGCCTGGAAGACGAACGCCCGGCTGCGGACCGCCGTGTTCCTCCCGCTCATGGGCCGCGCGGGCCCGTTCCCGCGCCTCCACCGCCTGCTGGCCGCACGGAGCCCTGCCGCATCCGGGCAGTCTCGTCGCCATGCGCGCCGGCGGACCGGCCTGTGCCGGCGGCGCCCGACGACCGCAGCGCCCGCTACCGCCGCGCCGGCAGCGTGAGCTCCAGCACCACGGTCTGGTCGCCGCGCTTCACGGTGACCTTGGCCGGGCCCTGCAGCCCGAACAAGGCACCGAACAGCTCGCGCCGGCTCGTGACCTCGCGGTCGCCGACCTTCTGGATCACGTCGCCGACCTGGAACCCCGCCTTGGCGAACGCACCGTCCTTCTGCACCTCGGTGACCTTGGTGCCGTCCAGCGTGATGCCCGGGTTGAAGCCGCCCCGCCCGCCCCCGGCGGCCTGCATGCCTTCGCGCGACAGCAGGTTGTCGAGGTTGGCGATGCCGAGCGCCCCGATCGCGATCACCGTCGCCGAGTGGCGCTGGTACTGCTCGACCGCCTCGTCGTAGAGGTCGTGCTGCGTGTGCCAGATGTGCCCGTAGTTGTGGTCGCCCGCGAGCGGCCACTGCCACGCGGGCACGTTCGCGGCCAGGAAGCTCGTGTGGTCGCTGCCGCCGCCGCGCAGGCCCTGGACCTCCTGCACCGTGAACTTCATGTCCTGCTCGATCGTCGCGACGCCCGCGAAGACCCGCTGCAGGTCGGGCAGCATCGCCTTGGTCGCCGGCACGCCGGCCACGTAGTTGGTGCCGGCGTCGTGGTTCAGGTAGGCGGACACGCGCGGCATCTCCTCCTTGTGCATGGCCACGTAGGCCGCCGAACCGAGCAGACCCTGCTCCTCGGCGTTCCACAGCGCGATGCGGATCGTGCGCCGCGGCTGCTGGCCGCTCTGCAGGATCAGCCGCACGGCCTCCATCGCGGTGGCGCAGCCCGAGCCGTTGTCGACGGCGCCGGTCGCACCGTCCCACGAGTCGATGTGGCCGCCGACGATCACGAACTCGTCCTTCTTGTCGCTGCCGGGGATGTCGCCGATCACGTTGCAGACCTTGACCGGGCCCTTGCGGAAGCGGTTCTGAACGTGGAACTCGAGGTCGGTGGCGCTGCCCGCGGCGAGCCGGGCCTCGAGCTTCTTCCAGTGGTCCATCGCGAGCGTGACCTGCACCACGGTCGGCAGCCTGTCCATGTCGAGCCTGCGCCAGTTGCTGCCGCGCGCTCCGCCGGTGCGCAGGTAGGGGTCGGTGGCGCCGCGCACGGTGCCGAGGATGCCGGCCTGCTCGCAGGCCTTCAGCGCGTCGAACGGGGGCGGCTCGGGCGCGTTCTCGGCCGGCGGCGCAGGCCGCTCGCCGCGGCGGCCGGACTCACGGGGCGAACTCGGCAGGACGAGCCACGCACCGCGCAGCCGGTCCTTGACCTCCGCGAACGCCTGCTCGGTCGCGGGCAACAGGATCGCCGGGCCGCGGCGCAGGCCCTTGGTGCCCGCCGACCATGCCGGCGTGTTGAACTCCAGCACCTCGCGCTGCTGCGTCTCGCCGTCCTTCCACAGCATCTGGCCGAACCACGGGCCGCGCTCGAAGGAGACCGGCACCTCCTCCCAGGGTTCGAGGTGCACGTTCTGCAGGCCGAAGCTGCGCAACTGCTCGGCGACCCATTCGCACGCGAGCAGGTTGGCCTGCGAGCCGGTCAGCCGCGGGCCGATGCTGTTGGTCAGGTAGTCGAGGTGCGCCATGACCTGGTTGTCCGCGCGGCTCGCCGCGACGATGGCCGCGGCGGCGGGGCTGAGTTCGGTCGCGGGCGCCGCCACCTGCGCGAACGCGGGCAGCGACAGGCAGAACAACAGGAAGGCCGACGGGAGGGGGCGGTGGGTCACGGGGACTCCGGGGTAGGGGGCAAGGGGATTGGCACCCGCCACCGGCGCCGGCGGTATGGGCACAAAGCCCTGGCTCGGGCACGCCGTGGTGCGTAGGGCTGGCCGCCCGGGTTTCCGTCCTGGATGGCCGGGCCGCCGTGTGATCGTGTTGGTGGTCGTGTTCGGTCCGTGGGGCAGGCCGCGTGCGCAGTCGTGCATCCGGCGCCTTGCAGCGCCATCGCCAGGTGCAGGGCGCCGCTCAATGACCCACCAGCAGCTGCACCGCGTTGCTGATGTCGACGCCGAACGGCGGCGTCGGCGTCGGCACCACGAGCGCCTGCGCGACGAGCAACAGCCCCGACAGCATGGGATCGTTCGGCAGCACGAGCGGCAGCGACGCCCGGCCCTGCGCATCGGGCACGAGCACCGTGCTCGTCAGCATCGCGCCGAGGTCGAGGAACAGGAACAGGCCGTTGCCGTAGTGCACCGGCGCGCCCGGGAACGAGCACGCGCAGAACGCGAACGTGCCCGCGGGCATGCCGGTCAGCGACAGCACCGCGGTCTGGCCGAGGATCGGGTCGCCGCACGCGAGCTGCGGCACCGAGGCCCCGGACTGGTAGGACGCGCCGATCCGCTTGCTGAACGCGTCGGGCACCAGCGTCCAGACCTCGCGGCCCTTCACGCCGTCGTTGGCCGCCCAGAACAGCCGGCCGCTCGAGGTCACGAACTGGTTCGGCGACGAGCCCGTGGTGCCCGGGTAGAGGTCGGCGACCCGCCGCGTGCCGGCCGAAGTGCCGTCCGTGCGCCAGAGTTCCTGGCCCGCGGTCGGTTCGACCGCCGCGAAGTAGACCTGCCGGTCGCCGACGGCGAGCAGGCCCGAGGGGTTGGCACTGCTGGCGCCCGGGTTGATGTCGAGCACGAGCGTCGTGCCGCCCGCGGTGCCGTCGCTCTGCCAGAGTTCGTTGCCGTGGCTCGCGTGGCTGGCGCGGAAGAAGACCTGCCCGCCGCTCGCGACGATGCCCGAGATGCTGCTGCCCGCAGCACCCGGGTTCTCGGGCAGTCGTGCGTGGACGGCAGGCCATCGCCTTGCACGGTGCACCGGGCCCTGCATCATGGCCCGCCGTCGCCCCCAGCCACGACACCATGCGCAGCCTGCTCCTGCTCGCTCTCGCCATCCCCGCCCTGCTCGCGCTGCAAGAGCCGCAAGCCGAACCTGCACCGGCCACGACCCGCGGCCGCCTGCTCGCCGTCGGCGGCGGCGGCACGAGCGACACCATCGTCGCCCGCGCGCTGGAACTGGCGGGCGGGGCTGGTGCGCGCATGCTGGTCGTCGCGCAGGCGTCGAACAAGACCGACGCGGGCGAGTCCTCGGCCGCGTTCTGGCGCGAGAAGGGCGCGCGCGAAGTGCACGTGCTCGATCTCGCCGACCGCGACCGGGCACTGGCGGAGATCGCGAAGGCCGAGTTCCTGTGGATGCCGGGCGGCGACCAGAACCGCCTGGTCGAGGCCCTGCGCGCCGCGGACGTGCTCGCGGCGATCCGCGCGCGCCACGAGGCCGGCGCGCTGGTCGGCGGCACCAGCGCTGGCGCGGCCGTGCTGTCGGCCGCGATGATCGTCGGCGGCGACACGGCGGGCCTCGAGGCCGTGCGCGCGGGCGGCACGAAGCTCGCGCAGGGCCTCGGGCTGTGGCGCGACGCGATCGTCGACCAGCACTTCCTGAAGCGGCAGCGCTTCCACCGGCTGCTCGCAGCGGTGCTCGACCGGCCCGAACTGGTCGGCATCGGCATCGACGAGCGCACCGCGGTCGTGCTGCACCCCGACGGGACGTGCGAGGTCGTGGGCGACGGCGGGGTGCTGGTCGTGGACGCGCGCGCGGCGCGGCGCAGCCCGGCGCGCGATGGCGAGGTGCACTCGGCCAGCGGGATCGCGCTCGCCGTGCACCGCCCCGGCGACCGCTTCCCGCTGCGGCCGCTGCACGCCCGGTAGGCCGCGCCGGCCGGCGGTGCCGGGGATGGTCGCGGACCGGACCGCGCCCCCCGGATAGGCTACGCGGCCGATGCGCCCATCCGCCTTAGCCGCCGTCCGCGCCGCCGTCCGCGCCGCCGCAGCACTCGTCTTCCTGGGCCTCGCACCCGCCCAGGACCCCGCCGCCGACCTGCTGCGCACGCTGAGCCTCGAGCAGAAGGCCGGGCAGCTGTTCGTGTCGTGGACCCTGTCGCGCAGCGAAGGCCAGGGCGCCGCGAACAACCACGAGAAGCTGCGCGCGGCGATCCGCGACGCGGGCCTCGGCGGCGTGATCCTGAGCCTCGGCACCGTCGACGACGTCGCGGCGCTGGTGCCGACGCTGCAGGCCGCAGCGCAGGTGCCGCTGCTGGTCGCGGGCGACTTCGAGGGCGGCGTGTGGTGGCGCTTCGCCGGCGCGACGGAACTCGGCAACCAGATGCTGGTCGGTGCCAGTGGCAGCGCCCGCCTCGCCGAGGCGATGGGCCGCATCACCGCGCGCGAAGCCAAGGCGCTCGGCTGCCACTGGGTGTTCGCGCCCGTGCTCGACGTCAACAGCAACCCGCAGAACCCCATCATCAACGTGCGCAGCTTCGGCGAGGACCCCGCGCTCGTCGCGCGGCTCGGCTGCGCGTTCGCGCGCGGCGTGCGCGGCGAGGGCCTGCTGCCGTGCGGCAAGCACTTCCCGGGCCACGGCGACGTCGACACCGACAGCCACCTCGCGCTGCCGACGGTGCCGGGCGACCGCGAGCGGCTGCTGCGGGTCGAACTGCTGCCGTTCCGCGCGGCGGCGCAGGAAGGGCTCGAGTCGGTGATGACCGGCCACCTCGCGGTGCCCGGGCTCGGCGAGGCGCCGGACGTGCCGGCGACGCTGAGCTCGCGCATCCTCGGTCCGGTGCTGCGCGGCGAACTCGGCTTCCCGGGCCTGGTCGTGACCGACGCGCTCGACATGGGCGGCGTCAAGAACGCGTTCCCGCCCGGCGAGGTCGCCGTGCGGGCGCTGCTGGCCGGCGCCGACGTGCTGCTGATGCCGCCCGATCCGCTCGCGGCGCGCGCGGCGGTGGTCGACGCGGTGCAGAGCGGGCGCGTGCCGGAGGCGCGGCTCGACGAGGCGGTGCTGCGCGTGCTGCGCAGCAAGGCGCGGGTCGGGCTGTTCGCGGGCCGCGGCGGAGTCGCGGCGGATTGGCGGCAGCAACTGCGGCGGCCCGACGCGGAAGCGATCGCCGACGAGATCGCCGCGGCCGGGCTCACGCTCGTGCGGGACCGCGGCGAGCTCCTGCCGCTGTGCGACGCGGTGGACGCGGACCCCGTGCTCGTGAACCTGTTCGACAAGGACGAAGGGGCGGGCCGCGAGTTCGCGGCGGCGCTGGCGCCGTGCTGCCGCGGCGGGGAACTGCGGCTGTCGAGCACCAGCACCCCGGCCGAGGTCGCGGCGGCGGCGGCGAAGGTCGCGGCCGCGCGGACCGTCGTGCTCGGCCTGTTCGTCAAGGTGCGCGAGTACTCGGGAAAGGTCGGGCTGCCGCCGGCACTGCGGCCGCTCGCCGCGGCGCTGCGCGACGACCAGCGCGTGGTCGCCCTGTCGTTCGGCAATCCCTACCTCGTGCAGCAGCTGCCGGTCGTCGACAGCTACGCCTGCGCGTTCGTCGCGACGGCGCGCACGGAGCGCGCGGCGGCGGCCGCGCTGCGCGGTCTCGGCGCCTTCGTCGGCCGGCTGCCGGTCGGCATCCCGGAGGTCGCCGCTGCCGGCACCGGGCTGTCGCTCTACGCGCGGCAGCCGGCGCAGAACCCCGCGCCCGGGCTCGCCGCCGACCTGCCCGACCAGCTGCGCGCGCTGCTCGAGCGCGCCGTCGCCGACCGCGCGTTCCCCGGGGCGGTCTGCCTCGTCGGCCGGCACGGCCGGGTCGCGGCCGAGGTCGCCGTCGGCCGGCTCGGCTACGACGCGGGCGATCCCGCGGTGACGCTCGACACCCCGTTCGACCTCGCGTCGCTGACGAAGGTCTGCGCGACCACGCCCGCGGTGCTGCGGCTCGTCGCGGCGGGCAAACTCTCGCTCGACGACCCGGTGCAGAAGTGGCTGCCCGCGTTCACGGGCATCGGCAAGGAGAAGGTCACGATCCGCCACCTGCTGGCCCACGACGGCGGGCTGCCGGCCTACGAACGCTACTACCGCACTTTGTCGGGCAAGGCCCCGATCGTGCAGGCGGCGGCGCAGGAAGGGCTCATGTACGAGCCGGGCACGGGCTCGACCTACAGCGACCTCGGCTTCGTGCTCTTGATGGCCGTGGTCGAGGCGTGCACCGGCGAACCGTTCGCGGCGTTCGTGCAGCGCGAGGTGCTGGCGCCGTTCGCGATGCGCGGCGCGCGCTGGGCGCCCACGGACGGCCCGGCCGTGTCGGGTGCTGCACCGACCGAGCGCGACGACGCGCGCGGCGGGATCGTGCGCGGCTACGTGCACGACGAGAACGCCTACGCGATGGGCGGCGTCTCCGGCCACGCGGGGCTGTTCGCGGCCGGCAGCGACGTGCTCGCCTACGGCATGGCCCTGCTCGAGGGCGGCCGCGCCGTGTTGCCGCGCGAACTCGTCGAACTGGCGACGCGGCCCGCGGGCCGCGGCGGCGACCGCGCGCGCGGGCTCGGCTTCCAGATGCTGGCGCCGGGCGGCTACGCGGGCACCGAGGTGTCGCCGGGTGCGTTCGGCCACACGGGCTTCACCGGCACGTCGCTCTGGTGCGATCCGCGGCTCGATCTCTGCGTCGTGCTGCTGACGAACCGCGTGTTCCCGACGCGCGTCAACAACAAGATCCAGGACGTGCGGCGCGCCGTGCACGATCTCGTGCGCGGCTCGCTGCGCTGACCACGAGGAACCCGATGCTCCACCGCCGCACCGCGACGCTGTTCTGCCTCCTGTTCACGGCCTACGCCACCGCGCAGGCCACCCCGGCGCCCGCGCCCGCGCCCGCCGCACCGAGCCGGACCCTGCGCGTGCACATCGTCGGCGCGTCGGTCAGCGGGGGCTTCGAGGACGGCCCGCTGACGGGCGCGAGCGAGCCGTGCGACACGGTGCCGCTGCTGACGATCGTCAAGGCGTGGGCCGGCGACGAGGCGAAGGTCACGATGCACAACCCGGTCAAGATGCTCGCGATGTTCACCGACCCGCAGAAGCTCGGCGAGGAGCAGGTGCAGGCCGCGCTGAAGCAGAAGCCCGACCTGGTGCTCGCGGTCGACTTCCCGTTCTGGTTCGGCTACGGCTTCGTGCAGGGCGACGAGGCGAAGGCGCGCAGCGAGAACCTCGCCGTGGGGCTCGGCCTGCTCGCGAGGTTCCAGGTGCCCGTGCTGCTCGGCGACCTGCCCGACATGCACGGCGCGGCCGCGCGCATGCTGCATCCGCGGCAGATCCCGTCGCGCGAGGTGCTGCAGCAGCTGAACCGGGAACTCGCGGCGTTCGTCGCGGCGCGCCCGAACCTGCGGATCGTGCCGCTGGCGCAGACGGTGCGCACGATGAAGGACGAGGGCGTGGTGTTGCCGCTGCGCGACGGGGCGGTGAAGACGCCGCCCGGGGCGCTGCTGCAGCAGGACCGGCTGCACGCGACGCGGCTCGGCATGGCGATGCTCGGCCACGAACTGCAGGGCGCGCTCGGCGCGGCGTTCCCGAAGGACCACCCGCTGCACTCGCGGCGGTGGAGCTTCGAGCAGTTCGTCGAGGCTGCGGGCGCGGGCGACGATCTCGCGGCCGTGCGCGAAGCGGTCGCGCCGAAGCAGGACGGCGGCCGCTGAACGATCAGCGCAGCAGCGGCGCCCAGGCGGGGTCGCGCAGCAGCCTCGCCAGGTGGCCGCCGAGTTGCGCCTTCTGCCACGGCTGCAACCGCAGGTCGTACTTCTGCGCCGCCCGCGCCTGCTCGGTCGCGCTCTTCGCGTCGCCGAGGGCGAGGCAGTGCAGCGCCGCCAGCGCGTAGGGGCGCAGGTCCTGGCGCGAACGGCCGGCGTCGCTGGTCGCCGCGAGCAGCGCGCGCAGGTGCTCGGTGGTCGCCGCGAGCGCCCCCGGGCTCTCGTCGCCGAGCGTCTCCAGCACGTCGAGCACGCTGCGTTCGTAGGCGCAGCGCCGCGCGCCCTCGGCGTCGCCGCGGTCGCGCGCGCGGGCCTCGAGGCCGCGCAAGTGGTGCACGAGGTTCTGCTGCAGCACGCGGTGCGGGGCCACGACCACCGTCGCGATCGCCTCGTCGTAGCGGCGCGACTGCAGCAGGATCTCGCTCCGCAGGATGCGCGCCTCGGGGTTCGGCGGGTCGATCGCGAGCGCCTGGCCGAGCAGCGCCTCGGCCCGGGCCAGATCCGAGAACGAGACCGCCTCGGCGGCCTGCCGCAGGTAGACCGGGTCGTGCGGCCGAAGTCGCAGCAGCGCCGCGGCGGTCGCCTGCGCCGCGGCCAACGTGTCGTGGTCGAGCGTGGCCTCGAACTCGGCGATGCGTTCCTGCAGCAGCAGCTGGTGCCAGCGCGGTTCCCAGGGCATCCACGCGATCGCCGCGGCGAGCGCGGCCACCGGGCGCGGGCGCTCGTTGCGCGCCGCCGCGAGCTGGTAGGGGGCGAAGGCGGTGTTCGCGACGACCGGGCCGAGCCCGAGCGCCAGCAGCAGGAGGCCGAGCAGACGCAGGGCCCACGCGGCAGCCGGCCGCCGGGCCGGCAGGGCGGCCGCCGCGGCTTTCTGCGCGGCGCTGCCGCAGAGCAGGAAGACCACCGCGACCGCGGGCGCGTTGCCGAGCGGTGCGCGCACGAACATCAGCAGCAGCAGCACGAACGCGGGCAAGAGGCGCGTCTTGTCGCGGTGGCCGCGCTGCAGCGCGAACAGCAGCACGCCGAACAGGCACAGCGCGGGCAGGCCGCCCTCGACGAGCAGTTCGAGCCAGTCGTCGTGCGCGGTGCGCACCTCGGTGGCCAGCGTGCGGCCGTGCGTCGAGTGCTCGATCTCCCGCTGGCTGCGCACGCGCGGGTACTGGACCGCGAACTGGCCGGGGCCGAAGCCGAACAGCGGCCGCTCGGCGAACAGTTGCCCGCAGCTCTGCGCGATCGCGAGGCGCACGTCGATCGTGCGTTCGTCGCGGTCGGCCGCCGCGGCCACGGCGGCGGCATCGGCGGGCAGCGGCAGCGGCCGCAGCGCCACGAGACCGGTGCCGAGCCCGGCGCCGGCGAGCGCCAGCGCGAGCGGCAGCCAGCCGCCCGCGCGCCGGCGCAGCAGCAGCAACAGCGCGAGCCCGGCCGGCAGCGCGACGAGGCCCGAGCGCGAGCCGTTCACGGCGAGGTAGGCGCCGGCCAGCACGAGCGCCGCGCGCCAGAGCCAGGGACGGGGGCTGCCCAGCACGGCGACCGCGGTCGCCGCGATCGCGGTCCACTCGGCGGCCACGTTGAGGTTGCCGAACACCGACACGGGCTCCTTGTCGACGCCGTAGCCCCAAAGCGGCGGCAGGCCCAGGCGCTGGCCGAGGCCGAAGGCCGAGGTCAGCAGCAGCAGGGCCGCGAGCGGCAGGGCGAACGCGCCGGGCGCCGCGGCGCCGAGCCGCAGCACGGCGCCGAGCGCCACCCAGTGCGCGAGCTCGTGCGCGGCCTCCCAGGGCCGCAGCGACCGCACGCTGATCACGGCGGCGACGGCGAGCCAGCCGACGAACGCAGCGAGGGCCCCCTCGCCGCGGGCGCGGCCGAGGCCGGGCCAGCAGAGCCACAGGGCGCCGCCGAGCAGCAGCAGGAGCCCGCGACGCACCTGCTCGAAGTCGAGCCACAGCGGGTGGAACGGCAGCACGAGCAGGCCGAGGAAGGTCCACGGCAGCCAGCGCGGCAACTCCCGGCTCGTGGGTTCCCCGGGCCCGGTCATGCCGCGCTCCGGCTCATGGCGCCCGTTGCTTGTCGAACTGCAGGATCGCGTCCACGAAGGCTTCGACGCGGAACGGCTCGAGGTCGTCCAGCCCCTCGCCGAGGCCCAGGAACTTGACCGGCACGCGCAGCACGTCGCGGATGCCGAACAGGGCGCCGCCCTTGGCGGTGCCGTCCATCTTGGCCAGGATCAGCCCGGTGACCGGCGCCGACTTCGCGAACTCGCTGGCCTGGCGGATCGCGTTCTGGCCGGTCGTGCCGTCGAGCACGAGCAGCGTCTCGTGCGGCGCCTCGGGCAGGCTCTTCTTGACCACGCGCACGATCTTCTCGAGCTCGGTCATCAGGTTCTTCTGCGTGTGCAGCCGGCCCGCGGTGTCGAGGATCAGGTAGTCGACCTTGCGCGCGATCGCCGCGGCGACGGCGTCGAACGCGACCGCGGCCGGGTCGGCGCCGGTCGCCTGCTTGACGATCGGCACCTGCATGCGGCCGGCCCACAGCGTCAACTGCTCGACCGCGGCGGCGCGGAACGTGTCGCCGGCACCGAGCAGCACCGAGCGGCCCCCGGTCTGCAGGAACCGCGCGAGCTTGGCGATCGACGTGGTCTTGCCCGAGCCGTTGACGCCGACGACGAGCACCACGGTCGGCCCCGCGGCGGCGCGCGCGAGCGGCGCTTCGGTGCCCGCGAGCATCGCGAGCAGCCGCGCGCGCAGGAACGCCGGCACCTCGGCGGCGTCCTTCACTTCCTTGTTGCGGTAGGCCAGCTTCAGCTCGTCGACCACGCGCGTGCCGACCGGGCCGAGGTCGCTG
>Ga0194127_10008362_pt1 | contig 11131 bp, 4 predicted proteins | sample TA2KigC100mmetaG_FD_148624 | JGI IMG/M metagenome (GOLD analysis project Ga0194127, IMG submission 148624) | Freshwater microbial communities from Lake Tanganyika, Tanzania - TA2015036 Kigoma Deep Cast 100m | ecosystem: Environmental > Aquatic > Freshwater > Lake | place: Tanzania: Lake...
GACGTCCCCCCCGGCGAGCTCGCCGACGTGCCCGCGGCACCCGAGCCCGAGCCTCAGCCCGAGCCCGTCCCGGAGCCCGCGCCCGACCTGCCCGGCCAACCGGATCCAGCGCCGGACCCGATCGACGATGCGATGGCTGACATACCCCCCGATGTGCCCCCCGATGTGCCCCCCGACGCGCCGGCCGACGCGCACGCCGACGTCCCGCCCCCGCCCGTCCCGGACCCGTTCGCCTGGGGCCCCTACGAGGTCGGGATGACGACGTTCCAGTTCTTCGACCTGGACCGGCTTCGGTCGGTGCCCACCACGGTCTGGTATCCGGCCAAGCCGGCCGGGCAGGCGAAGGCCAGGTACCTGGTGCTGATCCCGGGGAGGGCGTATGCCCAGGCCTCGGCGGACACGTCCGGCGCGCCGTACCCGCTGGTGATGTTCTCGCACGGGTTCCGCGGGATCGCGGAGCAGTCGATCGGGTTCACCGAGCACCTCGCGAGCCACGGCTACGTGGTCGCGGCGATGAACCACGCCGGCAACACGCTCACCGACTTCTTCTCGAGCGACGAGACCGTGGCGAAGGTCGCGATGGAGCGGCCGCGGGACGTCGCGTTCGCCGCGGGGCAGGTGATCGAGCGGGCCGGCACGCCGGGGTACCTCGTGACCGGGATCGTGGATGCGACGCGCGTCGCGGTGACGGGGCATTCGTTCGGGGGGTACACGGCGCTCATGATCGCGGGCGGGTCCGTGGACGTGTCCGCGGTCCAGGCGACGTGCGCGGCCGGGACTCCGGCCGACATCATGTGCGATTACGTGCCGTTCTGGCCGAGCGGTCAGGTCGTGACAGCGTCGCCGCTTCCGGGCCTGCGCGCCGCGATCGCGCTCGCGCCGGGGGGGATCGCGGCGTTCGGGCCCCAGGGTCTGTCGGGCGTGAAGGTGCCGGTCGCCGTGTTCGGCGGCACGCTCGACCCGACGTGCCCCGTCGATATCGAGACCCACCCGATCTACCTCGGGCTGCCCGCGCCGAAGGCGGAGGGGATCGTCGAGTCCGCGAGCCACATGAGCTACACGAACGTCTGCGACATCCCCCTGTCCGACCAGACGCTCAAGGACTACTGCGGAGTGGAGGGGATGCTCGAGGACGACGAGACGTTCGCGATCATGATCGGCACGGCCGTGTCGTGGCTGAAGCTGTACGTCGAGGGAGAGACGGGCTACGCGCAGTACCTCGACCCCGCGTGGCTCGCCGCGAACCGGCCCGCGCTTCAGTGGACCTACGAGGAGCCCTGACCGCCCGGCCTATTGGCGCTGACCGCCCGGCCGCCGCGCAGGCACGTCCGCCTCGGGCTCGTCCGGCATGATCCCCCCGACCATGAACTCGGGCGCGGCGACGTCCTGGGGGTCGCCGGGCTCGTCGATCTCCGGCGCTTCGTTCTCCGCGGTATGGGGGTCGTTCCAGACGTCCTTCAGGTCGGGCATGTCCGCAAGTTCGCCGGCCGCGTCGAGTCGGATCTCGGTCTGGAAGACCTCCGGGGAGTGGCCCGCGTCTATCGGGAGCACCTCCACGTCGGCCGGCACCCCCGCGCGGACCTCCTCGCGGGCAGACGAGTCGCAGGACAGCGACGACGTGGCCGCGGCGGACGCGAGCGCGGCCGCCGCGACCCCTCTCATGAACCTGCCGGTGCCGTGCCGCCGCACGTCGATGCGGCCGATCATCGTCTCGAGCGCGCCCTCGGAGACTGACGCGATCACGGTCAGCTCGGAGGGCAGCATCTCGTAGCCCGCGGCCTCGATCGCGGCGGCCCGGTCCCGCAGCAGCGCGGCGCGGAACCTCGCGTCGCCCGCGGCGCGGACGAGCACCTTCTCGATGCCGATCGGGATGCGGATGCGGCGGAATCGCGGGGTGCGCGGCTTCGTCTCCATGGTCCCCCTCGCTGCGGGCCTAGCGCCGGCGCGGCGGAACGTCCTCGGGCATGTCGGGCAGCACGCCGCCGGGCGCGGGCGGCACGTCCATGTCGTACTCCGCCTCGTCCACGTCGGCCTGCACGCCCGCGTCGGGGAACACCTCGGGCACCGCGACGTCCACCCCCGCCTGCATCTCGGGCGGCAGCTCGACCGCGGGCTCCCACTCCTCGGTGTCGGGAAGGATGCCGCGATCCACGCCGTGGTCCGTGAAGATCTCGACCGAGTCGGCGGGGTCGATGGCGTCGGGCTGGATGCCGGCCGGCTGGCCCTCCATGTCGCAGCCCACGGTCGCGGTCGCCGCGGCCGACGCGAACGCCGCGGCTGCCACGCCGCGCATGAACCTGCGGGTGCCGTGGCGCTTCACGTCGATCCGGCCGATCATGACCTGGAGCACGGAGTCCGGGACGCTCGCGAGCACGGAGAGCTCCGTGGCGAGCATCTCGTAGCCCGCGGCCTCGATCGCGGCGACGCGATCGCGCGTCAGCGCGGCCCGGAAAACCGGGTCGCCGGCGGCGCGGACGAGCACCTTCTCGAGCCCGATCGGCACGCGGATCGTCCGCTTGTGGCGCGCCCGCGGGCGGCCTCCGACGATGGTCCGCCGCACGACCTCCTGGCCTTCCTCGACCTCGAGCCCGTCGTCCGTCATGTCCCCCTCCCGGAATGGAAGAGCGCGTCCCGAGGTATTGTGCGGTCCGGGAAGGGGGGGCGTCAAGCTCGTCTGCGGTCCGATATGGTAGGATTGTTCGCGATGACGCGGCGGGACACGAGGCTCGTCGGATTGGCGCTGATCGCGGCGGCGGTGTCGCTCCCCATCGCGACCCGGGCCGACGACGCCGCGGGCCTCCTGGACCCGACCCGCCTGGAGCCGGGACGCTGCTTCCACTCCGCGCGGTTGCGCCAGGTGGCCTGCGTCAACGCGTTCTCGGATGCGGGGGAGTGCCGCGTCCACTCGCTCCACTTCTTCACGTACGCCGGACACGGCGTCCAGGCCCTCGCGATCGACGACCCGGGCCTCCCCCCCGAGCGGCAGGACCCGGCCCGCGTCGGGCGGCCGAACGCGTTCCTGGCGAGGAACGGCTTCGAGCCCGTGCCGGACGCCGCGTACCACCCGGGGGGCGCCGCGGGTCCGGTGCAGGTGCCTGGCGCGGCGCGCTCGGTCGAGGTCCGGGGGGGCTTCCTCGCGTTCATGGACGCCGGCGGCCGCGGGATCCTGATGGTGAAGCTGGGCGTCCGCAGGCCCGACGTGGCCCGGATCGTCTCGGTCGCGCTCATTCCCGGGACGCGGACGGCGGCCTACGCGCTGATGAACGCCCCCGACGCGCCGGCCGGCACGCCGCGGCCCGCCACCTGGACGAGCGGAGTGGTCGAGGTCCCGTAGGCGCTCCTACTCCACGTTCCGGCAGGTCACCCCGGCGCGGGTCGCGGTGTTGTCGTCCTCGCGGCACTCGGTCGCGTCGCCCTTGCCGCCGGAGCCGCCGTAGTCGGCGTACAGCCCGACCGCGAACGCGGTCGCGGGATGGTAGGTGCACGAGAAGGACTCGCAGTCGCCCGGGAACAGGTCCAGCGTGGTCTTCTTCAGGCACTCGACCTCGCCCGTGTCGGGCGGCCCGGAGGTGAACGCCACCGCGAGCCCGCGGGCCACGGGCGCGGCGCCGCGGTTGCACACGATGCCCGGCACGGACAGGGCGCCGGTCGGGTCGCAGTTGCCGATCGTGCCGATCCGCGCGGTCAGGTTCGCGGCCAGCGTCGGCTGGAGCGCTCCCTGCACGTTCTGCCGGAAGTTGTTCAATCCCGCGACCTTCCAGTTCGCCTGGACCGCGCCAGCCGCGGGGATGCCGCCGTCGTCCTCGACGTTCGTCACGGAATAGGCGTGCTGGTTCCAGATCGGCCTCGACGCGACCCACGCGTCGCCGACGTCGCGGAACACGTAGACCCCGGCCTTCTGGCCGTAGTGCTTCGTCCGGCAGACCTTGCCGATGCCGGGCGTGTTCGGCAGCGGGTCCGCGCACCCGAACACGCCGTCCGACCCGCATCCGGCGTCCGTCGTACACCGGCAGTAGCCCGCCTTGCACGAGCCCGCCGCGCCGGTCGGGCAGTCCGCGTCCGCGGCGCACTTCAGGCCCCGGAAGTACGGGTCCATCGGCGGGCAACTCACGCCGCAGTTGATGTTCGTGCCGACCACGACCTCGGTCCGGAAGTCGCCGTCCGTGTCCGCCACGACCGGGTTCTCGTACCACGTGCCGCTGGTGCGCGCCTGGCTGAACAGGACCTCGCCCGTGTTGCCCGAATAGACGCGCGCGAAGCACTCGTCCGCGTAGATCGCCTCGGCCCGGCCGTCGCCCTCGAAGTCGAACACGGACGAGCCGGTCATGCTGGACGAGTAGTCCTTCGTCGGGGTGGACCACAGGATCCCGCGCGCGTGGCAGCCGTACGGCACGGGCGTGGCGTCGCAGTCGCGGTCGAAGATCGTGTACGACCCGGTGCCCGCCATCGCGAACTCGGGCTTCCCGTCGCCGTCGAAGTCCCCGACCGTGGGCGGCCCGCCGTGCCCCTTCCCGGTCGCGGGGGGGAAGAACGGCAGGTCGAACGGGCCGAACACCACCTGGCCCGAGAGCGTCTGGATGCGCGCGGTGCCGCCGGATATCACGACCACCTCGGGCAGCCCGGCCGCCGTTCCGAGCCCGGCGACCGTCCAGTTGCCGAAGTCCGCGAGCGCGACGAACCCGTCGGACACGGTCGCGGTGAAGTACGACTCCTTCACCCAGCCCGTCCCGGCCTGGAACCGCCACACGCCGTCGCCCGTGACCATCTCGGCCTTGCCGTCCGCGTCCACGTCGGCCAGCACCGCGATCTGCCCGGTCGAGTTCGGGCTCTTCCAGCCGAGGTTCGACGCGATCACGAGCCCCGTGAGGTCGTGCAGGATCGGGCCCATCGCGACCTCGGGCAGCCCGTCCCCGTCCACGTCCGCGATCGTCGGGCCCGTCCAGCGGTAGATCGACGCCGCCCAGGTGCTCGGCGTGCCGTTCGCGTTCCGCGAGCGCCACAGGAGTCCCCACGCCCCGGTCGCGGCGTTGAACTTGAACGCCACGAGCCCGCCGCCCGCCGCGTTCGCCACGATCTCGGGCCGCCCGTCCGCGGCGAGGTCGATGTCCCCGATCGCGAGCGGCGCCGCCGCGACCACCTCGTGGGCCGTGATGACGTGCTGCTGCGCGCAGGTGTCGCCGTCGATCACCCGGACCCACCCGTTCCGGAAGTCGTTCGGGTCGTCGCACTGGCTGCCCGCGTTCGTCGGGAACACGATGGACGGCCGGACGGTCTTCGCGTCCCCGTCGAGGTTGAAGTCCGCCACGACCGGCGTCGGGATGACGTTGTTCGCGGTCGGCTTCGGGTCGCCGGCGGGCGGCGCCTCCCACTTGCACTGGAGCGCCGGCCGGAAGATCCCGACCACGGTCGGTCGCGTGCAGGCGGCGTCGGCCTCCCCCGGCCCCCAGGGCGTGCACTTCGTCGCGACGCAGCGCGTGTCCGAGGGGCAGTCCTCGTCGATCGAGCAGCTCATCGCGCCGGTCGCGCAGGCGCCCGCCAGACAGACCGTCGCCGGCGCGCAGCACTGGGCCGCGTCCGAGCACGCGCTCGGCGCGCCGGGCCACGCGCCCGCGTCCGCGTCGTCGCAATCGCCCCCGGACCAGACCTGCCACTCGCCCTCCGGCGCGCACAGGCACCGCCGCGATCCGAGCGCGCCCCACCCGTCGCCGTCCGCGTCGCGCCAGTACCCGAAGCACCCGGCGGCCCCCTCCTCGTCGATCGTGCCGTCGCAGTCGTCGTCCAGGCCGTCGCACGCCTCGGTCGCGCCCGGGCTCACGAACGCGCGGACGTCGTCGCAGTCCCCCCCCGTGCCGACCTGGTACGGAGGCGTCGCGAAGCACGCGCACACGCCGCCCGGCGCGCCCCATCCGTCCGAATCCGCGTCGAGGTACCACATCGAGCATCCGAACCCCGCGCCCTCGTCCACGTAGGTGTCGCAGTCGTCGTCGTACCCGTTGCACGCCTCGGGCGCGTCCGGGTTGACCCCTGCGCCGGCGTCGTTGCAGTCGAACGACGTCGCCGCGGTGTACGGCGCGACCGGCCCGCACCTGCACACCGAGTCTCCCGGCTTCCCGTGCCCGTCGCCGTCGCCGTCCCGGTACCACGTCGAGCACCCGGCCGCGGACCCCTCGTCCGTCTGGCCGTTGCAGTCCTCGTCGCGGCCGTCGCACGACTCCGCCACGCCGGGGTGCGCGCCCGCGTCCGAGTCGTCGCAGTCCCCGCCGGTCGCCGTGGTGTAGATTCCGAGCTTCGAGCAGAGGCACGCGTGGTCGTTCGCGTCCCCGTACCCGTCGAGGTCCACGTCGGCATAGAGGGTCTGGCATCCCGCCGCGCCGGGCTCGTCCGTCTTGCCGTCGCAGTCGTCGTCCGCGCCGTCGCAGTGTTCGGGCGCGCCCGGCCACGAGGTCCCGTCGGTGTCGTCGCAGTCGTCGGCCACCGGCGCGGACCATGGCGCGAGCGGCCCGCACAGGCAGCGGCCCCCTCCGGCCGGGTTGCCGTGGCCGTCACCGTCGCCGTCGTAGAACCACTGCGCGCACCCGGCGGCCCCGGCTTCGTCCGCCAGGCCGTCGCAGTCCTCGTCCCCCCCGCCGCACGCCTCCACGCCGCCCGGCTTCACCGCCGCGTCGCCGTCGTCGCAGTCGCCCGGCACCGGGGCGCGGTACTCGCCGTCCGGTCCGCACCGGCACGCCGCGGTCCCCGCCACGCCGAACCCGTCGCCGTCGTGGTCCAGGAAGAACACGACGCACCCGGCAGCGGGGCCCTCGTCCGTGGCGCCGTCGCAGTCGTCGTCGCGCCCGTTGCACGCCTCCTGGGCGCCGTGGCGTATCGCGGGGTCGAGCGGCGCGCAGTCCGTGGCGTCCGCCTCGCCGTCCCCGTCGTCGTCGTCGTCGCAGGCGTCGCCCCGCCCGTCTCCGTCGAAGTCCGCCTGGCCCGGGTCGGGCACGAACGGGCACAGGTCGGCCTTCGGGGGGGCAGGGCAGTCCGGGTTCGGGTTCGCGACGCCGTCCCCGTCGATGTCGCAGTCGCAGGCGTCTCCGACCGTGTCCTGGTCGAGGTCCGCCTGGGCCGGGTCGAAGACGCGCGGGCACACGTCGTCGCCGTTCGGCACGCCGTCCCCGTCCCAGTCGTGCTCGCACGCGTCGCCGATGCCGTCCCCGTTCGTGTCCTCCTGGCCGGGGTTCGGCGTGCCCGGGCAGTTGTCCGCGCCGTTCGCGACGCCGTCGCCGTCCTTGTCCGGGTCGCACGCGTCGCCCGTGCCGTCGCCGTCCAGGTCGGACTGGTCCGGGTCCGGCACCAGCGGGCACAGGTCCACCTCGTCCGGCACGCCGTCGTTGTCGTCGTCCTCGTCGCACGCGTCGCCGGCCTTGTCCTTGTCGTTGTCCTCCTGGCCGGGGTTCGGGTGGAGAGAGCAGTTGTCGTATACGTTCAGGACGCCGTCCCCGTCCGCGTCCGCGTCGCACGGGTCCCCGATCCCGTCGCCGTCGATGTCGGACTGGTCGTGGTTCGGCACGAGGGGGCAGTTGTCCGCGGCCGGTCCGGGGTCGGGGCAGCCGATGGTCGCGTCGGACACGCCGTCGCCGTCGATGTCGCAGTCGCACGCGTCCCCGAGGCCGTCCTTGTCCGCGTCGTCCTGCTTCGTGTTCGGGGAGAGCGGGCAGTTGTCCACCGCGTTCAGGACGCCGTCCCCGTCCGCGTCGTCGTCGCACGCATCCCCGAGGCCGTCGCCGTCCGTGTCCGTCTGGGCGGGGTCGTACGTGAGCGGGCACGCGTCGTCCTCGTTCGGCACGCCGTCCCCGTCCGCGTCGTCGTCGCACGCATCCCCGAGGCCGTCGCCGTCCGTGTCCGTCTGGGCGGGGTCGTACGTGAGCGGGCACGCGTCGTCCTCGTTCGGCACGCCGTCCCCGTCCGCGTCCGGATCGACGCAGTCCGCAATCCCGTCGCCGTCCGTGTCCGGGAACCCGTCGTCCGTGACCCCGTTGCAGTCGTCGTCCTGGCCGTTGCAGACCTCGTCGCGGCCGGGCACGCCCTTGCAGACGACCTCGCCGCCCTCGCAGGCCGTGGTCCCCCCGCAAGCGCCGGCGCACGGGGAGGGCACGAAGTGCTCGTCGGTCGCGCCGTCGCAGTCGTCGTCCTTTCCGTTGCAGTCGTCCGCCTGCGCGGCAGGTCCGTCGCAGCCGGACAGGCCGTCCTCGCGGCAGCGCCGCACGCCCGGGCACGCGCCGAGGTCGTTCGAGACGAGACACCCCGTGCGCGCGGCCTGCTGGATCGCGAGCGGGCTGCACTCGCACGCGTCGGACTCGGGCAGGCACGCCTTCGCCGCGGCACGCCCTCCCCCCCCGGGCACGCCCACCCCCCCCGGCTCCGTCAGGCACCCGTAGCCGTCCGGGCAGTCCGACCCGGAGGCGCACGCCGGGAAGCACCACGACCCCTCCCCGGCCTGGCCGAGCGGCAGGCAGCGCGGCTGCACCGGCGCGAAGTCCACACGGCAGTCCGCGTCCGACTCGCATGGACGGCAGATCGTCGGGTGCAGGTCGATGCACAGGAAGAAGACGTCCGGGTACGACGCCACCTGGACGCACGCCTCGCCCGGGCCGCACTCCTCGCCCGCGGAGCAGGACTTGCCGCACACCCGGCCCTTCGACGTCCAGATGCAGTAGCCGCTTGCGCACTCGTCGGCAGTCCCGCAGGGGCACCCCGGCGCCGCGAGCGGCCCCGCGCACGCGGGCTCCACCTCGCCGTCCGCGTCCGCGACCCCGTCGTCGTCGGCGTCCCCGTCGCCGGGCACGTCGGCCGTTACGTCCCCCCCGCCGTCCTCGCCGAAGGCCTCGGCCTCCGCGCCGGGATCCCCCGCGATCGCCTCGGCCCGGGCCGCGTCGTCGTCGGCCGCCGGGCCCCGGGGAACGGAGCCTCCCTGCCCGCAGGCTGCGGAGGCCGTGCAGGCGACGCATGCCAGGACGAGCAACGACGAGGGCGGGAAGGAGCGGCGAGCCATGGCTTCCCCTCCGGGTGGCACCGGAGATTCTAGCGCATGCCGCGGCGGGCGGGGTTCCAGCCACGCCGCGAGGGCGGGTGGCGATCCCCCCGCCGGATCCCGTGCCCTGTCGGGCCGCCAACACCTTCCTGGGACCGCACGGGGACGCTTGACGACGCCGGCCGGGCCGTCGCATCATGCCTCCGGCTTCACGGCGGATCGCATGGCTCGGCGGGCGGATCGCAGGAAGGGGCGTCGGGACGCGGCGCCCGGGGAGGGCGAGCGGGGTTCCGGAAGGACCCGCGTGGTCTTCCAGGGGGCCGCCGCGGCCGGGCTCCGGTCCGGCACGTTCCGGTTCGGCGCGCGCCTGCGCCCCGGGGCGCACCGGGTGCCGCTCGCGGGCGGGCCGCCGTTCGTCGTCGAGGTCGCGGAGGGTGCGGCCGCGGGCGGCGTGATCGAGATTGGCGCGCCCCCGGGCGGTCGCGGCGGCAAGCCGGTCGTCCGGTCGGTCCGCGTCGAGTTCTCGCCCCCGCTCCGCCTGCCGAACGTGGTCGACGCGCTCGTCGAGGTCCGGCGGCTCGTCGGCCCCGGGGGGGACGGGGGCGGCTTCGAGACGCTGGCCGGGACGAATCCCGGGGAGGTCTTCCTGTCCGGGGTGTCCGCGCGGCCGCGCTGGTCGTCGCTCCGCGGCCAGTGGGAGCTGGCCGCCGGGTGGAGCGGCCACGTGCGCATCCTGGACCGCGTGACCTACCCCTTCTGGGACGTGGTCCTGCCGTCGCAGGTCCTCCCGCATCTCCACGCCTCCCTGGATCGGCTGGCGTCGCCCGAGCCGGTTGCGACCGCGCGCGTGCGCGGCGACCTCGTCAGGCCGCTCGCGGTCGCGCGCGTGCTGCTGGACGCGCTCGCGGACGCCGACGCGGACGTCTCCGCCGGGTTCGACCCCCCCGCGATCGTCGCGGACGCGGTCCTCGGGGACCTGACGCGGCTCCACGCCGACGGGGCGCTCACGGGCGGCGTCGAGGTGTCCGGCCGGGTGTCGGTCAGGCGGACGGACGACGGGGTCGAGGTCGAGGCGCGGGGCCTGTCGGTGGCGGGGGAGGGGGGCAGGGCTACCGCCGACCTCGACGCGGCGCTGCGGATCGACCTCGAGACGCCCGGGTTGGCGCCGGCGCGGAGGGTCACGGGGACGGCGCGGGCGAGCGTGGCGCGCGGCTCGCTGCTGCCCGGTGCGCGGCTGACGGGCCGCACCACGCACCCGTTGGCGCCGGGGGGGACCGCCGTCGAGGTCCGGATCAAGGAAGTGAAGCTGCACGGCACGGTCGCCGCGGCCTGGGACGGCGAGCGGATCCACCTCGACGAGTGGCCGGCATCCCTTCCGCCGCGCGGAGGCAGGACCGGCACGTCGTGCTCGTTCTCGGCCGCCTTCGCCCTCCCCGAGCAGGACCTGCTTCGCCGCGCGGGGGGCGGGCTGTGGTGCGCGGTCACGGGCGGCGTGGTCCGCGGGTCGATCGCGCGGTCCGGGCGGGGCACGTGGAAGGTCGAGTTCGAGGCGGATGCCGGGGTCGCCCAGCGGCTGGAGGCACGGGTGTCCCCGATCCCGGAGCTGCGGATCGAGGACGACGTGCTCCGGACGTGCGTGGAGGCGCGCATCTCGGCGCGCGGCGGCGGCACCGTCCGGGTCCGCGGGGGGGGGCTGGACGGCCTCGTCGTGACGCCCTCGGGAACGGTCGAGATCCTGCTGCGCCACGCGGAGGCCGAGCTGGACCGGCGGCGGATCGAGCTGCCCGGCGGGACCACGCTGCGGGGTCGCTGGAGCGGCGGCGAGGTCTCGACGTCGTCGCCGGCCGAGCTTTCGCTCGACCTCGCGTGGGACCTGCACGGCAAGCCCTGCCTGCTCCACGGGGAGGGGCGATCCGTCTCGCTCCTGACCGACGCGCTCCGCAAGGGGGACCTGACGCTGCTCGTCGGCGCGGGGGGGCGCCTGCGCTTCACCGGGGGCAGGGAGGGGCTGTACGGGGCGCGGTTCTTCAACGCGCTGATCGATCCGGCGCGCGACTCCGAGCAGCTCCTCGAGCTGCTGCGGTCGGACGACGCGATGTCGCACGTGTCCGCGGCGCTTTT
>Ga0194127_10008367_pt1 | contig 11127 bp, 9 predicted proteins | sample TA2KigC100mmetaG_FD_148624 | JGI IMG/M metagenome (GOLD analysis project Ga0194127, IMG submission 148624) | Freshwater microbial communities from Lake Tanganyika, Tanzania - TA2015036 Kigoma Deep Cast 100m | ecosystem: Environmental > Aquatic > Freshwater > Lake | place: Tanzania: Lake...
CTCGCTTCTCTTTCGCCAAGACGTTGCTCATCCGCGCGGTGGACCCGATCGGGCCCCGCGCTGTCAACGTCCCGGACGCGCTCCCTTCGACTGGCCGGTTTTCAGCCCGCCCTCACTGGCCGGTTTTAGGTGGCCACCGAGGGCCCAGGCGGTCTTCCTTGATGATGCCGTCGATTCCTCCGTCCCCACTTCGGCCGACCGCCTGGCCCGCATCAACTAGTGAACCGCCGTATCCCATCTTGACGAGCAACTCCACGACAAGGCGCTCGAAGAACGACGGAGAGCAAGCCTTGACCTGATCGAGAATCTCCGACTCCAGTTCTCCACGAAGCCTCTGGTAGGAGGCATCCAGAGCCTCCTCCGGTGTAGCGTCGGCGGAGGTCGGGGCGACAGAGGGGCTGACGTTCACAGGCAGGGAGTCCGAGCGCATGTGGCGGAGTTCGCGAAACTCTTGAAACTCCGGAAACCGCTCCAGGAACTTCATGTCGACTCTGCCAGGGTTGCTCGCAAGCACCTCCCGGCCGCGATCGGTGATCTGAAGAAACCCGCGGCGCGCTGCGCCAAGAAGTCCAGCCTTCCCGAGGTAGGTCCGTGCCCAACCAACACGGTTTCGAACCAGTCTGTCACGGCCGCTCGGGAGCATCTGGGAGCGCTCATCTTCGGAAAGACCAAACTCATCGGCCAAGGCCTCCACGACATCAACGAATCGATGTTCACGATCGTCGCCGAGGAGCTTGAGCAACGGCAGCATCAGCGATTGGAAGTCAGGAACCGCCATGCACTTCCATCTAGCTGTCCAACGTCCTGGCGTTCATCGGCGGGCGCAAGAGGGAGCGAAGCGACCGATGCTCCCGTCCGTTGCAACGCCTTGTGGGACGGCGTCGTTCCCCATCAGTCGGGCTGGCAAAGGCAGACCTGTCGCGGGCTCGTCCCGGTGAATTCGCTTCCTCGGAGGTCGCCGTGTCGGCTCAAGAGCTTGAACCGGTTCGCAGCCACCAACGAGAGTAACTCCTGCGGGAAAATCGATCTGAGGTGCAGAGGCGAGACCCACGCATCCCGCTGAGTCGGCGTCGAGATGTACCACGTCGCTCGGTTGACCTGGGTCGCAGCGTCGTAGCCGTTGGTCGCCTCCACCGTGAGTTCTCCGTGGGAAGGGGAGGAGATGCGCATGACGGGATACCGCTCTCCAGTCTCGCGAGCGAGCGTCCGCAGCGTCGGATTGAAGACATCGAACGCGAGGACTCCGCCGCTAACGAGGTGCCGCCGCACCGACGAGAAAAGCCCCGCGAAGTCGGCTGTGGCGCTTAGGTGAAGGAGCGAGTTCCGTGCGATGAAGATCATCGAGAACCGCTCCCCTAAGTCGAAGTTCCGCATGTCACCTTCGACAAGTTCGACGTGCACGCCTACTGCAGCCGCACGCTGGCGCGCTGCCTGCAGCATCTGGGGAGAGTTGTCGATCCCGACGGCTCGTCGTCCCTTGCTAGCGAGCGGCACGATCAGCTGACCGCTGCCGCAAGCGAGTTCGAGAACGGGACCACCGTGGACTCCCGCGAGCTGGTCGTAGAACTGCACGTGGTCCCGCGAAGCCGGAAGGAGCGCGTCGTAGAGTTCAGGATCTTCGTAGAGCATTTGGCCCTAGTTTGTCCGTCCAACTTGTGATGTGCTCCGCCGACGCCCCGGCGCAGCTCCGGCATCGTGTTCCGAAGCCCAGAGCCGGTCAACGGAACCGCGACTGCTTCGCGACTCTGTCGGGCTGGTGACTCGTCGCGGTGTTTGTTGGCACCTGCGAGCTGGCGAGCCGACGGCCGTGCTCCCCGGCTGGTCAGGTTTTGATCACGAAAACGGTCGCAAGGTTGCGGCTGCGACCCCGCCCGAACGCAGGGGCGCGCCGGATGGGGGGCGACGAAGCGGTCGGCTGTGCCGGGCACCGCTGAGGAGACCCCCATCCGGTGCGCCCCGGCGCACGGCCCCGACGAACGCCCCTACCCCTTCGGCGGCATCCGGATCGCGCCGTCGAGGCGGATCACTTCCCCGTTCAGCATCCCGTTCTCGATGATCGTGCGCGCGAGGTGCGCGTACTCGGTGGGCCGTCCGAGGCGGCGCGGGAACGGGACGTTGGCGGCCAGCGCCTGGCGGGCGGGCTCGGGCAGGCCGGCGAGGAGCGGCGTGTCGAAGAGGCCGGGCGCGATCGTCACCACGCGGATGCCGAGCGAGGCCAGGTCGCGCGCGATCGGGAGCGTCATGCCGACCACCGCGCCCTTCGACGCGGAGTAGGCGGCCTGGCCGATCTGGCCGTCGTAGGCGGCGACGGAGGCGGTGTTCACGATCACGCCGCGCTCGCCGTCGGCGTCGGGGGCGTTCTTGCTCATGCGGTCGGCTTCGAAGCGGATCGCGTTGAAGGTGCCCACCACGTTCACCTCGAGCACCTTCACGAACGGCTCGATCGCGTGCGGGCCGTCCTTGGTCACGGTGCGCTGCGCCCAGCCGATGCCCGCGCAGTTCACCGCCATTCGGATGCCGCCGAACTCCGCGACCGCGCGGTCGACCGCGGCCTGCACCTCGTCGGCGCGGGTCACGTCGCAGGGGCAGAAGATCGTGCCGCGGCCGAGCTCGGCTGCGACTTTCTCGCCGGCGGAGCGCGGCAGGTCCAGGATCGCGACGCGCGCGCCCGCGGCGATCAGCTCGCGCACGGTCGCGCCGCCCAGCCCCGAGGCGCCGCCGGTCACGACCGCGCCCATTCCATGAATCTGCATCGCGCTAGGACTCCTGTTCCAGATAGGTGTAGCCGCTCATGCCCTGCTCGAAGCGGCGGCGCAGCAGCGCGGACTCCTCGAGCGTGAGCCGTCCCTCGCGCATCGCGGTCTCGGCCGCCATCCGCACCGACTCGGCCAGCGCGCGGCGGTCGTAGCCCAGGTACTGCACCACCTGCTCGACCGCGTCGCCCTGCACCACCTGCTCGACCGTGTAGCCGCCGTCCTCGTAGATCTTCACGTGAACCGCGTCGGTGTCGCCGAACAGGTTGTGCATCTCGCCCAGCGTCTCCTGATAGGCGCCGACCAGGAAGACTCCGATGTAGTACGGGCGGCCGTTGGGCGCGTGCAGCTCGAGCACGTTCTTCACGTCGCGCAGGTCGATGAACTCGCTCACCTTACCGTCGGAGTCGCAGGTCAGATCCGCGAACGTCCCGCGCCGCAGCGGCGCTTCGTCGAGCCGGTGGATCGGCACGACCGGGAAGAGCTGTTTCATCGCCCACGAGTCGGGCAGTGACTGGAACACCGAGAAGTTCCCGTAGTACTTGTCCGCGAGCTGCCGCTCCAGCCGCTGCAGGTCGTCGGGCACGTAGGTCATCTCGCGCACGATCTTCAGGATCTTCTCGCAGCAGGCCCAGAAGAGCTCTTCCATCCGCGCGCGCGTCTGCAGGTCCAGGTAGCCCAGCGCGAACGCGGTGGTCGCCTCCTCCTTCAGCTGCAGCACGTCGTTGTAGGACTCCTGCACGTTGCGGCCCGAGATCGAGCCGAAGACCTCGAAGAGCTGCTGCAGCACCTTCGGGTCGTCCGCGCCGGGCTGCGTGGGCTGCGGACTGGTGCGCGCGCCGTCCACGGAGAGCACGTCGAAGATCAGCACCGACGCGTGCGAGACCAGCGCGCGTCCGGCCTCGGTGACGATGTCGGGGTGCGGCACCGCCTTCTCGTCGCAGATGTCGCGGATCGCGCTCACCACGTCGTAGGCGTACTCCTGCGTGGTGTAGTTCATCGAGGAATGGAAGTTCGTCTGCGAGCCGTCGTAGTCCACGCCGAGCCCGCCGCCCACGTCGAGCAGCCCCATCGGCGCGCCGAGCTTGTGCAGCTCGGTGTAGATGTGCGACGCCTCGCGGAAGGCGTCCTTGTGGGCGCGGATCGCGGTGACCTGCGAGCCGCTGTGGAAGTGCAGCATTTCGAGGCAGTCGAGCATGTCGTCGTGCCGGAGCCGGTTCACGACGTTCATCAGCTCCTCGGCGGAGAGCCCGAACTTCGAGCGGTCGCCGGAGGACTCCGCCCACTTTCCCGCGCCCTTGCTCGCCAGGCGCGCGCGCACGCCGATGTGCGGCCGGATGCCGAGCTCGCGGCTGATCTTGATCAGCGTGTCGAGCTCGTTGGGCCGGTCGAGCACGATCACCACGTAGCGGCCGAGCCGCTGCGCCAGCAGCGCCAGCTCCATGTAGGCGCGGTCCTTGTAGCCGTTGCAGATGATCAACGCGCCGGGAGTGTCCAGCGTCGCCAGGCCGACCAGGAGCTCGGGCTTGGAGCCGACCTCGAGCCCCAGATGATGGGGGCGCCCGAAGTTCACCAGCTCCTCCACCACCTGGCGCTGCTGGTTGACCTTGATCGGGTACACGCCGCGGTAGCGACCCTTGTACTCGTACTCGCCGATCGCGCGGGCGAAGCAGTCGGAGATGTGCCGGACGCGGCTCGCCAGGATGTCGGAGAAGCGGATCACCAGCGGCGTGCGCAGTCCGCGCCCGCGCAGCTCCGCGACCAGCGCGGGCAGGTTCACGTGCGCGGCGCCCGGCCCGTTGGGGTGCACGAGCACGTCCCCCGTCGAGCTCACGGAGAAATACTCCCCACCCCAATACGGGATGCCGTACAGCTCAGAGGCTTCGCGAACCGTCCAAGCGCGCATCGACTACTCCTCGGCAGACAACTGGCGCGGCGCTCGCATCCACGGGGTGCGAGTCGCGGCGCATGTTAACGCCACTGGAACTACAGGTCGAGCAATTGGCCAAAAAACTTGGGTCACTTCAGCGCGAGCGGGAGCACTTCCGACAGACGCGAGATCTGGTGGTGGGGCGAGCCGGCCGCCCCGACGCCGCTGCCGGGCGGCGGAGCGTCCTCTTCGCGGATCAGCGCCGTCACCATGCCGAGGGCCCGCGCGCCGGCGATGTCCTGCTCCGGCGAGTCGCCGACGAAAAGCACCCGCTCCGGCTCGCAGCTCGCCTTCGCGCAGGCGTAGCGGTAGATGGCCGCGTCGGGCTTGCACGAGCGCGCCTCCTCGGAGCTGGTCCAGTGGTGGAGCAGGTCCGCGAGCCCCGCGCGCTCGATCATCGGGTGCAGGTAGTCGTCGTCGATGTTCGAGACCACGGCGACGCGAAGACCGGACGCGCGCAGCTCCGCGAGCGTGGCCAGGCAGTCCTCGCGGAGCTCGAACTTCTCGGTCACGATCCCGCGCTGGCTCTCGATCAGCCAGTCGACCCAGTCCGCGCGCGGCTCGGCGCCGAGCCCGCGCGCGAAGCGACGCCAGGTGTCCGAGAAGAGCTCCCGGTGCAGGTAGTACGGCTGCTCCTGCAGCGCGAGGTACGCGTCGCGCATCGCCTCGCGGTACGCCGCGCCGATCCGCCCGGGCTCGGCCTCGACGCCGAGCCGGCCCACCGCCTCGTAGACCAGCCGGCCGGTGTCCATGCCCACCTGGCGGTAGCTGAACAGCGTCCCGCCGAAGTCGAAGAAGACGGCGGCGACGCGGGGCCTGCGCGCGCGCTGCGCCGAGGGAGTCGTCACGAGCGCGAGGCTATGCAGCACGCGCCGTCGTGTCAAAAGCGGCTGCGGTAGAATCGCGGACCATGAGTGACGATGGATCGTTTGCGGTCGCGGTGATCGGGGGGGCGACTGCTGGCGCGGAGGCGGCCGACATCTTCGCCAAGCGGGGCTTCCTCACGGTCGTGTTCGAGCAGAACGCGCGGCCGTACGGAAAGGTCGAGGACGGGCTGCCGCGCTGGCACGCGGGCCTGCGCGCGAAGGAGTACGCGGCGATCGACACGAAGCTCGGCCAGCCGAACGTGCACTTCGTGCCGTGCACGCGGGTCGGCCGCGACATCGACCTGCGCGAGCTCGCCGAGTCCTGGGGCTTCCACTGCGTGGTTCTGGCCAACGGCGCCTGGCGCGACCGGCCGCTCTCGGTGCCCGACGCAGAGAAGTGGCTGGGCAAGGGCCTCGTCTACCAGAACCCGTTCATCTACTGGTTCAACCACCGCCACGAGGCGGGCTTCTCCGGCACCCGCTACGAGGCGCTGGACGACACGATCGTGGTCGGCGGCGGGCTGGCCTCGATCGACGTCTCGAAGGCGATCAACCTGGAGCTCGCGCGTCAGGCGCTGGAGAAGCGCGGCGTGCACGCCGACCTCGAAGAGCTCGAGGTGAAGGGAATTCCGAAGGAGCTCGAGAAGCACGGGCTCGGCTGGGCGCAGCTCGGCTTCAAGGGCGCGACGCTCTTCTACCGCCGCCGCCCGGAGGACATGCCGCTGGTTAGCATGCCCGACGGCGCCGACGAGAAGACGCGCGCGAAGATCGAGAAGACGCGCGCGAACATGCTCGAGAAGGCGACCTCGAAGTTCCTGTTCAAGGTGCGCCCGCTTCGCGCGCCGCACTCGCTCCTGATCGAGAACGACCGGGTGGCCGGCATGCGCTTCGCCGTCACGCGGATGGAGGGCGGCAAGCTCGTGCAGACCGACGAGCTCGAAGAGGTGCGCGGCTCGCAGGTGATCAGCTCGATCGGCAGCATTCCCGAGCCGATCGCGGGCGTGCCGATGAAGGGCGAGCTCTACGGCTACTCGGACTGGGACCTCGGCCGGCTGCCCGACTTCCCCACCCTGTTCGCGGCGGGAAACGTCGTCACCGGCAAGGGCAACATCGTCGACTCGCGAAAACACGCGCGGCACGTCGGCGAGCACGTGCGCGACCACTACCTGTCGCTGGCCGAGCGCGTGCGTGAGCTCGAGCCGCTCGCGGCCCCGGCGCGAGACGCGCTTCTCGCGCGCGTGCGCGAGCGCCAGCAGAAGGTCTCGTTCCGCGACTACGAGAGCTGGATCCGCGCCGCGCGCCCGCCCGAATTCGTCTGATGGCGAACCGGCTGGCGCGCGAGAGCAGCGCCTACCTGAGGCAGCACGCCGCAAATCCGGTCGACTGGTACCCGTGGGGCGAAGAGGCGTGGGCGCAGGCGCGCGCCCGGGACAAGCCCGTGCTGGTCTCGATCGGCTACTCGTCGTGCCACTGGTGCCACGTGATGGAGCGCGAGTCGTTCGAGGACCCGGCCGTCGGCCGGCTCCTCGCCGAGCACGTGATCGCGATCAAGGTCGACCGCGAGGAGCGCCCCGACGTCGATCAGATCTACATGGAGGCGATCCAGCGCATGACCGGCTCCGGCGGCTGGCCGCTGAACGTCTTCTGCATGCCGGACGGCCGGCCCTTCATGGGCGGCACGTACTTCCCGCCGCGCCGCATCCACAACCGGCCGAGCTTCGCCGAAGTCGTGCTCGCGGTCTCGCGCGCCTGGACCTCGCAGCGCGACGACGTGAGGAAGGCCGCGGAGCAGGTGCTCGAAGCCCTTCACGCGCGGCCCGAGGTCACCGCCCCCGACCCGCTCGATCGCGAGTCGCTCTCGATCCTGGTGCGGCAGCTGATGGCGCGCGCGGACCGCCGGCACGGCGGCTTCGGCGCCGCGCCGAAGTTCCCGACGCCGACGAACCTTGCGGCCGTGCTCGCGGCCGCGCGGCTCGGCATCGCGCGCGGCGACGCGCTCGAGCACGTGGTGTTCACGCTCGAGAAGATGTCCCGCGGCGGGATCTTCGATCAGCTCGGCGGTGGCTTCCACCGCTACTCCACCGACGAGCGCTGGCTGGTTCCGCACTTCGAGAAGATGCTCTACGACAACGGCCAGCTCCTCGGCGTGTACGCCGAGGCGTACCGGCTCTCCGCGAACGAGAGCCTGCGCTGGCCGGCCGAAGAGACGATCGCCTGGCTCGAGCGCGAGATGCGCGATCCGGCCGGCGGCTTCTACTCGAGCCAGGACGCGGACAGCGAGGGCGAGGAGGGGCGCTTCTTCGTCTTCGGGCCGGACGAGGTCGCGTCCGTGCTCGGGCCCGAGCCCGGCGCCGAGTTCTGCGACGCGTACGGCATCGAGCCGCAGGGCACGTTCGAGCACAGCGGCAAGAGCGTGCTCGCGCACGGGCTGGCCGGCGAACGACCGCGCTTCGCCGAGGCGCGCAGGCGGCTCTTCGAGGCGCGCTCGCTGCGCGTCGCGCCCGCGACCGACCGGAAGAACGTCTGCGCCTGGATCGGCTACGCGATCTCGGGGCTCGCGGCCGCCGGCGTGAGCTTCGCGCGCTCCGACTGGATCGCCGCCGGCGCGCGCGCTGCGGAGTTCGTGCTGGCGCGGATGTCGAACGGCGGGCGAGATCTGCGCCGCGTGTACGAGGACGGCGAGGCGAAGATCCCCGCCTTCCTCGACGACCACGCGTCGCTCGCGCTCGCGCTTCTCGACCTGCACCGCGCGGACGGCGATCCGCGCTGGGTGGAGCGAGCGCTCGTCGTCGCGGACGAGCTCCGCGCGCGCTTCTACGACGCGAGCGCGCGCGAGCTCTTCTTCACCCCGACCCGCGACGCGACGCTGATCCTTCGCCCCGGAAGCGACGGCGACGGCGCGACCCCCGCCGCCGCGGGCCTCGCGGTGCTGGCGCTGCTGCGGCTGGTCGAGCTCACCGGCCGCGGCGATCTGCGCGAGGTGGCCGAGGCCGTGCTCGAGCGAGAGGGGCCGGTCGCCTCGCGCGCGCCGCTCTATCTGCCGACGCTGACCCGCGCGGCGGCGCTGCACGAGTCCGGCCTCGGCCTCGCGCTCGTGCTCGGCGACCCCGGCGACGCGCGAACGCAGGCGCTCGCCGCCCGCGCCCGAGCCCTGCTCGGCCCCGAGGACGCGGTCGTGATCGTGCATCCCGGCGCCCCGCCCGCCTGGCTCGCGCCCGAGCTGCTCGAGGGCCGCTCACAGCGCGCCGGCGCACCCACCGCATATCTGTGTCGCGGCCAGGTCTGCGCGCTGCCCGCGACCCGGCCGGACGAGATCCGCGCTCCCGGCATTGGCTGAGTCGGTGTCCCGGCACCCGGTGCTCGTCTTCGTCGCGCTCGCGTTCGGCTTCGGTTGGAGCCTCGAGCTGCTCGGCCGCGCGCTCGGCGGCAACGCGGGCGAGGCGCTTCGCGTCGCAGCGGGACTCGCGCCGTCGCTGGCCGGGCTCGGAGCCGCATGGCTGTGCGGCGGCCGCGCGGAGCTACGCGCGCTGGTGTCGCAGGCGCTGCGTTGGCGGGTCGAACCGTACTGGTACGGGATCGCGCTGCTCGGGCCGGTGCTGCTGTGGTGGATCGCGTTCGCCTACATCGCCGCGGTCCGGCCCTACTCCCCGGTCGACACCGCGGGCTTCGCGACCTTCTTCCCGCTCATCGCAAGTCAGCTCGCGCTCGGCGGCGGATTCGGCGAGGAGCTGGGCTGGCGCGGCTTCCTGCAGTCCATGCTCGAGCGACGCCGGAGCGTCGTGTCTGCGAGCTTGGCGGTCGGCGTGATCTGGGCGCTCTGGAGCGCGCCGGACCTCCTGCTTCCGAACGAGGGAGCGGGTGGCGTGACGCGCTTCCTCCTGTTCCCAGGCTTGTGTATCGCGTACTCGCTGATCTTCGGGCGCGTCCTGCAGGCAACGCATGGCAGCGTGCTGATCGTCGCGCTGCTCCACGCCTCGATCAACGCCGCCGAGCCCACGTGGCGAGCCGCCGTGCCCTCGCTCAGCGACTCCTCGGCGGTCTCGCTCGCCCACGCCGCCTACACGCTCTTCCTGGCGCTGGTGGCGGTGTTCGCGCGCGCCGGAGCGAGGGCCGGTGACGGCAAGCGCTCGCTCGACGACTCGGCCTGAGACGCGAACCTCGGTCGTCCTACGCCGTGTCGCGGGACGGAGGCTCGCGCGATCCCCGATCTGCGTGGCGCTTGCGTTCGCGCAGACCGCCTTCGGTCGACGGCGATCGCGACGACCGGGTGCTACGGGCGCTGTGTGAGCAGATCTCGCGCGGCGGCGATTGCGTCTTGAGACCCCGCAAGCGCAACCACGTCGCCGGCCCGCAGCACCTCCTGCGCCGTGGGAACGAGGATTCCTTCGGCCCCGCGCGCAATGGCAAGAACGGTCGCTCCGGTGATGCCGCGCAGGTTCAACTCGGCCAGCGACCGCCCGATGGCTGGGCTGCCCTCGTCCAGCGCGACGGGGGTGGGCTCACCCAGTCCCGGCAACAGCTCGCGGATCAGACGGAGCGCGTCTGCCGGCGGCGCACCTGCACACCCGCCCGCCGACCGGGGGTCGCCGCCTTTGTGCGCCTGCGCGACGATCGCCTCGACGATCGCCTGCGCGCCCGCTCGAACGTGGCCTTCGAGATGCGCTGCGCCACGCCAGAAGGGGACCGCTAGCGCGGCGAGCAGCAGCGCGAAGAGCGCCGGGGCGTAGGCGCTCCCGAGCAGCGGCTGTGTCACCGCGAGAAACGGAAGGCCGATCACGAGAACGATGGCGAGTTGCAGCGTCACGACGAGCGAGCGGCGCGGCGCCGCAGCGGTATCCACCTGGCCTCGGAGCGCCAGCGGCAGCGCGGCTTCCGCGAGTGTGAGTCCGAGTCGCTGCGCAACGCGCGCTATGCCCGCGAAGAGCGGCAGAGCGAGCGCGAGCGCGAGCGCGACGATCGCACCCCGAGCGATCTCCGTGTCGAGCCCGAGCCGCACTTCGGCCAGGGTTGCCATCGGCTCCAAGGAGACGGCCGTTCCGATCGCCATCGCGGTGAGCAGGGCGAAGTCAAGCAGCAGCAGCCAGACGAGCTGGCGGATCCGGATACCTGTGGTCGCTCGTTGCGGCCCGCTGCGGATCTGCTCCAGCCAGCTTGCGTAGAGCGAAACGAACGTCTGGAGCGGGCGCGGCAGCTTGCGGTCGACGAAGTTGGCGAAGGGATCCGAGGCGCGGATCAGCCACGGCGTCGTCAGGGTCGTGACGGCCGAAACCGCGACGGCGATCGGGTACAGGAACTCGCCGGTCGCCTGAAGCGACAGGCCGAGGCCGGCGATGATGAACGAGAACTCGCCGATCTGCGCGAGTGCCATGCCGGCCTGCACCGAGGTGCGGACGCTGTGGCCGGTGAGGAAGGCCCCTAGAAGCGGTCCCAAAATAGATGTTGCGCTACGGTGTAGCCAACGCGAGTTCGGGCAGCGGGTGCTGACGCGAGACTCGTCTCCCCTTTCGAAGGGGGAGGTGCGTGGACCTCACGGATCGGGACTGGGAGCGAGTGGCGCCCCTGATTCGCGAACCGAAGC
>Ga0194127_10008368_pt1 | contig 11127 bp, 7 predicted proteins | sample TA2KigC100mmetaG_FD_148624 | JGI IMG/M metagenome (GOLD analysis project Ga0194127, IMG submission 148624) | Freshwater microbial communities from Lake Tanganyika, Tanzania - TA2015036 Kigoma Deep Cast 100m | ecosystem: Environmental > Aquatic > Freshwater > Lake | place: Tanzania: Lake...
AAGTGCGGCCCCGGCGCGTCGGGCGTCGGCAGCCGCGACATGTCAACGCAGTCCGGCTCGGAGGCCCACAGGTAGGACGTCTCGATGTTGCCCGCGTGGCCGAACGCGCTCAGGTACTCGGGCGGGATCAGGTCGCCGTCGGTCACGAACGCCAGCCGCGCGCCGACGTGAGGTTGCAGGACGGCGATCACTCTCGCCAGGTCGTCGGAGTGCGGACCGGCATGCCCCGTGAACAGCACGGCGGCCCGAAAGCCCAGGGCATCCACGGCCCTGACGTGGTAGAAAACGTTCTTGAAGAAGATCCACGGTGGCACGGGCGTCAGCCAGGGCCGGGCCTCGCCAATGATGGGGTCGGCCCACGCGCTGTAGATTCCGTAGTCGTGGATGTGCCAGTAATGCGGTGGCGCGACGATGCCGCCATGGCGCCGGGCAGCGCGACACGCGACCGCGTGGGGCCTGAGCGCATCCATCCCGAGCGCGCTCTGTGGCCCATGCGGCTCACAGAGGCCGTACGTCAGGTACACGAGCGGGCATACTCCGAGCGCCGCATCCAGCTCATCGGGGAACATGCGCTCCCATCGAACTTCCCGAGTCACGGTTACCGCTTCCTCCTCACCGACAGGGCCACGTCCGTGTCGTACGAGGGGAGGCCGATGGCGGCATCTCCGTCCTCATGGTTGATGGGCTGGGTACCGAGCACCGAGCCCGTGAGAGTATCCACCCAGCGGGCTTCGTACCGACCCCTGGGCAATGTAAGCTCGATGCTCCCCGACGCCTTGCCGAACACGTAGACGGCGTACTGCCGGCCCTCTTCCGCCAACACCGTTACGCGAGCGCCCTTCGGCACGGCCCGAACCACGCCAGGAGCCGGCTTCATCCTCACGAATCCGAAGCCGTGGATGAAGTCGCGCAGCACGCGCATCTGGCGCCGGAACCCGGGATTTCCGCCGCCGGGTTGCGATGCAGGATACGCGAACGTACCATCCTCGTGGCCGGCGACGAACGAGTAGTCGAGGTGGCTATACAGCGCCCCGCCTGCGAGGATGAACTCCCACGCCTCCATGCGGTAGTGGGTGTCGCCAGTGCCCTTGAAGCCCGTCTCGTTGTCGCCGATGGGCCGATCGAGATGGGCGTTGACGGCCACGGCGTCCGGCGGGCTCGCATAGTGGAAGTTGAAGATGGACACGTTCGGGTGCGGGTTCTCGACCTTCGCCGAGCCGTTAGCGATGTTCAGGGAGATCAGGTGTCGCTTGGGCAGCTTGGCCTCGGCCTCCACGATCACGTCTACCATGCGACGCTGCCACTCCATGGTCACGCCGCCGAAATAGGGCTCGTTGCAGATCTCGTAGTAGAGGTTGTCGAAGCCGTTGAGCGCCGCGACGATCTTGCGAACCAGCACCTCATGGTAAGCGAGGAGTCCGCCGTTTCGATCCAGCGTGTACACATCGGTGCGCTTCACATTCCCCACGCCGTTGACGTTGTTGGCGGCATTCATCGGGCTGAGCCGCCACATGCCGTCCTCGTAGAACGGGCAGAACAGGTTCATCTCGACGACGACGCCTCGGCGCGAGGCCTGCTGCACGAAGTCCTTCAATCGGGCGAAGTAGGCCGCATCCCACCGGCTTAGGTCGAACCGGTTGCCGCCGCCCGGGTAGCCGGGCTGATCCGACCTTGCCCAGGGGGTCACATAGCGACCCGCGGCAGGCGCAAGCGTGTTTCGCGCGATCCCGAATGCGCCGGGCTGCTCGCAATAGACGCCGCTGAACGTGCGCGTGTGGTTGAGTCCATCCCGTGCCAGCGTGTCGAGGTACCGAACGTAGTCGAAGTCCAGGTTCAGCACGGCGCCGTAGTGTTCCCCCGAGCCGATGAGTATCGTCGGCTTCCCGCGGAACGCGAAGTACCGCGGATTGTCCGGATGTAGTTTGAGCATCCCCGAGGGCGCCGCTGCCAGTCCTCCGCACGCGGCCGCTATCATCAGTGTAAGGCCCGTCATCGCATACTCCTCCCTGCTCTCGCCTCTTGCCCCTGACTTTCGACTAGCCCATCGTCCCGTTCCTGCCAAACCGAACGCCTGACTCTGGCGTATTATGATGGTCATGGCTTCGCATCGCGGCTTGCTGCGCCGCCCCGGCGTGTCGGACCCCAACGCACCCCCCAGGTTCGCCGAGTTGCGGGCCAACGACCCTGTGCGGGCGACCGTGCAGCGCGTGATCCTCGGAGAGGCGGTCCAGCGCGACGAGATCACGGCACTGGTTCGTGCGCTCGCGGACGCTAGGACCGGCAAGTGGCGATCGGCGCTTGCGGCCGCTTGGGCACTGGGTCGAGCCCCTATCGAGCCCAACCAGCGCAGTGCGGTCGTCGAGGGCCTCGCCGTCCTGCTGTAGACGCGCCGGTGGTCGTTCACAGGGCTCTCCGCGCCGGGGAATCGCCGTCGGCTGCCTGTTGAACTCGCTGATCGCGGCGCCCGTGATCGCCTACCTTCTGGCGCGCGACGGACGCCTGAATGCTGTGCGCGCGCAGGCCGCATCGTCGCTCGGACTGCTGAGTTGCGTTAAGGCCATTGCCGATCTCGCGCTGGCGATGAACGACCGCAACCGGCCAGGATGCGCAGACGTGCGGGAGGCAGCTCGGATGGCGCTACAGCGGCTTCTGCCGCTGGTCGGGCCCCAGTACTGCGGCACGCTGCCGGTCAACACCGAGGCCGAGGTGTGCAAGCTGCTCGGTCAGCCGCCATCCGACCTCCATGTCCCCGCGCTCAACGCGCTCGAGCACATCGGGGCAACGCGGTCCTTGGCCACTGTGACGAAGCTCGCGACCGAGGCCGATCAGGAGGCGACGCGCGTCCGGGCCGCCGAGGTCCTGCCCATGATCACGGAGCGCGCAGCACGCCTTCGAGACGTGGCGCTGCTGCTGAGGCCGGCGGCCGCTCCCGGGGCGCCGGAGGATGTCCTGCTGCGGCCCGTAGAGGTCGCGCCGAGCGGAGACGTTGGCCTGCTCGTGCGGCCTGTTGGTGGCGAGCCGGAGCCGGCCGTCATTGCTGCGACGCCGGATGATGGTGTTACCCTGGCGGCGACCACGACGCAGGAATGACGCGCGGGTCGGGCGAAGTCCGGACTGCTAATCCATGTAGCAAAGGAGGCGTTGTGCCATGGTCGCTGCGTTGGTCCCATTGATCGCCCTCGCGCTTGCCCAGCAGGCCGAGCCTGTCTGGCCGAACGGCCCCGCCATGGGAGGGTCGAGCTTCCCCATCGCCGTGTGGCTGCAGGACCCCGCCAACGCCACGCGATACAAGGCCGCGGGCATCAACCTCTACGTGGGGCTCTGGCAGGGCCCGACGGAGAAGCAACTCGAAGCCCTCAAGCGCGCCGGCATGCCCGTCATCTGCGATCAGAACGCGGTCGGCCTCGCTCACAAAGACGACCCGATCATCGTCGGGTGGCTCCAGCAGGACGAGCCCGACAACGCCCAGGCGGTGAAGGACCCGGCTACGGGCGGCGAAGGGTGGGGCCCGTGCGTGCCGCCCCAGAAGGTCGTCGAGGAGTACGAGCGGCTCGGGAAGGCAGACCCGTCTCGGCCCGTGTTACTGAACCTGGGTCAGGGCGTGATCAACGACACATGGGTGGGCAGGGGCTCGGGCGCCAAGCTCTCGGACTACGAGACGTATGTGAAGGGCGGCGACATCGTGTCGTTCGACGTGTACCCGATCGCCGGACTCGACAAGCCGAACCCGGCGGACTTCATGTGGTATGTCGGCGCGGGCGTTGAGCGACTGGTGAAGTGGACGGGCGGTACGAAGACCGTCTGGAACTGCCTCGAATGCACCCGCATCTCGAACGGCGAGCGCCGCGCATCCCCCGCTCAGGTGCGCGCGCAGGCATGGATGGCGATCATCCACGGCTCGCGCGGGCTGATCTACTTCGTCCACGAGTTCAAGCCCAAGTTCAACGAGTGGGCGCTGCTGGACGATCCCGAGATGCTCAAGGCAGTGACCGAGCTCAATGCCGAGATCACGCGGCTTGCTCCGGCGATCAACGCGCCTGACGAGAAGGTGGGCGTCGCGATCGTGGGAGGCGCGAAGGCCGATCGGCCACCCGTGGCTGCTGTCGCCAAGCGCCTTGGACGGGACTCCTACGTGTTCGCCGTCGGAATGCGGAACAGCGAGACGCGCGTCGCGTTCGCCCTGCCTCGCGCTCGGCCCGGCTCCACGGTCGAAGTGATCGGCGAGAACCGGACGATACCCGTGGCCGACGGTCGCTTCGAGGACACGTTCGGGCCTTACGCGGTGCGCCTCTACCGGCTTCGATGAACCGGTACCCATGGTAGAATCCGGCTGTCGGTGACGTGAACGAGGTGACACCATGGCCGTCGCACCCACAATAGAACGCGCCTATCGCGCCCCGCAGGTCAGGGGCGGCGCGGGCATTCCACGCCTTCAATCGGGCGACCGCTTAACACGCATCGAATTCGAGCGCAGGTATCGCGCCATGCCGCAGTTGAAGAAGGCCGAGTTGGTGGAAGGAGTGGTCTACATGCCGTCGCCAGTCTCGATGGAGCATGCGCGCCCATGTGCGGCGCTCGCAGGCTGGGCTCTGGCCTATGTGGCGGCCACGCGCGAAACCGAAGTAGCCCAGAACGCCACCGTCATTCTGGACTCCGCCAACGAGGTCCAGCCGGACGTGCTCATCAGGCAGATGGACGGCGGAACGTCGCGGATCAACGCTGACTCCTATATCGAAGGCCCGCCGGAGTTCGTCATGGAGGTCGCCTATTCCACGGCTTCCTACGACCTCCACGACAAGAGGCGGGTCTATGAGCGAACGGGTGTAGGTGAGTATCTCGTCTGGCGCGTGCAGGACGGTCAACTCGACTGGTGGGCGTTGCGCGAGCAGGTCTTCGTGCCGATGGCCGAAGCGGAGATCATGAAGAGCGGCGTTCTGCCCGGCTTGTGGCTGAACCGCAGCGCAATGCTCGCCGGCGATCTCCAGGCCGTTCTCGCGACGCTGCAAGAGGGCCTTGCCTCATCCGAGCACGCGGGGTTCGTGCGGTCCTTGGTCGCCACCACGTAGCCCTGCCCTGCTCCTGACCCGTCGCTGGTCGCTCCGGGCTCGGTTCTCAGCCGAACTGCATCGCGTGCAGCCGCGCGTACATCCCGCCTTTGCCGACGAGGTCTGCGTGCGTGCCGACCTCGACGATGCGCCCTGCATCGAGCACCACGATCCGGTCCGCCCGATGCACGGTCGAGAGCCGGTGCGCGATCACGAACGCCGTGCGGCCACGCATGATGCCGGCCACGGCCTCCTGAACGAGGCGCTCCGACTCCGAGTCCTGCGCCGATGTCGCCTCGTCGAGTATCAAGATATCGGGGTCGCGCAGCACCGCGCGCGCGATGGCGATGCGCTGCTTCTGGCCCACAGAGAGCCGTGCGCCCCGCTCGCCGACCTGCGTGGCGTAGCCCTCAGGCAGCGCCTCGATGAACGAATGGGCGTTGGCTGCTTTCGCGGCCTCAGCTACGTCTTGATCGGAGGCGCCGTCGAGGCCGAACCGGATGTTGTCGGCGACGCTCGTGCCGAACAGGTAGGGCTCCTGGGGTACGAACGCGATCCTGCTGCGCAGATCGGACAGACTGAGCGACCGCACGTCGCGCCCATCCACCGAAACGGCGCCCTCGCTGACGTCGTAGAGGCGCGGGATCAGCGATACGAGCGTCGTCTTTCCCGAGCCGCTGGGACCGACCAGCGCGACCACTTCGCCGGGCTGGACGGTCAGGTTAATCCCCGCCAGCACCGGCGGCCCGTCGTGCTCATAGCGGAAGCTTACGCCCTCGAATCGCACCGACCTCCCCCGGCGATGGTCGCCTCCTGCGCCCAGTATGGCCGCGGCGGCGGGCTGCGCCTCGGTCGGAGCATCCACGAACTCGAAGACCCGGTCTGCGGCGCCTACGGCCACGGCGATGCCTGCGTAGAGGTTCACGAACGCGCTCGCGGGCCCGAAGAGCATCCCGAGCACGTTCAGGAACAGGATCACGTCGCCTGCCGACATGGTTCCTGAGATTGCCATGCGCGCGCCGACGACGAGCACGATCGTCATCCCGCCCATGGCGATCAGCCGAGCAAGCGCGCCGTTGGCCATCCCGAGCACGGACTGCCGGATGCGCGAGCTCACGAGCGGCATCACGCGATCCATGTACCGGGCCAGCTCGGCCCCGGCCCTGCCGAAGATGCGCACCTCGCGCGCGCCTGCGATGCTCTCCTGAAGCACCTCCTGCACGGCGCCTGTGTCGTCGCGCACCTTGCGGCCTATGTTGCGGAGGGGCCGTCCGAACAGCGCCAGCGCCACCGCGAACGTCACGGGCACAGGCATGCCTATGGCCGCGAGCGCCGGGCTGCGCCAAATCAGCAGGCCGGAAGCCACGACGACCATTTTCGAGTTCGTCAGCACCTCGACCAGCGTCGCCGCATACAGGCCCTGGAGAGCCTCGACGTCGTTCTGGACGACCGACATAATGCCGCCGGTCTTGCGGCGGTCGAAGAACGCCATGGGCAGCGCATGGATGTGGCGGAACAGGTCGCGGCGGAGATCGGCCGCCGCCAGCTCGCCGACCCTCGCGAACAGATAGGCGCGCGCGAGGCCGAGGGCCGTTCCGACCACCATCGCCGACACGGTGACCAGGACGAGAAGGTTCAGCGCGGCGAGACGGGACGCGGCGCTCCCCGACTTCGGCCACATGACCTCGTCAATCAGGACCTTCGTCATCCACGGCCACACGAACTCGGAGGCCGTCACCACCAGCGCGCACATGAGGGCGGCGGACTGGAGGCGCCAGTAGGGCAAGACATAGCGTAGAGCGCGGCGCAGACTTCGCATGTGGAGCCCTTCGTGCAGATCGGAGTCGAACGGCGGCCTCGAGAGCAGCCGTCGCCGCAACTACGTGACCGGCCGTTTTGGGGTTTCGCGATCGAGGCGGGCGAGTGGAGCGACGCCGGCGCTACGGTCGTTCGCTCTCAGCTCTCAGCTCTCGGCTCTCGGCTCTGACCGGTTGCCGGCGCTACGCCGGCGCTACGGTATAATCGCAACTACTCTCCTCTCAGGCGTTTCTGTGAAACTCAGACGGCTCTCCCTTGCCGGGTTCAAGACCTTCGCGGACAAGACGGACATCGAGCTCGGCGACGGGGTCACGGCCGTGGTCGGCCCCAACGGGTGCGGCAAGAGCAACATCGCCGACGCCATCCTCTGGGTCCTCGGCGAGCAGAACCCGCGCCTGCTGCGAGGCTCCGAGACCCGCGACTTCATCTTCTCGGGCTCCGATCGGCGCAAGCCTCTCGGAATGGCCGAGGTGCGCCTAACCGTTGACAATGCCGACCACGCCCTGCCTGTCGAGTTCGCCGAGATCGAGGTCTCGCGGCGCGTCTACCGGTCCGGAGAGAGCCGCTACGCGATCAACGGCACGCAGTGCCGCCTCAAGGACATCGTAGACCTCTTCCTCGACACGGGCATGGGTCGCGGAGCCTACTCGTTCATCAGCCAGAGCGAGGTGGACGCCGTGCTATCGGCGAAGCCCGAGGATCGGCGCGAGCTGTTTGAGGAGGCCGCGGGCGTTCAGAAGTACCGAGCCCGCAAGCGCGAGGCCATGCGCAAGCTGGAGCAGGCCGAAGCCAACCTGACGCGCATCAATGACATCGTCCACGAGTTGGAGCGCCAGCGCGAGCCCCTGCGCTCGCAGGCGGGCATCGCCGAACGCTACATCACGATGACCGAGCGGCTGCGAACCATCGAGGTCGGCGTCCTCATCAGCGAGATCCAGCGCGCCGACTATGAGCTGTACGCGGCGCGGCGCGACCGCGATCTCGACATCGCCGCCGTGAGCGAGTACGACGACCGGCTGGCGGGCATGGAGCGCCAGGGCCTCACGGTTCGCGAGCGCCTCGCGGAAGCCGAGTCCGAACTGGAGACGGCCGGTCTGTCGCGTCAGGGCGCGACGACCAGCGTCGAACGTGCGGCCCATCAGCTCCAGTTAACGCTCGAACGGGCGGCCAACGCCGAGGCGACGGCCGCGACGCTGGAATCCGACATTCGCGACCTGACGGCGCGCGAGCAGGAGGCCGAGGCGTCGGCCAAGAAGGACCGAGCCGCGCTCGAACGGCTCGTCACATCCGATCACGAGCGACGTGGAGCGCTGACCAAGGCGCGCACGCGGCTTGAGGCGGCTCAGGCGGTCGTTGCTGAGATCGAGCGGGCTGGACGTGATCGGGCTCAGGAGCAGCGCCGCCTGCAGGCGGAGCGTACCGGGCGCGAGGCCGCACTGGCGGCATGCACGGCGCGTCTGGACGAATGCGAGCGACGCCTGCATGACCTGGCCGGCGAGGTCGCCGGGCATGCCGAGACGGTCGCACAGGCCGCGCAGGCAGACGAGATTGCGCAGGGACGTGTGGCCGCCCTCGAAGCCGATGCCTCGGCATCGGCGAGCCGCGCATCGGAGCAGGCCGAGGTCGTGCGGGGCGCCGACGGCGCCCGGGCGCGCGTGGCCGCCGAGGCCGACGCCATGCGCCGACGGTCGGTCGAGATCGGCGCTCGCCTCAAGACGTTGCGCGAGATCCACGAGTCGGGCGAGGGCCTGTTCCAGGGCGTCCGATCGGTCCTGCAAGCCGCGCGTTCGGGCGAGCTGAAGGGTACCTACCACACCGTCGTGGACGTGCTGGGCACGCCCGAGCGCATCCGTACCGCGATCGAGGTAGCGCTGGGGGCCGACGCGCAGTCGCTCATCTGCGCCCGCGATTCCGAGGCCCGCGACGCCGTGGCCTGGCTCAAGGCCGAGCGCAAGGGCCGCGCGACCTTCCTGCCCCTGACGCTCATGGATCCGCCGCCGAGCATGCGCGCCGGCGATCTGGCGAACACGCCGGGCGCCATCGGCGTCGCAGCGGACCTGGTCGAGTTCGAGAACGACGTCGCGCCGGCGATCAGGCTCCTGCTGGGCCGCGTGGTCGTCTTGGAGCATGTGGACGCCGCCATCACCGCGTCCCGGAAGCTGCGCGGATGGCGGCGGCTCGTCACAGTCGAGGGAGAGACCCTCAGCCCCGGAGGCGCGCTTACCGGCGGGTCGCTCCCTGCCAAGGCCGGCCATCTGGTGAGCCGCAAGGGCGAGATGGACGACCTCGCGCGCGATCTGGCGGCAACGGACGCGGAGCTGGCGGCGCTGCAGCATTCGACGGAAGCGGCTCAGGCCGACCTCGATCGGGCCAAGGCGCAGGCCGCCGCTGCATCCGAGGCGGCCAATCGGCAGGCGTCGGCTCTGCTTGAGGCTCGCCGCGATGCGGCCTCGGCCCAGCGCGAGTTGGCCGCCGCGCGTTCGCGGGCCGACGACCTCGCCGCCGAGGCGCTTCGAACGGAGCATGCCCGCGATGCCCTGGCGCGCGAGCAGGGCGAATGGCAGGCGGCGCTGGCGGCCCACGAGGCTAAGGACAGCCGCCTCGACGGCGATATCGCCGAGGCCGAGACGCGCGCGCTGAAGGCAGCGCATGTCTGCGACGAAGCCCGCCGCGCCGTCGTCGAACTCGAAATCGAGTCGGGGCGCCTCTCCGAGCAGGTGCGCGCGGCGCGAATCGCGCTCGAACGGGCCGAGCGGTCGGTGGCCGACACGCGCGCCGATCGGCTGGCCAAACAGGCTCAGCGCGAGCAGGCCGCGCGGTCCATCGCCGAAGCCGAGTCAGGCCGAGCCGTCCTGGAGTCTGCGGGCGTCGCCGCGCGCGAGAGGCTCGACGAGTGCGAACAGGTCTATGAGCGGTGGCGCGTCGAGCGACAGAGCCGCCTCCAGGAGAGCTTCACCCTCGCCGAGACGATCAAGGAGACGACCGAGCGGCGCCGCGTGACCATGGAGAACCTGCACGAGGAGGAACTGCGCATCGCGAGGCTGGAAGTCAGGATGGCGCAGCACGCGCAGCGCCTGACCGAAGACTACTCGATGACCCTGGAGGAGGCGCTGGCCGCGCCCGATCCTGGCGAAATGGACAGGGACACCCTCAACGAGATCGTCCGCCTGCGGCGAGAACTGCGCGCGATGGGAACCGTCAACACGGGCGCGGCCGAGGAGTTCCGGCGACTGACCGAGCGCTTCGACTTCCTCGAAGGCCAGCGTTCCGACCTCCAGTCGGCCTCCGCGTCGCTCCGCGAGACCATCGCCGAGATAGACCTGAGCACGCGCGCCGTGTTCATGGAGACCTTCGAGGCCGTGTCCGCCGAGTTCCGGAGGCTCTTCCGGCGGCTGTTCGGCGGAGGCGATACCAGGCTGGAACTGACCGACCCCGACGACCTCCTCGAAACCGGCATCGAAGTGAAAACCCAGCCGCCGGGCAAGCGTTCCGGCAGCCTTGCGCTGCTCTCCGGCGGCGAGCGCGCGTTGACGGCTGCGGCGCTCCTGTTCAGCTTCCTTGCAGTGAAGCCCAGCCCGTTCGTCGTACTCGATGAGGTTGACGCGCCCCTCGACGGCCCCAACGTCGAGAAGTTCGCCGGCCTCGTCGCCGACTTCGCCCGCGACACCCAGTTCCTCATCGTCACCCACAACCCGACCACGATGGAGAGCGCTCCCCGCTGGTACGGCGTCACCATGCAGGAGCCGGGAGTATCGCGCGTCGTCTCCTTCTGCCCCGAGAAGCTCACCTCCAACGGCGCAAGCGCCTAATCCCCTCGTGCGCGCGCTGAGGCCCCGCGCGCCGTTATCCCCGGCGAGGGCCGCCGTTATCCCCTCTCCCGCGATCGCCGCGCCCCTCGCCCGGCACAACCCGAGGCGCGCGGGAGAGGGTCAGGGTGAGGGCCGACGTGCCGTTATCCCCGGTGAGGTCCCGCACGCCGTTATCCCCTCTCCCGCGCTCACCGCACCCCTCGCCCAGCACAACCCGTCGCTCGCGGGAGAGGGTCAGGGTGAGGGCTGGCGAGCCGTTATCCCCGGTGAGGGCCGACGCGCCGTTATCCCCTCTCCCGCGATCACCGCACCCCTCGCCCAGCACAACCCGAGGCGCGCGGGAGAGGGTCAGGGTGAGGGCTAGCGAGCCGTTATCACCGGTGAGGGCTGGCGAGCCGTTATCCCCTCTCCCGCGCTCACCGCACCCCTCGCCCAGCACAACCCGAGGCGCGCGG
>Ga0194127_10008371_pt1 | contig 11123 bp, 9 predicted proteins | sample TA2KigC100mmetaG_FD_148624 | JGI IMG/M metagenome (GOLD analysis project Ga0194127, IMG submission 148624) | Freshwater microbial communities from Lake Tanganyika, Tanzania - TA2015036 Kigoma Deep Cast 100m | ecosystem: Environmental > Aquatic > Freshwater > Lake | place: Tanzania: Lake...
TGAAGGCCTTTGATGAAACTCTTTCGGCTTTCGACGGAGTCTTCGGAGTGCAGCCCGTCTCCCCTTTCGGAGAAGAGGTTCCCGGGATGGCAGAGATCAAAGAAGCCCATCAGAAATGGCATCCCTACGATTCTCATACCCTCTCCTATGTCGAAGGATGGGTCACGGTCAAAGTGATGGCAGAAGCCCTCGGGAGATCTCTCCCCGAACAGGGATTCTCCCGTGAAAGGGTGAAGATGGCTTTCGAAAGCTTTAAGAATTATGTCGTCGGAGGCATTCTTCCTCCCCTTACCTTTACCGCCCGGGATCACCGACCCAGCACGGAATCCCGGATCTTTATCGTCAAAGACGGAAAACTTTTAAGACACACCGGCTTCATCTCCGTCGGGAGGTAAAAAACATACTGCATAATTCGGGCAGAGCGATAAAAGTCATCATCGTTAATTGGATCGTCGATTGGTTGTTTTGAAAACTATCTAAGAAATAGACTAAAAAAACAAAAGGACATTTTTTTCTATCTTGACAAAAAAAGTTTATTGATTTAGTGTGTTTTTCCATACTCACGGGAAATGGGTGGTAGGTTTCCTGAAATATTTATAAATCCTACAATTTATTTCAAATCATATCGTTAGGTGCGATAACAAGAGATGATGGGCAAAACTCTTCCCTCCCTCTTAGTCGAAAATGTAAAGAAATTTGGGAACAACAAAGTTGCCCTTCGTGAAAAAGAATTCGGCATCTGGCAGAAGGTCACTTGGAAAGAATATCTCCAGCATGTCAAATACTTTTCTCTGGGGTTGATCCATCTCGGATTCGAACGGGGAGACAAACTGGCGATCATCGGAGATAACCGGCCGGAGTGGGTCTACGCCGAATTGGCCGTCCAGTGCGCTGGAGGAATCCCCCTGGGAATCTATCAGGACTCCATCCTCACGGAGGTGGCCTATGTCATCAACCACTCCGATGCTAAATTTGTTGTGGCAGAGGATCAGGAACAGACGGACAAGATCCTCCATATGAAGGATCAGCTTCCCAATCTCAGGAAGATCATCTACACCGATCCCAAAGGGATGAGGAGCTACGACGATCCCCTTCTCATCTACTTTCCCGAAGTCGAGGAACTCGGAAGGGAGATGGAGAAAAAGCATCCTGACCTCTTTGAGAAAAATGTGAATCAGGTGACTGAAAACGATGTCGTCCTGATCGCCTATACCTCGGGCACCACAGGTTTTCCCAAAGGTTCCCTTCTCACCCACCGCGGCGTCCTCAAGATGGCGGAGAATCTGAATAAGGTCGACCCCAAATATGAGACTGACGAGTTTGTCTCTTTTCTCCCCCTCCCCTGGGTAGGAGAGCAATATATGAGCGTCTTCGGAGCCCTTCTGACAGGATATACCATCAGCTTTCCTGAAGAACCGGAGACGGGCACAGCCGATCTCTACGAAATTGCGCCTCATGTCATGTTTGCTCCTCCAAGGATCTGGGAAGGCATTTCAAGATCGGTGATGGTCAAACATCTGGACGCCTCCTTCCTAAAACGGTCCGTTTATAATTTCTGTCTTCCCATTGGGTATCGTTGGGCTGATTTTAAATTTGAAAGAAAGAAACCTCCCTGGCTCTGGAAGATTCTCTACTCTATAGCCTATCTCTGTCTATTCCGTGCCCTCAGAGACCGCCTCGGTTTCCCTCATATCCGGAGCGCAATGACCGGCGGAGCTGCGCTCGGTCCGGATGTCTTTCGATTTTTCCACGCCCTTGGGGTCAATCTGAAACAGATCTACGGGATTACAGAGCTCTCCGGAGTCGCCACTATGCATCCTTCAGGAGAGATCAGTGTGGACACCGTGGGAAGGCCGATCCCTGAAACGGATATTCGCATCTCTCCGGAGGGAGAGATACAGGTGAAGACCCCGGGAGTCTTCTTGGGATATCATAAAAATCCCGAAGCGACCGCAAAGGCTGTTCACGAGGGATGGCTTTATACAGGGGATGCGGGTTATTTTACGGAGGATCGGCATCTGGTCGTCATCGACCGGGTCTCCGATCTTATGACCATGAGCGATGGGACGAAGTTCTCTCCCATGTTCATTGAAAACAAGCTCAAGTTCTGCCCCTATATTGTCGAGGCAGTGGTGGTCGGTCACGAAAGGCCTTACATTGGAGCCATCATCTGCATTGACTTTAAAAATGTAGGCAAATGGGCAGAAGACCGTCGCATTGGCTATACGACTTACACGGACCTCGCCTCCAAATTAGAAATTTATGAACTCATCGAAAAAGAGGTTTTCCGTGTCAACCGGAGCCTTCCCAAGGCAGCCCGGATTCACAAATTTGTCCTCCTCTACAAAGAGCTGGATGCCGACGACGAGGAGTTGACCCGGACGAGAAAGGTCCGGAGGGGGTTTGTCGGAGAGAAATATAAGAAAGAGATCGAAGCCCTTTACGGCCAAGAGGAAAACATCCCCATTGTATCAATGATTCGGTACCAGGACGGCCGGACAGCAATGATCCGCACCCGGTTGATCGTCCGGACGATGAAATCCCTCGAAGAATATGAAGCGATGATGAAAAAACGGTGGTGGAAATTCTGGGAATAGACGATGGGTGAACGATTTTACCATACGCTCTGGTGGATTCTGCTGGCCTCGTTCGTGGCGATCCTGGCCTATCTCTCCATCCTCAACCCGACGAAGTTTGTCGAGTTGAGCCTTTATGGGCTGGTTCTCGGGTCCATCTATGCCCTCGTCGCCCTGGGGTTTGCTCTCATCTATAAATCGACGAGTATCCTCAACTTAGCCCAGGGGGAGTTCTTGATGGTGGGAGCCTATATCTGTCTCTCCTTGATCCTCCAGTTTCAAATCCACTTTGTCTGGGCCTTTCTGATCACCCTCCTCTTCTCCATCTTCCTCGGTCTGGCAGTGGAACGTCTGGTCCTACGGCCATTGATCGGAGAGCCCATCATCTCTGTCATCATGGTGACTATTGCCCTTTCCAGTATCCTCAAGGGGATGGTGATCATGTTCTGGGGTAATGATATCCGCCCTTTCCCAAAGGATATCCCCTTTCTTGCTGGAAAACCCTTTTCTGTCTTCGGTGTCTCCATGGCCCCCATCTATATCTGGAGCTTCGGCCTGGCCATCCTCTTTCTTCTCCTTTTTGCCATCTTCTTTAAACTCTCCCGGACGGGAATTGCCATGCGTGCCACAGCGAGCAACCAGCAGGTCTCCCAATCCATGGGAATAAGCGTAAAGAAGGTCTTTGCCATCTCCTGGTGTGTGGCGGCCGTGGTCTCATCGGTAGGAGGGATCATTTTAGGATATATCAGTGGCGTGGGAATTACTCTGAGCTTTTTTGGTTTGAAGGTCTTTCCGGCAGTGATCCTGGGAGGGCTCGATAGCATCCTGGGGGCCATCATCGGAGGGGTGACCATCGGGCTCCTCGAAAATTACTCGGGAGGGTATCTGGATCACATCATCCCTGCCGTGAAAGAAGTCTTTCCCTTTGTGGTTCTGGTGATCATCCTGTTCATCAAGCCCTATGGCCTATTTGGAAAGGAAGAGATAGAAAGGGTTTAAGAGGAGACCAATGCCATCAGGACTTTTTCATGAAAATTATTCCAATGACGAGAGGATATTCCAGACCCTCTGGGTAAAATGCTGGCTTTGGGCTTTTATCCTTTTCCTCTTCTTCGGATTTCCATTCATCGTTTCGGATCTCAATAAAATTCTCCGCTTCAATATCCTTCATACGGCCATCCTGACCGGCATCTTCGTAATCGGCGCCCACGGGATCAACATCCTGACCGGATATACAGGCCAGATCTCCCTCGGCCATGGAGCCTTCATGGCGGTAGGGGCCTACACCTCCGCCATCCTGATGACAAAAGCGGGGTTTCCTTTCATCCTTTCCCTTCCCTGCGCAGGTCTCCTCACGGCGGCGGTCGGGATGGTCTTCGGAATCCCCTCTCTCCGTCTGAGGGGACTCTATCTGTGCATTGCCACCCTCGCTTCCCAGTTCATCATCGAGTTCATCATCCGGAGATGGACAGGGTTGACCGGAGGAACACAAGGAATGTTCGTGCCCTATGCGGCCATCGGAGGATTTGTCTTTGATAATGACAGAAAATTCTACTACCTCGTTCTGATCCTAGCCATTGCCACCACCGCCTTTACCAAGAACCTCTTTCGGACAAAACCTGGAAGGGCATTTATCGCGGTCCGGGACAGGTATTTCGCTGCAGAACTGATCGGGGTGAATCTCTTTAAATACCGCATCCTCTCCTTTGGTATCAGCTCCTTTCTCGCCGGTATCGCAGGCGCGCTCTGGGCCCACTATATTTCACTGATCATCTATGAGCAGTTTACCATCCATCTTTCCATCAAGTATCTGGCCATTGTGATCATCGGAGGCCTGGGAAGCGTGCTGGGAGGGATCTTCGGATCCATCTTCTATGTGGGCCTCGAACAGCTTCTCGAGGTGATGAGCAAGGAATTGAGCACCTCCTTCCCGCTCCTCATCACCTATTTCGTCTCCATTAAAGAGATCATGTTCGGCCTCATCATCATCCTCTTCCTGGTCTTTGAACCGGATGGACTAGCCGCCCGGTGGCGAACGGTGAAGGCCTACTGGAAACTCTGGCCCTTCTCTTATTGAGGAGGGGAGAAAAATGAAGGACGACAGACGAAAAACAACAGACACGAACCATGAAGGAGGTGATGAAGAAAAGAAACAAACCATTTCTTGATGATTCACATTCCATGAAAGGAGGAAGGTGAGATGAAGAAAACGTTATTCAGCTTGATGGTTCTATTTTTTATTCTTTTCCTGATCATGTCCACAGCCCAGGCCCAGAAGGTGGTCAAATGGGGCGCTTTGATCGACCTGAGCGGTCCAACCTCCGACTGGGGAAAACAGCAGGCCGCAGGCCAGATCGATGCCGCCCGCTGGGTTAATGATACGGGAGGAATCAATGGGAAGGAATTTAAACTAATCGTGATGGATGACGCTTATGGAATTGACAAGGCCATGGGGTATTATAAAACCCTGAAAGATGTGGAACAGGTCCCCGGCCTCTATATCCAGTCAACCGGAACAGCACTCTCCCTGAGGGAGTTGGTCACCCGTGATAAGATGCCCATGTTTGGAGCTTCCTTCACATCTAAATTGATGGATCCCTCCAAGGCCCCTTATAATTTCATTGTCACGACCACCTATGAAGATATGTCGAGAATCGTTCTGAAGTGGATCAAGGACAATTGGAAGGATAAGAGCCGCAAGCCCAAGGTCGTCCACATCTATCCTGACAACCCTTATGGCCGGGCCCATCTCAAACCGGCCAAGATGTATGCTGAGGAGATCGGGATCGAAACCGGGCCGGATCAGGTGGTCCACTGGCCCACCGCCGATGCCAAATCTCAGATGATCAGCATGAAGGATTACAATCCGGACTTTGCCTTCATCACCTCCACAGCCATGAATGCGGCAGTGATCATCAAGGATGCGAAAGAGGTCGGAGTCAAAACCCAGTTTGTTGTGAACATCCGGTCTCTCGATGAAAACCTTCCGCTCCTTGCGGGAAAAGCGGCGGATGGTGTTTACGGTGTGACCACCGTGGCTCCTTATGGAGCCAGGGAAGTCCCTTTCATGAAGACAATGATGGAGTATCACGAAAAATTCCGGAAAGCAGAGAAACCTACCCTTGTCTACTGTGAGGGATGGGCCAATATCCTGGTTATCGCCGACGTGCTCAAGAAGGCCGACAAAAAAGGAGATCTCACCTCGACTGCGGTCAAAGAGGAGTTTGAAAATCTCAAGGATTTTGATCTGAAGGGAATTGTCCCGCCCATCACGATTACAGCGAAAGACCACGCTCCAGCCACCAAAGCGAAGATGTATCAGGTTAAGGATGGTAAACTGGTCCCGGTCTCCGACTGGATCGATATCGGTAGAGACCCGAAATATTTCGGGATGTGATTTTTTTTGAAGAGCCCCGACCGAGTGAACAACCCGGAGGGGATCTTCTTTTATGCAAGGTTGGTATCCAAAGTCCTGATCCGAGGAGAGACGAATGAATTCTTTCCATGTTCCGGAGCGGTTTAATGCCGCAGACTATTTCATCGATGAGAACATCCGTCAGGGAAGAAGCCAAAAGGTTGCCATATACTCCGCCGAAAAAAATTATACCTACGATGAGGTCTATCAGAGCGTCAATCGCTGTGGCAATCTCCTCAAAACCCTTGGGGTTGAAATGGAAAACCGGGTCCTCCTCCTTCTTCAGGACTCTCCGGAGTTCATTATCAGTTTCTTCGGAGCCATCAAGATTGGAGCCATCCCCATTCCCACCAACACCATGTTAAAGGCTCCCGACTTCGAATATGTCCTGAACGACAGCCGGGCAAAGGTTCTGATCATCGATCAGAACTTCCTTCCAGAAATAGAAAAGATAAAGGGAAATCTCAAATATCTGAAAACCCTTCTGGTCGTGGGGAAGGAGGCAGGAAATGATCTCCTCTTTTCAAACCTGCTCAAAGAGAGCTCTCCGGAGCTTGATCCCGCTGAGACGAAGAAGGACGATGCCGCATTCTGGCTTTATAGCGCGAGAAAACCGGATGAGCTGATGGGAGCCATCCATCTCCAGAAGAATATGGCCTACTGCACCGAATATTATGCCAGAACCATCCTGGGAATGGATCAGAAGGATATTGTCCTCTCCTCTTACTTCTTCTTCGCCTATGGTCTTGGAAACGGCGTCTATTTTCCTTTCGGCGTGGGCGGAGCCACCGTCCTCTTTCCGGAGCGACCGCTTCCGGAAAAGATTTACGAACTGATCGAGAAATTTCGGCCCACCATCTTCATGAGCGTTCCCACCCTCTTTAGGTCATTGTTAGATTATAAAGAGAACCAGGAGAGAGAGGGAAAATCCGTTGGCAGGCTGGATAGTGTCAGGGCCTGTGTTGCCTCGGCGGAGGTCCTCTCTCTTGAACTCTACCAACGCTGGAAGCAGACCTATGGCGTGGAGATACTGGATGGAACAGGCTCCACGGAGGCATGCCATATCTTCCTCTCCAACCGGATCGGAAATGTCCTGCCTGGAAGCGCCGGCCAGCTCGTCCCTGGCTATGAGGGAAAATTGGTGGATGAAGATGGAAATGAAGTAAGGACAGGAAAGATCGGAAACCTCCTGCTCAAAGGTGAAACCATTGCCTCCGCTTACTGGAACAAGCATGACGAAACGAAGCAAAACATGCTGGGCGAATGGTTCGTCACAGGAGACCGTTACATCCGGGACGAAGAGGGTTTCTTCCACTACCAGGGACGAAGTGACGATATGATGCGAGTGGGAGGGAAATGGGTTTCGCCCTTGGAGATTGAGAAAACCCTTCTTTCACACCCGGCGGTCGCAGAGGCTGCAGTCGTTGATTATAAGGATGACGACGATCTGGTCAAACCCTATGGTTTTATCGTTCTCAAAAAAGGGGTGAAGGCGACCGGAGCACTGGAAGAGGAATTAAAATCCTTTGTCAAAGAGAGGATCGCTCCTTATAAATATCCAAGATGGATCGAATTTGCCGATGATCTCCCTAAGACGGCTTCAGGTACGATCCAGAGATATCTCCTAAAACAGAGACTGATGAAGAGACAATGAGTTTTAACCCCCTATGGATCACCGTGGGAGGCCAGTTTGACCGGACGGCTGAAACATTTCCGGGCCGGGATGGACTTGTCCACGTCGATCGAAATGTCCGCTATACCTACCGGGAACTTCAGACACTGGCCAATGGGTTTGCCAAAGGTCTCCTAAACTTAGGCGTGGAAAAAGGGGAACACCTCGCCCTTTGGGCCACCAGTATTCCCGAATGGATCATCATCCAGCTCGCCACGGCAAAGATCGGTGCGATCCTTGTCCCTCTCAGTCCACAATATCAGGCTGAAGAGCTCCGCTATGTTCTCCAGTATTCGGACGTCAGAACCCTCATCCTTTTGGAAAGGGATGAACGTTCCCAATATCTGAAGATGTTATTGGACCTCTGTCCTTCCCTTCTTGCTTCGGAGCCGAAACAGTCTCCTTTAAAAGATTTTCCCCATCTTAAAGAGGTGATACTCATCCACTCCTCTCCCCCTCCTTCCGGCCCCCTACTTTTCGAGGAAATCCTTGAAAGTGGAAAGAGGGTGCCGGATCAATTGCTTTTTGAAAGGGAGCAGACTTGCCAACCGGAAGACACGCTCAATCTCGCTTTTACCTCCGGAACGACTGGGGCTCCTAAAGGGATCATGATCACCCATTATGGGTTTCTCAATAATGGATATTTTGGAACATTCGGCCAAGGGTTCACTGAAAAAGACCGGCTCTGCGCAGCCATCCCTTTTCATTACAATTTTACCATCACCGGCCTCCTTGGATCTTTCTGCCATGGTGCGGCCATCGTCTGCCCCTCCGATACTTTCGATCCCGAGAAGACCCTTGTAGCCATTGAAAGAGAGTGCTGTACGGCCATCTATGCGGTCCCCAGTATGCTGGTAGCGATGATGGAGCATCCTCAATTTACAAGATATAACCTCACCTCCCTCCGGACTGGGATTGTGGGAGGAGCGACCATTCCAATTGAGCTGATGAAGAGAATCCTCGAACATTTAGGGGCAAAGGAGATCACCATCAGTTACGGCCAATCCGAAGGCTCGGGAAGCATCACCCAGACCCTGAGAGATGATCCCATCGAGATACGGGCAATGACCGTAGGAAGGCCCATTCCCTCTGTCGAGGCCAGAGTCGTCCATCCGGAAACCGGCGAAACCCTTCCTGCCGGGGAGAAAGGAGAACTCTGCTACAAAGGATTTTTAATGAAGGGATATTATAAAATGCCAACCGCCACACTCAGGGCCATTGACAGGGAGGGCTGGCTCCATTCAGGAGACCTCGCTACAATTGATTCAAAGGGCTATATCCGGATCGAAGGAAGGTTGAAGGAGATGATCTTAAAAAATGGGGAAGTGATTTCACCGATTGATATCGAGGAAGTCCTCTCCTCCCATCCGAAGATCCAGGAATCTTTGGTCTTTGGTGTTCCAGATCCTGATCACCATGAAGAGATCGCCGCTTGGATCCGTCCAAAAAAGGGGGAACAGGTGACCTCAGAGGAGATTCTCCGGTTTCTCGAGGGAAGGCTGGTAGAAAAATATTTTCCGAGGTATATTAATTTTGTCTCCTCCTTCCCTATGACTTCAACAGGAAAGGTCCAGCGATTCAAATTGAGGGAAGATACCATCAAAGAGTGGGGGTTGAGTGGTTAATCGTCCATTGGCCATGGTTCGTTCTGCTTATTCTTGACAAAAAAATGGAGTTTTGTTAGTTCAATTGAAAAAAGGAGAGAGATCGAATGATTGCATCAATGGCAGAAACCGGCATCCAAACCGGAACTGAGGTCCATCTGAAGGTGGAAGACATTCATCTCTCTTTTGGAGGACTGAAAGCTCTTAACGGTGTCTCTACGGAGGTCAGAAAAGGAGAGATCTTTGCCATCATCGGCCCTAATGGAGCGGGCAAGACCTCTCTTCTCAACTGCATCAACCGGTTTTACAAGCCGCAGAAGGGGAGGATCTTCTTTGAGGGAAAAGAGATCACCCGTCTTTCCCCTCACCGGATTGCCTCGATCGGGATTGCACGGACCTTCCAGGCGATTGAACTCTTTAAAGGAATGACCGTTCTCGATAATATAAAGCTCGGTCGTCATGTCCATCTGGAGACAGGAATCCTATCCGGAGGCCTCTACTTCGGAAAGGCTCACCGGGAGGAGATGGCCTTGAGAAAGGAGGTCGAAGAGAAAATCATCGACCTTCTGGAGATTGAGGCCATCCGCAAGAAGGTCGTGGCCACGCTTCCCTATGGCTTACAGAAGAGGGTCGAGCTGGCGCGGGCCCTCGCTATGAAACCCAGGATTCTCCTCCTCGACGAACCGATGACAGGCATGAATCTTGAAGAAACGGAGGATATGGCTCGGTTCATCCTCGACGTGAATGAGGAGTGGGAAACGACCATCGTCCTCATCGAACATGATATGGGGGTCGTCATGGACATATCAGATCGGGTCTGTGTTCTCGACTTCGGCTCAAAGATTGCCCAGGGCCTACCCTCCGAGATCCGGCAAGACCCAAAGGTCATCAAAGCCTATCTGGGCGAAGAGGATGTCACTTATTCAAGATTAGGAGCATAAGATCCAAATATTCAGACGGAGGAAACTTACTCCCTATGCCACCCATTTTAAGTGTGAATAACATCGAAGTGGTCTACGACGATGTCATCCTCGTCTTGAAGGGGATGTCTCTCAAGATCGAAGAAGGGCAGATCGTCACCGTCCTTGGAAATAACGGAGCGGGGAAGACGACGACGCTCAAGGCCATCTCAGGCCTTCTCAAGACTGAGAATGGAGAGGTGACCGATGGCTCGATCGAATTTATGGGGGAACGTATTGACAAGAAGTATGCAGAAGATATTGTCCGGATGGGAATCTTTCAGGTGATGGAAGGTCGTAAGGTCTTTTAAGACCTCACCGTCGAAGAGAACCTTATTGCGGGAGGCCATACCCGGGAATCGAAGAAGGAGATCAAGGAGAGTATTGACCTCGTCTATCACTATTTTCCCCGTTTGGTGGAGCGGAAAAATGTTCTGGCAGGTTATGTGAGCGGTGGCGAGCAACAAATGCTCGTCATCGGTCGGGGGCTGATGGCAAAACCCAAACTTCTTCTCCTGGATGAACCCTCCATGGGCTTGAGCCCGCTTTTGGTCGCAGAGATCTTTGAAATTATTAAGAGGATCAATCGCCAGGAGAAAGTCTCCATCCTACTCGTCGAACAGAACGCACGGCTAGCCCTTTCCATCGCAAACCAGGGATACGTGATGGAGAATGGTCGAATTGTTTTAGACGATACCGTCGATAAACTGAAAGAAAATGCGGATGTGAAGGAATTTTATCTCGGTCTCACCGAGGTGGGCAAGAAGAAGAGCTACCGGGATGTCAAACATTATAAAAGGAGAAAGAGGTGGCTCACCTGACCTCCCCTGAACCGAAAAGGAGAACCTGCCTCTGACAGACCCCCACGCATCGTTGATCTTCCCAGCCGGGCAGGGG
>Ga0194127_10008375_pt1 | contig 11121 bp, 11 predicted proteins | sample TA2KigC100mmetaG_FD_148624 | JGI IMG/M metagenome (GOLD analysis project Ga0194127, IMG submission 148624) | Freshwater microbial communities from Lake Tanganyika, Tanzania - TA2015036 Kigoma Deep Cast 100m | ecosystem: Environmental > Aquatic > Freshwater > Lake | place: Tanzania: Lake...
CGCTCGGCGCACGTCAATCTGCTGCTCAGCCAGTACGAGTCCTTCGGCCTCTCGGCGTTGGAGGCGATGGCCTGCGGCACGCCCGTGGCGGCGAGCGCCGGGGGGGGGCTGCCTGAGGTGATCGAGTACGGGCGCACGGGCCTCCTGTGCCCCGTGGGCGACGTGGCCTGTTCCGCGGCCGGCCTGATCGCCCTGCTCGATGACCGCCCCCGCTGGGAGCGGATGAGCCGCGACGCGGCCGCCGCGGCGCGGGAGCGCTTCGACCTGGAGCTCATCGTGCCGCAGTACGAGCGGCTCTACGAGGAGCTGCTCGCGGAAAGGGAAGCGTGATCGCCGAGCGATTCCGCCCGGCCGAGGAGGAGTCGTGATCTTCGAGCAGATCCGCGTGGGTGGAGACCGCAATCTCGCCTATCTGATCGGCGACGACGAGACCCGCCTGGGCGCCGTCGTCGATCCGGCGCACGATCCCGCCCTGGTGCTTGAGCGCGCCGGCGCGCGGGCGCTGACCATCGCCTATCTGGTCAACACCCATGGCCACTTCGATCACGCCGGCGGCAACGAGCACGTCCTGGCCCGCACGCGCGCCCGGTTGATCGCCGCCGGGCCGGGCGGGGCCGGGGACGGCGAGGTCTTCGCCCTGGGCGCGGTCGTGCTGCGGGTGATCCACACCCCGGGCCACAGCCCCGACAGCCTCTGCCTGCTCGCGCAGGCTCCGGGGGAGCCGGGGAAGCTCTGCACCGGCGACACGCTCTTCGTCGGCAAGGTGGGCGGTACCGGCTTCGGAGACGACGCGCGGGCGGAGTACGAGTCGCTGCACCGCAAGCTGCTCGCGCTGCCCGACGACACCGAGGTCTGGCCAGGGCACGATGTGGGCACGGCCCCGCGATCGACGATCGGGCACGAACGGCGGACCAATCCGTTCCTGCTGCGCGCCTCCTTCGAGGAGTTCGTCGAGCTCAAGCGCCACTGGGCGGAGTACAAGCGCGCCCATGGGATCGCTTAGAGTCGCCCTGGGCGAAGGGCGACGGAAGCGTCGCGGCCTCGGGGGCGCGCCGGACGGGTCGCGCGAGATGACGATGGCCGCCGCAGCCGCATGAGGTACGGTGACTCTCAGGCTGTGGCAGGTCGCGTGCCGGGGGGGACGCTCACGGGGCGCGGCGGCGAGGCGCCCAGAGCAAGGCGAGCGACGGCGCGAGAGGAGCATTTCATGACGGAGAGACACAACTGGCAGGAGTTCTTCGACGCCCACGCCCCGATCTACGAGGAGAATGTCTTCACCAAGAACACGCTCGCCGAGGTCGACTTCCTGCTCGAGGAGCTGTCGCTCCCGACGGGCGGATCGGTGCTCGACGTCGGCTGCGGAACGGGACGTCACGCCGTCGAGCTGGCGAGACGCGGCTACGCCGTCACCGGGCTCGATCTCTCCGCGCAGATGCTCTGCCAGGCCGCCCGCGCTGCTCAGTCCGCCGGTGCGCGCGTCGAGTGGGTCCACGCGGACGCCACGCGATTCTCGCTCCCGGACAGGTACGATGCCGCCGTCTGTCTCTGCGAGGGGGCCTGCGGACTCCTCGGCCTGGCGGACGATTCGCTGCAGCAGCCGCTCGCCATCCTGGGCAACATCTCGCGCAGCCTGAAGCCGGAGGCCGGGGTGGTGATGACCGTCCTCAACGCGGCGGCCATGATCCGCCGGTACAGCGACGCCGATGTCGCCTCCGGGCGCTTCGATCCGCTGACGCTGGTCGAGTCCTACGACTACCCTCCGCGCGAGGGGCGGCCCCCGGTGCGGGTGCGCGAGCGGGCATTCGTGGGAACAGAGCTCGTTCTGCTCTGTCGTCTGGCCGGGTTGACCGTGCTCCACCTCTGGGGCGGGACGGCGGGTAACTGGGGGAGGCGGCCCCTCGCCCTGGACGAGATGGAGATCATGGTCGTGGCGCGGAAGACCTCGGAGCCGCTCGCGGCAGACTCCGCGTGAGAGCGGGCCCGGGTCCCGCCGCGCGGGCGGCGGTGCCGCGGGATAGGCCTCGGTCAGGACGCCTCCGGGAGGAGCCATGAAGGCGGCGATCCGGATCCTCGGGTTGGCAGGGTGGCTGGCCCTTTCGTTCGCCGCCGGCTGGATCGGCTCGCGCTACGTGCCGGGCGCCTGGTATGCCGCGCTCCACAAGCCCGCCTGGAACCCGCCCGACGCCGTTTTCGCCCCGGTCTGGACGCTCCTCTATGCGCTCATGGCTGTCTCCGCGTGGACCGTCTGGCAGCGCGCGGGCTTCAGCGGCGCCGGCCCGGCGCTGGCTCTGTTCGTCGTTCAGCTGGCCCTCAACGCGCTGTGGTCGTACCTGTTCTTCGGACTTCATCGAATCGACCTGGCGCTGGTCGAGATCCTCGTCCTGTGGCTCGCGATCCTGGCCCTGACGGCGCTCTTCTGGCGCCACGACCGGCGCGCGGGGGCGCTGCTGTTGCCCTATCTCGCCTGGGTCGGATTCGCGGCTTGCCTGAACTTCGCCCTGTGGCGGCTGAATCGAGGGCCCGCCGTCTAGCCGTGCCGCGGCGCGGTCATGCCCGACCGGCAGCCGGGGGCGTACCGGCTCAGGAGGCGATGAAGGGGCCGGCAGCAGGAAGGGGCCAACTCACTGCCGGCGGAGGCGTTGCCCGGGGCTGCCCGGAGCCGTCGGTTCACGATCTACTTCATCAGCAACAGGCTGATGGCCATGACCAGCATGCCGGCGACCAGTCCCAGAAGGCTGTCGTGCCCCTTGCCGTAGGCGCGGCTCGTGGGCAGCAGCTCGTCGAGACTGATGTACACCATGATGCCGGCCACGCCGCCAAAGAGCACTCCCATGACTTCGGGGGGAACGACCCCGGTCTGGCCGCCGACGAAGAACCGGATCGCGGCGTAGCCGATGATGGCGCCGACGGGCTCCGCCAACCCGCTCAGGGCCGAGTAGAGGAAGGCCTTCTTGCGGCTGCCGGTGGCGTAGAAGATGGGCACGGAGACGCTGATCCCTTCCGGGATGTTGTGCAGGGCGATGGCGATGGCGATGGCCACGCCGAGGCTCGGGTCCTGGAGCGCCGCGAGGAAGGTGGCCAGTCCTTCCGGGAAGTTGTGAATCCCGATGGCCAGAGCCGTGAACAGCCCCAGGCGCAGCAGCCGGCGGTGCGCGCGCTGGTCGTGCAGGTGCGCGGACCCCGCCTCCGACTGCGACACGGCCCCGAAGTCGAGCGCGGGCGCGGATGAGCCGCGCAATGGCAGCGTCTCCGCTTCCGAGTGGACTTCGTGCGGATTCTCGGCGGCCGGGATCAGGTGGTCGATCAGCCCGATCAGCAGCATCCCTCCGAAGAAGGAACCCGCGTTGACCCAGTGTGCGCCTGGTTCGCCGAAGCGCTCCAGCAGCGACTCGGCGCCCTTGAAGAGGATCTCGACCCCGGACACGTACAGCATCACGCCGGCGGAGAATCCCGTGGCCACCGACAAGAAGCGGTAGTTCGTTCTCTTCGCCGTGAACGCGATGACGCTTCCGATCGCCGTCGCCATCCCCGCGAACAGCGTCAGTCCAAGAGCGACCCATACCCCGTTCATGCAGGTGTTCTCCCATGGCCCGCCGCCGACTGGCTCTCAGGGAACGATCGGCCGTCCCGTCTCGGGCTCGTCCATCCCCTCGCGCCAGTAGTGGTAGACGATCTCCTCGCCCAGATCTCCGGAGGCGGCCACGCACGGCTCCCCGCGGCGATCGAGGGCGTGGATCGCCAGCGCGCCCTGCAGTCCACCATTCAGCCGGCGCAGGTCGCGCAGCGCCTCGGCGCAGGCCTCCCGGACGGTCGCGCCCTTCTGCATGTACAGGACGACCGCGCGCGCCGTGCCGGCGCGGATCGCCATCTCCCCGGTGTGCGTGCAGCCGCAGGCCCCGTGGCGCCGATCGGCGTACAGCCCCGCCCCGACGACCGCCGAGTCGCCAAGGCGGCCGGGATACTTGCGCGACCAGCCGGAGCTGCTCGCGCCGGCGGCCAGGTTGCCTTCGCGGTCGATCGCCAGGTAGACGGTCGTGCCGCGCGAGCGCACCTGCTCGCAGGCGAGCCGGGCGTATTCCGCGAGCGGCACCGCGGGCCAGGCGGCGCGATGCGCTGCGGCGGCGTGACGCGCAATCCAGGCGGCGTGGCGAGCGGCCGCCTCGGGAGTGAGCAGTGAGTCGCCCTCGGCACCGATCTCCGAGGCGAACCGCGCGGCGCCCTCGCCGGCCAGGAAGACGTGGGGGAGCCGCTCCATCACCTGCCGGGCGACGGAGATCGCGTGCCGATAGCCGCGCAGCGCGCCGACGGCTCCCGCCTGCAGCGTCTCGCCGTCCATGATGGCCGCGTCGCACTCCACTTCGCCGAGCAGATTGGGATCGCCTCCCCGGCCGACGGAGCGCACCGCGGGATCGGCCTCGACCAGGCGGATGCCCGCCTCCACCGCGTCGAGCGCACGGCCGCCGGCGCGGAGCCGCTCGCGGGCCGCGGCCGCGCCGCAGCGTCCCTCGCCGTTGATTAGGAGGACGAGGCCGGCCCCGGCCGCTCCCTCGGGATCGTTCATCCCCGGATCCGCTCCGCCAGCTCCGCCTCGATCGAGCGGCATCGATCCTCCGCGTACCACCGGTGCAGGCGGAGCAGGATCTCCTCCTTGGGCGCCCCCCGCTCCTTCTCGCGGGCGACGAGCTCGCTCGCCGCGCGCGGGCGAGGGCCCCAGGTGAAGAGCTCCTCGCCCCGGGCGCCGAAGGCGATCAGCTTGGGGATCCCTCGCCCCCCGCCGGTCAGGTACTCGTCCATGATGTCGAGGTTCTCGTCGCGGGAGAGGATGCGCAGGTCGATCCGCGGATCGAGCGCGGCCAGGGCGGCGATGCAGGGGAGCGACTGGGCCGAGTCGCCGCACCAGATCTCGGTCAGCGCCAGCCAGAGCTGCGCCTCCCGCAGCGCGGCGACCGCGTCGCGGATGTCGGCGCCGGGCGCGTAGGTCCTGCCGATGCGCCTGGTCCGCTGCAGGTTGAGCGTCACGTAGCCGGCGCGGTCCGTCCCGGCGGCGGGCGGATCGGCGGCGGGCGGATCGGCGGCGGCCCCGGCGCCCCCCGGGCCGGCGGAGATCCCCGCACGGCCCGGGCCGGCGGCGGCCGCGGCCCGCAGCCGCGCTTCCTCTTCGACGAAGCGCGCCATGTACTCCGCGTAGGTGAGGCCGCGGTGGGGTCGCCCCGCGGCGAAGAAAGGCTTCATGCCGGCATCACCTCCCTCGCGCCCGGAGCCGCCAGAACCAGCCGGCGCGGCCGCTCTGGCGCGCCAGGCGCCGGTCCAGCTCGCGCATGCGCGCGACTCTCCCGCGGTTCTCCGGGGCGGAAACGGGCCGGCCCAGCTCCTCGCCGTAGGCGTCGAGGACCATGCGCAGGACGCGCAGCGACTCCGGCGCGAGAGCGAGCGTGGCCGGCGGGCGGGACCCCGCCGCGCCGCCGCCGGGCGCCCGCTCCCTCCCCCTCCCGGTCGGCCCCGAAGGCTCGCCGGCGGAGGAGGTCAACAGGCGGTCGAGATCGTCCTCCAGCGCGCCCGCCTGCGCGGCGAGCCGCGGATCGAACATCCGCCGTCCGACGTAGGCCAGCGCCTCGCGCAGCAGCTCCTGATCGGCTCGCGTGAGCCGCAGCCTGGCTGTCCCCATGCTTCTCCTTCCGCGAGCGATGCGCCGTGTCCCCGCCGTCCGGCACGCCGCCTTCAGCGCCCCGCGACGCGCCGTGTCCCCGCCGTCCGGCACGCCGCCGTCAGCGCCCCGCGACGCGCCGTGTCCGCGCCCCGTCCCCGCCGTCCGGCGCGCCACCGTCAGCGCCCCGCGACGCGCCGTGTCCGCGCCCCGTCCCCGCCGTCCGGCGCGCCACCGTCAGCGCCGTCGTCCCGCGCGACCGCCCAGGCGGGCGTCGAGCGCCGCGATCGCCCGCCCGATCCCGGCGCGGGACACGTCGAGATGCGTCACCGCCCGCACGCGCCGCGGCGCCAGCGCCAGCATCCGCACCCCCTCCGCTTCGAGCGTCGCGCAGAGCTCCGCCGCCGAGCCGGCTCTCTCGTCCACGTCGAAGTAGACGATGTTCGTCTCCACCGAGCCCGGGTCGATCGCCGCCCCGGGCATGTCGGCCAGCGCCTCGGCCAGCAGCCGGGCGTGGGCGTGATCCTCCGCCAGCCGCTCGATGTTATGCTCCAGCGCGTACAGCGCCGCGGCGGCCAGGATCCCCGCCTGGCGCATCCCCCCGCCGAGCATCTTTCGCCAGCGATGGGCGCGCTCGATCGTCTCGCGCGATCCGGCCAGGGCCGACCCCACGGGCGCTCCGAGTCCCTTGGAGAAGCAGATCGAGACGGTGTCCGCGTGGCGCGCGTAGGCCTCGGGCGCCTCGCCGCTCGCCGCGCAGGCGTTCAGCAGCCGCGCGCCATCGAGGTGCGCGCGCAGTCCGTGGGCCGCGGCGATCTCGCTGACGGCGGCCATGAGCGCGAGGGGCCAGACGCTGCCGCCGCCGCGGTTGTGCGTGTTCTCGAGGACGACGAGGCTGCTGCGCGGGTGGTGGTCGTCGGCGGGACGGAGAGCGGCGCGCACCGTCGAGGGATCGAGCAGACCGCGCTCCCCGTCGAGCAGGCAGACGGAGCAGCCCGAGATCGCCGCGTAGCCGCCTCCCTCGTAGAAGTACAGGTGGCTGTCGCGATGGAGCAGGATCTCGTCGCCCGGCTGCGTGAGGCTGCGGACCGCAACGGCGTTGCCCATCGTGCCGGAGGGGACGAAGAGCGCCCGCTCCTTGCCCAGCAGCGCGGCGACCCGCTCCTGGAGCCGGTGGATCGTCGGGTCGTCGTCGAAGACGTCGTCGCCGACCTCGGCGCGGGCCATCGCCGCGCGCATGGCCGGCGACGGACGGGTCACGGTGTCGCTGCGCAGATCGACGATCTCCACGGAGTCCCCCCTCCTCGCGCCCCGGTCTCGGCTTCGAGTGCGTCGCGAGGCATTGTAGGCCGCCCCGGCGCCGCGCGGCAATCGGCCGGCCACCTGTGTCCGTCCACCCGCGAAGCCCGTCGCAACGCGCTGGAACCGCCGGCGGCTTTGCGGATAGACTGGCTCGTCTCGGCGGCGGGCGCGGGCGGCCCGCCGCCACTGGGGGACCGGTGCGCGGGCTCGTGCCGGATCGATCCTTCCGTCGGCGGCAGCGCGTCCTCCGGCGAAGAGCGGGGCGACCGCCCGCGCAGGCGCATCATCACGGGCGCCTTGGGCGACGGCGATGGAGAAGGAGAGGCGATGAGACCACCGCTGTGGGCGTGGTGCACCCCCCTCTGGGCGGCCCTGGGCGCGGGGCCGGCCGGCGCCGACTGGGGCGGAAGCGGAGCCGCCGGGGGGGACTTCCCCGAGGCCTTCCCGTCACCCTCGCCGCGGGCCCATCTGTCGCACGCGGCGCTGCCGGCCGGGGGGGCCGGAACGCTCCTCGTCCTGCTCGACATCGCGCCCGACTTCCACATCCAGATCAACGACTTCCTCGAGGTTCGCGCTGCCGGCGACGGCCCGGTCGCGCTGGGCCCCTGGTCGGCCACGCGGCTGACGCGGTGGCACGAGGAGGCGGTGCTCAAGGATCGCACCGGGTTGAAGGTGCCGGTGACCGTGGCCGCCGACGCCGCGCCCGGAGAGGTCGACATCGAGCTGATCGTCGGCTACCAGGGCTGCGCCGAGGAGCCCGTCTTCGCCTGCTTCCCCCCCGACGAGGCGCAGGCGCGCGTGCGCCTCGAGATCCTGCCCGCCGGCGGCGCGCCCCGGATCGCCGATGCCGAGCTCTTCCGCGCCCACGGCATCGAGATCGCGGCCGCCGGGGAGGATCCCGAGCCGGGCGCCGACGCCGGCGGCCTGACCGGGCGGCTCGAGGGGGCGCTCGCCGGGGGATCGGCCCTCGCCTTCCTGCTCGTCTTCGCCGGCGGGATCCTGACCAGCTTCACGCCCTGCGTCTACCCGATGATCCCGATCACGATCAGCTTCATCGGCGGGCGCGCCCGCAATCGCGCCCATGGATTCGTGCTCTCCCTCTTCTTCGTCCTCGGGATCGCGGTGATGTACTCCGCGCTCGGACTGGTCGCCGCCAGCACCGGCGCGATCTTCGGCGCCGCGCTGCAGAGCCCCGCGGTCCTGATCGCCGTGGCGGCCATCTTCGCCGCCATGGGGGCGAGCATGCTGGGAGCCTTCGATATCGCCCTGCCCGCCGGCCTCCAGGGGCGGATGACCGGAGGGGCGCAGCGCGGGGGCGTCATCGGCGCGATCCTCATGGGCATGGTCACGGGGCTCGTCGCCTCCCCCTGCGTGGGACCCGTGCTGGTCGTTCTCCTGACCTTCGTCGCCAAGACGGGCAACCTGTTCTTCGGCTTCTGGTTGCTCTTCGCCTTCGCCTGCGGCCTGGGGCTCCTCTTCCTCGTCCTCGGGACTTTCGCCGGGGCGATGCAGGCGCTCCCGGGCGCGGGCGGCTGGATGAACACGGTCAAGCACGCCTTCGGCGTGATCCTGATCGCGCTAGCGATCTACTACCTGCGCACGCTGATCGGCCCGCAGGGGATGCGCTTCGCGTTCGGGGTCTACCTCGTCTTCGTCGGCACCTACATGGGCGCGGTCGCCCCACTGCCGGAGGGGGCGGGCGGCCGCGCCCGCTTCCGCCAGGGCCTGGCCCTGCTGAGCCTCATCGCGGGAGCGGCCCTCTTCCTCATCTGGCTGGCCGGCGCCGCGGGGGCGCCGGCCCTGCCGAGCGGCGCCGCCCAGCCCGCCGCCGGCGAGCAGGGGCAGGCCGCGAGGGCGGCGCACCCGGGCCCGGACTGGCGCGTGAACGACGAGGCCGCGCTCGGCGAGGCGGTGGCCGCGGGCCGGCCGGCGGTCGTGGACTTCTACGCCGACTGGTGCGCGGCCTGCGTGGAGCTGGACGAGAAGACCTGGATCGACCCGGCCGTCATCGCCGAGTCGCAGCGCTTCATGGCCGTCAAGATGGACTTCACCCGGCGCGGCGAGTTCTCCAGGGCGGCCACGGCGCGCTACGAGGTCAAGGGCCTGCCGACGGTCGTCTTCTTCGACAGCCGGGGTCGCGAGGTCCACCGCTTCTTCGGCTTCAAGGGGCCGGCCGAGGTGCTCCGGATCATGCGCGGTGTGCAGTAGCTAGAGGCCTGGAGGAAGGAAGACCATCGCCGTGCCGCGACCGACCCGCTCCAGCGACGCGCCCCGCCACCCGCGTGGAGGCCGCGCCCGGCCGGAGGATCGGCCGCCGATCCCCCGGCGGGAGGGCGGGGACCGCCGGCAGCGCCCCACTCCGATGCTCTCGAGGTACACCCTCGTCGGGCGCCGCCGGCGCAACCGCCGGGAGACGGACCCGCAGAGCCACTACTACATCGACTGGATCCAGGGGCCCTACCTGTGGGCCCTGGTCGCCGTCGTCGCCTTCATCGCCGCCGACGCCCTCTCGACCCTGCACATCATCTCGAAGGGGGGCAGCGAGGCGAATCCCCTCATGCGCTGGATGCTCGATCGGGGCACGCTCTGGTTCCTGGGCGCCAAGGCGCTGACCGCGCTGGTCGGCTTCCTGCTGCTCGCGGTGCACCGCTTCTTCCCGATCTCCCGCCCGCTCGTGGCTCTGCTCTTCCTGGCCTATGGGGCGCTCGTGCTCTACCATGTCTATCTGCTGTTCAAGATCCACGCCTAGCCGGAGGGGAAGCGTGAGTGGCGCCGATCCGCGTGTTTCGCGCCGGCCGTGCGTCCGGGGGCGATCCATGGGACGCCCCCGCACGCGCGCACTGGCGTGGTTCGTCTGCCTCTGGACCGCCCTGGCGATCGCCGCCTGCGGCCCCCGCCCGGCGCCCGCGCCGGCCGTGCCGCCCCCTCCTCCCCCGCCGCGCGACGCCCGCGCCGCGGCCTGCCTGCGCGCGGCGTGCGATCTGCTGCTCGGCGCCCAGCTCGACGACGGCAGCTTCGCCCCCAGCGAGGCGCGCTGGTGGCACGCCGGCATCGCCGTGCGCGCCTGGGTCGGCGCCTACCGGATCCTCGGCGACGAGCGCGACCTCGCCGCCGCCGTGCGCGCCATGGACCGCTTCGTCGACGAGCAGCAATACCACGGCGGCTGGTGCGCCTGGGTCTGGGACTCGGTGCCTCCCAGCATGCGCAACAGCTTCAACACCGCCGACGCCGGCTGCATCACCGCCTGCCTGGCCATCCTCGCTCCCCACGTGGACGCCGCGCGCGCCGAGCGCTATCTCGCCGCCCACCGGCGCTACCTCGAGCAGTTCGTGCCGCGCCACGACCTGGGCTCCGGGGGATTCAGCAACGGATGGTACGAGGGTATGTTCCACACCTCCCCCTACTCGGTCGCCGCGGCCACGCAGGCGGTCAGCTTCGCCGCCTTCCACCAGGCGACCGGCGAGCCCGCCTTCCTGCGCCGCGCCGAAAGGGCCGTCGAGTCGATGGTCGCGGAGTGGCGGGAGGACGGGCGGGCGCTCTTCCGCCCGCACGACGCCAACAATCCGCGCCTGCTCGTGGCCACGCAGTTCCACGACCTCTACTACATGCTCGAGGGCATGCTCTGGGTCTTCCACAACACGAACGACGAGGGCCTGCGTGACCGGATCCGAGTGGTGTGGATGAACTACCTGTGGGGCGACAGGGGCCTGTTCGCCGAGGTGGGGGAAGGCGACTGCTGGATGGAGGTGGCCCGCGGGCCGTCGGCGCCGAAGTCGCGCGGCATCCTCGGCGTCCTCTGCGGCATCCGGGAGGCCATCGGACCGGCGAGCGGGCTGGATCGGGTGATCGAGAATGGGCTGCGGGCGCTCTGTCCCGGCGCCGATCAGGGCGCTGGGGACGCGTCCGGGGCGCCGGCGGCGGGGGATGTCGGGACCCCGGGCATCGCCGACGCCGCGGGGAGCACGGGCGGCGCCGGATCGGAGCCGACGGGGAGCGCCGATGAGCGGGGCCCCGCGAAGGCCAAGGCGGCCGTGGGACGGCCGGGCCTCGAGACGATCGACCACGCCTTCGCCGCGCTCTCGCTGGCCGAGTACCTGGCGCCGGCGGCGAACGTCATGGGCGCGGGCGCCCCGCCGCGCTGATCGCCCGGCGCCCTCCTCTCCGCAGTCGGGGGG
>Ga0194127_10008378_pt1 | contig 11119 bp, 11 predicted proteins | sample TA2KigC100mmetaG_FD_148624 | JGI IMG/M metagenome (GOLD analysis project Ga0194127, IMG submission 148624) | Freshwater microbial communities from Lake Tanganyika, Tanzania - TA2015036 Kigoma Deep Cast 100m | ecosystem: Environmental > Aquatic > Freshwater > Lake | place: Tanzania: Lake...
TCTTCATGTCCTCCGCCTTTCGCCCGGTCTCTGTCCGGCTTCCGCACCGCAGCGGTCCGGGCCGCCGTCATGATCCGCGCCGGCGCCCGCCCCTGTCAACGGCGGCGCGCCGGCCGGATCCCGCCGTGGTTCCGGGGCTTGGCTTCGCCCGCCCCGCTGACTAGCTTTGGCGCGCCGGGAACGGGTCCCGGCCGGCGGGATCCGCGCCCCCGCGGAGCGGCTCCCGCGGCGGCCACGGCGGAGGGGAGGCAGGACGATGACCGGGAAGATCGCGGTCGGCGGCATCACGCGCACGGACGGACTGGTGCTCATCCGCATCCTGGGCGTCGAGGACCGTCAGGGGCTGGCAGGACGGACGTTGTCGGCCCTCGGCCAGAGGGGCATCAACCTCAACTGCGTGTCCTCGATCCACGACCGCGAGGGCCTCGGCAACCTGGCCTTCGCCGTCGGGACCGGCGACCTCGACCAGACGCTCGGCATCCTGCAATCGCTCCAGGAGCAGGTGGGCGCGCGGTCGATCGAGGTGCAGCGCCGCTGCTCGGCGATCTCCATCTACGGGCCGCATTTCAGCGAGCGGCCGGCGATCGCCGGGGCCGTCTTCCAGGCGACCGGAGAGGCGGGCGTCGAGATCCACATGATCGCGACTTCGCTGTCGACGGTCTCGTTCCTGACCAACGAGGAGCAGGCCGCGCTGGCGGTGGGCCGGCTGCAGGAGCACTTCCTGGTGCCGTGATGACCGCCGCAGCCGGTGGGCCCGCGGGCGACCGGCCGGGCCGGCCACCGTTCGCCGCGGCGGTCGGGCGCGGGTTTTTTTTGGAATCCCAACCGGGACAGGCGTGTTATGTTCCGGTCAACTGCGGGGACCGTGACCACGGCCCCGGTTCGTTTTGTGGGGTGGCTGCGGCCGTGACGTGGCCGGGGCGTCACGTGACGGGAGAGGGAAGGCATGCAGGGGAAGAGGCTCATCCACCTGGACCGGAACGAGAACCGGTACGGCCCGGCACCCGAGTGCCTGCGCGTGCTGGGCGAGGCCACATCGGAACTGCTCTTCAACTACAGCCGCAGCTTCGAGCGGGGATCGAGCAGCGATCTGGCGGCGCATCTGGCGCGGCTGCACGGGGTGGCTGAGGATCGCCTGATCCTGGGCTACGGTTGCGAGGACATCCTCAAGGAGGCGGTCCACCACTACCTGCGCTCGGGGGCCTCGGTGGCCGTCCCTTCGGCCTCGTGGTGGTATTATCATGCCGTGGCCGGCGAGGTCGGCGGCGTGACCGTCGAGTATCCGCTCCGCCCCGGCGCGGCGCGCTACGAATACGATGTCGACGCGCTGATCCGCCTGCGGGAGACCGCGGCGCCCGCGCTGGTCCTGATCGCCTCGCCGAACAACCCGACCGGCAATTCCCTGGGCCATGACGACCTGCTGCGCGTGCTCGAGACCTACCGCGACGTGCCCGTCATCCTGGACCAGGCGTACCACGGGTTCGCGAAGTCCGCGAGCGACGGGATCGGGGCCCTGACCCGGGAGTTCCCGCGGTTGCTCGTGCTGCGGACATTCAGCAAGCTCTACGCCCTGGCCGGAGTCCGGATCGGCTATGCCGTGTGCGGCGACGACCTGGAGACGTTCCGCGCCTACTCCGCGCGTTATCTCGGCTTCAACCGCCTGTCGGAGGGCCTGGCCCTGGCGGCGTTGGCCAGTCCCGGCTACTACGGCGGCGTGGCCGCGGGGATGGAGGAATCCCGGCGGCTCCTGTACGAGGTGTTCGGCTCGCTGCCCGGGTGCAAGGCCTTCGAGTCGGACGCCAATTTCGTGCTCGTGCGGCTGGCGCCCGCGATCGCGACGCTCCTGGCGCGCGAGCTCCCCGCGCGGGGCCTGGTGATCAAGTTCCTCAAGGAGCCCGGGTTCGAGCATCATGCCCGGATCAGCCTCGGCACGACCGATGAGATCGAACACCTGGTCGGGACCATCCGGGCCGTGACCGCGGCGGTGTGCGCGCCGGCGCGGGCCCTCGGGGAGGCGGTGTGATCCGCGCCGCCTCGGGTTGGATCGCCGACTACCGGAGCCTGCTCAAAGGTCCGGAACTCGAGGAACCGTGCGACGTCTGGCTGTACCGGCCGGCGGCGTACGGGATTGTCAAACTGGTCGCTCCGACGCGCATCACGCCCAACCAGATCACGGTCTTCAACCTGCTGCCAGGGCTGGCATCAGCAGCCTGCTTCTGGCAGGGCACGCCGGCAGCCTGCCAGGCCGGCGCCGCGCTGCTGCTGGCCACCAACGTCCTGGACTGCGTGGACGGCATGCTGGCCCGGGTGCGAGGAGCCGGCTCGACCACCGGCCACATCCTGGACGGGCTGACCGACTACGTGATCCAGACGGCGGTGTTCGTCGCGCTGCTGCACGGCGTCGCCGCCAGGGACGGTCAGGTCTGGCGCACCCTGTCCTACGGCGTGCCGGCCGGGCTCGTCTATGCCTGGTGGTGCGCCCGCGTCGACCTCCTGCGCAGCGAGTGGCTGGCGCGCGTGCACGGCCGCCGGCGGGACCCCCGCGGCGAGCTGGCCGCGCTGCGGCTCGAGGCCGAGCAGTGGCGGCGCGAAGGTCGCCGTCGGTTCGACCGTCTCCTGGTCGCCGCCTACGGGCTCTACCTCCGCCTCTGGCAGCGGGGAGAGACGTTGCCGCCGGCGGCGGTCGCCGGGGAATCGCCGGCGGCCTGGCGGTGGACGATGCGGCCGGTCCTGCGCCTGGCGGTGCTGATGGGACCGTCGACGCACGTCACGCTGATCGCCGTGGCGGGATTCCTCGGACATCCGGAGTACTACCTGTGGGTAGGCCTGGTCGCCGGCGCGACATGGGGGCTGTTCGTGTCGGCCGTGCAGGCGATCCGCGAGCGCACGGCGCGGCCGGGAGTCGCCTGAGGGGGTGTCTCGCGTGGAAGTGCTGATCCTGGCGGCCGGCCGGGCGACGCGGCTGCGGCCGCTGACCGATGACCGGCCCAAGTGCCTGCTGGAGGTGGGCGGGCGCACGATCATCTCGCGCGCCGTGGACCTGCTGCTCGCGCGCGGTCTCGAGCGGATCACGATCGTCGACGGCTATCGCGGGGACATGATCCGCGCGGCCCTGACGGCTGAATTCCCGCAAGCCGCCTTCCGTTTCATCCGCAACGCCGACCATGCCACGACCAACAACGCCTGGTCGCTGCACCTGGCCGCGGATCTGCCGCCGGGGCCGCTCATGCTTCTGGACGCCGACATCGTCTTCGCCGGCGGCGTTCTCGATCTGCTGCTCGCGCACCCGGCGGCCAACCGGCTCGCCCTGCGCACGCGCGGCGGGATCGGCGACGAGGAGATGAAGGCCGCGCTGGACGACGAGGGGCGCGTGCGCGCGCTCGGCAAGGACCTGGAGCCGTCCGCGGCGGCGGGCGAGTCGGTCGGCATCGAGATCTTCGGCGCCGAATTCGTCGGCGCCCTGTGGCCGGTCCTGCGCCGGCGCCTGCTTGGCGAGCAGCGCCGGAACGAGTACTACGAGGCGTCCTTCCTGGAGCTCATCGAGGCCGGCCACGACGTGGTGGCGATCGATATCGGCGGCCTGCCGTGCCGGGAGATCGACACGCCGTCGGACCTCGTGGACGCCCGCTCCGAGTTCGGCGGCTGCTGATGGCGGCGGCGGCCTGGGGCTTCGCGCTCGGCTTCGTCGCCTCGGTGCCCATCGGCGGCGCCGTCTCGGTGTTCATCGCCCAGCGCGGGCTGGCGGGAAGGTGGCGCAACGGCCTGGCGCTGGCCTGCGGTTCGGCGCTGGCCGAAGGCGTCTGGTGCCTGGTGATCCTCGCCGGCGCCGCCCATCTGCTCGAACAGCGGCCCGTCGTCGGCGCCGCCGCGCGCTGGATCGGCAGCGTGGTGCTCGTGGGGCTGGGCGCCTACTACCTGCGCCGGCACACCTCGCTGCCCGCGTCCGGCCGCTTCCCCGCGCCGCCGCGGCGGAGCCTGGGAGCGGACCTTCGCAACGGCGTCCTGCTGATCGCGGCCAATCCGCTGGTGCCCTTCAACTGGCTGGTCCTCATCACCGCGGCCACGGCCCTGGGACTGGATCCGGACATCCCGCCGGCGCCGTTCGCGGGCGGCGTGGCGCTCGGGGTCTTCTCCTGGTTCTCGCTGCTGCTCTGGGCGCTCTCGGCGGCCCGCCACCGCCTGACCGCGAGACAGATCGACGCGATCCTGAGGGCGCTCGGCGTGCTTCTGCTGCTCGCCGGCCTGCTCGTCCTCTGGCAGCAGATCTTCCCGCAGTGGGGCGGACCGCCGGGCCCCTGAGGACCCGCCGCCTGGCCCGGACCTTCGTGAACAGCCCGGGCTAGTAGTCGAAGCTCGACCCCCCGATGAATTCCCTCAGGATCGAGGTCGGCGGCACCTGGCTGGCGTCGATCGGCAGCAGCAGCGAGAGCTGGTCGATCAGCGTGCGCGCCAGGAAGAAGAACGGGTCGTCCGGTTCGACCGCGGCCAGCCGGGGCTCGGCCCACAGCTTCAGCACCGCCAACTCGTAGGTCAGGCCCGAGTTGAAGAACAGGTCGGCGTTGTTCTGGTAGGGGAAGATGTGCGTTTCCTCGCCGTGTCGCACCTTCGGCCACCGGGCCAGCGTCTGGCTGGCGGTGTAGCCGCGGTACTTGGCGTCGCGCACGATGCGGCGGAACAGCCGGCTGTGCGTGGTCTTGATGTAGCTGTGGCTGTCGATGTTCAGATGGGCGAGCGCCGAGACGTAGATCAGCAGCTTGTCCTCGGCGGGGATGCTGCTCGTCAGGGCCGGATTGAGCGCGTGGATGCCCTCGACGATGAGCGGCTGGCCGGGCGCCAGGCGCGTCGCGGCCGCCGATTCGCGGCCGGTGCCGCGGCGGAAGTCGAACTCGGGCAGGTGCACCTCGCGGCCGGCCAGCAGTTCGGTCAGGTGGCGGTTGAACAGGTCTATCTTCAGCGCGCCGAGCGCCTCGAAGTCGAAGTCGCCGTCCGCCCCGCGCGGCGTGTCGTCGCGGTCGACGAAGTAGTTGTCCAGCGACAGCGCGAACGGCCGCAGCCCCAGGACCCGCAACTGCACCATCAGGCGCTTGGCGCTGCTCGTCTTGCCGGAACTGGAGGGGCCGGCCAGCAGCACCAGCCGTCCCTGCTCGGGCAGGTCGGCCACGCGCCGGGCGGCCTCGACGAAGAACCGATTGTGGCTCGCCTCCGCCACCTGGATCAGTTCACCGGTGCGGCCCGCGACGATGTGCTCGTTGAGGCTCCCGGTGTCGGGCACGCCGATCACCTTGACCCCGCGGGCGTGTTCCCCGTGTTCGCGCAGCGTGTCCAGGAGCTTCGGCTGCGGGCGAAAGGCGGGCACCGAGTCGGGACGGCCCTTCTCGTTGGTCAGCAGCACGAAGCCGGGCGATTCGGGCAGCAGGCGGAACGCCTTCACGAAGCCGGTCGACGGCAGTTGCCGGCCGTAGTACATCAGCTGGGCGCCCTGCATCGAGTACATGAGCATGGTGTCGCGCCGGAGGTACTTGGCGGCGCGCCAGGCGCGCTCGTCACCGCGGCGGCGGAAGATCTTCAACAGCGCCCTCAGGCCGAAGCGCTGCGGCGTCAGGGGCAGGTCCTGCGCCACCAGGTCGCGCATCCGGTTCTCGAGCCTGGCGATCTCGTCGTCGGTCAGCGGCTCCGGCCGCTCCAGTTCGCAGTACATGCCGCTGTCGTAGCTGAAATGGAAGTAGAGGGGATGCTCAGGGAAGAGCTGCTCGGCGGCCACGGCGGCCAGGAACTGCACGGTGCGCTGGATGGTGCTCTGGGCCTGGGGGTCGCGCAGGCGGACCAGGCGCACGCGTTCGTCGCCGGACAGGGGCTCGGCCAGCGGCGTGCGCCGGCCGTTGATGGACGCCAGCGCCACGGGGTTGTCGCCCTGCAGCCAGGTCGGGTGGGCCTGCTCGAGGTACTGCTGGACGGTGATGCCGGACGCGACATCGATGCGCCTGCCGTCGATCTCGACGGCGATCATCTCCGCTGCCATGCCCGCCCTCCTGGTCGGCGCGGCCGGCCCCGGCGGTCCGGGGGCGGTCCGGGCTAGTCCTTGTCTGCGGCTCCGCTCCCGCTATCATGTGCCTTGGCGGCCGCGGGCGCACCGCTTTTCGCATCCGCGACGGGGCCGGCCGTCGGTTCGCCGGCGGGTTTGTCGCTCCGTGCCGCCGCCGCCTGTCGCGAGTCGTTGACGTAGAAGCCGCCGCCCTTGAAGACGACTCCGAGGCCGCCGCTGATCAGGAGTTCGACCTTGCCGCGGCAGGAGGGACAGCGCTGGCGCCTGGGCGCGTTCATCGGCTTCAACTCGCTGGTCAGCCGGCCGCAGCGGCGGCACTGGTATTCGTAGGTGGGCAAGGCCGATTCTCCCTCGGCGACCGGGGTGGGCGCAAGGCGACCAGCCGGCAGCGCGCTGGGGCGTGCCGGGGGTCGCGGATCGACCGGCCATGATGGCACCGGGCGCGTTCCGGCGCCAGCACGGGCCGCGACGGACTGGTTTCGGGAAAGGGAGAGCATGAGGGTGGCCCTCGACGGTTTCGGCCCGCAGGGGCGGGCGGTGTTCCGGGCGTTGCAGGAGCGGCGGGGGCTGGAACTGGTCGCGATCCGCGACGAGGCCGACCCCGAGTCGCTGGCCCTGCTGGCCCGGCGCGATTCCCTGCGCGGGGCGCTGGCCGGGCGCTGCGAACTGGAGGATGGGCGCCTGGTGACCGCCGCAGGCGCGGCGACGCTGGTGCCGGCGCGCGAGCGGCGCGCGCCGGACTGGGGCGCCCTCGGCGTTGAGGCCGTCATCCAGGCCGCCGCGCCGGGTCCCTGCCGGGTGGCGGCCGTGGATCAATTGGCGGCCGGCGCCCGCGCCTGCGACCTGCTCGAGCGGCTGGCGGCCGGGGTCTGACCGCCGGCTTGTGGTCGCTGCACGATCCGTCGTATCATCATGGGTCCGGGGGGCCGCAGCAGGTCTCCGCCGGCCGCGTACACCCGACCGGAGCGTGCCCGCCATGACCCGCCGACCGCACCGTCGTCCCGGCCGCCGCCGCGCCCGGCTCGCCCCGCTTCCGGCCGCGCTGCTACTGGCCGGGCTGGCCCTGATGGTCGCCGACGCTCCGGCCGTCGCTTTGGAGCCGCTCAGCCCGCTGGCCCCGGTGCCGGGCGGCAGCCCCTGGTCCGGCGCCTACCGGAGCCTGCAGAACCGCGCGCGCGAGGCCGAGACCAAGGCCCGCGCCGGGATGCGGATGCGGCAGGCGGAGGCCATGCGGCCGGCGGGCGCCGCCAAGGCCATGGCCGACTACGACGTGCGCTGGTACGGCCTGGCCCTGGACATCAATGCGACGACGCGCATCGTGACCGGGACGACCACCGTCCGGGCCCAGGTGGTCGGCGGGCCGCTGACGCGGCTGGACCTGGACTTCGGGATCCAGATGACTGCGTCGGCCGCGCGCAGCGGCGGGACGCCGACGACGTTCACCTGGAACGCCGGCATCCTCGGCGTCGATCTGGACCGCTCCTATGCGACGGGCGAGACGGTGGAGGTCGCCATCGACTACGCCGGCAACCCGACCAGTTCCGCCTTCGGCTGGGACATCCACCAGGGTCAGCCTCTCATCTGGACGCTCAGTGAACCGTACGGCGCGCGCATCTGGTGGCCATGCAAGGACACCGCGACGGACAAGGCCGATTCGGTGGCCTTGGACGTCACCGTGCCGTCGAACCTGATCGTGGCGAGCAACGGCGTGCTGACCGGCGTGAGCGAGCCCGCCGCCGGCAGGAAGACCTACCATTGGCGCGAGCGCTACCCCATCGCGACCTACCTGGTCTCGCTGGCCATCCATCCGTACGCGGTCATCAACGACGTCTACCACCCCGAGGCGGGCGGCACGATGCCGGTCACGCACTACGTCCTGCCCTCGCAACTGGGACCGGCGACGAGCGGCTACGCCGTGACCATCGATATGATGAACGCCTTCGCGGACGCGTTCGGCGAGTATCCCTTCGTGGCGGAGAAGTACGGTCACGCCCAGTTCCCCTGGGGCGGCGGCATGGAGCACCAGACCTGCAGCAGCATGTCCTACAACAACTACGACGAATACCTGATCGCCCACGAGTTGGGCCACCAGTGGTTCGGCAACCTGATCACCTGCGCCGACTTCTCCCACATCTGGTTGAACGAGGGCTTCGCCACCTGGATGGAGGCCTACTGGAAGGAGGTCCGCTACGGCACGGCCGCCTACCACGCCGAGATGGCCGCGGCGCGCTATCTGGGGGCGGGGACGATCATCGTCGAGAATCCGACGGACTTCGCGGCCATCTTCAACTGGTACCTCACGTACCTCAAGGCCAGCTGGGTGCCGCACATGCTGCGGCACGTCGTGGGCGACAGCGTCTTCTTCGCGGGGCTCCGGCAGTACCGACAGGCGCACGGCTTCGGCGCCGCGACGACCGAGCAGTTCCGGGACGTCATGGAGGCGGCCAGCGGCCGGGACCTGGACGCCTTCTTCCAGCAGTGGATCTACGGCGAGTACTTCCCGCGCTACGATTACGCCTGGCGCACGGAGCCGACGGATTCCGGCTGGCGCGTGCGCCTGCGGATCAAGCAGACGCAGACGGGCGCGGGCGTGTTCACCATGCCCCTTGACGTGCACATCTCGACCGCGAACGGACTCTATGCGTTCGTCGTCGAGAACGATGCCGTCGAGCAATGGTATGCGCTGGAGGTGCCCTGGACGCCGGTGACGGTGGCGCTCGATCCCCAGAACTGGGTGCTCTGCGAGAAGCGTTTCCTGGGCGCCTCCGACGTGCCGGACGCGGTGGTCGCGCTGGAACTGGCGGCGGCGCCGAATCCCTTCAACCCGCGCACGACGGTGCGTTTCCGGCTGGCCGACGAACGCGAGGCCACGCTCGCCGTGCATGACGCCGCCGGCCGGCTGGTGACGCTGCTGGCGAGCGGTCGTTTCGCGGCCGGCGAGCACGGCGTGGACTGGGACGGGCGCGACCGCGACGGGCGCGCCGCCGCCTCGGGCACCTACTTCGCGCGTCTGCGCGCCGGGGGCGACACGCGCACGCTGGCGCTGACGCTGGTGCGGTAGTGCCGTCGCTGCTGGCCGCGTCGCTGCTGTGGGCCTTCTCCTTCGGCCTCATCAAGGGCGAACTCGCGAACCTGTCGCCGGCGGCCGTGGCCGCCGCGCGCCTGCTCGTGGCGGCCGTGGTGTTCCTGCCGTTCGCGCTCCGGGGCGCCGCGCCCGCGCGCGTCCGCCTGGCGGCGATGACCCTCGGCGCCGTGCAGTTCGGCCTCATGTACGTGCTCTACGTGGCGTCCTTCCGCTGGCTGGCGGCGTGGCAGGTCGCGCTGCTGACCGTGTTCACGCCCATCTACGTGATGCTGCTGGCGAAGCTGCCGGCCGGACGCGGGCGCTGGCGGGCGGCGACGGCGGCCGTGCTGGCGGTCGTCGGCGCCGCGCTGGTCACCGGGCGAGCGGGGACCGGCCAGGCGGCGTGGCCCGGGGTCCTGCTGCTGCAGGCGTCCAACCTCTGCTTTGCCGCCGGGCAGCTGCGCTACGCCGCACTGCGTGGGCGCAGCGGCGCCCCGGACGCGGAGCTGCTGGCCTGGATGTACGCCGGGGCGGCCGCCGCGACGGCGCTGGCGCTGCCGGCGTTCGCGGTGGTGACGGGCGCCGGCCCGCTGGCCGGCTGGACGCCGCGCGCGGCGCTGGTCGTGCTCTACCTGGGCGCCCTGCCGACGGCCGTCGGCTTCCTGCTGTGGAACCGTGGCGCCGCGCGCACGCGGCCGGCGCTGCTGGCCGTGGCGAACAACCTGAAGGTGCCGCTGGCCGTGCTGGTGTCCTGGCTCGTGTTCGGCGAGCGGGCGCCCGGCGCCGCCGCCCTGGCGGGCGCGGCCCTGCTCGTGGCGGCGCTGTGGACCGCGGGCGAACGGCCGCCGTCGCCCCCGGCGGCCCCCGGGGCGAACGGGCCGACGCCCTGACGGCGCGCGGCGGACCGCCGCGACGGCGCGGTTGTCATGGCCGCGCGCCCGCCCGTACAATGGCCGCCACCGGACCGGAGACGACGATGCCGCTGGACGTCATCCATGAGGACAACCACCTGCTGGTGGTGGCCAAGCCGGCCGGGCTGCTGTCCCAGGGCGGCGCCAGCGGCGAGCCTTCGCTGGTCGACCTGGCCCGCGACTGGCTGCGCCGGCGGCACGGCAAGCCGGGCAACGTCTACGTCGGCCTGGTGCACCGGCTGGACCGCAACGCCAGCGGAGTCGTCGTGCTGGCGCGCACGAGCAAGGCGGCGGCCCGCCTGTCGGCGTGCTTCCGTGACGACAGCGTCGAGAAGGTCTACCTTGCGGTCTGTGAAGGGCGGCCGCTGCCGGAGGCCGGAAAGCTCGTGCACTGGCTGGCCGCGACCGGCGATGCCGAGGGCGTGACGCGGGCCGGGACGGCGCCGTTCCCGGGCGGACGCGAATCGCGCCTGGACTACCGCGTGCTGGCGTCCGCGCCCGGCGGCAGCCTGCTGGAGGTGCGCCCGCAGACCGGGCGCCGCCACCAGATCCGCGCGCAGCTGGCCCTGCACGGACATCCGCTGCTGGGCGACGTCAAGTACGGCGCGGCAAGGCGGCTGCCTGCCCGGCGCGTGGCCCTGCACGCGCTGGCGCTCGGCATCGCGCACCCGGTGGGCGGGAGTGTGGTGCGGTTCGAATGTCCCCTGCCGGCGGACTGGCCCTGGCCGCCGCCGCTGCCCTGACGACTGGAGACGCCGATGAGCGGACGGATCGACGCCGCGCCGGTGCGAGCGATACGCTCGTCCGCGCCCCTGATGCCCGCGCTGGCGCTGGTGGTCGGCGTCGTCGTCGCGCCGATCTGCGCCCGCGCCGCGACCGCCGCGACCGCCGCGCCGGCCGTGGAGGCAGAACCGGCGGCAGGGACGCAGGCCGCGCCGCCGGTGACCTGGCTCAGCCTGCGCGAGGGCAAGGCCGAAGCCCGCCGGCGCGACCTGCCCCTGATCGTCTTTTTCACCGCCTCGTGGAGCACGACCGGCAACCGGCTCGACCGCGAGGTCTGGACGGACATGCGCCTGCGCCGATACGTGGCGGAGCGGTTGG
>Ga0194127_10008379_pt1 | contig 11118 bp, 9 predicted proteins | sample TA2KigC100mmetaG_FD_148624 | JGI IMG/M metagenome (GOLD analysis project Ga0194127, IMG submission 148624) | Freshwater microbial communities from Lake Tanganyika, Tanzania - TA2015036 Kigoma Deep Cast 100m | ecosystem: Environmental > Aquatic > Freshwater > Lake | place: Tanzania: Lake...
GACACCTTCATGACCTTGGTCGCCACGGCCAAGAAACTGGAGGTAAGTTTTTACGCGTACATCCAAGACCGTATTTCTGGCGCGTACCGATTGCCCAAGCTCGCTGATTTGATCACGGAGCGCGCCCGGCGAGATCCACTCGATGCGTCTTGGAGTTCGCCGTAGAATTACCCCAAGTTATTGAGAAGATACGCTGGATTGATACATTCCTGATGCGCATTTCGGATACCGTGATGGCGCTTCCTAGTCTACTGCTAACCTTAATCTTGGTTACCCTGACCGAGCCCAATTTGCCCAACGTTATTCTTGCGATCAGTCTCAGTCGCTGGCCTGGCATTACACGCCTCGTGCGCGCCCAAGTCTTGTCAGTGCGCGAACGCGAATTCGTAACCGCCGCTCGCAGCGTCGGCGTACCGGCTCATTTGTTGATGACGCGCCATCTTTTGCCGAACGTTACCGCGCCGATCATCGTTTCCGCTAGTTTCGGGGTCGCGTCGGCAATCCTCGCCGAGGCGAGTTTGAGCTTTCTCGGTTTGGGAGTGCGCCCACCCACACCCACCTGGGGCGAGATGCTGAACAGCGCGCAATCCATCAGCATCTTGAGTGGAATGCCGTGGTTTTGGATTCCGCCAGGACTGATGGTCGCGATCTGTGTGCTCAGCATCAATTTTGTTGGCGATGGTCTGCGCGATGCGTTCGATCCGAGGATGCGCGTCGAGGAGAAATAAGCGCACAATGAACAAACCGACTGGCACGATTCTACTTCAAGCGGATGCGACCTATCTGCGCCATTCTGAAGCGTCCCTGATTCAGCTCGCCGATGGACGGTTGCTCTTGGCGTGGTCGCGCTTTTTCAATCAAGCCGGCGAACCGAATCGCGCAATCGAAGCCACGCCCAGTTTGCCGCAGTACATTCAGACCGATAATCTCAAAGCGCACATCGCCGGGATGTTCTCCACCGACGGCGGACATTCGTGGTCGGGCGAGCGTGTGCTGATTGAGAATAATGCGGGACTGAACGTGATGTCGCCGGCATTCGCGCGGCTTGCCGATGGCAGTGTCGCATTGATGTACAGCCATCGCGATTCGAGTTCGAGCGCGTGCCGAATGTTTTGCCGTTCAACCGATGAAGGCAAAACGTGGTCGGCGCCACAGCCGATCACTCACAGCGGTTACATTACTGCGTGCCACGATCGTTTGACCGTGCTGGCTTCGGGGCGCATCATCGCGCCGCTTCACACGACTGAGGATTGGCACGCGCATTATGCGTCCGTGCGGATCGCGCGGTCGGATGACTGCGGCAAAACCTGGCAGATCGGCGCTCCGATCCAATTGCCACGCGTGTCCGATTCGGGCGAATCGGGTTGCAACGAGCCGGGCGTAGTTCAGCGCGCGGACGGTTCGCTCTTGCTCATTCTACGAACCGCGATGGGGACGATCTATCGCGCGGAATCCAATGACGATGGTGAGACTTGGCACGATCTACGTTCGCTCGAAGTCGTCGCACCGGTTGCGCCGTCGTTGTTGCGCCGCATCCCGAACTCGAATGATCTCTTGCTGATCTGGAACTGGCACTATAACTGGAAAGAATCGCTTGGCGGAGTTCGTCGTCCGCTGGCTTGCGCCATCAGTACAGATGGAGGTAATACGTGGCCCTGGTCGCGCCGCAAGATTCTGGAAGACGACCCCGACTTTACATTCTCCTATCCCAGTTGCACCTTCGTCGGTGATAACGCAATCCTCACGTACTATGTGATGAAAGCCGATGAACCCGCTGGTGCGCGTTCGCTGAAATTGATGCGCGTTCCGATCAAATGGTTTTACGAATGAGCAACTCGACGAAATCAGCCGAACTGATTATTTTGGGTGGCACCGTTCCGGGAATTGCCGCCGCCGTGCACGCCGCCCGCGCCGGCATTGAAACGCAAATCGTGATGTACGACGATCATCTCGATGGAATGTTTGCCGCGCTCGGCGCGATTGAGACGCACTACCCCGGCGCGCGTTCGCCCTTCGTCGAAGAATTCAAACGGCGCGTGCTTGAACATTATCGCACAACGTACGGCGCTGATTCGGAACAGTATCAAGTTTGCACGACGCTCGATCCAAACAATCCGATGATTACGTTCGAGCCGTCGGTCGCCGAGCAAATCTTGAACGACATCGTCGGCGCGGAATCCAAAATCCGATTGTTAAAGCGTTGCTATCCGATTGCCGTTGAACTCGCGCGCGATGTGATCCAAACAGTTGTCGTCAAGTCTTTTGATGATGGCTCGATTCTGCGACTCGACGGTCAGGTGTTTATTGACGCGACGTACGAAGGTGACCTCGCCGCGATTGCGGGTGTGCCGTATCGGATCGGACGCGAAGCGCGCGCCGAGTACGGCGAATCGCACGCGGGGCGCATCTTTACGCGCTTTGTGCCAGGCAAATTTCCGATCGCTGCCGCGCGCGGCAAACTGAATCTGCTCCCCAAGTGGACGACGATGGGGTTGTACGCGGGGAGCACCGGCGAAGGCGACGACAACATCCAGAATTACAGTTATCGTTTGTGCGTGAGTTGCGATCTCGACAATCGGCGACTGCCGGAAAAACCGGACGGGTATGATCGGTTGAATTATTTGGGGATTGTCGAAGACCCTGAAATCACAGAAACCAAACGCTACGCCCTGCATCATCGTTTTCTGACATACAAACTGCGCGATATGATCGCGCAAGACCATGTTTTTCATGGGCACGCGTTGCCCAACCGCAAGCGGAGTTGGAACGCCACAAATTTTCCGGGCGCCGGGAAGGCGTATCCTGAAGCAACTTGGGACAAACGCCGAGAAATTGCCCAGCGTCACATTGCCCATGCTTTGGGCATTATGTACTTTTTGCAAAATGACGACGCGGTGCCGGAAGATATTCGCGCAATGGCGCGGCAGTGGGGTTTGGCAAAAGACGAATTTGTGGACAGCGACAACATTCCGTACCAAATGTACATCCGCGAAGCGCGACGGACTTACGGACGCTACACGTTCACCGAACACGATGGCGTGCTTGCGCCCGGCTTGGAACGCGCGCCAATTCACGCCGACTCGATCGCGATCACCGAATTTCCGCTCGATTCGCTTCCCTGCACGACTGACCGAATGCCAGGCACGTTGTGCGATGGACAATTCTTTCAGATGGAAATTTCGCGCCCAGGTCAAGTGCCGTATCGCATTATGTTGCCGGAGCACATTCAAAACTTACTCGTGCCAACCGCGGCTTCGGTGACGCACGTCGCGTGGGCGACGATTCGCCAAACTCCGACGCTGATTCAGCTGGGCGAAGCCGCCGGGATCGCGGCGGTGTTGGCGCACGAGACCCAGACTATGCCTGGCAAATTGCGCGTAGAACAACTTCAGCAAAAACTTGTTCGCGCGCGCTCGATGATCACGTTCTTCAACGAATTTGATATGGCGACGGACGCAGTCTGGGTGCCGGCGGTTCAATACCTTGGCGCGAAAGGTTTCTTTGCATCGTACGACGCCCGACCCAACGATCCTTTGACGCTGGCAACCGCGCGCGCGTGGGCAGAGACAGCCGCCCAATTCGCGTGCGGCAAACTGGATGCAAATGCGCAAGCGCGCAAGTTGATGAAAATTGCGGTAGAGCTAAGCCAAGTCTGCGCGCGAGAATTCATCGAAATGCTCAATCAGGAATTCGGGCGCGCCGATATTTCTCGCGACACGCTCGCAACTACTTTGACGCGTTGTGAAATCGCGGACGAAAATATTCTGACGCGCGCAGAAACGTGTCGTCTCATCTACACAATCCTCAATTCGTGAATGGAGATTCAATGCATCCCAATCGCATGAAACGTAAATTGCTCGACCAGCAACCGGTCATCGGACCGAATGTGCAACTCGATTCGCCCTGGTTGGTCGAGTTGATCGGTCAAGCCGGTTTTGATTTTGTGATGCTCGACGCGGAACACGGCATCGTCGCGCCCAATTTACCGAACTTGATTATGGCGGCGGATGCGGCAGGGATCACACCCATCGTGCGCGTGCCGACGCACGAGCGCGGCTTTTTGCTGACGCCGCTCGAAGCCGGCGCGGGCGGGCTGCAGGTGACGATGGTCAACACCGCCGAGCAAGCGCGCGCGCTCGTTTATGAAACCAAGTACACGCCGCTCGGACAACGCGGCATCTCGAACGTGACGCGCGCGGCGAACTACGGCGCGTACACGATTGACGAGTGGGTCAAGATCGCGAATCAAGAAACGATGCTCATCGTGCAAATCGAAACGGTCGAAGGTCTCCGCAATGCGCCCGACATCGCGCGCGTGCCCGGCGTGGACATGGTTTTCATCGGTCCGGGCGATTTGGCGCAGTCAATGAACTTGATTGGCAAACCGGATCGGACTGAAATGATCAGCGCGATGAAACAAGTCATCCGACAAATCCGTGACATCATTCCAGTTGGCACGACGGCATTTTCAACCGAAGAAGCGCGGATGTGGAAAGACGAGGGCGTGCTGAGTATTCTGACTTCGAGTATGTTGCCGATTCGTAAGACATTCGATACCCTATACCGCCAACTAAAGGGAGGAATAGAGTGAGCGAAACGAAAACATTTCCGATCAAAACGAAACACCAGTACGATGTGATCGTGGTGGGTGGCGGCACGACCGGCATCGCCGCGGCGATGGCTTCGGCGCGACACGGCGCACGCACCGCGATTGTCGAGAGTCTCGCGTTCCTGGGTGGCAATGCTGTGAATATTCCCGCGTGGATGGGATTTCACAACTTGCAAGGTCAGCAGGTTGTGCGCGGCATCGCGTGGGAACTGATCGAGAAACTCCGCAAGGTCGGCGGCGCGACCCAGACGTACCTCGATCCGATTACGTCGAGCGTGACTGGGACGAGCGGGAACTGGGTCAAGATCATCGCGACGCAGGAGGCCGCCGCGGCAGGTGTCGCCGTGTGGTTGCAGAGTCTCGCGGTGGATGTGCGGGTTGAACGCGTCGACGATCAGGCACACATTCACGGCGTCTATGTTTTCAATCGCGAGGGCTTGCATCTTTATGAAGGCAAAGTGATCGTGGATTGTACCGACACGGGCGAAATCGCGCGCATGGCGGGCGCAAATATGATTCGCGGCAGAGCGGGTGATCACAAGGTGCAAGTCTCGTCTTGGACAGTCACTGTCGGCAATGTGGACTTTGAGAAACTATTGGCGTACTTTGCCGCCCATCCCGACCAGATTCGTCCCTTTCCGTTGAAAGACCCTGAAGCCCTGCTCGATCAGATGCACACGGCAGAGGTCTTTGTGATGGGTTCATTCAAGCAGCTGATCCAACAAGCCAAGGCAGATGGCTTGCCCCTCCCCCGCGCGGTCTTTCCTGCCGTCGCTTTCCCCCAGGTCGGCGAGGTGATGCATGTTGCTTCACGCGTGGAAGACGTGGATCCGAATGATGCCGCCAACAACGCACGCGCGCAAATCGAAGGGATGCGCCAAACCCAAGTATGGATGACATTCCTCCAGCGCTACGTTCCTGGGTTTGAGCATTGCCGCTTGGTGACAACTCCAAGCCACCTTGGAGTCCGCGAAACGAATCACATGGAAGGCGAATACTTGGTGACCCAAGAAGATTTAATGACGGGACGCACGTTCGACGATGTGATCGCATTGGGGGGGTACCATCTCGACATCCACACACCCGATCATGCTGGTCTGGAAACCATGCATCCACCGACTTATCAGATTCCGTATCGTTGCCTGGTACCAAGGGGTGTAGATGGCTTGCTCGTTGCTGGACGCGCGATCTCCGCCACGCACGAAGCGCAATCATCCACGCGCGTTATTCCGATCAGCATGGCGCAAGGTCAGGCAGCGGGCACTGCCGCCGCGCTGGCGGTGCAGTACAAAGTCAGTCCGCGTGATGTGGACATTCACGAGTTGCAGGCAACCCTGGTTTCCGACAATTGCGAAATCGGACAGTCTCTTATACGATGAACCCACGCGAACGCGTCCTGACCGCGCTCGATCATCGAGAACCCGATCGCGTACCGATTGACATCGGCAGTTGCGGACCCACCGCGATTCACGCGACCGCGTACGCCGACTTGCTCAAATGTCTCGGCATCGCCGAGCCGATCGAACTCTGGGACGTGGTGGGGCAACTCGCCAAGCCGTCCGAAACGGTGCTGCAAAAATTAGGCGCGGACGTGCGCGGCATTCGCGTCGGCGGACCCAAGAACGGCACGCGCATCATCTCCGACGACACGTTGATCGATCAATGGGGCACGACCTGGCATCGCGCCGAGAGCGCGACCTGCTACCACATCAGCGCGTATCCGTTGCGAAACGCGACGCGCGCCGATTTGAAAACGTATCCTTTCCCCGATGGCGCCGATCCGCAGCGCGTCCAAGGTCTTGCCGAGCGCGCGCGTTTTCTGCGCGAGCAAACGCCGTACGCGGTGCTTGGCGAAGTGTCGGGACATATTCTCGAGCGCGCGCAAATGATTCGCGGGTTCGACACGTTTCTGGAAGACCTTGCCGCGCAACCCGCCTTCGCCGAAGAATTGCTCGAACGCATCTTTATCGTCGAGAACGACATCATCAGCACGTTTCTCGACGCGGTCGGCGCGCACCTGGACGTGTTCGCGTTCAAAGACGATCTCGCGATGCAATCGGGTCCCGTCATCTCGCCGCGCATGTATCGCCAGTTCATCAAGCCGTACCAGAAAAAACTGATCGAGACGATCAAACGCAAGACGCGCGCGAAAATCTGGTATCACTCCTGCGGCGCGGTCTATTACGCGATCCGCGATCTGATCGAAATCGGCGTGGACATTCTCAACCCGATTCAAGTCGCGGCGGAGGGAATGGATACCGCGCGCTTGAAGCGCGAGTTCGGCGATGCGTTGTGTTTCTGGGGCGCGATTGACACTCAACACGTTCTGCCGTTCGGCTCACCGCAAGAGGTCGAAACCGAAGTGAAAACGCGTTTGCGCGATCTCGCGCCAGGCGGCGGCTACATCCTCGCCAGCGTTCACAATATCGAAGCCGATGTGGCGGGAAAAAATATCTGCGCGATGTCAGACGCGGCGCGGCGCTGGGGCAAATATCCACTTTATCTTTCTTGAGGAGAAGTAACTGCTCAGGCTGTCATTCTGAGGAGCGGTTTTTGCGACGAAGAATCTCGCAATTCGCGATTAGCGAGATGCTTCGCTTCGCTCAGCATGACAATGGGCTGAGCAGTTACGAGGAGAATGACTTTGAAACTCGATGGCATCATCGTTCCACTCGTTACGCCTTTGCAAGCCGATGAGTCGCTCGACGAACACGGCTTGACCAAACTGCTCGAGCACGTCATTGCGGGCGGCGTGTCGGGCGTCTTCGTGCTTGGCTCCAGCGGCGAAGGTCCCGCCCTGCCCGACGAAACAAAAGAGCGACTCGTGCGCGCGACGAGCGAACAATGCCAAGGACGCGTGCCCGTGCTCGTCGGCGCGTTCGGCGTCGGCACGCGCCAAACGATTGACCTGGCGAAGCGCCTGCTCAGGCAGGGCGGCGACGCCGTCGTCGTCAACGCGCCATTTTACTTTTCGCTGAACCAGGACGAAATCGCCGCGCACGCGATCACCGTCGCGCGCGCGCTCGACGCGCCGACGATGTTCTACAATATTCCGCAGATGTCCAAAACGATCACCGAGCCAGCGACGGTGGCGCGGATGGCGGAGACGCGCGAAATCATCGCGGTCAAGGATAGTTGGGGCGATATGACTCGCTTTCAAAACTTGCTGGCGATTAAATATACCCGTCCCGACTTTGAGGTATATCAAGGCGCGGAAGGCGTCGCCGCGCTCAGCATCGCGCGCGGCGCGAACGGCGCGGTGCTGGGTCTGGCGAACGTCGCGCCGAAACTGTGCTGTGATATTTTCACTGCCGCGCGTTCGGGTGATTGGGCGCGCGCGTGGCAACTGCAAGAGCGCTTGATGGTGCTGTGGAAATTGCACACGCACGGACAGTGGCTGCCGTGCCTGAAACTCGCGTTGAATCAACTAGGAATCTGCGAACACTACACCGCTGCGCCGTTCACCACGTTGCACGCCGATGCAGAGCAAACGATTCGTACCGATTTGCAAAACGCGGGAGTGCTGGGATGAATCAAGCCGACGACCTTGCTCGGCGAATTCTCGATCGTGTCGAAGAACGGATCGATCTCGCGCACGTCGAGCAGGCACGCGCGCGTCGCCGCGCCGCGCTCGATTATGCGCCCGTGGATCGCTTGCCGCTAACGATTTATCTGCCGCTTGAAAGTGCGGACCTCGCGCCTTATCCGTACGCGGAAGCGTTCGCTGATCCAGCCAAGATGATGGTCAACGAATTGCTCGGTGGCTTTACCTCGCTGTACCGCGCGGTTGACCTGCGCGACGACGCGCCGTACTGCTTGCGTCCCAATCTCGGCACCGTCGTCATTGCCTCGATGTTTGGCGCGGAGACTCGCCTCGTCGAGAACAACCCTCCCTGGGTGACGCCGCTCGGCGATGTTCGACAGATTCGCGACATCGTCAACGCGCCACTTGCCGACGTGCGCGCGGGACTGGGACAACGCGTCGTGGATCAGTATGCGTACTATCACACCGTCGTCGCGGATTATCCACGTTGTCGCGCCGCGCTCCGCTTTACGCTCCCTGACTTGCAAGGTCCGTTCAGCACCGCCGAATTGTTGTGGGGTTCGGCGATCTATCCCGCGTTCTACGACGAGGTCGAACTCGTGCGCGCGCTGCTCGACAAGATCACGATCCAGATGCTCCGCGTTTATCGCGCGATTATCGGCTTGACGCGCGAAGGCGCGGACGACGGATACTGTCATCAGCACGCGGTGATGATCAAAGGCAACTTGTTGATTCGCGACGATTCAATGATCAACCTTTCGCCCAAAATGTACCGCGACATCGTTTTGCCGCACGATCAACGGCTGGGAGACGAACTGGGCGGCATCGGTGTGCATTTCTGCGGCAACGGGATGCACCAGGTTCAAAATCTGCTCCGCATTCCCAGCGTCCAATCGCTCGACCTGGGTCAGCCAGAGCAGAACGACGTGGACGCGCTGTACGCGCTTGCCGCGCCCAAGCGCGTCGCGCTCGTCCGCATCTCCGTGCCCAAATCGGAATTGAATGCGGCGCGGCTCAAGCAGCGCTTTCCAACGGGTGTGAACCTGGTCGCCAACGCCGAATCGGTCGCGCACGCGCACGCGTTGCTTAAGCAGTATCTCGCCTCAGAATAAGTTGCCAGAGGAAGAAGAATGACTCTCATCGGCAAAGAACGCGTCTTGACCGCGCTCGAACACAAACAACCCGACCGCGCGCCGTTCGATCTTGGCGGATCATTCGTCACGACGCTCAACGTCGCGGCGTACGCGCGCTTGCGCCGCGCGCTGGGCTTGCCGGATCGCTGGCAACTCATCCGCGAACAATCGCAAAGCGTTCTCGTAGACGAGGATGTGCGGCAAGCGCTCGGTGTTGATGTGATCGGTATTTTCGAGCGCGCGCCGGATCCCGAAAAAGAAATTCCTAGCGCAGCGGGCGTGCTGGTTTCCGAATGGGGCGTCACGTATCGCAAAGCCGCAGGATTCGGCGGGCACTATACGCTCGTCGCGTCGCCGCTCCAAAATGCCACGCTTGCCGATCTGGAGAATTATCCGTCGCCCGATCCCCTCGCGCCGCAACGCTTTGCGGGAATCGCGGAGCAGGCGGCGACATTGCGCGAGAGTCCATACGCAGTCGTCGGCAACCTGGGTTGGACGGAAATTTTCGGGATGGCGTGGTACCTGCGCGGCTTTGAAACATTTATGCTCGATCTGGCAGCGAACAAAGAAATGGCGCACGCGCTCTTGCGCCGCGTCACCGATTTTCAAAAGGCGCGCTATGCGCGCTTGCTCGAACTGGCAGGGCACGCGCTCGACGTGATTCTGGTTTGCGATGATATGGGCGGACAGGATGGCTTGTTCATTTCGCCGCGGACGTACCGCGAGATGATCAAGCCCTATCACGCGGAACTGCTCGCGCTCATCCAAACGCGCACGCGCGCGCGTGTGATGTTCCACAGTTGCGGCAGCGTCGTGCCGCTGCTCGACGATTTTATCGAAGTTGGGATGGATATTCTCAACCCCGTCCAAGTCGCCGCGCGCGGGATGGATACGGCAGAGTTGAAAAAACGATACGGCGCGCGCATTTCCTTCTGGGGCGCGATTGATACACAACGCGTCTTGCCCTTTGGTTCACCCGACGACGTGCGCGCCGAAGTGCGTCGCCGCGTCGCGGATTTGGCGACCGAGGGCGGGTATGTCATCGCGCCCGTTCACGTCATTCAAGCGGATGTCGCGGCGGAAAACGTGCGCGCGCTGGCTGATTGGCGACTGCGATAAACGCGCCGCAAATTGACTGCAGAGAACGCAGAGACGCAGAGAAAAAAACATAAACTCTGCGCTGCGGTTGGCGAATCGGCGCAAATGCTCGTCTCCGCAAATCGCGAACCCCAAAACGCGAATGGTAAGCCAGGACGGCTGGTGCAAAGTCTATTGATTTGCCAACCAACCTAACCCCCAGCCCCTTCCCTGCGAGGGAAGGGGAGCAACTTTCCCCCTTTCCTCGTAGGAAAGGGGGCAGGGGGCTGATGTCAGGACACATTTGTAATTTACGACTCCACTGAAAAAACTCGCTCGCGTACTACTTTTGGGTTAGAAAACGAGCGTGAAAAATTATCGAAAACGACATTCAGAGACCTTTTTTCAGTAGAGTCAATTTACGTAAAATTGTCTTGTTGTGGCATAATCGATGGATGACCACACCAGACGATACCATAGCCGTTCAAGAATATATCCAAGCGATGTTGCCCTGGGCTCACGGGCATCAAATTAAAGGGCTGACCGACTACGTGTTGGCGATCCTGGACCGCCCAACGGGCAATCAAGCCGCCTTGGTTCGCGGCATGGGCAACCAGGAGGCCGCTCTCAAACGTCTGACGCGATTGAACCACAACGAGCGGTTAGCACCACGGAAATTAGCCGACAGTGTGTTGGCGCAAGCCATCACCCAGTTGCCGTCCCAGGGCAAGGTGCGGTTGGCCATGGATTGGACG
>Ga0194127_10008383_pt1 | contig 11116 bp, 9 predicted proteins | sample TA2KigC100mmetaG_FD_148624 | JGI IMG/M metagenome (GOLD analysis project Ga0194127, IMG submission 148624) | Freshwater microbial communities from Lake Tanganyika, Tanzania - TA2015036 Kigoma Deep Cast 100m | ecosystem: Environmental > Aquatic > Freshwater > Lake | place: Tanzania: Lake...
CCCCCAGCTTTTGCAATACATGAAGGAGATAGATGGAAAATTGAACGGTCTGACGGCTCAGAATCTGAACAGCTATATGAAGAGATGTCAAGTGGATTCACTATTGATCTTAACGAAGTACCTAATCTAACACCTGAAAAAATAAAGGCAAAATTAGATGCTGTGGCCGAGGACGGAGCTCGACAAATGTCTCAGAGCATGTTTAGAGAAATGCAAAAGACAGCTGATGAAGTTGGAAATACAGTTAACGCCAAAGGACAACCAATAACTAAAGAGCATTTTCTTGAACTGCTTGAAAAAATAGAGGCAGAATTTGGCCCAAACGGGGAATGGATTCCTCCTTCCATAGTCATGCACCCAGATGCTTGGAAAGCAAACGAGGCAAAATTCAAAGAATGGGAGCAGGATAAAGAATTTGCTAATCGGCAAACAGCAATAGTCAATAAAAAACGGGAGGCGTGGCATGCAAGAGAGGCTCTTAGAAAACTGGTTGATTAGCGTAAATGAAAAATCTTTTCAAATCCCCTTTTGCCAGCTATTAACTGGTGAAGGTTATCAAGTTGTTCACATGTCTCGACATGGGCCTTTTGAATCTGGAAAGGATATTTTGGCGATTGGTCCGGACGGAGTTCCTTGCGCTTTTCAACTAAAAGGTAGTACAGGAAAAATCTCACAGAAGGAATGGGCAAAATATGTTGACCAAGCGGTTAGATTAGTCGAGATACCAATAGTACATCCGTCGATTGATGAGAAAAAACCAAGGAAAGTGTTTTTCGTGACAAATGGAGAACTTGACGAAGAAGTAAGACTTGAAATAAACGACAGAAATAGAGAATGGGAAAGACGCGGCCTGCCGCCTTTGACAACTATTGTCAAAGGCGAACTGCTTGCCAGATTTTTAAGGCTTCACGATAATTTGTGGCCGAAAGAACTTGTTGCTTATAAGGATTTGCTCGAACTATATTTAGAAGATGGGGGTGGGTATCTGGATAAACCAAAGTTCGCAAAATTCCTTCAAAACGTGTTGCTAGCAACTGACGAAACAAACAAAGCCGAACTAGTACGTTCATTATCAAGCCTAGCATTGATAGCTCAATATGCTATGCACCCATTTGTTGAAAAGAAAAATCACGTAGCGAGTGTTGAAGCCTGGGTAATTTATATAGCCTCATTGGTTTACTTTGTGACCAAGCACGATATACAAGAAAAGAATTGGAAAGCTAATTTCGACCTTGCACTCGCAGCAATTGACCAAGCTTTTTCAAGTTTGCTCGATGAACTTCAAGCACGCCGATTCTTGGTAGAGGGCAATCCAATGGTTGACTCACCCTTTTACCACGGGAGGATTACATGGCTAACAGGGTTAATATCGGCATATGCTCTTTGGAAGAAATCTAAAGACAAAGACTGGTCTGAAGAAAAAGCATATTCTTTTATCACAGCTTACCAAAAGCATATTCGACTTTGGGGTGAAGCTGCTATTCCCCAGTTACTTTCTACATCGTGGTTCTTGCGCTTATGTGGAATTGAACATCAAGCCTCAGGGTTAATCAATGCAATAGCAAGAGGAATTTGCTCGACTAATTTGGCACCAGACGGCAAAGGGCTTGCAGACCCTTATCACGGACTTGCTGAAGTAGTAATTAACCAAACAGGGCTTTCGGAAACCATACAAAAGGAAAACTTCAAAGAACGTTCTTATGCCCTCGAAGGTATCATCCACTTATTAACGCGTTGGGGATGGCGCGGCGTTCTCGAGGAACTTTGGCCTCAGTTTACAAAGATTGATTATGTAGAATATAAGACAGATAATCCATGGGAATTCTGTCTTTGGCATACGGAGATTGGAAAACTAATATTACACAGACCTAAATACCCTCAAAGTTGGCGCGAGCTCCAAGAAGAAGCCGATAGAATCGATTTGGCTTACATCCCTAAAATCTTGTTGGAATATCCAGCTGTCCTCCTATTATTCTTAATTGTTTATCCACATCGAATTACAAAAGATGTTATTAAATTTCTAGATACTGCATTCATGAGTATGTGAACAAAGTACTTTAAGACCCTTCCAACACCACTTCATCAGTCTTTCGCAAATTACTTTCCAGCCAGTTCTTGAGCCTTCCATTTCCCCCACCCGTGGTCTCAACACAATTTAATGTCTATTAGCATCTAAACCGAATAATGACATAGCAATTGGCCTTAATCAGTTAATACGATTTCATGATGGAGGAATACGGCAATACGGGACAGGCACATGCGGGGAACGTTCTGCCATGCCCCAAACAAACTTTTCATAGGTTTCCCACCAAGCCGGCAGAAAACCTGGCCAGGTCACGCCTCGTGGCACAGACCCTTTACGTAGATCGCGCGGATCCACAAATGATTCCAGTTGAGGGTAAATGCCGGCCAGTGTGTAAAAACCAGAGCTGGGAAAGCCCGCAAATACTTCTAATCCAACTTCAGTATAAAAGCATATACCATATTTTGCGTCCTTATCTGGATGGTTGGCTTGATATTGCTTTGCCAAGTCCAGGTAAGCCTGGCGCCGTTCATTCATGAACTGGTAATAGGATAAGCCGCCGAATTGCGGCATGTCCATTGGCTGACCGGCTCGCCAGGCAAGGTATGCCAACGGAACAATCAATACAAGGATCAGCCCGGCCAGAATGATTTTCAGAGCAGTTTTCACCACGGTTACCAATGAATTGAGAACCTTCATAGACTTACCTTTCCATTTCTTCAAGAGCCTTGTAAATCGCATCGGCCCGGAAGATCCTGTTTCTGGCGTGGCCAGTTACCTCTTTCAAGATGCCGGCCTCCACCAACTTTTCTATATATGACTTTGCAGTTGCAAATGTGATGCCCAATCCCTTTTCAAGCTGTCGAACGGAGAGAACGGGGCGGGAGAAAAGGAAATCGAGCACCAGCTCCATTCGCCTGGGATTGCGCATACCGTCTGCAATTGCCTGATACCGGGTGCGTAACCCTTCCAGCCTGGTCAGCCGGTGGACACTGTCCTGTGCCTGTGTACTCACACCGCGCAGGAAAAATCGCAGCCATTCCTCCCATGCGCCACTTTGGGACACCTCAAGTAATCGGTCATAATATTCCTGCCGATAGCGCTCGAAGTACACACTCAGATTAAGCAGAGGTTGCGGCAGGATGCCCCACTCGCACAACAGCAGGATCATCAACAGCCGGCCGACCCTCCCGTTGCCGTCCAGAAATGGGTGGATCGCTTCGAATTGATAATGGATCAGCCCGGCCCGCGCCAGCAGTGGGATGTCGCTGCCGGCATGGATGAATTTCTCCAGCTTGTCCAGGGCGGCATTCATCTCAGCCGGCGGGGGTGGGACAAAAGTCGCAGTCTCGATTGTTGCGCCGGCGGGCCCGATCCAATTCTGGGTGCGTCGGAATTCACCCGGTGAGAGTTTCCCGCCGCGCACATTCTCCAGCAGCTTGGCATGGATTTCACGGATCAATCTCAAGCTTACCGGCAGTTTCTTCAGCCGATCCAACCCATAATCCAGGGCGCGCACATAATTGTGGACCTCACGCACATCGTCGGCATCCTCGAGGAAGGCCATCTGTTCCGATTCATACGCGTATAAGTCCATCAGGGAGGCACGGGTGCCCTCGATGCGGGAGGACAAGACCGCCTCCCGCCGGACAAAAGGCTGGATCAAAAGCCTCGGGAATCGAAAATTTCCAGCCATTGTTGTCAGCTTTCCCAGTTCACGGTCAGCGTCAGAAAGGGCCGTCGCCAGAGGTAAAGACCAGTCGAGGGTCGGGGGTAGGGACGCAGGGAGGAACGTCCAGTAGCCGGTCTTTGTTCGGACTACCCTGCCTGCATCTGGGTTGCGGAAGGTTTTTGGGTCCATTTTCTTATTATAGTTTCATGTAGGAAGTGATAATAAGGCGTTTCCATATTATCACTTCAGTTCGGGGTTGTAAATGGCGACAAATCGTGACCGGTACGGCTCAATAACCCCCACCTGCCTCCTGGCCAGGGAAAAACGATTCTCAATCCCGATGAGTCGCTAACCTGAGGAGCCAGCGATGGGATGTGTGCTGCTGTCAAAAACTCGACTTAACAGGATACCCCGACTTTTTGACAGTTGCAAGCTTGCTTTGACAGTGAACACCCAACCCAGCGACACCAGATTTCAGGCCAATTGACGGATACTGGGGTCACCCGACAGCAGATCAGCGCCCTAGTGACAGGCGATACCGTCGCCAGCGACACTGCCTCAACGAATGCGCACCCAAACACTGTCGCCCGGCTGGCATGTCTTCAAGGCTTCCAGATGGGTCAGATACAAGCTGGGTTTCCTGCCATTTTCGGTTGCCCAATTCAGAATCATGCTTTGCAGTGTGTTCATGATGCCCGGCCGCGGGGCGACAACACATATCCGTCCGGCACCGGCGATGAAGGCATTTTCCCATTTCTGAATAAGGGATGCGCGCTCCTCCCGTTCACCGCTCTCGACTTCCAGATAATAAACATCGCCATCCTTCCTTCCAACAAGAAAAGGTTGAAAATACCGGTTCTCTCCCAATTTTATCTGCACCGGATCGCGATCGACCATGAAACCGAGCGCGGTAAAGCGGTCAGCGGTTTTTAAAATCAATGAGGTATGCCTGACTGATTTATGAGCTTTCAGGAGGCCTTCAAACTCCGCCGTCGCCGCTGATTTTCCGGATAATTGTGTAAAAAGCCATCTCCCCTTCTCTGTAAGGAATACCAAATCAGTTGGGCGTCCTTCGACGGAAACGCCGTTGCGGCGCTCGATCAACTCTTCCTCCTGGCAGGCTTCGACCCCGCGATAAACGGCGCGCTCCCCAAGGACAGCTTTTTGAACGAGCATCTGCTGAACTTCCAATAGACGAGAATAACCGGTCTCGCCAATCAGGAGGATGATCTGCTTGTCCCGTTCAAAGCTCCTTCTCTTCATCCATAATTGAAGCCATTCCGGATGCTGATTGATGGATGAGTGAGAATCCGGCAATCTGGGCAGATCTTGTGTTTTCTTGCGTTCACGGCTCAGGCTCTGATCCAAGGATGAGGTTTGCCTTTGTAATTGGAGGACTTTCTCTTCCGCCAGATTTGCGCGACGCGTCTGTGCATCCACTTCCTTCTGCAGCGTTTCGATCCTTCTGTTGAATTCATTGAGGCGTTCAGGCCAATTGATCGATTGACGGTCTGTGCCTGTCAGATTGGCCTTGAGAGAATTGATGATGAGTTCTCCAAGGGTTTCGGGCGAGGATGATTCGAGCACCACGCCTTCCTTCTGCAGCTGGTCGAATTGCTGACCACAAAAACCCAGGCCGATCCTGATCAATTGCGCCTGAGCATCGTCCGCCTTGTTGTTCGCAGCAGCCAGCAGCCGGCGATGAGCTTCAATGCTGTCCTGGAGCTGCCGAATGGTCACGTTCCCGACGCTCATGGGCCAACTTGCAGCCACGGATTTTCGAGGATCTTCTCCAGTTGCTGTGAAGCGCCATACCAGGCCTCAATGGCATGGGTGAGATTTTCCTCAGTGGGTTCGCTCGCCCATTTCGCGGTCCATGCGGTCGCATCCAAATAACCGGCCACAATCTCCATCAACATGACATGCAGATTTTCCAGGGTGGGAGGCGCATCGGTACCATCCATCTCCTCGCGCAAAGACACCAGCCATCCATACACACGGCTGATCTGACGATCCTGGGAGAAGAGATCCATGGCAGGTTGTTCCTGGATGGCAGCCAGTTCCGCATTGACTTCTTCGATCTTGAGAATCCATCTCTGCGCAGAATGCTGATACTTTACGACACGCGCCAGGCTGGGAGTTAAGAGCATGGGGCGATGATCTTCGGACTGGGGAGATGAAAAATATCCAAGGATGGTCAAGCCAACAACAGAGATACTCAGAAATACGTTCTTCAAAAAGCTTCGCGACACTTCAAGTTCAAGACCCATGTTCAGTCTCCTTGTTTCCATGTCCTGCTTTTGCGCGCTGGGCAATCTCACCAGCTTCCCAATTGATGTTCTCCAGGAAGGCGATGTGTTCCGCGGTCACCTCCACGACCTTCTTTCCGGTTGCCCGGTCTCGGGTTTGAATATGGCCGTCCACGGCGATCTTTGATCCCTCCTGCAAATAGGGATATGACAATTCAGCGAGGGATCCTCGCACAATGACCCTCAAACCCTTCATGTACTCATCATTTGTCAGCATCAGGCGTAAGAAGGCATATTCTCCATTTCCTTCGCTTCGCTGGAAGTGGTCGTAATAAATATCTTCACCGACACTTCCAATGATGAAAACATGGTTTCCCCCGGCATCGGGAAGTGATCTATCGTGTTTCCGGCGCTCGGTTTCCCCTTGTTCCCAGTTGATATTCCGAAGCAGGATCAGGTTGACCGCTTCTATCTCATGCACCAGTTTTCCCTTAAACTGGCGCGATTGTAGAAATCCGGATACTGCAATCTCGGAGCCACGCTGCAGGTATGGAAAATACAACTCTGCCTTTTCGTCCCACAGAACGATCCGCATCCCGCTAATAACTCGTGGACGGCTGGCCATCAGGATCACCCGTAAGAAAGAGCGTTCCGTTCCTTTGATGAGCAGGCGGTCAAAATATATATCACCGGTAAGGTTTCCAACGAGGAATACACGATTCATGGTTTTTCACTCCTTGTAGCAATGTCTTGGATCTCTGCAGGGATTTCTATCGATCCCCACGTGGGTAGTGGACGGACGTTTTCGTGATGGTCGTTTCCACGGTCCGCGATTCCTTCGGCGCATCCTCGCCGAGTAGAATTGGGAGGAGGATGCGCGGACGGCGCGATCCATATCTCATGAGTTTGTCCCATCCGTGATCGTGGGCGCGGCCCAGGATCAGATCAATCAATATTGCAGGCAGGAGAGATGCGAAGGTTTCGTATCCGCCTCCTGCACCGTCCCCCAGCGAAAGGGAAAGTCGGTCGAGGGCAAAGCTCAATGGGCTTTCGATCCCGCTGCCTTCTTCGCTCACCGCATAGAGCAGCCAGGAAATGAGCTTCTGTGCATCAACCCCGGTCAATTCCCTGCGCATTTTTGGGTGAACATGATTGATCTTGAAAATGCGATCCAAATCCCAGACAGAAAAATCCACCGCCACCACCGACTCCAGGTCTTCCCTGTTCGGCAGTACAGCATCACTGGTGGTGGGGGTTTGATAAAGCTTATTGTGGGTTATATAAGGCTTAATGAGGTTATTTAAACGAGTCTCACATTTTCCGAGATGGAGTCTCATCTTTTCCAGGATCGAGTCTCGTTTTTTCCAAAATAGGGTCTCACTTTTTCCGGAATTGAGTCTCAACTTTTCCAAAATGGAGTCTCGTTTTTTCCAGGCCTGATCACCCAATAGTTCGCCAAGAAGCGGTTCTTGAAGATGGACAAGGAATATCCCCGTGCCCGAGGCCAGCCATTCACTCGGGACATCGAGCCGGCTCATGTCTGCCTGACGGATGAAAGCCGAGAAAGACGGATCCTTAAACCAGCCGGTTACCGACTTGGTCGTGACTCTCACCCACTTCGCCAGGCTATCGAGACCGCCGCGCACAATGGCGAATTCCTTCTGTGTCTGGCTGTCATGGTCGTACCAGCAGCGGTCACGCAGTGTGATGATCGTCCAGGCCTGGGAGTGAGTGAACTGCATAACCGGCACGACCACCCGCAGGAAATAATGCGTGATCAAAACCTTGCCGAAAGCACCCAGAATGCGATCATAGACTTTTTCACAGGCACCGTGCAGGTCATCAGGCAGATCGCCTTCGACCGCAAGAACCCGGCGCACGATTTCCTGAATGGATCGGGGCCAAACCGCGTTAGTCTCGGGCTCCTGGTTGATCCAGTCCATCACGTCCCGTTCCGCCAGGTCCTTGAGAACGGCCAGAACAGCATCATGGGCTTCTTGAGGCGATTTTGATGTGCCCGTTTCCGCCCTCAAGATCATCTCGATGACTGTGCAATCTCGAAGCGTGAGGCGCGGGGACATACGGACACGATAACGGTTGGCATTGTCCATCCGCCGATCCGCGCTTTTGCGAAGGTTGACTAGCGGTTCCGGTACCAGTTCGACATGGCCGCCAGCCAGAGAGGACTTTCCTGATAGCTCCCGGAAGTACGATGCGCGGCTCATCATGGCAAACTCCATTACTTGCCAGTGCGGGATGTTCCTGATTGCCCCCTGCCCGATCTTCCACTGGCGCCAGACCGCCTGGCGAAAGCCGACCCACAGTGACATTTCCTTGGCCGTCATATCACCCTGCTCCATAAGCCGCAGACAATAGGCGTCCAGCATGACAACGTGGTCGGGGTGAACTTCATCGCGGTAGCGGGTGACATCCACAGGTTCGGCCGTGAAGCCACCATGACCGTCATCCGATTCGTCATCATATTCCTCATCCTTATCGCTAGTGACAATAAAATTAACTGCAACATCCGTATTGAGAAAGCCGACCAGCAATCGCGAGACCGTGCTCGTCAGGCGGCTCTCCAGCCAATCGCGCGTGTACGCGTTACGTGCGCCGACGGTCATCACATTGTTCTCAAAGGATACGGCGCGCGTGTCCCTAACCCAGGTATCGAAGCTGGCTTTGGGCATTTCCGTTTTGAGTTGGTCGAGCACCGATTGCCAGGCTTGTTCAAATGCGAGGGACATTTTGATGATCCGTAATTTGCTGCCAGGAAGACCCCGGTTGCAGTCAACGTGGGGTAGATCGGTTTCAGCAGCAAAATCGTTCTGAGGCCTTCCTGTTGAGGCTAGCGTCGCCGTATAGGCTTCCGTTTCAGGGTTCCCCATAGGCTGCCAATTAGGCCACCGTATAGGTTTCCCTGAAACGGAAGCGTCGGTTTTTCAATCCTCGACTTTTTCCAATGTCAACACGAACTCGAAACGGGCAGAGCGGGAAATCCGCATGTAAGGCACCAGATCGATCTGCCCGGCCTTGTAGTCATCAAGCCCGCGTTTGGCAAAGAAAGCTGTCAGGCTGGAGATCGAGATCTTTTCTTTATCCGCGACCTGCCTCAATTCTTCGTGTAAGGCAGGTGGAAAATCCAGCCCGACCTTGTGGCGGGCTGCGTCTTTTCTGGCTTTCTTCTGCATCGCCCGCGGCAAGCTGGACAATCGTCTCTTCCGATCCATGTCCGAAAGAAGATCCGCCACCGCAGGATCCACAGCTTGTTGGCGCTTCAGGTTATCCACGCAACACCTCAAGCAGGCGCGACATGGTGCTTCCATAACCGCCCGTTCTTTCTTCTCCAAATCCACTGATCACTGGGGAGTTCGGGCAGTATTCCCAGAGGCTCTTTCCATAAGCAGGCGCCTCACGAGCCTTGGTGTCCTGTGGAATGGGAGGCCACACGTGGTCCCTGAAGGTCTCAACCAGGGATTGAAGTTGAACCACGGTTTCCCGTGTGGTTCGGTCAAAGAAAGTGGGCAGGATGCTGTACCCGAGCCGGTGGCCGCGCTCGGCCACTTCCGCCATCGACCGCAAGACTTCATTGACGCCATCCACGGCCATGGCATCCAGCTTGGTGGGGATCAAGACCCAATCGCTGGCCATCAGCGCCGAGACATGGAGAACGTCCAGCGAGGGGGCCAGGTCGAGGATCACGACGTCATATCTGGCGTGTTTCAAGGCGCGTGAGATCGTCTCGGTTGGAAAGTTCGAGATGACGATCGTGCGCTTCGCCTTTTCCGTTCGTTTGTCCCCTGGGACGATCTCAAGATTGCCCCGGGCATGAATGGCAACCTTTTCAATCGGTTCCTCATCCACGATCAAACGATAGAACCCGGGTCCCTTGGGCAGACCGAGAGAAAAAGCAACATGGCCCTGTGGATCGAGGTCGACAAGCAGGGTTCGTCTCCCTGCTACTGCCAGTCCGTGTGCGATTGTTACAGCTGTGGTCGTCTTGCCTACACCGCCCTTTTGATTTGCTATCGTTAGAATAGTCATGGCTCTGTCCTTTTCGTATGTTGAAAATAAAACAGGCGATGATGGATAGTTCATCTATCCATCATCGCCCAAAGCACAGTCAGCCGGCTAATTCTCTTGTGGTTTATCCCCGATTTACTACTGCAATTTTACTGCAAATGTAAACTGTCCATATGGACAGTTTTGGCGTTTTCTTTGCGAAAAAATCCCCATATATTGACGCTTTGATGGCGATATCGCCATATTTAGGTGGGCCCGGCAGGATTCGAACCTGCGACCAAGCGATTATGAGTCGCCTGCGCTAACCACTGCGCCACGGGCCCGTTAAGTATCAGGTGTCAAGTACCCGGGTGCCATGTAAGGCTCGAACCCTGAACACTTGACACTCATGGAGAGCGGGAGACGGGATTCGAACCCGCGGATATCAGCTTGGAAGGCTGACGCCTTACCACTTGGCGACTCCCGCACAAGGAATAAGATTTTACTTTGAGGCACCCTCGCAGTCAAGCACCTTGACCGTTCAAGCGACATTAAAGTACAATACCACCCGCCAAACGAATGCCCTCGTAGCTCAGTGGATTAGAGCGCTTGCTTGCGGAGCAATAGGTCGCGTGTTCGAGTCGCGCCGAGGGCGCCAGCTTAAATCAGAAGCGGTCAGGCCGCTTCTTTTTATTTGTTTGTTCTTGTGTGTCACCCTCCCGAGGGGCATCGGGACGATGTAAGGGAGCGCTCCTCGCGACCGAAGGGTCTACCCTGCGGGGCACACGTCCGCCGCATAGCGGCGGGATTCTTCGCTTTGCTCAGAATGACAAGTGAATATTGTAGAATATGAACATGAAGAAGAAACCTCATATTCTGCTCACCAACGATGACGGCATCCGTTCCCCCGGTCTGTGGATGGCCGCGAAGGAGCTATCCAGAATCGGGTACGTCACCGTGGTCGCGCCGCGGGAGCAATCCTCCGGAATGGGGCGCAGCCTGCCCAATACTTCCGACGGGATCATTCGCGAAGAAAAAGTGCAAGTCGACGGCCAGGAATGGAGCGTATATGCCGTAGGCGGGTCTCCGGCGCAGGCCGTCCTGCACGGAGTTTTGGAAATCGTTCCGCACAAGCCGGACCTGGTTGTCTCCGGAATCAATTACGGCCCC
>Ga0194127_10008384_pt1 | contig 11115 bp, 7 predicted proteins | sample TA2KigC100mmetaG_FD_148624 | JGI IMG/M metagenome (GOLD analysis project Ga0194127, IMG submission 148624) | Freshwater microbial communities from Lake Tanganyika, Tanzania - TA2015036 Kigoma Deep Cast 100m | ecosystem: Environmental > Aquatic > Freshwater > Lake | place: Tanzania: Lake...
GGGGCTGACGCTCAACGGTTTCCTCCCCACCGACGCCGGCTACGGGGAACTGGCCGTATGGCTCGCCGATGGGGCCTTCGGAAAGACCCCGCGCACCTCCAAGGCCAAACCCGAGCTCCTGCTCTCCGCCGTCCGCGACAAGGACTACTTCTGGAACAACGACTACAACCTGGTCAACGGCGTCCACACCCACGGCCAGCGCTACGACCCCTTCGGTCCCCAGAACTATCCCGATGAGCTCCGCAAGACCCGCCAGATGATGTCCCTGCGCGACGAGCGCATCCACGAGATCGCCCAGGGCCGCACCCGCGAGCTGGCGGTCGACGACTCCAAGACCCATCCCCTTCCGGCCGTCCCCACCAATTTCAAGCGGCAGGTCGACTACCTCGATGGCGTCCAGGCGATCGAGAAGATGAAGATCATGCCCGGCTACAAGGTGGAGCTGTTCGCCTCGGAGAAGGAGTTCCCCGAGCTGCGGAAACCCGTCCAGATGTCCTTCGACAACCGTGGACGCCTCTGGGTCGCCATCACTCCCACCTATCCGCACTACACCCCGGGTGAGTCGCGGCCGGACGACAAGATCCTGATCTTCGAGGACACCAACGGCGACGGCCGGGCCGACAAGCAGACCGTGTTCGCCGACAAGCTCCACCTGCCGATCGGCTTCGAACTCACCCCCGAAGGCGTCTACGTCTCCCAGGAACCCAACCTCTGCCTGCTCATCGACGACAACCACGATGACCGGGCCGACCGGATGGAGATCCTGATGCACGGGTTCGACACCCACGACACCCACCACGCCATCTCCGCCTACAGCGCCGACGCGTCGGGTGCGTTCTACCTGCTCGAGGGCCGATTCCTCCACAGCCAGGTCGAGACCCCCTACGGCCCGCAGCGCGTCAACGACGGCGGCGCCTGGCGGTTTGATCCCAAGAACTTCCGCCTCGAGCGCTACATCCAGACCGACGTCAACAATCCCTGGGGCATCGCGTTCGACGACTGGGAACAATGCGTCCTGTCCGACGCCTCGAGCGGCGAGAACTACTGGGCATTGCCCGTCTCGGCCAAGATGCCCTATGGCGTCGAGATCGAGCGCGCCGGCGAGTACGTGCCGAAGCGGTCCCGCCCGACCTCCGGCTCGGAGTTCGTCTTCTCACGTCACTTCCCCGACGAGGTCCAGGGGCAGTTCATGACCTGCAACAGCATCGGATTCCTCGGCATCAACTTCAGCTCGGTCCGCGACGACGGCTCGGGGTTCACCGGAGCCCTCGCCGGGGATCTCATCAGCTCGACCGATCCGAACTTCCGTCCGGTCGACCTCGAGTTCGCCCCCGACGGCTCGCTGTACTTCATCGATTGGCACAACGCGCTGATCGGTCACATGCAGCACAACGCGCGCGATCCCAATCGCGACCATGAGCGCGGTCGCATCTACCGGGTCACCTACCCGTCCCGGCCGCTCGTGAAGCCCGCCCGGATCGCCGGCGCCTCCATCCCGGATCTGCTCGAGAACCTCAAGCTGCCCGAGTACCGGAGCCGCTACAGGACCCGACGCGAGCTGCGCGGGCATCCTGCCCGCAAGGTGGTTCCCGCCGTGAAGGCCTGGGTCGCAAAGCTCGATCCGAAGGACCCGCGATATGAGCACCACCTGTGCGAGGCGATGTGGGCGACCTGGTCCCAGAACGCCCCCGACTCCGGCCTGATCCTGGCCTGCCTCAACGCCCGGTCCCCGCAGGCCCGCGCCGCGGCCGCCCACGTGTTGCGCTACACCACCGAGAAAGTCCCCAACGCCGTCGCCCTGCTGCGTCAGGCCGCGAACGACCCCAACGGTCGCGTCCGCCTCGAGGCGATTGTCGCTGCGTCGTGGCTCGACAACCTCGACGGCGCCCGGATCGTGCTCGATGCGCTGCGTCATCCGTTCGACAAGTGGATGAGCCCGGTGACGCGTCAGATCCTCGAGACGACCCTGAAGGACGACGTGGCGGCCCTCGTGAAGGCGGAGCCGCAGCTTCTCGCCTCGAACCCGAACGCGCGCGATTACCTCGCCGGAACCTTCAAGCTGGGCTCCGCCCCGCCGGCGGCCGACAAGCGGGAGTACGGTCCGACCCGCAAGCTCGGCGCCGAGGAAGCCCGCCAGTACGCCCTTGGCAAGGAGGTGTTCCACCGGGACGCCCATTGCGCGACCTGCCACCAGCCGTCGGGTTCCGGCACCCCGGGCATCTACCCGCCGCTCAACCTCGCCGGGAACCCCTGGTTGGCCGACGACGAACGGCTCGTGAAGCTGGTGCTGAAGGGGCTCTGGGGTCCGCTCGAACTTGGCGGCCAACGACTCTCCCCGGCCAACGGCGTGCCGCCGATGATCGGTTTCGCGGGGATGTTGAACGACGAAGAGGTGGCGGGGGTGCTGACCTACGTCCGCCAGTCCTTCGGTAACGACCTGCCTCCGATCAACCCAGACCTCGTCAAAAAGGTCCGCTCGAAGACCCAGAACCGCGTGGACTTCTACATGGTCGAGGAGCTGATGAAGGAGCACCCGATCCCGGGCTGGGAGAAGTGGGGCAAGATGGAGCGTCCCGCCGGGAACGTCTTCGAGTAATCAGATGGGGACGCACCCAGGTGCGTCCCCTTCTCGACCTCCCACCGCCCATGACTTGTCCCTCAATCTGCTCCTTTAGCAGGTTGAGCCGAGTGAGGGGGCGAGTTCCCATCGGATGCCGGAGGCATCTCAGCAGGTAGCCGGTGGTTGAGCGGAGCGACACCACCGGTCACGGGGTCCAGAGGCCTTGCATCCCGGCAGGCATGCCAGAGACGCCAGGATGCCAACCGGACCCGCTGTGGTTCCTCGATAGGGGTGTCTTGACGGGACTGGCACCCCTCCGGGGTGCTGGAAGATCTTGGGGCGTCGGACTCCGGTGGTGTCGCTCCGCTCCACCACCGGCTACTCGCTTTGATCCCTCTGGGATCGACCGGACCGCCTCGGCGGCGTCCATCGACCTCGCAACCACTGAAACCAGCGAAGAACCCCCTTTATCGACTCACGCCCGCGTTCGGTTCGGTCCAGTGGTCTGGTCAGGCCACTTACAGACCGCCGAGATACTCTGTAACTCTACCGGTCGCATCAATTTTGATAAATCGGTCGCCACCCCATTCATGCGGGTGACGCTGGACATGAACACGCCAACCCGAACCGTCTCGCTTTACCTCGAATGTGGCTCGGTCAACCCAGGTGTCTTTGGTGCTGACTGCTTGCCGTGCAATCGCGATGACTCCGGCCTCGTCGAGCACGACCACCGCGTTCGTGGCCGAGGGTGTGGCCTGTCTCGGCGTCTCCACCTTCGGCGTGTCCACCTTCGGCGAGCACCCCGCCACAACCCCTGCGATAACGATATATAAGAGGTGAGAACCACGCATGGAATGGACTCGTCTAATCCGTTGACGCCCTCCCGGCAAGGTCCACAGCTCCGCAAAGGACCCAACAAATGACCTGTCCCTCTATCCGTCTGTTCGCGTCGTAACCCCCTTTGCCCTGTCCACGATGGATACGGTCCCCAATCGCGACGACTGGTTCGTTGACGTGCACGGATTCCCTCGTGCGAACTGGCAGGCCATTCACGGTTGGATGCGGGCGTTTCGGCAGGGGGGCTCGCATGAGGATTGGATCCAGCTGTCGCGTCGTTGGCTGGGACGCGTCCGCGATGGTTTGGGTGGAAGCTACGCCGTGGCCGAGTCCGAACACTTTCATTTCGTTTCAGACCTGCCGCCAGCAGAGCGTGATGAGCAGTTGAGGTTCCTCGAACGGGCCCGGACTCAAATCCTCACGAGTCTCGGTGACATCGCCGATCCCGACGCTCGGGGGAAACATGTCGTGCTGCGGTTCTCGGAGAGCGACGACTACTATGCCTACATCACGCACTTTCACGAGGATGGCTCCTACGCGACTTCGGGCGGTATATTCCTCAACAGCGGCTACGCCCACATCGCCTATCCTGCAACACTTCCAGGGCAGGACCATTGCACCCTGGCCCACGAACTGACCCACAACCTGCTGTCGCATCTGCCATTGCCTCTGTGGCTAAACGAAGCGCTGGCCATGGTGTTTGAGGCGCAGCTCGCCGGTGGCGATCATCCATCGCTGGACGCCGAGATCGTCAGCCGTCATCGCCAACACTGGACACCCACAACGATCCAGGAGTTTTGGCGCGGTGGATCGTTCCACGATGTGGAGGCGCAAGAGCTCTCCTACAGCCTCGCGCATGTACTGCTCTCCACGATCCAGACTTCGATACGGCCTGCGCCCGAAGACTTCCGCCGATTCGTGCTCAGTGCCGATGGGTCCGATGCGGGAGCCGGCGCCCTGCGCGAGCATTTGGACCACGGATTAGAAGATCTCGCCGGATGTTTTCTCGGTCCCGGTGATTGGGCGTTTCGTCCCTAGACAGCGCCCCTCGACTTGAGTTCACTGAGATAGGTCACCGTGATCCCCAGTCCGCCTCTTGCTCGTCGGAGGATGAGGCGTTTCTGAACACCCCCATGAACCTCAATCGTCGAAACTTCCTCGTCGGTTCCACCGTCGCCTCAACGTTCGCAGGTCTCGACGTCTCGGCGCAGTCCAAGCAACCGGCACCGGTACCTGTCTTCAGGCCTGGGAAACGTCCCTATCCGATCCTGCCTGAGGACCCCAATTGCGGGACCTATCCGGCGAGGCGGTTTGATTTCAGCAAGGAACCCAAGCGAGTCCGGAAGAGCTTCTATGATCTCACCGACGACGAACTGAAAAATCTGTTCCGGGCAGTCGGGTACATGCGGAATGGGGCCATGCAGAACGGGTGGGGCCGGGATAAACTATCGGTCCAGAGTCCGCTGCAATGGGACAATTACGCCCAACAACATGCCCTCCATTGCAACGAAAGCAGTGCGCGGTACCCGCAGGTCCACTGGGGCTGGAACTTCCTGCCGTGGCACCGCGGCTACATCTTCTTCCTCGAGCGGATCCTGGCGAACATCCTCACGACGCAGTTCCAGGTCGATGGCAGCTCCTTCGCCTTTCCCTACTGGGACTGGATCCACCACAAGGAGATTCCCAACACCCGAGTTCGCAAGGAACTCGGCCTCGCGAGCCCGCTCTGGGGTTTTGACCTCACCCAGGAGAACATGGTGAACCCCGACACCCTTGGCTTCGACAACCTGGCCCTCTTCGACGGATACCGTGGCCCGTCGATCGCGAAGCCGGAGATGTCGCCACAGAATGAGCTGACCCAGGACAGCAAGGACCATGTGGAGGAGACCATCTTCTACATGGGTGAGGACTACGTGAACTACATGCTCAGTGTCCCCTTCGAGCAGTTCGCCGGCCGCCCGGGAATCGACCGATCCAACCAAGGGCTTCTCGAACAGGGTCCCCACAATGATGGCCATGACTGGGTGGGCACCCGTATCGGAGCCAACCGGGACATGGGGACCCTCCGTTATGCGGCGCTGGACCCGATCTTCTTCATGCACCACGCCAACATCGATCGGATCTGGTCGTTGTACCGACAGCCGCAGCCCGATCCCGAAACGAGCGGCTGGGGGAAGACGATCTACCGGTTCACGGACATCGATGGCAGCGATGTATGCGTCAGCATCAGCGACATCATCAAGCACATGAACACGGTGGAGTACAGACGCCCGCTTGAAGGCCCATCCCTGGGGGAATTGGTCTCACCGGTGACGTTCACCACGGTGGAGGTCGGGGGGCTGGATGCCACACTGACCTACGAAACTCCGGCAACCGTCGAGATCAAGGATACCCGGCTTCTTGGCCGGATGGCGGAGGTGCAATGCCTCGAAATCGTGACCCGAACCATCAACAACACCGAAAAGGGCCAGATCAACCTGTTCGTGAACACCCCGGACGCGTCGATTCGATCCTCGATCCGCTCGACCCAGTGCATCGGGCGTATCGCGTTCATGGACGGCGACGACCGGGCCAACTTCAGGGACGTGGACCACCAGTTCACGATTCCGGTGAAAAACCTCGCCGGGGTCCAGCTGCCATTCCGGATCACCTTCGTCTCGAACCTCCCGGACACGACCCTGGTCATCAAATCGATCCGATTCCTCCTGGGCAACGGAAGCATTCCCCAACCGGCCCCTCGTGCCACGGAGGGAGCCCCTGAGGGAGCCGGCCGGCCTTCCGATTCCAGGACGGAGGCCTCTGCTCCGAAGACTTCTGGGGCCTCCTTCAAAGCCCGCCTTCAGAACCCGGGGTCAGGTCCGGGTGTCCTGGAGAAAAGTCCTGATCTCCGGGATTGGTCGCCTGTCTCAACCAATCCGCCAGGCCCGATCGACATCTCAGTCCCCACCACGGCCAAGGGGGAGTTCTTCCGGGTCGTACCCCAGAAGTGATTGGAGCCTCCACCGTCACTGGAGGTCTGGTAATTCCCCATGACCTGACCCCATTCGCCTGACCCCTTCCCCTTGGGCAGCCACGGGAGGTCGGTTCAACGGAGGAACGCGTTGACGGTGGCGGCAAACTGCTCGTGGGACTGGAACAGGAATGCGTGGCCACCCTCGTAGAAGGCCAACCAGGCGAACGGGATCTGGTTGGCGATGATCAGGGAGTTCCTGGGTAGATCGACGACGTCGTTGCGTCCGTCGGTCAACAGCACAGGCACCTTGATGTTCTTGAGGCCCTCGAAGTTGCTGTTGTCGCTTCTCCAAAGAGTGGTGCACGCCCGGTCCTGACGCTCGGTGGTTTCCTTGGAGACGTTGAAGTCATTGGGCACGGTCCCCGACGCGACGGCTGCCCTGAGTCGGGCCAGGATCGCATTCGCCGCCTGTCTACCCGCCTCGTCGTCCGTGAACACGAGGGCTACCTTCTCCATTTCCGGGATGTTGGGGTTGTTGAGCTTGCTCTCGACGTCCTTGGACGCCGGATCCTGATTCCTACCCCCTGGATTCGCCGCACAGAGGACCGCCTTGTCGATCAAGTCGGGATGCCGGACGAGCAGCTGTTGACCGATGCGTGCACCCATCGACCAGCCGAGAATGTTGGCCTTCTTCAATCCGAGGGCCTTGATCAATCCGGCCGCATCATCGGCCATCTGCGGGATCGTGGTGTTGTTTTCCTTCGTGTCGGTGGACCTCCCCACCCCGCGGTTGTCGAACAGAATCAACTGGTGCTGCTGGGCCAGCTCTTCAAGCAGCGCGGGATCCCAAAGGCTCATCGTGGAGATGAATCCATTGATCATGAGCAGCGGCTCGCCCTGTCCCCGGGTGTAATAGGCCAACTTGACGTCGCCAACCTGTGCGAATTTCACCTCGGGTTTGAACTGCGCGTGCAGTGTGGAACGCAGGCCCGTGCACAGGAGGACCACGAGTATGGAGAAGACGATGCCGTTCATGGGTACGAATCCGGTTTGAAGCGAGATGCGGGGACAGAGATCACAGGGGTCCTTCGGGGGGTATAAACGCTTTTCTGCACCGTGCCCTCGTTGGCCGTGCCCTCCATCCCTCTCAGAGGCGCCTTGCCGAACCCGTCGGGGTTGCCCTCTCGACCCCACGGGGAGATGAGGCGACTCCTTCGCCATGGACCTGGCACTCCATCCACTGCTCATGATGTTTCCCTCGATGGGGACCTATGGACCAAGACCGCAGAGATGGCCTGGTCGCTCAGTCGACAAGGAATCGTACTTCCCCTGGGCGACGTCGCGATTGCGGCGTGCAGCCCACGCACCGGTGCAACCCTCATCATGACCGCGACCGACCGCCATTTTGAGATGATTCCCGGCCTTCGGATCCGCGCTTCGATCTAGGCGGACCTCCGCCGGACAGCCATCCGCAGGGATCGCTCCAACACGGCGGCAGCGATGGCGACCCCGCCACACGCCACCATCAGCACCAGACCGATCATCACCCCGCCGGCAATGTCCTCTCCCTGGGCGCGCTGGATGAAGTGGAAGTAGACCTCGGCCCCCACCAGGAAGCCGATCAGGGTCAACGCGCAGCGTTTCAGGGTCCGCAGGGCCTTTACCGAGCGGGAGGACAGCACGTCACGGTCCGCCACATATCCCAGCAATCGGAACACCTGGTAGAGCGCGGTGAAGAAGGCGATCGACCCGGTGTAGGCGTAGGCCAGGAAGGGATCGTGGAAGTAGATCTGGAAGAGTGTGGCGTGCGCGTTTCTGCCTTCGACATGCGGTTCCCACAGCAGAACTGCCAAGGCCGCCAAGCCGACCAGCACGGTGACGATCTGGAGCACTACGGCGACGGTCCGGTTCATTGGGGTTTCTTCCATCACGTCATGGGGTCCCAATTCAGGATGGGAGACCTATCTGCGCCGCCTGAGCTCCAACAGCCGCAGAAGGTCCGCGGCATCCTGCTCCCGATAGGTCTCCTTGCTCGCGATCAAGGAATCCAAACCCAGAAAAGGAAGGACCACGCCATCGATTTCGACGCTGCACGCCAGTGGACTTGCCTCGTCGAAGGTGACCTTCCAGGCGTGAGTGCTGACATCCACCTCCACCTCGTCGGCGATCTTGACCACGACGTTCTCGATGAAATCGCGGGGCTGCAATTCCTTGGCGGCTCCGTCGGCCAAGGCGGATAGCCCTTCGATGACGCGACGGCCATTCTCCTCATCCATGGGAATCAGGATGTCGACATCTTCCGTGGTTCGCACCAACCCATGCAGGATGCACGCCTGGCCACCGATGATGAGGTATCGGGCCCCCGCCTGATTCAGGAGGCGGCAGACTTTCAGGAGCGGAGAGGATGCGCCGGTCATTCTGCGGCCTCACCAAAGACGCGGATTGGCTTGGGACCGACGCCAATGTTCATAGTCCTCACGGGTCCGCGCCCGATAAACAAAACCCCGTGGACGGGGATAGGGATTCAGAAGATCTGCCTGAGCCTGGAGCACCGTGGCGCGTTCCAAGGCCTCTTTCGGACTCGAGAGACCGGGTTCCAAGCGGTGCGTTCGCTTTCCGACGACCTTCACTCCGTCAGGCTAATCCGTGAGCGGGATGGTAACAAGCGGGTGATGGATTCGGTGATGGATTCGGGATGGCGTCCGAAGGCTTTGTGGGTGGAATCGTCTGGGCCCACCTGGGTTCACAACTGGGTTCAACAAGCTCGCACGCCGCACCGTGCTCCGGACACCCGGCTGTTTCGCTTCACCGGTCTTCCGGACACCCATAGGATTCTTCGACATGGACCGTGACAACGATCCGCCGGACAACACCACGCTCAGGAAGGCTCTGGGTGCAGGGGATCCCTCGGAAGTCCAGGCGCTGATCGATCGGGGCGCCGAACTGCACTACAGGGATGCCAACGGGTACGGAGCGCTGGTCGATGCAATCCACGGGCGCGACGTCTTCGACGACGATCGGCTGGCTGAACTGCTGCGCCTCCTGATCGCCCATCGGGTGGACCTCAATTGGATCTCCACCCACGGGGAATCCGGACTGCGTGTGCTGTCCCGACTGGGCCGATTCGATGCGGTCCTGCAACTCCTCGAGGCCGGGGCCGATGAGTCGCAACTGGCCTGGACGCCACTGATCCGGGCCGTCGCGATCGGGACCCTGGACGACGTCCGGCGCCTGTTGGACAGCGGTGTCCCCCTCGAGGAGCGAGACTGGTGGTCTAGGACCGCCTGGCTGGTGGCCTTGCAGACGGGGGACCTGGCCAAGGCTTCGCTGTTGGCGGAACGCGGAGTGGATCTGGAGGCCGTCGGACGCTGCGGGATGCCGCCACTCTTCTATCCGATCCAGTGTCGTCGGACGGCTCTGTTGCGGTGGCTCCTGGAGCTTGGATTCGATGTGGAGCGGACCGACGAGTTCGGCACCACGGCCCTGATGGAAGCCGCAGAGGTCGGGTTCGGGGAGGGCGTGGAGCTCCTGCTGGGGGCTGGCGCTCAATTGGACCTCGAAAACAATGGGGGTACAAAGGGGGACTGGGGGATCATCACCCGGCTGCTCGACGCGGGAGCGGATCCCTGCCGACTTGGAAATGAGGGACGTCGGGTGTTGATGGAGCTGCCGGCGGAACCCGAGATCGGACTGCTGGAGAGCGTGACGCGGGACGACTTTCTTCGGGCGCGGACCCGTCGTTATGGCTCCTCGAACCCGGAGCGGATGGAGGAGCCCTTCTGGATCGGCATGATCCGCTCGGGTGTCTGCGGGTATTCGGCGACCCAACACTTCAAGGGACCGTCGTCGATGGGGCGGGAACCGGTGTGGTGTGCGCAACGGTTCGGTCAGTCCCTGACCCTGCTGCCCAATGGCCGGGTGGTGCTGATCGGGGGCGAACACGAGGACAGCTACGACCCGGATTTCTGCATCTACAACGACGTGGTCATCCGCGAGACCGATGGGTCGATCTCCATCCTCGGCTATCCGGAATCGGTGTTCCCACCAACCGACTTCCACACCGCCACCCTGATCGACGACGCCCTCTACATCATCGGATCCCTCGGCTACTGGGGGCGCCGGGACTACGGGCGGACCCCGGTCCATCGGTTGGACCTCCGCACCTGGCGCATGGACCGCCTCGAGACCACAGGTTCGGGTCCAGGGTGGATCCATGGCCACCGTGCAACCCGGGTTGGAGACCACGGGATCCTGGTGGCGGGAGGCGAGGTGCTGACCTGGGAAGGAGGCGAAGAGCATAGCGTCGACAACAGCCAAGGCTTCGTTCTCGACACCCGGGACCTGGTCTGGAGACCGCACACCTCCTGATTGCGCGAAAGGCGGGGACAATGGAGCTCCGTTCTCCCCGTGAACTAGTCCGCGCCCTTCAAAGGACCTGGCCCCGGACTGGCCTCCCCGGACTTCGAGCCCACCCGCTTGACCCGGCTCCTCGTCCACCGTCACCGTCATCCCATGACTCCCCTGTTGCGTGTTGTCTCGATCGTCGCCTTCTCGCTTGTTGTCGGTGCCCAGGATTTCGAGCCCAAGCCCGATGCCACGGTCTTCGCCAAGTTCAACCCCAGGAAGGCGCCTCCCACACAAGGGCTCCTCCTCCGCGAGAACGACCGGTTGGCCATCATCGGCGACTCGATCACCGAGCAGAAGATGTACTCGAGGATCCTGGAGACCTACCTCTCCGCGGGCCTCCCGGAGCTGAAGGTCACCG
>Ga0194127_10008393_pt1 | contig 11099 bp, 11 predicted proteins | sample TA2KigC100mmetaG_FD_148624 | JGI IMG/M metagenome (GOLD analysis project Ga0194127, IMG submission 148624) | Freshwater microbial communities from Lake Tanganyika, Tanzania - TA2015036 Kigoma Deep Cast 100m | ecosystem: Environmental > Aquatic > Freshwater > Lake | place: Tanzania: Lake...
TCAAGGATCTGGGCGCTCAGCCGTTACTTTGGGAGTGGCATGACAATGCCAGTGGCTTGAAGGCGCTAAGGCAAGTCGCCGACCCGAAGCGCATGCTCTCTGACTGTGGCGACTGGAGCACGCGTCCCCGGCCCGAACTTTTTGCGCCCTTGCATTATTCGCTTCAGGCCGTCGAGGTGAAACGCTTTCGTGCGCTGGGCAAGTCCGCTGAAGCCGCACTCAACGAAACCTGCCAGAACCTTCAGCCTGGTCAGACGGAATTTCAAATCGCCGGCGTACTTGCTGAGCGCTGTTGGGCCCGAAACCTCACACCCATCGTTGTGCTCGTTGCCACCGACGAGCGCATTCGCAATTACCGCCACCCGCGTCCGACCGCGAAGCGGCTCCGCCGGTTCGCCGAAGTCGTGCTTTGCGCGCGGCAGCATGGCCTCATTGTCGCACTCACGCGACTTGTTCATTTTGGCCCGCTGGCCAAGGAGCTTCGTCGGCGGCATGACGCCGTTTGTGCTGTGGACACTGAGCTACACCTCGCCTCACAAGTTGGCGCGAAAATACAGGACGTTTTTCGTCAAGGCGTCGCGGCCTACGATGCCACCGGGTTTGCGGACGAATGGCACCTCCACCATCAAGGTGGTCCGTGCGGTTATCAAGGCCGCGATTACCTTGGCTCCCCCACTGCGCCAGGCGTGGTGTTGGAAAACCAGCCTTTCGCGTGGAACCCCTCCATCACGGGCACCAAGAGCGAGGACACCATTTTGGCCACCAACCACGGCCCGCAGGTCATCACCCCCGCACAGGATTGGCCAATGGTCAGCGTGGAAAGCGATGACGGCATCTGGCAGCGTCCAGACATTTTAGTGCGGTGAAGAAACTCCTCTTTCCGTGCTTGGACGCGCCAAGCAAGCAGGGTCAAAGATTCACAGGGCTAACTTTCCGCGCTCAAAAATGTCGAGTTTCACAGCCGCAGTGCGGTGCTGAGCATTTTTAGGATGGCAGGAGAATCATCCGCAAGCTCACCGCATAGCTTGATCCTGGACCGCCCCCGTTGCCAGTTTGCGTACTACCCATCCAGCTGCCGCGAAGCCGAACGAGCCAGTCACGAACGCAGCCGAGCCGTAGCCCCACTCGCAGTTTAGACGCGGTGGCGGTGTCGACTCCAGCTCCGACTCCGTACATGGGGGTAACTCCGGGGTCACCGGTGGCTCGGGCGAAAATACGCACGGCACGCCGAGCGGCCCAGACTTGGGAAAACCGTGCTCTTTGCGCAGGCGCTTGCGCACCTCGGCCAACAGCCGGTCGTGTGAGACTTCGGCTAGGTCTGCGATATGCACGGCGGTCGCTTCGAGGCGGCCACCTGCAGCGCCGCAGGCGACGACCGGCAACCTGCGTTCGCGGCACAGCGCGAGCAGTCGGCATTTGTTGGCGACGGCGTCAATCGCGTCCACCACACAGCAAAATTCTGGCGTCAGCAGCTGCGCCGCGTTCGCTTCGGTGAAAAACTCTGCCACCGTCGTGACGCGGCAATCGGGATGGATGAGCCGCACCCGCTCGGCCATGACCTCGACCTTGGTGCGGCCCACGGTTCCGTTGAGCGCGTGGACCTGGCGGTTGACATTGGTCACACAGATCTCGTCAAGGTCTACCAGCGTTAATGCGCCGACACCCGAGCGGGCCAGCGCTTCAACCGTCCACGAGCCAACGCCGCCAATCCCAATGACGCATACGTGGGCAGCGCGGAGCCGCGCCGCGCCGGCCGCGCCAACTAGTCGCACGATGCCGCCGAAGCGCTCCGGCAGCTGGTTCACTTGCTGCGGCGCGGGCGGTTCATCGAGAGGATGCTCAGGCCGCGAAAGCAGTTGCCCGAGCCGCCGGTAATGACGCGCTTCACTGGTTGGCCAGTCTTGGGATCCTTTTTGAGCGGCGCGTCCATCATGCTCTGCTGGACTTCGAACCGACGCGGTTTTTGACCGCGCTTCTTGGGGATGGTCTCGTAGATGTAGGCGGGCATAATCGTATTTTGTTTGCCTCAATGGACACCCGAGCCGGGGTCGTGTTCAAGTGATTTCACCGCCGCTGTGCGCGTTGGGCCTGCTTTGACTTAGCCCAACTCTACGGGCAACCTGCAGGCGCGATGTCGTTCAAGCTCGTCTTCCTCGGCACCGGCACCTCAAATGGCGTGCCGGTCATCGGCAAGGAATACCCCGCCACTTTCCTTGCCCACCCGAAGAATCACCGCACCCGGCCAGCCATATATGTTGAGACGCCGCATGCGCGGCTGGCTGTGGACACACCGCCCGAGTTCCGCTTGCAATGCCTGCGCGAGGGCGTCCGCCGTCTCGATGCGGTGTTGGTCACACATGCGCACGCGGACCACATCATGGGTATGGACGACTGTCGCCGCTTCTGTTCACTTGCGGGTGAGCAGGCGTTACCCATCCATGCCAGCGCGGCGACCATGGAGCAACTGCGCCGCATTTTTCTTTACGCGTTTCACCCGGGGCCGCATCCGGCGGGTTACTTCATTCCCCAGCCGCACGAGTTTAATGGGCCTTTTGCAGTCGGCGATTTGCGCATCACCCCGCTGCCGCTCCCGCATGGGAAAACTCCGTGCCACGGATTCCTCTTCGAACAAGGCGAGCGCAAACGGCTCGCCTATTGCAGCGACTGCAAGGAAGTCCCAGACGAGGTGATAACGCAGATTCAAGGCGTGGAAATTGTCGTGCTCGACGCGCTTCGTAAGACGCCGCATTGGACACACATGAGCCTCGACGAAGCGCTCACCGCCGCGCGGCGCATTAACGCCGGCCAAACCTGGCTTACGCATCTCACCGACCATTACGATCACGATCTCGATCAGGCGGAACTGCCGCCCGGTGTGGCACTGGCGTGGGACGGGTTGAGGGTGGAATTATGAGACGTGTTACCTGCTGCGCGCTGCGTGTTTGGGAACGGGCTGTTGGACGGCTCGCGCAACCCGCAATGCGCAACCCGCATCGCGCGGCAATCCTGCTGGCCATCTTTCTTCAACCAGTTGCCCTCGCCCGTCCCGCCGCCTCCGCTGACACCGTCTTTGTCCTCTACAACAGCGCCTCCGAGGATTCTAAGAGTGTCGCCGCGCATTACTTCGGTGCACGGCGATTACCCGGCGACCGGCTGCTAGGCCTGTCGCTACCCACCGGTGAGACGATGTCCCGTGCTGAGTTCCGGGAACAGTTGCAGGAGCCACTGTTAAAGGCACTTGCCGAGCGTGGCCTGTGGAAGACGCGCGCCGACGTGGCCACGCGCGATTTTAACCTGACCAATTTGCCCGCGGTCACAGAATCACAGATTCGTTATCTCGTTCTCTGCCATGGCGTCCCGATTAGAATTGCATCGGACAAAACCCTGACCGAAACCGGCGCGGACAAACTCCAGCCTGAGCTACGTCGTAACGAGGCTGCCGTGGACAGTGAACTCGCCGCGTTGCCGTTAGCGCTCGGCCGGCATCTGCTCACCAGCGCGTTGCCCAATCGCAATTATGCCGCCACCAACACCGCCGCGTTGCACCCGACCAACGGCATCCTGTTGGTCGCGCGGCTCGACGGGCCGAGTGCCACCCTCGCACGCGGCCTTGTGGACAAGGCTATGCAGGCCGAGCGCGATGGTTTGTGGGGCCGGGCTTACTTCGATGCGCGCGGTATCACGAACGGCGGTTATCTGACCGGCGACGAGTGGCTTCGCAAAGCAGCCGAGACAATGCGGCGCTTTGGCCTCGAAACCATGCTGGATGACACCGCGCCGACTTTCTCAGCTGGATTCCCTCTCAGTCAAGTTGGCCTCTACGCGGGTTGGTATGACGGGAACGTTTCTGGGCCGTTCAAGGCTGGCACGGTTGAGTTTTTGCCAGGCGCGGTGGCGTATCACCTGCACTCGTTTAGCGCGCACACGCTGCGTTCAGCAGACAAGAACTGGTGTGGCCCACTGCTGGCGCGCGGCGCGACGGCCACGATGGGCTGTGTGGAGGAGCCGTTCCTCGCGGGCACGCCGGACCTTGGCGTTTTCTTTCATCGGCTCACCGCGGCAGGCTGGACATTTGGCGAATCGGCTTACGCGGCGCAAGGTTCCCTCTCGTGGCAAACCACCGTCATTGGCGACCCGTTGTATCAGCCCTTCGGCCGCCATCCTGCGGAACTGCATGCGGACCTGCTCAAGCGCCGCAGCCCGCTAGTCGCGTGGTCGCATTTGCGCGTGGTAAACCTGAATCTCGCGCGTGGCGCTTCCGCCGCAGAGATGGTGGGTTACCTGAACCAACAGGCTGAAACCAAGACCAGCCCCGAGTTGCTCGAAAAAATTGGCGACCTCCAACTCAAATTGGAAAAGCCCGAACTCGCCGTCGAGGCGTGGGACACGGCGCTAGCGAACCATCCGACGCCGCAACAGCGCATTCGTTTGTTGCAGGCGCGCGCCGATGCGCTCACGAAAATGGGCCGCGACGTGCTCGCGCTTGCGGCCTGGCAGCAACTCGTGGGCTTGCTCCCACCATCGCCAGAATTGGATCAAGTGAATACACGCTTGGAGGAGGCGAAGTTAAAGTTCAAATCCAAATAGTGGCTGCCTTGCGGGCCTGAATCCACAGCGCCACAGGCCAGTCCAACGCACCGTGATCAACCCCTTCCTCGACCGTCGTTCGTTTCTTAAGCTCAGCTCCGTCGCTGCTACCACTGCGGTTATCGCACCCGCCGCCCGCGCCGCTGGCAAGCAGCGCAGTATTCAGAAAGCCATCATGTGGAGCACTATTGGGGTAAAAGGGACGGTGATGGAGAAAATGCAGGCCGCCAAAATCGCGGGCTTTCTTGGGGTTGAGCCCATGGGCGGCATGGACCGCGAGGCTGTGAAACTGGCGCTCCAAGAAACCGGCCTTCAAGCCGCGAGCGTTTGCTGCCATACGCATTGGGCTAAGCCGCTTTCCGCGCCCGATGAGCCGACGCGGAAGTTCGGCTATGACGGATTAGTGCTTTCGCTTCAGGATGCCAAGGAGTACGGCGCGACCAGTGTGCTGCTCGTGCCCGGTGTAGTGAATGACAAGGTGACTTACGACGACTGCTTCCAGCGCTGCGTCGCCGAGATCAAGAAGACTGTGCCCGTGGCGAAGGATTTGGGCGTGAAGATTGCCCTTGAGAACGTTTGGAATAACTTCGTAACCAAGCCGCAGCAGGCCGTAGACGTCCTCGACGCCATCAACAGCGAGTGGGTGGGTTGGCATTTCGACATTGGCAATGTCGGCCGCTACAGTCCGGCGCAGGAGTGGATTCCCGTTCTTGGTAAGCGCATCCTCAAGCTGCACATCAAGGAATTCGACACGCGCAAGATGACAGAAAAAAGCCCGGGCGCGGGCTTCGGTGCGAAGTTCCTCGAGGGCGACAACAACTGGCCCGCCATCATGGCCGCGCTGGATATGATCGGTTACTCCGGCTGGGGCATCGCCGAGCAAGGCGGCGGCGGCACGCCCGAAGGCTTGAAGGACCTCTCTGACCGGATGACAAAGATTTTCGCCAGCTAATCGCGCGGCCTTCTGTCAGGCCGGCAGGTAGTGCCGGTAAATTTCCTCCAACCGGTCGAGCATCACCTCGAGTGTGTGCTCTCGCTCTATAAGTTGGCGGCCTCGCTCGCACATCGATTGCGTGTTGGCAGTTTCGAAAAGTGTCACGCGCAACGTGGCGGCCAAGCTGGCAGCGTCTCCTGGCACGCACAAACGGCCTGTTTCACCGGGTCGAATGATGGCAGGAATCCCGCCTATGTTGCTGGCGATTACTGGCGTTTGCGTGGCCAAGGCTTGCAGGCCAACTTGAGGTATGGCCTCGTGTAGTGAGGGGATCGCCAGTACATCCAATGCACGAAGGATGTTTGGTACGTCCTCCCGGTGGCCGGTGAAGCACACCTGCTGCGTCAGCCCTAAATTACCGACGTGTTGCTCCAAGGAAGCCCGGTTGGGACTGTCCCCGACCACCACACAGCGCACGGGCAGTCCGAGCCGCGCGAGTTGCTGGATTGCCTCGAAAAGCACCAAATGGCCTTTGGCATGACGAATTACCCCGATGATGCCGACGAGCGGTCCGGTGGCTGCAGCCGGAAATTGAAAAGCAGCCTTTGGCCCGCTGGGAGAGAATTTCACCGGGTCCACTCCAGTTGGGATGGTGGTCACCCGATTCTCCCGGAGTCGGAATAAAGTGCGGAAGTCCGCCGCGACCTTGGGGCTGGTGGTGATAAGATGATCGGCGAGCGTTGCATAAACATGCCCGCTCAACCACGGGTTGGCCACAGGCACATCGAAATGCCGTGTGCGGATGACCAGTGGCACGCGAGCGAGCCGGCCCGCCACGCCCACGAGCCAGCCGTCCGCCGAACTGTGCGGATTTAGAATGTCCACCCGCTCGCGCCGGAGCCACCGCGCAAGCCGAACGGCTTCGAAAGGAAAACGCAGCCGCCCTACCCTCAGTGGTTCGTGGCGAATGCCGGCGGCGAGGGCACGCGTGACAATTTGGGCTTCTGAAGGTGCGATCAACGCGACGACATGGCCACGCCTTTGAAAACCTGTGAGTTCTGCCAGCACACGATGTTCTTGTCCGCCCCAGCCAAGCGAGGCTTCCGAGTGGACAATACGCCAGACGCGGGTAGGCATGGGTTTAGTGCCGCTCAAGCGCTTTTACCGATGGCAGCTCGCTTGGCTCATGGTTTCGGGAGATCAACTCTAAAGCTCTCACGGTGGATATGCTGTCGGAGGGCAGCGTTAGCTTGGGCAGCAAGGCGCAATCGTCGCTGAACATGCGCGTGACGGCGGACTTGCCGACATCTGTCGAGTGATCGACCCAGATCGCTCCCCCGGAGCTAAAGGATACCAGACTCAGTGACGCGATTCCCCGGTTGGCGCCGGGTGCTGGTGGGAGAAAATCACCTTTGCTATGCGTCGTGGTCACTGATTCTTGGGCCAATTCTTCTCCAGCCCGCTCGGTTTGACTACAACTACTTTCTTACTGTGGCCGTTGTTGAGCGTGCGTCGCGCCGGCCATTCGCATATGCACGAAACACTGCAGCGATTTGGTCGCGCACCCGCCGAAAGAGGGCCAGTTTTTCGGCCTCCGTACCCGTGGCGAGCGCCGGATCGTCAAACGGCCAGTGGTGGTGGTTCACTTGGCTTGGAAAAAGCGGGCATGCCGCATCGGCATTTCCACACACGGTTATGACCGTTTCCACTTGGCGGTTGAGGAACTCGTTCATGTGCTTTGAAGTGTGCGCGCTGATATTCACGCCCGCCTCGCGCATGACCTGAACGGCTAGCGGATGCACGTAGCCGGTGGGCTTCGAGCCGGCGCTGGCGACCTCAAGCAGGTCTCCGGCGTATTGGCGCAGGAGGCCTTCGGCGAGATGGCTGCGGCAGGAGTTGCCAGTGCAGAGAATGAGGACGAGGGGCTTTTCGTTCATGGGAGAATGAAGACTCCTGTTCCAGCGCGAAAAAATCAGGCCACTTTCACCGCCGCAAGCTTTTTCATGAGGTGCTCATTTTGGCGGGCTGTTCCGGTGAAAACCAAGTGACAAGTTGACAAACTTCTCGCCTACGCAAAGTCGTTTGCTGTTGCGCCGCTTTCTGTTAAACCGCAGGGCGCATGACGAAGAATTTACTCCGCCTTTTGCCCTTGGTTCTCCTCGCCATTACTGCCCACGCCCAGGTGCCCGATAACCTCGTTGTCGAGGGCGTTCCGGTTATTCCGACCGAGTTGCGCCGTGATGTGGCGCGTTATCTCGAATTTCGGGCGGCAGCCTTCCAAGGCTGGCATCCCATCCGCCGCGAGATGCTCATTACCACGCGCTTTGGGGATACGCCGCAGCTCCACTTGGTAAAGACCCCCGGCGGGGCGCGGCGGCAGCTCACCTTTGGCTCGGAGCCGGTAGGTGGGGCGAGGTTCCGACCGCGGCTCGGTGATTTCGCCGTATTTTCGCAAGACAGCGGCGGCGGGGAGTTTTACCAGCTTTACCGGCACGATTTCCGCGATGGGCGTAACACACTGCTGACCGACGGCAAGTCCCGTAACACCGGGGCGCGCTTCGCTCACAGCGGCGTGCAGCTTGCCTATACCTCGACGCGCCGCACCGGGAAGGACAACGACATTTGGGTCATGTCGCCACATGATTCAAAGACCGACCGCTTGCTGTGCCAAAACTCCGGCGGTGGCTGGAGCGTGCTAGACTGGTCACCCGACGACAGCTTGCTGCTCGTGCTGCAATACCTCTCGATCAACGAGAGCCACTTGCACCTTGTGGACGCCCTCACCGGCAAGCGCTCGCAACTTACCCCACCGGGTAAGGATAAAGTCGCTTACGGCCACGCGCGTTTCGCCAAGGACGGCAAGGCGGTTTATGCCACCTCCGACGACGACTCCGAATATCAGCAGCTCATTCGGATTGAACTTAAGGACGGCCGGCAGGCCACGCTCGCCGCGAACATCGCGTGGGACGTTGAGGAGTTCGAGCAGTCGCCTGACGGTAAGTTCATCGCCTTCGTTACCAACGAGGCTGGTGTAGGCACGCTCAACTTGTTGGAAGCTAAAAACGGCAAAGCCCTGCCTAAGCCGCGCATCCCGCTTGGCACCGTCAGCAATCTGGAATGGCATTCCAACGGGCAAGACCTTGCCTTCAACCTTAGCTCCGCAAAGTCGCCCAATGACGTGTATTCCCTTAACGTAAAATCCGCCCAGCTTGAGCGCTGGACCGAGAGCGAAACTGGCGGTCTGAATCCGGACGGGTTCGTCGAGCCAGAAATTATTAAATTGAGTAGCTTCGACGGTTTGCTCATCAGCGCCATCGCTTACCGGCCCGACCCGAAGAAGTTCCCTGGCCCGCGTCCGGTTATCATCAGCATCCACGGTGGGCCGGAGGGGCAGTCGCGCCCCGGCTTTCAGGCACGGAACAACTATTTTCTTAACGAGTTGGGCGTCGCCATTGTTTATCCCAATGTGCGTGGTTCGGCCGGTTACGGGAAAACCTTTCTCACGTTGGACAACGGCTTCAAGCGCGAGGACTCCGTCCGAGATATCGCCACGATCATTGCTTGGATTGGCCGGCAGCCGGAGTTTGACCGCAATCGCCTCGCCGTCACCGGTGGCAGTTACGGCGGTTACATGAGCCTCGCTTGCATGGTCATGTATGGCGACATCCTGCGCTGCGGGATAGACGTGGTAGGCATCTCCAACTTCGTGACTTTCTTGAATAACACTCAGGACTATCGCCGCGACCTGCGCCGCGTGGAATACGGCGACGAGCGCGACCCGAAGATGAAAGAATTCCTGGAGCGCATCTCCCCCGCCAACCAAGCCGCGCGTATCGTGAAGCCGCTCTTCGTGGTGCAGGGCAAGAACGACCCCCGCGTGCCGCTCACCGAATCCGAGCAGATGGTTAAGGCCATCCGCACCGCTGGCGGCAAGGTTTGGTATCTTATGGCGCAAGACGAGGGCCACGGCTTCGCCAAGAAGCGCAACGCTGACTTCCAGTTTCTGGCCACGATCCTCTTTTATAAGGAGCACCTGCTGAACTGAGTCCAGATACCCAGTTCAACCAAAAATGCGGATGTAAACCAGACCGCTCGGCACAAGGTCAAATTGGTCGGACTATTGTTTGTGGCAGGAAACAACTCGCCCGGAAGGGTTTTCACCTAGCTGCGTTCAAAATCAGTTACGCCGCTTTGCTAATGACGGACTTTAGGCCTTACAACCGCCAAGCCATAGCGACAAAACGGATTCGAGATAGGATCGATTATAATGACACTTACTTCAGAGTCTCGAAGAACTCGGAGTGAAGTTTACGGCCAGAAAATGTCCGCCACTTCCTACTTGGTGGCTGGTGTCTCGCCACCCTTGGGTTCAGCTGGCTTGAGCTCTTCCTTCTTCTCCACCATCAGCTCGGCGCGGGTTTTGAGGGCGCTGTCGAGGGAGTATTTGGAGACCAGGTAGGTCCACTTGGAAAACTTCTGGTCCGCGGCGAACTTCTCTCCGAGCTTTTTCTGCGCCTCAGCAAATTCTTTGTCCAGCTTGTCTTTGTCCTCGGGTTTCTCGTCTTTGCCGGACGTGCGGGCTTTTGGAAAGTTCGCGGCGACGGAGATTTGGAACGGGTAGTTGTCGCCGTTCGCGGTGCCTACTTTCGCGGTGTAGGTGAAGCCGTCAAAGGTCTCCAGCACAAGCGTCGCGGGTTTGTCGAGGCCGAGCTTGTCGAGCTGCGGGGCAGGCACGATGTCGCTGAAGGTCGGGGAACTCAGCGGGCTGCCGAGTGCGGAGAGCTTGTTGGTGTCCACGTTTTCGGTGGGCTTCACGTCCGCGAGCTTCCACTCGGCACCCTCGGTTTCGCGCGCCGCCTTCCAACCGCCAGCGGCGTTGGTCCCGTAGCTGACGGCGATGGATTTCAGTTTCTCGACTTTCAGGAAGTCTTTCTCCAGCCAGTTCTCCGGCTTCGGCTCGGCGTCGCTGAACTGCTCGCTGGTGACGATGACGGAGTCCTTGCTCGCGGTGTCGCGCACCCAGCGGCCGACGGGGAACTCACCGCCGCCGAACGGTCCGCCCTCAGACTTCTTCGTCAGCTTCTTGCCCAGCACGACGGACTTGAGCGCCTTGCCGTCTTTGCCCTTCAGTTCGACAAGCGTGCCCTTGCCTTCGCCGTCGCCAGGAGTCTGCAACTCCAGGCGGGCGTATTGAGATGCGCCGACTTGCTCGGTTTGCACGGCTTTCACATCGGCAAATTTGCGAATGAGATCAGCGATGTTACCGAAGTTCGCCGCATAGTCCCCGCGCTCTTTCACCACCCACGCGTCACCGACCTTGGTGAGATTCAATTCCCCCGCGCTGGACTTAATGGTAACGGCGTTGACAGCGTTGACATCGAGCTTTTCGGCCAGCTTCTGGCCGCCGCCCGTCGAGGATTGCTGCCAGTCGCCTTGCCGCTGCTGGTTGACAAGTAAGCCCGCGCCGCCAATGACAGCCACGAGTACGAGAAGAGTGAGGAATTGCTTACGGTTCATGGTTTCAAATTAGTTGGGGTGGCTGCGCTTGGCGCGCGCTGGTCGGTTGGGGCGGCGGTAT
>Ga0194127_10008399_pt1 | contig 11093 bp, 8 predicted proteins | sample TA2KigC100mmetaG_FD_148624 | JGI IMG/M metagenome (GOLD analysis project Ga0194127, IMG submission 148624) | Freshwater microbial communities from Lake Tanganyika, Tanzania - TA2015036 Kigoma Deep Cast 100m | ecosystem: Environmental > Aquatic > Freshwater > Lake | place: Tanzania: Lake...
TGGTCACCGGCCAGCCGGCGCCCGACGCGAACCAGAGCTTCCAGATCGCGGCCCTCTATCCGCCCAACTTCGCCGTCGCCGCGGGCAATCTCGCCATCACGAACGGAACCCTCGCCGCCGGCGTGCGCGTGATCAACGGCCAGCAGTACGACCGCGTCGAGACCATCCTGCTGCGCGTGATGGACGACGTCGGCCGCGTCGGCTACTCGCCGATCCTGACGATGCAGCCGGGCGGCCTCGGCTTCGCGGTGACGGCGCCCGACACCGCCACCGTCGGCGGCCCCAGCGACTTCCCGGTCACCGTGCGCCTCGTCGACCTCGGCACGGGCTTGGTCGTCACCAGCCAGGACAGCACCTTCAGCGTCGACGTCTACTCCGGCCAGACCGGCCAGCTCGGCGTGGGCAGCTGGAGCGTTGGCGCCGGCGTGCTCGCCGGGGGCGTCGCCAGCTTCCGCGAGACCTACACGGGCGCCGGCCACATCTACCTGCGCGTCCACGACGCGCGCGGCGTGGTCGGGATCTCGAACACGATCGTGATGCGCTCGGACGGCTACAAGCGCCTGCAGCTCATCGCGCCCGGCGAGACGCCGCAGCCCGGCGTCAGCTCCCCCACCGGCAAGACCGGCGCGCCCATCCTCCAGCAGGCGGAAGTGCCCTTCATGGCACAGGTGCGCGCCACCGATCAGTTCTGGAACCTCAGCGACACGATGAGCGCGGGCGAGATCAACCTGAGCAGCTCCGACGGCAGCCTCCAGCCCGGCAATCCCGTGAACAACGGCATGCCGCTGATCGGCGGCATCGGGGACTACGAGCTCGTCCTGCACAACCAGGGCAACATTACGGTCTACGCCGAGGACGCCGACAACCCCGCCGTACTCGCGCACGCGGTGGACATCCCGGTCGGCGAGGCGCACTACGCGATCAGCGTGCCGGCGCAGGCGCAGGCCGGGCCGCCCGCGAGCTTCGCGATGACGGTGCGGCTCGTGCGCAACGACGGCTCCCTGATCACGGGGGCCAACGAGGAAGTCACGCTCACGGCCCTCACCCCGAGTCAGGGCCCGGCGCTGGGCAGCCTCGGCATCACGAGCGGCGTGCTCGCCGCGGGCGAGCTGGCGATCAGCGGCCAGACCTACCCCGTGGTCGAGGACATCGTCATCCAGGTCAGCGACGCCCGCGGCCGGCGCAGCGTGAGCGGCATCATCCACATGGTGCCGGAGGCGGTGGGCTACCGGGTGACCACGCCCGGCAGCGCCACGGTGGGCCCCCCCGCGACCTTCCCGCTCGAGATCGAGATGATCGACACCGCCACCGGCCAGCGCGTGACCAGCGAGGACCGCAGCTTCACGATCGCCCCGATCAACCACAACACCGGCCAGCCCGGCGCGGGCGAGCTCGCGCTGACGGCGGGCAGCACGACGCAGGGCCTGGCGACGCTCACGCAGTCCTACTCGGTGGCCGAGGCGATCTACCTCCAGATCACCGACAGCGCGGGGCTCGTGGTCTTCTCCAACCCGATCCAGGTGCAGGCCGGTCCGCCGGCCTCCCTCAGCCTCAGCGCGGTGCCGCTGATCCTGGAGGGCGGCCAGGCCGCCACCTTGACCGCCTCCGTCAGCGATCTCTTCGGCAATCGCGTGCTCGCCGAGCCGGTGGCCTTCAGGCTGCTCGCCGGCGACGGCCAGCTCGCCGCCGACAGCGTGCTCACGGGCAGCCTCGGCACGGCGACGAACACCGTGCTCGTGCCCGAGGGCGGGCGCGCGGACCTCGTCGTCCAGGTCGCGGTGCGCGACCTGCCGACGCGCACGGTCGAGATCGCGGTGATCGGCCCGCCGGTGACCACCCTCAGCATCGCCGGCAGCAGCGCCGAGACCGAACAGGGTCGCCTGCTCCTGCCCTCGAGCGAGCTGCAGCTCTCCAGCACCAGCGAGCTCGGCGTGCAGGCGATCTACTGGGAGATCGACATCGCGGGCGAGGGGCGGCCGGAGCGGAGCTACAGCGGCCCGCTGCGCTTCGCCGATCTCGGGCTGACCGAGTATGGCGAGCACCGCTTCAGCTACTACGCCATCGACGTTCACGGGAACCGCGAGGCCGTGCAGCATGCGACGCTGATCTTCGGTGAGGCGCTGGCGTCGACGCGGCCGCTCACGAATCGCCCCAATCCCTTCCAGGCCGGGCGTGAGGCGACGGTCATCCTCTTCACCGCCCGCGCCGACGGCACGGCCGTCCTGCGCATCCACGATCTCTTCGGCGGCCTGGTCTGGTCGCACGAGTTGTCCACGCGAAGCGGCGAGACCTACCAGGTCCCCTGGGACGGCCGCAACGGACGCGGTGAGGTGGTCGGCAACGGCGGCTACCTCTGCACCGTTCGCACGGGCGGCGATCTGCTGCAGCGCAAGATCGCGGTGGTCAAGTAGTCGGCGAGGTGAGCACCATGAAGCATCGCATCCTGTTCAGCGCCATTCTGCTCCTCGCGGCCGCGCCGCCGCTCGCCGCCCAGGAGGCCGCCGGCGGCCTGCCCGGCGCCTTCTTGCGCTTCGGCGGCAGCGCGCGCGGGCTCGCCATGGGCGGCGCGGCCACCGGCCTGGCGAACGACGTCGGTGCGCTCTTCGCCAACCCGGCCGGCCTCGAGCAGGTGCGCGGCACCGAGCTGCTCTTCTTCCACGCGGAGCTGCTCGCCGATACCCGCTACGAGTACGTCGGGCTCGTCCAGCCCCTGGGCGCCTACGGCACCCTCGGCCTGGCCGGCACGCTGCTCAGTTCGGGCGAGTTCGAGCGGAGCAGCCTGCTCGCCGACAGCGACGAGACCTTCGATGAGCAGCAGAACGCCATCCAGATCAGCTTCGCGCGCCGCTTCGGCAGCCTCAGCCTCGCCGCGAGCTACCGCAACGTCAACCAGCAGATCGCGGGCTACAGCGCCAGCGGCTCGGGCGTGGACCTGGCCGTCTTCAACCGCCCCCATCGGCTCTTCAGCTTCGGCCTGCTCATGCAGAACCTGCTGCCGCCCAAGCTCACGCTCGATCAGACGCCGGAGACCTTCCCGCTCACCCTGCGCCTGGGCGGCGCGCTGCACCTGCAGAACGGCCGCTGCCTGACGACGCTGGACCTCGTGCGCGTCGGCGACGCGCCGCTGGTCCTGCAGGCCGGCAGCGAGCTGTGGGTGCCCGGCGGCTTCGCGCTGCGCAGCGGCTGGGACACCCAGCGCGGCAGCTACGGCGCGGGTGGCGGCTACCGCAACGGCCCCTGGCAGCTGGACTACGCCGTCGCGGACACGGAGATCGGCCTCTCCCACCGCCTCAGCTTCACCTGGCGCTTCGGCGTCGCCACGGGCATCAGCCTGCGCAGCGATGCCACGCGCTTCTCGCCCAGCGGCGAGCGCAACCAGGTCGAGCTGAAGCTGAGGAGCCAGTTCCGCGGCAAGGCGAAGGGCTGGGAGCTGGCCATCCTCGACGGCGGCGGCAAGCCCGTGCACGGCGCGCGCGGCAGCAAGGAGCCGCCGGCCACCTACACCTGGGACGGCCGCGACGACGACGGCCGCCTCGTGTCGACCGGCAACTATCGCGTCGTGGTCGTCGTCCACGACGAGTACGGCGACCCCTGGTCGCAGGAGATCGCCGTCGAGATCCGCGACTACGATCCGGCCCTGAAGACCCCCGTCCAGCTCGAGGTGAACTGAGGTGCGCTCCATGTGGAAAGGACTCCCGCTGCTCGTCTGCGCGCTCGCCGCGCTGGCCCCCGCGGCCGGCGCGCAGGAGACGGCAGGCGCGCTGATCGACGCCGCCGACCTCCTGCTGGCCAAGGACGGCGCGAGCATGGCGGCCGTGGACGCCTATCGCGCCGTCTGCCAGAAGTTCGAGCACTCCGAGCACGCTGCGCGCGCGCGCACGATGGCCGCCGAGTGCCTCTGGCGCCTGGGTGACCTCAAGGCCGCCGATGCCGAGTTCGCTCGCGTGCCGAGCGCCACGGGCGCCACCCCCATCCTGCGCGCGTCCGCCGAGCTGCGCCGGGGCCAGTGCGCCTTCGCGCTCGCCGACTTCCCCCGCGCCGCGCTGCACTTCGGCGCCGTGGCCGGCGGCGAGGGCGGCTATCTCGCTCGCGACGCGCAGCTCGCCCTCGCCCAGACCTGGGTGGCCCTCGGCGAGTGGGAGGACTTCAAGGCGACCGCCGATCGCCTCGTCGCCGCCTGGCCGCGCTACGGCGAGCGCCCAGAGCTGCGCTTCGCCTACGGCGTCTACCACTACCAGCGCGGCGAGCTGGCAGCCGCGCGCGCCCAGTTCCAGCAGGTGGAATCCGAGCGGGCTCGCTACTACACGGCGCGCACCCTGGCCGAGGAAGGCCAGCACCTCAAGGCCATCCAGCAGTTCCGCCAGCTCCTCGTGCGCTACCCGGAAACCGCCCTCGCCGAGGACGTGCGCTTCGCCATCGCCGAGTGCTTCCTGCGCTCCGGCCAGCGCCAGCTCGCGCGCAGCGCCTTCGAGGACGTCCTCGCCGCCCACCCGACCAGCGAGCACGCGCTTGCGGCGCGCTTCAAGCTGGCGACGATCCTCTTCCAGGACGAGGACTACGCCCGCACTCTCGACAGCCTGGCCGCCCTGCTCGCCGACGCCCCCGCGGCGGATCCCCTCCGCGAAAAGGTGCTGATGCTCCAGGGCCTCGCCTACTTCCAGCTCGGCCGCGAGAGCGAGGCGGATCACGCCTTCAGCGCCATCCTCGGCGCGTTCCCCAAGGGCCTCACCAGCTCGAGCGCACTCTTCAGGATGGTGCACCACTACGCCCGGGGCGAGAACTGGAACCAGAGCATCGGGCTCGGGCACATGTTCATGGATCGCTACCCGGGCGATCCGCTCGCCGGGCGCGTGCAGCTGATCCAGTCGCTCGACCAGATCGAGCTGGGCAATCTCGGTCCCGCTCGCGAGCTGCTCGGCAAGCTGCTCGACCAGGCGGCCGGCACCGACCTCGGCGAGAAGGCGCTCTTCCTGCTCACCTGGTCTTATCATGAGGACGGCGACCACGATCGCATCGTCACGAACTACCGACACCTGGCGCGGCGTCTCCTGCCCACGCCGAACCCCTGGCGCGCCCACACCTACTAAAAGATCGCCGAGAGCTACTTCGAGCTCGGTCTCTACCAGGACGCGGCCGACCTCTACCGCCTCGTGCTGAACGACTACCCATTCAGCGATGCGGCGCCCTACGCCCTGCAGGGCATGACGGCCAGCTACAGCCAGCTCGGCGAGGACCAGAAGGCGGCCCTCGAGCAGGAGCGCTACCTGCTCGTCATCAGCAACGAGGCGAGCGAGAATCCGGCGAACGCGCTGGCCGCCGCGGGCATGCACTTCAACCGCAAGGACCACAAGCAGGCCCTGGCGCTCTACGACGAGTTCCTCGCCACGCAGCCCACTGGCGTGGAGTGCGCGCAGGCGCTCTACCAGTCCGGCGAGTGCCTCTACGCGCTCCAGTACTACGAGGACGCCGTCGCGCGCTGGCAGCGCGTCATCGCCGAGCATCCCGACTACGCCGACCTGCCGGGGGTACTGGGCAAGCTCGCGGACACCCTCTTCGGCCTTAAGCGCTACGACGAGGCGCGCGCCATCTACGGGGATCTCGCGGCCCGCTACCCGGAGGCGCCCGCGGCCGAGGAAGCGCTCTTCAACCAGGCCAACTGCGTCTACAACGCGGGCGACTACGACAGAGCCGCCGCGCTCTTCAGCGCCTACCTGACGGCGCACCCGGCCGGGCTGCGCGCCCTCGACGCGCAGCAGGCGGTCCAGGCTTGCTTCCTGCGCAGCGGCCGGGACATGCTGGCCTACGTCGAGCAGAACCCAGACGCGACCTTCGCCGCGGAGGTGCTCTGGGAGCAGGGCAGCGAGGCCTTCCGCGAGCAGCGCTACGCCGAGGCGGCGCAGCGTCTGGAGGCGATCACGCTGCGCTATCCCAACGCGGAGGTCGCTCCGGACGCGCTCTTCTACCTGGCCGAGTCGCGCTTCGCGCTCGGCGATCTCGACGGTGCGCGCGTCTGCTTCGAGAACTTCACGGCGACCTACCCCGATCGCCCGCTGGTCGCCGCGGCGCTGCTCAAGGCGGGGCACATCCTCTACAGCCAGGAGAAGTACAGCGAAGCGGCCGGCCACTTCCTGATCCTGGCCGACCAGTATGCGAGTGACGCGCTGGCCCCCCTCGGGCTCTTCAACGCCGGGCTCTGCTACCGGCAGCTCGAGCAGTGGGGCAGCTTCCTGCGCAACGGCGAGGACTTCCTGAAGCGCTACCCCGAGCACGAGCGGCGCCTGGAGCTCGAGCTGCAGATGGCCGACGTCTACCAGAACGAGACGGGCGACGCCGCCGCCGCCCTCGCCCGCTACGAGGCGCTGGCGCAGCGGCCGGATGCGCCCTCCGTGCTGGTCCACTACCAGCGCGGCGAGGCGCTCAGCAAGCTCGGTCGCACCGACGAGGCGCTCGCGGCCTACGCCCTCGCGGCGGACAGCCCGAACGCGCTGGCCGACGACCACGGCATCGCAGCGCTCGCCCGCATCGCCTCGCTCAAGGAAGAGGCCGGGGACCTCGCCGGCGCGCGAGGCGCCTATCAGCGCATCGCTCAGAATCCCCACAACGCCGAGTGGGCGGCGCTCGCCCACGATCGCATCACCGCTTTGGACCAGGACCAGCAACAGGCGGGCGCCAACTAGAGCCCGGAAGGATCCGCAAAGGAGAGGGAATGCTCACGGACAACAACATGATGGTGATGTTCTTCAAGAGCCAGACGATGCTGGTGCTCATCGCCTGCAGCGTCGTCGTGGTCACCTTCGCGCTGGAGCGCTGGATCTACTTCCTGCGCACGCGCTACTCGGCGCGCGAGTTCAAGGCGACGATGCGCAAGCAGCTCTCGCGCAACCAGCTCAGCGAGTTCTCGCGCTACTGCGAGCAGGGTAGCGGCTCGCTGGGCCGCATCATGGCCGCCGCGGTCGAGAATCTCAGCGCGGGGCGCGAGCAGGTCGACCAGATCCTCGACACCGAGATCGAGAAGGAGCAGATCAAGCTCGAGAAGAACCTGGTCATCCTGGGCACGCTGGCCAACATCGCGCCTCTGCTCGGGCTCTTCGGCACGGTGGTCGGCATCATCCGCGCGTTCCGCGACATTGCCATCACGGGCAGCGGCGGCTCCTCGGTGATCGCCATGGGCGTCTCGGAGGCGCTGCTGACCACGGCCGCCGGCATCGTGATCGCCGTGATCGCAACCGTCTGCTACAACTACTTCACGCGCACGATCCGCGTGCGGGCCACCGACGCCGAAGACGCGCGCAACGACTTCTGGAAGTACGTCAACAGTCGGCCGGTGCAGTGATGGCGCGTGCCCGAGCGAAGCAGCTCCCCGGCATCGCTGAGGCGAACATCGTTCCTCTCGCCGACGTGGTGACCACCCTCATCGTCGTCTTCCTGATGACGATGCCGGCCCTGATGTGGTCGGGCATCCAGGTCAACGCCACGCGGGCGGCAAAGACGGAGACCGTCGTCCGCAAGGAAAACAGCGCCGAGGACAAGCTAACGGTGCTGGTCACCGCCGGGAGCATCCAGGTCGACGGTCGCCACGTCGACCTCGCCGAGCTGGGCCGCCTCGCCCGCGAGCGGCTCGCCGCCAGCGCGGATCGCACGGTGATCGTGGTGCCCGAGGCCGACGTGCGCCTGGGCAACGTGGTCACCGTGATGGACGTCCTCAAGCAGAACGGGGCCAAGGGGCTGGCGCTCCTCGGCCGCGCGAAGGAGCAGTAGTCGTGCGCAGGATGCACACCGGTCTGCCCGAGCCGAAGACGGACGTGGTGCCGATCATCAACGTCGCCCTCGTCGTCGTGCTCACCTTGATGGTGATCAGCCCCTTCCTCAACAACAGCGAGTCGGCGGTGGACTTGCCGGACGCCGCGGCGACCGAAACCGAGGATCAGGACAAGATCGAGGTCGTGCTCACGCGGGAAGGGGCGATCGCGGTCGACGAGTTGCCGGTGACCCAGGCCGAGCTGGAGCCGACCCTCAGCGCCATCTTCGCGCGCCGGCCCAGCAGCATGGCCGTGATCAAGGCCGACGAGGGCATCGCCTACGGCGACATCGAGCTGCTCCTGGCCGCCGTGCAGCACGCCGGCGCGCCGCGCATCGCCCTCGCCACCGAACAGAAGAAAGTCGAGGCCACGCCTTGAGCGCCCGCGCCACCCTCTCGGCCGCGCCGCGCGCCTGGCGGCGCATCCGCTCGGACACGAACCTGGGCTTCGTCCTCTCCCTGGGCCTGCACCTGCTGCTCTTCCTGCTCCTGGGCAGCTTCAGCGCGCGTCGGATGACCCAAGGCGAGAAGCTGACCGAGATCGCCTACATCGAGCAGCGCTACGGCGAAGCCGTGGCGAAGAAGGTCAGCCTGGCGCCCGAGAAGCTGGCGCCGGCCGTGACGACCACGCCGGCCGAGACGCCCCAGCTCGAGGGCTCGCTCTTCGCCAAGGACAAGCCGACGGGTGCGCCGGCCGGTCCGGAGCTGGCCGCGCCACCGCCGCCGCTGCCCACGCCGCGCGAGGCTCCCAATCCCTTCACGGCGCCCACGCTCACCTCGCGGCAGCGCCGCAGCGAGGCCCCGGCGCTGCCGCGCGTCAGCGAAGAGCAGCTGCTGCTCAGCGCCGGCCTCACCGACAATCCGCGCCGTGTGCTGATGGGGGCGGAGGACGTGAATCTCAAGGGCAAGGTGCTCGTCGGCCGCAGCTCGCGCCTCGGCGACGATGCTCTGTTCAAGGTGGAGTCCGGCGAGGCGCCCGCGCTGGCGGGCGGCGCCCTGACCCTCGCCGTGCCGGAGGGCGGCCTGGTCGGCGGCCATCCTGAGCTCGTCGGCGGCCAGCTCGCGGAAGGCAAGCAGGCCTACCGGGGCGCGCTGCCCGGCGGCAACCTCGTGGCCAAGGATGCGAGCCGCGAGCGGCTCACCGCGCTCTCCTCGCTGCAGGTCGGCGGCAAGAGCCCCGCCGGCGACGAGCTGGCGGGCACGGGCATCGCCGAGCCGGGGCGCGGCGCCGGTCTCATCTCCCGCGGCGGCAGTGACGCCGTGACGCGCGGCGGCAGCCTGCTGCCCCGCCGCGAGGGCAGCGAGGCGCGCCCGGCCCCGGCCGTCCCGCGCAGCATCGAGCCGGAGCGGCCGGCCGTGGCGGCCGCAGCCGTGCCGGCCCCGACGGCGGGCCCCGGCGGCGCCCAGGCCGAGAAGGACGTCTCGATGACCCTCAGCGGGCCCATCCTCGACCGCGAGGTGCTGGCCTCGCAGGCGCCGAGCTACCCCGCTGCCGCCAAGCAGCAGGGCTGGCAGGGCACCGTCAGCGTCTACTTCACGGTGCGGCCGGACGGCACTGTCAAGAAGGTGCTCATCGAGAAGGCCAGCCCCCACCAGGTGCTCGACGAGGCGGCCAAGCGCTGCCTCGAGCACTGGCGCTTCAGTGCCCTGCCGACCGGCGCCACCGCCGAGCAGTGGGGCGTGCTCACCATCGTCTTCAGGCTGCGCTGATCGCGGAGGCCGCCATGCGCTCGACACTCGCCCTGTTCCTGCTCCTGCTCGCGGCTGCCGCCGCCCCCGCGCTGGCGGAGGGCGCCGCGGCCGCGCCGCCGGTTACCGTCCAGCAGATGGAGGTCGTGGACGACAACGAGTTCCGCGTGCAGGTCGAGAAGACCGAGCTGGACTACCACCCGCGACCGGAGGACCTGGACGACGGCAACACGGACGTGGAGCGGCTCCTCTTCGAGTACGCGCCGCTGGAGAGCTTCAACCCCTACCTCTTCGACAGCGAGCGCGTCGATTGCCCGGTGATCCCCGACTTCGGCAGCCGCGCGGTGACGCGGGCGCCGGTCACCACCTTCCGCACGGAGTTCGCCGCCAGCGCGGACGTCAAGCACTGGCGGCTGGACATCACGGACTACCGCGGCGAGGGCTTCCGGCGCCTGGAGGGCGACGGCGTGCCGCCGCTGGAGCTGGCCTGGGACGGCCGCAGCGACCACGCGGAGATGCTGCGACCCGGCTTCCCCTACTCCTTCCTCTTCACGATCGAGGATTCGGGCACGAACCGCTACCAGTACGCCGGCAGCACCTTCGTCCTGCCCACGCTGGCCTACGGCGAAGGCAAGAACCTGCGCATCGAGGCGGCGGGGGCCGAGTTCTTCGTCACGCGGGAGGCCAAGCCGCTGCCGGCGGCGGAGCGGCGCATCGACCGGCTCTTGCGGGAGATCCTGGAGGCGCCGGATCGCGCCATCCGCGTCGAGGCGCAAGCCGAATCGGCGGCGGTGGCCACGGCGCGCGCCCAGTGGCTGGCCGAGCGCCTCGAGGAGCGCTTGCTGCTCGCCGACGGCCAGGTTGCCTTCGAGGGCCGGAGCTACAAGGGGAACCCGCCCGGTCGCGACGGTCTGCTGCGCGTCACCCTGCTGCGCGACCACAGCGGCCGCTAGCAGGGCGGCACGGGCACTGCCTAGCGCATGAGCCCCATGGCGTCGCGGGCCTCGCTCAGCACCTCGCGGGCGATGCGCCGGCAGCGCTCCGCCCCCGCCGCGAGCACCTCGCGCACGCGCTCCGGGTGCTCCGCGAGCGTGCGATAGCGCTCGCGGACCGGCGCGAGCTGGGCGTCGATGTTGTCGGCCAGCACCCGCTTGCAGTCGAAGCAGCCGATCCCCGCGCTGCGGCAGCCCGCGGCCAGCTCGGCCCGCCTGGCCTCGTCGGTGAAGGCCTTGTGGATCGTGAAGAGGTTGCAGTCCTCGGGCTCGCCCGGATCGCTTCGCCGCACGCGGCGCGCGTCGGTGACGGCGGGCCGGAGCTTCTCCCAGATCTCCTCCGGGCCGGCGAGCATGGCCAGCGTGTTGCCCAGGCTCTTGCTCATCTTGGCCTGGCCGTCCAGGCCGAGGATGCGCTTGGCCGTACTCAGCAGCGGCTGCGGCTCCGGGAAGACCTCGCCGTAGCGCGCGTTGAAGCGGCGAACGATCTCGCGCGCCAGCTCCAGGTGCTGGACCTGATCCTCGCCCACCGGCACGAGTTCCCCGCGGTAGAGCGAGATGTCCGCCGCTTGCAGCACCGGATAGCTGAGCAGGCCGACGTTGATGTTCTTCCG
>Ga0194127_10008403_pt1 | contig 11091 bp, 11 predicted proteins | sample TA2KigC100mmetaG_FD_148624 | JGI IMG/M metagenome (GOLD analysis project Ga0194127, IMG submission 148624) | Freshwater microbial communities from Lake Tanganyika, Tanzania - TA2015036 Kigoma Deep Cast 100m | ecosystem: Environmental > Aquatic > Freshwater > Lake | place: Tanzania: Lake...
CCCCGAGAAGCTCTCCGACATCCGCTACTACATGTCCGACCCGGAGGTGCGGCGCCTGGCCTGGCAGTCGCGCATGGAGCACTCCACCTGGCAGGCCAAGCCCAACGCGGGTCATCGCGCGCTGGTCGACCTGGAGCGCCGCGGCAAGCTGCACGCCCTCATCACGCAGAACATCGACGAACTGCACCAGATCGCAGGCAATTCGCCGGAGAAGGTGATCGAGGTCCACGGCACCATGCGCCAGGTGGTGTGCATGGGCTGCGGCTGGCGCGGGCCGATGCTGGAGACCCTGGCGCGCGTCCGCGCCGGCGAGGCGGATCCGCCTTGCAGGGCCTGCGGCGGGATCCTGAAGAGCGCCACCATTTCCTTCGGCCAGGGGCTGGTGCCGGAGGTGATCGACCGTGCCATGGCCATGGCGGCGCAGGCCGACGTGCTGCTGGCGGTGGGCTCGACGCTGCAGGTCTACCCGGTGGCGGGGGCGGTACCCGCGGCGAAGGCAGCCGGGGCGAGGGTGGCGATCGTCAATGCCCAGCCCACGGCGATGGACGAGCTCGCAGACGCGCTGCTGCCGGGGTCGATCAGCGAGATCCTGCCGAGGATCTGCGCAGGATAGCCGTCGATGCCGCAAATCGGGCCCATCATGCTGCACCAACACCGATGAGCCGTCGCGAGCGGCTGCGCGGCGCGCGGGATCGGCGGCTGCACGCCGTCAGGCCTTGACCTCCCAGTCTTCCCGGTACAGGCCCAGGGCGCGCATCGCCGGGAAGTCGTTGAACGAGAACAGCACCGATTCCTCGTGCGCGCCGTGCCGGTAAGTGGTCCACGACGGCACGCAGAAGATGTCCTTCTCCTGCCATTCGAAGCGCTGGCCGCCGACCTCTGACCAGCCGCTGCCCGACGCGACCTGACAGATGACGCTGCCGGTGTGGCGCAGCGGCTCGCCGGCCGTTGCCCTCTTCAGCAGCTGCAGCCGCGCGCCCATGGTCGGCATCACCGGTCCGCCGGTGAGCGGATTGCGATACTCGTGCACCGCACCATCCTGCTTCAGCGCGGCGTAGCTTTCGTCCCACTTGTAGAGGAACACGGGCGAGTAGGGCTTGGCCCATCCTTCCCGCGACAGGCCAGAGGGTGTCTGGACCGTTTGCGGATGCACTTGATAGAAATTCGCGTCCAGCGAATTCATCAACGGGATGTCGAGGCCGTCCTGCCAGGTGCACTGCGTGCCGCCGGCCTCCACGCCATGGTCGTGCCAGGTGCCGTTGGGCGTGAGCACGAAGTCGCGCGCGCCCAGCGCCAACCGCTCGCCCTCCACCACGCTGTAGGCGCCCCGGCCTTCCATGACGAAGCGCAGGGCCGAGGCCTGGTGCCGGTGGGCGGAGGTGAACTCGCCGGGGTTCATCACCTGGACCCCGGTGTAGAGCAGGCCGGCGGCGGCGCTGCATTCCCTGCGGCCCGGATTGACCAGCATGACCACGCGGCGGGCCGCCTTCTGGGCCGAGACCAGCGCCGCGGCCCGCCGCACCGCAGGCTCCACGTCGCGCCATTTCCAGTGCATCGGCACGGACTTGGGCTGGGGAAACCAGGGCTCGATGTCGTTGGCGACGTTCCACAGTGCGCCCAGGTTGCGCGCCTCGATGTCCCGGTAATAGGCCTCCAGTTCAGGGGTGTCCTCGACGTTGGCCCGGCCAATGACGTTCTCGCGCTTCATCACCTTCCAGTCTATACTAGGCGCCAAGATTCCAAAGGAGAAAACCATGCTATTGCACAAGGCTGTTCTGGCAGGCCTGGTGGCGGGCCTTTTTGCCGCGGCTCCGGCGCTGTCGCAGCAGAAGGTCAAGATCGGTTTCATCACCACGCTGTCCGGCCCGCAGGGCGTAATCGGCAACGACATGCGCAACTCGGTGGAGCTGGCGCTGGATCATCTGGGCCGCAAGATGGCCGGCCTGCCGGTCGAGATCATCTACGGCGACGACCAGGTCAAGCCCGACGTCGGCAAGCAGGTGGCCGATGAGATGCTGAAGAAACACCAGGTGAACTTCGTCTCCGGAGTCATCTGGTCGAACGTGATGCTCGCGGTGTCGCCCACGGTGACCGGTGCCGGAACGCTGATGGTCGGCACCAACGCCGGCCCCAACCAGCTTGCCGGCAAGGATTGCAACGAGCGGCACTTCACCACCTCGTGGCAGAACGACCAGACTCCGGAGGCGATGGGCAAGTACATGCAGGAGGCCGGCATCAACGACGTCTACGTCATGGCGCCCAATTACGCCGCCGGCAAGGACATGCTCAACGGCTTCAAGCGCTACTACAAGGGCCGTATTGTGGACGAGGTCTTCACCCGCCTGGGCCAGACCGACTACCAGGCCGAGCTCTCGCAGCTGCGCGCGAAGAACCCGAAGGCGGTGTTCGTGTTCTACCCCGGCGGCATGGGCATCTCGTTCCTGCGCCAGTACTCCGAAGCCGGCCTGCGGGGCCAGTTCCCGCTGTACTCGGTGTACACGGTGGATGAGCTCTCCATTCCCGCGGTCAAGCACGCGGCGCTGGGTCAGCTGGAGACGCGCTACTGGAGCCCGGACCTGAAAAACCCGGCCAACCAGAAGTTCGTCGGCGACTACCAGAAGAAGCACGGCAGGCCACCTTCCTTCTACGGCGCGCAGAGCTACGACGGCATGATGCTGATCGACTCGGCGGTGCGGGCGGTGAAGGGCAACCTCGCCGACCAGAAGGGCATGATCGCGGCGATGCGCAAGGCCGACTTCAATTCCACCCGTGGCAAGTTCAGCTACAACACCAACCACCATCCAATCCAGAACTTCTACCTGCTCAAGGCGGTGGCCGGCCCCTCGGGCAAGGACCCGGTGATGGAGATCCAGAAAACGGTGTTCGCCAACCACAGGGATTCCTTCTACAAGGAATGCGCGATGAAGTGGTGAGGCGCAGCCCGTAGCCGGAACCGGGGCGCGGGCGACCGCGCCCCTTTTTCTTCCATGACCCCGCAGTTGCAATGATCCTCATAATCGAGCAAATCCTGAACGGCCTGCAGCTGGGGGTGATGCTGTTCCTGATGGCCGCCGGCCTGACGCTGGTGTTCGGCATCATGAACCTGGTCAACCTGGCGCACGGCGCGCTGTACATGGTGGGGGCCTACCTGGCGACGTACTTCTTCCAGGCCACCGGATCCTTCGTGCTCGGTGTGGCGCTGGCGCTGGCCGGCACGCTGGCGGTCGGGATCCTCACCGAGCTGGTGGCGCTGCGCACCCTGTACGAGCGCGACCACCTGGACCAGGTGCTCGCCACCTTCGGCCTGATCCTGATCTTCAACGAGCTGATCGCGATGCTGTGGGGGCGGGCGGCGATCTACAGCGCGCTGCCGGAGTACCTCCAGGGCCACCTTGAGATCGCCGCCGGGCTGCGCTACCCGCTCTACCGTCTGCTTATCATCGTCGTCGGCCTCGCGGTCGCGGCGGCCCTGTGGTACGTCGTGGTGCGCACGCGCCTGGGCATGCTGATTCGGGCCGGCGCCTCCAACCGCACCATGGTGGCTGCGCTGGGCATCAACATCCGGCTGCTCTACACGGTGGTGTTCGGCTTCGGCGCCGCGCTCGCGGGCCTGGCCGGCATCATGGCCGGGCCGATCTACGCGGTGCAGCCCGGCATGGGGGAACTGGTGCTGATCCAGGTGTTCGTGGTCATCGTCGTCGGCGGCATCGGCTCGATCCGCGGCGCGCTGGCCGGAGCGCTGATCGTCGGCTTGGTCGACACGCTGGGCCGAGCCTTTCTCAAGCCCTTCCTCGCCACGGTCACGACGCCCACCGCCGCCGATGCCGCCGGGCCGGCGCTCGCCTCGATGCTGATCTACCTGCTGATGGCGGTGGTGCTGGCGCTCAGGCCCGAAGGGCTGTTTGCCTCGCGCGGATGAAGCCTTCCCCGCGCACCCTGGTCCTGTTCGCCGTGCTCGCGCTGCTGGCCGCGGTGCCGACGCTCGCAGCGGCCTTCAACCAGCCGTTCTACCTGGACCTGTTCCGGCGCATCATGATCTTCGCCATCGCGGCGGCCTCCCTTAACCTGATCCTGGGCTACGGCGGCATGGTTTCCTTCGGCCACGCCGCGTACCTGGGCATCGGCGCCTATGCGGTCGGCGTGCTGGCGCACCACGGCATCCACAACGGCTGGCTGCAGTGGGCGGTCGCGATCGGCGGCTCGGCGCTGGTGGCGCTGGTGATCGGTGCGGTGTCCATCCGCACCAGCGGCATCTACTTCATCATGATCACGCTCGCCTTCACCCAGATGCTGTACTACATGGGCATCTCGATCGAGGAATACGGCGGCGACGACGGCATCCGGGTGGCGAAGCTCTCCCAGTTCGAGGGCCTGATCGACCTCGCCAACCCGACCGCGTTCTATTACGTGGTGCTCGCGCTGCTCGCGGTGGTGCTGCTGCTGGTGCACCGGCTGGTCAACTCGCGCTTCGGCATGGTGATCCGCGCCGCGAAATCCAACGATGCGCGCACGCGCGCGATCGGCTTCTCGCCGTACCCGTACCGGCTCGCGGCGTTCGTCATCGCCGGCGCGATCTGCGGCCTGGCCGGCGCGCTGCTGGTGAACCAGACCGCCTATCTGACGCCGGAATTCATGAACTGGACGCGCTCGGGCGAGCTCATGTTCATGGTGATCCTGGGCGGCATCGGCACCACCGCCGGGCCCTTGTTCGGCGCCGCGGCGCTGCTGCTGCTGGAGGACCTGCTGCAGGGCTGGTCGCTGCTGCCCAAGCTGGTGCATAACTTCTGGCAGTTCTACCTCGGCATCGTCCTGGTGCTGGTGGTGCTGTTCGCCAAGCGCGGCCTCGCAGGGCTGCTGCGCGGCAGCAAGGACGGGGCCGATGGCTGAGCCGATGCTGGCGGTTGAGAACCTGCGCAAGTCCTTCGGCGCGCTCGCGGCCACCGACGGGGTGAACCTCGAGGTTCGCGAGGGCGAGACCCACGCCATCATCGGCCCCAACGGCGCCGGCAAGACCACCCTGATCAGCCAGCTCTCGGGCACGCTGCGCACCGACGAGGGGCGCATCCGCTTCGCCGGCGAGGACATCACCGAGCTGCCGGCGCCGGAGCGCTCGCGCAAGGGACTGGCGCGATCGTTCCAGATCACCAGCATCTATCGCGAGTTCACCGCGCTGGACAACGTCGCGCTGGCGGTGCAGGCGCACGCCGGCCACAGCTTCCGCTTCTGGCGCCCGGCGCGCGCGGATGCCGCGCTGCGCGATCCGGCGCGGGCGGTGCTGGAGGAGGTCGGGCTGGGCGCGCGCGCGGAGCTCGTCGCCGCCAACCTGGCGCACGGCGAGCAGCGGCAGCTGGAGATCGCGATGGCGCTGGCAACCCGGCCGCGGCTGCTGCTGCTCGATGAGCCGGTGGCAGGAATGGGCACCGACGAATCGCTGCGCATGGTCGAGTTCCTCGCCACGCTGAAGGGCAGCAAGACCATGCTGCTGGTGGAGCACGACATGGACGCGGTGTTCACCCTCGCCGACCGCATCTCGGTGCTGGTGTACGGGCGCATCATCGCGACCGGCCGGCCCGAGGAGATCCGCGCCAACCCCGAGGTGCGCGCCGCCTACCTCGGGGAGGAGGCCTGATGCTCGCCGTCGAGGGCCTCGAGACCGCCTATGGCCTGTCGCAGGTGCTGTTCGGCATCAACCTGCGCGTCGAGGCCGGGGAGGTGGTGACGCTGCTCGGGCGCAACGGCATGGGCAAGACCACCACGGTGAGCAGCATCATGGGGATCGTGCCCTCCAGGTCCGGCGACATCTTGTTCGACGGCAAGCCGCTGCGCGGCCTGGCCTCCTATCGCGTGGCGCAGGCCGGGCTGGGCCTGGTGCCCGAGGGCCGGCAGGTCTTCCCCAACCTCACCGTGCGCGAGAACCTGGTCGCGACCGCGGCCAGCCGCGCCGGAGGCGCCTCGTCCTGGACGCTGGAGCGGGTCTACGCGCTGTTCCCCAACCTGCGCGAGCGGGCCGCGAACTACGGCAACCAGCTCTCCGGCGGCGAGCAGCAGATGCTCGCCATCGGCCGCGCGCTCATGACCAACCCGAAGCTGTTGATTCTCGATGAGGCCACCGAGGGCCTCGCGCCCCTGATCCGCAACGACATCTACCGCTCGATCCAGGCTCTGAAGGCCGAGGGCCTGTCCATCCTGGTCATCGACAAGGATGTACGGTCGCTCACACGCCTCGCCGACCGGCACTACGTGCTGGAGAAGGGCCGCGTGGTCTGGAGCGGGACCTCGGCGCAACTGGCCTCGCAGCAGGACCTCCAGCACCGCTACCTGGGCGTCTAGCCGCGGGTCAGTACAGTTCGAAGTACTCGCGCTGTTCCCAGTCGGTGACTTCCAGGTTGAAGCGCGCGAGCTCGGCTTGCTTGATGCGGCAGTAGTAGTCCACGAAGGTCGCGCCCAGGCCTTCCTTCAGCACGGCATCGGCGCGCAGTGCGTCGAGCGCCTCGGCGAGCGAGGCGGGCAGCGCCTTGCCGCGCTTGTCGTAGGGCGTTTCGGCGGCGGATCCGGGATCCAGCTTGCGCGTCACGCCGTCCATGCCGGCCACGACCTGCGAGGCGAAGTACAGGTAGGGGTTCGCCGCCGGCTCCCCGATCCGGTTTTCGATGCGCGAGCCCGGGTCGCCGGGACCGCCCAGCACGCGGATCATGACGCCCCGGTTGTCCTTGGCCCACAGGATGCTGTCCGGGGCGAGGGCGTAGGGCCGGTAGCGCTTGTAGCCGTTGATGGTTGGGGTGGAGAACGCGGCGCTCGCGCGCGCGTGCTCGATCAGCCCGCCCAGGAATTGCATGCCCAGCGGCGAGAGTATCTCACCCGCCCCCGGCATGAAGGCGTTGCCGCCGTCCTTCGCCAGCAACGACTGGTGCAGGTGCCAGCCGCTGGACATGAGGTTCGGCAGCTTGGGCCGGCACATGAAGGTGGCGTGGTAGCCGTGGCGGCGCAGGATCTGCTTGGTGGCGCTGCGCAGCAGCACCATGGCGTCCGCCGCCGCGAGGCCGTCCATGGCAGCCAGCGTGACTTCCACCTGGCTCGGGCCAAACTCCATCTCGAAGGAACGCAGCGGCAGGCCGAGGCCGGCCAGGTTGGCGCGCAGGATCTCCAGCGCGGCCTCCATCTGGTCATAGCGCAACTCGGAAAGCAGGTGATAGCCGTTGGCCAGCAGCGCCACCTCCGGCGGCGTGCCGGGCTGGCCGGCATCCTCCGGACGCAACCGTGGATCGAGCAGCCGGAAGATGTGGAACTCGATCTCCAGCCCGGCCAGCAAACCATAGCCTGCCAGTTGCAGGTCCGCGAGCGTCCGGCGCAGCAGGCCGCGGGTGTCGAAGGGCACTGGCTTGCCGTTGGGGAAGCGCAGGTCGCACAGCACCCAGCCGGTGCCGGGCGCCCAGGGCAGCACCTTGAAGGTTCGCGGGTCGGCGACCATCACCGCATCCGCCGCACCCTGCAGCTCGGGGATGCCGAGGCCGGCGCCGGCGGAGAACACCGGGAACACGGTCTTGCCCGCGGTGTCCTTCATCAGCAGCGTGCTCGGGAAACCGACCCCGTTCTCCAGGGCGGCGGCGACCTCGGCGGCGGCGATGGACTTGCCGTGCAGCAGGCCGTGCTGGTCGGCGAAGGCGAAGCGCACGGTCTCGAGGCCGCGCTCGGCGACCTCCTTCACGAGCTCCTTCGCGGAGGAGGTGGTGGACAGGGTCACGCGGCTTTCGCGCTCCAGGGCGCGCGCGAGCGGCGCGCGGCGTCGGCTTCCTGGTAGTAGTCCTCCCAGCGACCGGTGGGGCCGATGCCGTCCACCGCCGGCGGCCCGGTGAGCGACGCGGCCTGCGTGGCGTCCAGCATCATCATCGTCCGCTCGCCCTTCGCGGTCTTGTTGATGGCATCGACCAGCAGCCGCCGGTAGAGCACGATGCCCTTGTCGGTGCTGCCGAGGTTCTCCCTGGTTCGGTCGGCGATGCGCCCGGGCGACTCGCAGGCGAACTGGTCATGGATGTTGATGTCGAAACCCATGCCGGTATAGGTGGCCTTCCTCTGCTGCTCGGCATCGAAGCCCCAGCCGGTGTCCCTGTTCTGGACCGGCTTGTAGTCTGGCGCCGGGTAGGTCTTCAGGCGCTGCTCGCGCATGGTCTTCTTGTCCACCGGCGCGGTGAAGCTGGTGAAGACGGAGAACCAGTAGCAGCCGTAGTCGTCCGTTTTCACGTGCCACTGGGTGATGGTCATCTCCGCGTTCATCGGGATGACGAAGGCCTGCGGGAACAGGATGTGGGTCGAGCGGCCGTGGGTCTGCCGCTCGTCGATCTTCCTCAGCGTGACCAGGCGAATGCCGTAGTCGGTCTTCGCCACCGCGATCTCGGGCCGGCCGTACTCGCGCAGCACTTTGGTGATCGGCAGCTCTGAATCCGAGGGTCGGCCGCGGAACTGCTTGCCGTAGCTCGCGGCGGGATCCTCGTCCTCCAAGTAGCGGTGCAGGAACGAGGCGTGGGCCGGATCGATGCCCACCTCCAGCGCCTGCAGCCAGTTGCAGTCCCAGCGGCCCTTGAAGGCGAAGGTGTGCGAGTCCGGCGCGGTGAAGCAGTCGAAATGCGGGAACGCCGACGGTTCGCCCGCGCCCAGCCAAGCGAACAGGATGCCGCTGCGCTCCACTACCGGGCAGGCGCGCTGCTTGATGTGCTCGCACAGCCGGCTGCCGGCGGGTTCGGCCGGCGTCTCCAGGCACTTGCCTTCGACGTCGAACAGCCAGCCGTGGAAGGCGCAGCGCAGGCCGCCGTCCTCCCGGCGCCCATAGGCGAGGTCGGCCTGGCGGTGCGGGCAGCGCCGGTCGAGCAGCCCGTAGCGGCCGCGCTCGTCCCTGAAGAGGACGAAGTCCTCGCCCAGCAGCGTGCGCGCGAGCACCGGGCGATCGCCCTGGAGTTCGTCCACCAGGGCCACCGGCTGCCAGTAGTTGCGCAGCAACCGGCCGGCCGGGGTGCCCGGGCCGATGCGGGTCATGAGGTCGTTCTGTTCGGCGCTGATCATTTCTCGATCTCCTGCTTGAGGATACCAATTTCCCTTGTTGCGGATGGGTCCGCCGGGAACGGGCGCTTCGCCTCGCCGTACCAGTAGCGGGCGTTCGCCAGGTCGCCTTCCAGAATGTGCACGATGCCGTGCGCCCAGCACGAGAGCATCGAATCCTCGTCGCGCTGGACGATGGCGTGCGCCGCTTGCCAGTCGCCGTGCTCCAGGTGCAGCAGGGCTTGGCCAAGCTCGGTGGTCGACAGCGGCATCGAATAGAATCCCGAGCGGAAAATACCACGGGACCCTCGCCTGCTCCGCCTCAAGGACGTCTCCAAGCGCTTCGGTTCGCGGGTCCTGCTCCAGGGCGTGTCGCTGGAGCTGGGCGAGGGGGAGTACGCCGCCATCGTCGGTGAGTCGGGCATCGGCAAGTCCACCCTGCTCAACATCATCGCCGGGCTGGAGCCGGCGGACGAGGGCAGCGTGCGGGTCGGCGAGGCGGACCTCGCCGCCATGGACGACGATGCGCGCACGCTGCTCAGGCGCGAGCAGTTCGGTTTCGTGTTCCAGGCTTTCCACGTCCTGCCTCACCTCACGGTGGCGCAGAACGTCGGCCTGCCGCTGCTGCTGCGCGGCCGTCCGCAGGCGGAGATCGATGCCAAGGCGGGCGAACTGCTCGCCTCGGTAGGGCTGGCCGGGCGGGAAGCCAGCCCGCCGCGGGAACTCTCGGGGGGCGAACTGCAGCGCGTGGCCATCGCGCGCGCCCTCGTTGGGGACCCGAGACTGGTGCTGGCGGATGAGCCGACCGGGAACCTGGACCCGGAGCACGCGCGCGGCGTGCTGGCGCTGCTGCGCGAGCAGGTGAAGGGCCGGGGGGCCGCCGGGATCCTCGTTACCCACTCGGAGATCGCCGCGGCCGGCTGCGACCGGCGCTATCGCCTCAGCGCGCGCGGGCTCTCGCCGATCGCCTAGGCGACGCGGTTCGCCAGCGCTTCGCCGCGTTCCAGGCGGTGCGCGTTCTGCAGCGCCAGCCCCAGGCTGCGCTCGATGGTCTCGGGCGTGAGCCAGGCAAGGTGCGGCGAGGCGATGACGTTGGGCAGGGCGAGCAGGGGATGGGCCGGATTCACCGGTTCCTCGCCGAACACGTCCAGGCCGGCGGCGCGGAGGTGGCCGGTGCGCAGGGCTTCGAGCAATCCGGCTTCATTCACCAGGCCACCTCTTGCGGTGTTGACCAGGATGGATCCACGCTTCATCTTCCTTGCATCAACCATTCCGGTAGTCTCTGGCGTGAGTGGGATATGCAGGGACACGATGTCGGATTGCGAAAGCAGGGTTTCGAGGTCGGCGCATTTTCCGTCACGGTGCGCCGACCTCGACCAGTAAAAAACTGTACAGCCCATTGCCTCGAGAATCGGTTGCAGTATCTTCGGCACGGCGCCATGGCCGACCAGCCCTACGGTTCTCCCTCCCAGCTCGCCGAAGTGGTCCTGCAGGTTCCAGGCTTGCAGCCAGCCTCCGGGCTTTCGTACCGCGGCATCCAGTTCCCGGATCCTCCTCAGGCAGGCGAGCATCAGCAGCAGCGTCATCTCGGCCACGGCGCGGCTGTTGCTCCCCGGCAGGTTGCACACCGCGATGCCGCGCCTCTTGCAGGCCTCGACATCGATGCTGTTCACGCCGCTGCCGATCTTGTGCACCAGGCGCAGTTTCGGCGCGCGCGCGATCAGGCCCGCGGTCACCGGCTTGAGGACGTGCCAGAGGACTTCCACCTCGGGCAGCAGGCGGGCGAAGGCGGCTTGGTCGCTCTCGGGGCACAACTCCACGCCCATGGACGCAAGGCGCGCGCGCAGCGCCGGGCTGCCGTCGAAGTGGAACACGATCTTCATCTCAAGCCGTAGCGCCGGAACAGTTTGCGAGCCGGATAAGGCAGCGCATCAGAACCCAGCGCCTCCTCGATGCGCAGGCCCTCGTTCCACTTCGCCATGCGCTCGGAGCGCGCGAAGCTGCCCACCTTGAGCTGCGGCACGCCCCAGCCCACCGCCAGGTGCACAATGGAGACATCCT
>Ga0194127_10008406_pt1 | contig 11086 bp, 6 predicted proteins | sample TA2KigC100mmetaG_FD_148624 | JGI IMG/M metagenome (GOLD analysis project Ga0194127, IMG submission 148624) | Freshwater microbial communities from Lake Tanganyika, Tanzania - TA2015036 Kigoma Deep Cast 100m | ecosystem: Environmental > Aquatic > Freshwater > Lake | place: Tanzania: Lake...
GGTCTGCCTCCAGGACCTGCCGGTGGTCTTCTGCATGGATCGGGCAGGACTGAGCGCCAACGATGGTCCGACCCACCACGGTCTCTTCGACATCTCCTACCTGCGCTGTCTGCCCAATCTGATCGGCATGGCTCCCGCCACCGAGGACGAGCTGCAGGACATGATGTTCACGTCGACCTTCCAGCAGCACCCGGTGGCCATTCGCTATCCCCGCGGCAATGCAGAGGGCGTCCCGATCAAGGAACAGCCGGTCGTCATTGAAATGGGCAAGGCAGAGGTGGTCCGTCACTTCGCCGGCGTCCTGGGGGCGCGAAAGGTCTCCCTCTTTGGCCTTGGTCCCATGCTGCGCCTCGCCAGGGAGGCGGCCGACCGTCTTGCGGCCGCCGGCTGGGACGTCGCCGTGATCAACCCGCGCTTCTTCAAGCCGCTCGACCGCTCCGTCCATGAGTACTATGGCCGGACCTCGGACGTGGTAGCTACCCTGGAGGATCATGTGGCCATGGGTGGGTATGGTTCGGCGGTGCTCGAGACTCTGAACGAGGCGGGTGTCCACACGCCGGTGGTTCGGTTGGCTTGGCCCGACGTGTTTGTCGAGCATGCGAGTTCCGTCGACTACCTCCGGCAGAGGCATGGGCTGACCGTTGAGAAGCTGGTCGAGGACATCCTCGCGCAGGCCGAGGGGTCGGCCGCCCGTCCGTCCTCGGTGGCTGCGGCCGTCTGATCCGGCGGCGTCTGGGCCCACCCCGGCGGATCCCCGTCGGGATCTTGTGTCGATCCATTCCGCGCCAGGGTGTGCCCCGAAAACCTGCTGGGCGGTGCCGGCGTCCCAGGATCGACCCTCCGCAGTGCGACGGTGTCTGCCCTGTCTGCCGGGTTTTCTGAGGAACTCGAGAATTCCTGAAAGATCGACGCCTCCGGTGTCGTTCGTGCTGGGGTAGGGGATTTGTCAGGTCCCCATCCTGAAGGTTCGCCGACACCTGCTGCCGAGGATTGAACAAAGCAGTGGGCCGGCGGTCCTTCATCGTGGAATCAGCACCATGAAGACCCATTTGCCGTCCAAAAAATCGCCGTCGCGGATCCCCAGTTCCCATCCGAATGCTCCAGTGTCCCGGGTTGGTGCCCCGACCCACAGGTCAGCGGCCCGTGTCCCGACCCGAGCCCGGTTGGCCCACGTCCCGTCTCCGCGCCTCAAACCGCCCGCTTCCAGGTTGAGGCATGCGGGGGGACGGCCCGTTGTGATCGGGGCCGTCGAGGTCCCGAGGGTGTTTTCCGATGCGGCTTCGGCTCCCGCCGACCGGGAGGCTGCACCGGCCGTGGAGAGGGCGTTGCCTCGTTGGGACGAGAACTCATCCCTGAGGCTCTAAAAGCGTGATGCGGTGGAAACCCCGCTTCTGACACCGGCGGAGGAGGTCCAGCTGGCGCACCGGGTGCAGGCCGGGGACGCGGCTGCCCGGGAGCATATGATCAAGGCCAACCTGCGCCTCGTGGTGAAGATTGCCCGGGAATACGAGGACTACGGCCTGCCGCTGCTCGATCTGGTGAACGAGGGGAACATCGGCCTGATGCGCGCTGTGGAGCGGTTCGACCCCACCAAGGGGGCCAAGCTTTCGACCTATGCGGCCTGGTGGATCAAGCAATCCATCAAGCGGGCCCTCTCCAACCAGGTGAAGGCCATCCGACTGCCGATCCACCTGGTCCAGCAGATCGCGCAGCTGCGTCGCGCCGAATCGGCCTTTGAGGCCAGGAACGGCCGTCCTGCCCGGGATTCGGAGCTGGCGGCGGTGCTGGGGGTTGGGGAGGACGACATCCAGCATTGGCGGGAGAGTGCCACGGTGGGCACGACGTCGCTCGAGGCACCTCTCGGGACCGATCCTGATGCCGGCCGCGTGGCAGATCTGGTCCCTGACGAGAACGCCCAGATGCCGTGGAGCGGGGTGAGTGAGGAGACCAACGCCGAGCTCATCCGCCAACTCGTGGGAACCCTGAACGCCCGGGAACAGCGGATCCTTCAGGAGCGGTTCGCCCTCAATGGAGGGGAGCCCCGGACCCTCGAGGAGATCGGAGTCGATTTCGGCCTGACCCGGGAGCGCATCCGTCAGCTCGAGGCGGTGGCCTTGAAGAAGCTCCGGGACCGGATCGAGAGCCGGGAACGGATGGCCAACCGGTGAGCGGTCTCGGGTGGGTTCGAGCCGGGCGGGACATGGAGTCCCGCCCGTTTCGTTTGCCGTGTTTTGGCTGGCAGGACTCGCCCTGTGAAGGCACTCTCAGCTTCAAATGAACCTTTCGAAGTGGATCATCCTCACCGCTGTGGTCGTGCTGGGGTTGATCGGCTCGGGTTGCGGTGGGCTTCAGGGAAGCCACAGCGTCTCTCCGGCCACCTTCTTCATGCCTGGGCTCAGCGGGCAGCCCGCTCCGACCTCTCCCGTGGCCGTCGCTTCGGAACCCATTCATCCTTGATCCTTCCATGCGTTTTCCGTTCGCGCTGACCGCCAAGATCGCCAAGCACATCGTCGGACATCGCCTCCGTGGCACCCCGAAGTTCGCGATGGTCCTGCAGCTGGAGCCGCTCCACACCTGCAACCTCACCTGCACCGGCTGTGGACGCATCCGTGAGTATTCCACCAGCCTGAAGGACATCGTCCCGCTCGAGCAGTGTCTCGCTGCCGCCGCCGAGTGCGATGCTCCGATGGTGTCGGTCTGCGGCGGTGAGCCCCTCATCTACCCCAAGATCGAGGAGCTGGTCGCCGGTCTCCGGGCCCAGGGCCGCATCATCTACATCTGCACGAACGGCGTGTTCATGCGGAAGAAGATGCGGGACTACATGGCCGCCCATTTTGGTCCCGCCCTGGAGCCGAAGCTGGTCCAGCTCGTCGAGGCCGGACTCGTCACGGAGAAGGAGGCCGAGTCGATCCGCAATGCCGACGCCGCTGCGCGCAGCAAGGTGACCATCCAGCCCAGCAAGTGGCACTATTGGAACGTCCATGTCGATGGTCTGGAATACACCCACGACCTCATCGTCGAGCGTGAGGGGGTCTTCAAGGAATGCGTCGCCGCGATCAAGATGGCCAAGATCCTCGGCTATCAGGTCGCCACGAACACCACGGTCTACCGCGAGACCAATCCCTCCGAGCTGGAGGAGATGTTCCGGTTCCTGAGCTCCCTCGGGTGCGATGGACACACGATCTCGCCGGGATACGACTACGACGCCGCCAAGAAGGACATGGTCAAGCGCCTCGGCCGGGACCCCAAGGAGTTCTTCCTGACCCGGGACCTGACCCGCCAGAAGTTCAAGGACATCGAGCGTTGGGGTGAGCTGTTCACGATCTTTGGAACCCCGGTTTATCAGGAGTTCCTTGCTGGGAAGCGCGAGCTGACCTGCACGGCCTGGGCGATCCCCACCTTCAATGTCCGGGGATGGAAGGCGCCCTGCTACCTCATGACCGACGGGCACTATCCCTCCTACCAGGAAATGCTCGAGAAGGTCGACTGGGAGAAGTACGGCGTTGTTGATGGCGTCGCGCGGGATCTGCGGTGCGAGAACTGCATGGTCCACTGTGGTTATGACCCCAGCGGGGCCCTGAGCAACAAGCCCCGGGATACCTGGATCAACTTCAAGTACAACTTCCTCCCCCGCCCGGCCCCGTTCCCCGCCTCCCCTGAACTGGAGTCGAGGGCCCACAACGGTGTCACCATCGGCAAGGGCCACCTCGCCGAGGCCAAGGCTGCCGTCAGCAAGGAAATGGCGGGCGCCAAGTCGGTCTACCAACGCAACGGCCACCACGATCACGCGGGGACCGATGCCGGATCCGACACCACCCAACGCGACGAGCTGCTCGGCAAGATCCGGGAGGCCGGCAAGATCGAGCTGAAAAACGACTAGCGTCGTCTGGGTTGTCGCACCGGATGTTCCTGAGGCCTACACCCGTGAACTGGACGGGCTCTCCATCACCTTCACGGGGTTGAAGGATCTCAGGACGGCCCCATGACAGCGCGGTCGACTCCTTGGGGCTGTCAGGATGCGGGGTGAATTGCGTCCGGAGAAACAGGTTTCCACTGGCCTTCTGCGAGATCCCCAAGCTTCAGGGCTCCGATGCGGGTTCGATGCAGTCCGAGCACAGGACATCCCTGGCTTGCGAACATCCGCTTCACCTGGTGGTAGCGGCCCTCGGTCAGCTCGATTCGCGCATTCCGGAGTCCCAGGATCTCAAGTCGTGCTGGCAGACACGGTTTCGTCTCGCCCTCCAGGACGAGCGTTCCGGAGGCGAACAGCGCTTCGAGGCCCTTCGGAAGGTCCGCGTCGACCGTCACCTCGTAGAGCTTTGGGACATGATGGCGTGGGGACGTCCACTCGTGGATCAGATCGCCCTGATCGGTCAACAGCAGCAGCCCTGTGGCATCCTTGTCGAGTCGCCCGACCGGGCTCACGACCGGGTTCCGGGCCGTCCACCTGGGCGGCAGGATCTCGAAGATCGTGGGGCGATCGTTTGGATCGTGGCTGCAGGTGTAGCCCGCCGGCTTGTGGAAGGCCACGAGCAGGCCGTCCGGGAACTCAACGGGTTGGTCATCCACCAGGACCTCACTCGCGAGGACCCGTTCGGACGGATCGTCGAGGATCTCTTCGCCCCGCAGGACCCGTCCCCTCCTGAGCCAGGCACGGGCCTCGCTTCGGCTGCAGTAGCCAAAGCGGGACAACAGCTGGTCGACCCGCAGCCGCTGGGGTTTCGAACTCATTTCGGATCCGTCCAGGAGAACCGCCGCATCCCGGATGGGTTACAGGATCAGCCGTCCTAGCAGATAGGCGAGCAGTCCCGTCGCCGGCAGGGTCAGCACCCAGGCCCAGAGGATCCGTTCGACCACGGCAAGATTCAGCGACCGGAAGCGTCGAGCACATCCGACGCCCATGATGCTGGTGGTGATGGCATGGGTGGTGGATACGGTCATCCCAAGCTGACCGGTGACGGCGAGCAGGGTGGCGGCGGTGGTTTCGGCCGCAAATCCATGGACCGGCTGGAGCTTCACCATCTTGTGCCCCATGGTCTTGATGATCCGCCAGCCTCCTGCCGCGGTGCCGGCGCCCATGGTCAAGGCGCACACGATCTTGATCCAGGAGGGTACGTCGGGTGCGAGTCCCTTGACCTTTTTGGCGGCCGCGGGAAGGCCAGGCTTGCCGGCCTTCTGGGCCTTTTCGGACTCCGACTTGAGGGACTTCATCCAGTCGGTGGGCTTCGCAGCCACCATGGGGCCCAGGATCGGCAGCTTCGGGGCCCAGCGGGCCTTCTCGCGTTGGACTGCCTTGTCGTGGGTTGCCTTGGCCCGTTTGGCTTCCTCCTCGGCGGATGCACTGTCACCGGCAGCCAAAAAGGCCTGGTGGGCGAGGGCATGGAAGGCCTCTTTGAATTCACCGGTTGAGAGCTTCTGGGCCTCGGACGAAAGGATCCGCGCACTGTCCGCCGGGGACACGGTCCCCTTCTCGAGGGCCACGATCTGCTGTTCGGAGATCTTGGACTTGTCCATGCGGAGGAACCCAAGGCCGTCCGGCAGGGTGTCGAGAGTCCCCGCGGTCGTGGCGGTGACGAGCGCGAGGGTGATGATGCCCATGGTCTTCTGCGCGTCGGCCAGGCCGTGGGCGAAGCCCATGTAGCCGGCGCTGGCGAGCTGAAGCCTGCCAAACGTCGAATTGACCCAGGCGGGCCGGGCCCGCATCAGCAGCAGGTAGAGAAGCGACATCAGGATCAACCCCGCGGTGAACCCGATCAGAGGTGAGGTCACCATAGGAATGATGACCTTGTGCAGAACGCCCTCGTGCTTCGCCACGCCCTTGTCGTCGAATTTGGTCACCGACCACAGGATGGCGCCCCAGTTTCCCTTGGCCGAAGCCAGGGTTGCCCCGCATAGCCCCCCCACCAGGGCATGGGTGGAGCTGCTGGGCAGGCCCAGCCACCAGGTCAGCAGATTCCAGACGATGCCGCCCAGCAGGGCGCACACGATGGTCTGGTTGGTCACGAACTGGGAATCGACCAGTCCCGAGGAGACCGTCTTCGCCACGGCATGGCCCACCAGGGCGCCGACCAGGTTGGTCCCGGCCGCCAGGACGATGGCCTGGCGCGGGGTGAGGATCTTCGTGGAGACGACGGTGGCAATGGAGTTGGCCGTATCGTGGAACCCGTTGATGTACTCGAACACCAAGGCCACGACGACGACCGTCAGAAGCAGCGTCATGGCTCAGGAGTTTTTCAGGACCACGTGGAAGATCACATTCCCAACGTCTCGGCACCGGTCGATCACCTTCTCCAGCAGGTCATAGAGATCCTTCTTAGAGATGACCGTGACGGGATCCTGCTTGCCCGAGTAGAGCGAACGGAGCAGCTCCAACATCAGCTTGTCGGCCTCCCCCTCGAGGTATTGAAGCTTCTCGTTCTGCTCCTTGATCGACTCGATCCCGGGGGAGCTGCGGAGGGCGCGGGTCATCTTGAGCACCGTCTCCGTTGCCTGTTCCAGCAGCTGCATCTGGCGGGAGAAGTCCTCGGCGTGGAACCGATCCGGGCTCAGGAGGAGCCGCTCGCAGAACTTCTCAAGCGTCTTCGGGATCTTGTAGAGGGCGATCGCGAGTGCTTCGATGTCCTCTCGCTCAAGTGGCGTCACAAAGGTCTGGGTCAGCGCCTCGCGGATCTCCTCGGTGATCCGTTTGTCCTTTTTCCGAAGAAGGGCGAACTCATCGAGAGGCGATTGGCCCTTAGCCGGATTGATCAGGGTCGACTTGATCAGGTCGACACTCTCGCGGGCCTCCCGGGCGGATTGCTCGAGAAGGTCGAAGAACAATTCGCTACGACCGAAGAATCGTTGCAACGAGAACATGTAAGTCAGGCTATGGATGTGGGTTTCGCGCCGCTCGACAAAAGTTGTTCAACTTCTTCACAACGAGGTTCGTTTGTTACGAAATTGTGTCGATAATGCGACAAATCCTCGTCATCTCGGATATCCATTACGCCTCGGACGGGGAGGCGGCGCGGTGCGGGCATGAGGCACGGGTGATTGAAAATCCGTTGCTGAGGAGGGCGAGCCAGATGTTGCGGCATTGGATCTGGCTGCGTGAACCGCATGGGCACAACCACCGGCTCCAGCGGTTGATCGAGGCAAACCGCCTCCCGGATCGGGTCGTGGCCAACGGGGACTTCTCTCTCGACAGCGGATTCATCGGGGTGAGCGACCCGGAGGCCTACGAGAGTGCCCGCCTTGCCCTCGAACAGCTTCGTGAGGCGTACGGATCCCGCTTGAGGACCACCCTCGGAGATCACGAGCTGGGCAAGAAAAGCCTGTTTGGAGGGGCGGGTGGGGTGCGCCTTGCGAGTTGGGAACGGGCTGTCGGTGGTCTGGGAATTCCCGGGTTCTGGTGCGAGCAGATGGGCCGGTTCGTGCTGGTCGGATTGGCCTCGACCCCCCTCGCCCTCCCGGTGTTCCTGCCGGAGATGCTTCCCTCGGAAACCGAGGCGTGGCGTCGGATCGCCGACGGGCTGTGGGCACAGGTCCGGGAGACCTTCGGCGGTCTGGAGCCCGGACAGAGGGTGGTCCTCTTCGTCCATGATCCCTCGGCGCTGCCGTTTCTGTCGGAACTCCCGGAGGTGCGGGCTCGGATGGACCAGATCGCGTGCACCGTGGTGGGGCACCTGCACACCCCGGCCGTGTTCCGACTTGGATCCCACCTCGCCGGGATGCCGGTCATCCCCTTCCTGGGCAACACGGTCCGGCGCTATTCGACCGCTCTCCGACGCGCGGGCGTATGGAAGGAGTTCCGCACGGTCCTGTGTCCCTCTCCGAGCGGGATCCAGCTCCTCAAGGACGGTGGATGGCTGGAGCTGCGGTTGTCGGACACTGGCGAGGTTGAAGTGGTCCGGAAAAAACTGCCTTGGGACGTTTGAATGACGGCCGACGGCGGTATCTCTGGGGTGCTGGTGTGAACAGGGGTTTCCTGTTTCGTAACCTCGAAGCCATGAGACCGTCGCGCCGAGGAAGCCATGGTCGGAAGCTCAGGGGTGGTCCCTGGGCTTTAAATTCACCATGGAAATCACCACTACTTGGAAGCGTCTCGTCGGAGGGGCCGCTGCCTTGATCTCGGGCCTGGCCCTGGGTCATCAGGTCGCCGCCGACGTCGTCAACGTGCCCGCAGGATACCTCACGGGCGAGGTGTCCTGGAAGAGCACCAACACCTACATCCTTCAGGGATTCGTCTACGTTGTCGACGGAGCGACCCTGCGGATTGAACCTGGCACCGTCGTCAAGGGCGTGCCGGGCACCTCCAGCGCCAATTTTGGGAACCTCTTCATCTGCCGGGGTGGAAGGATCTTCGCCGAGGGAACGCCCGACCGGCCCATCATCTTCACGGCCGAGAGCGATGACGTCGACGACCCCACCGATCTGGGTCCGACCGACCAGCAGCTCTGGGGTGGCATCATCCTGTTCGGCAAGGCCCGCATCAACAATGCCGTCAATGCCACGGGTGACGCGGCCACGCCGAAGTATGACATCTATGAGGGGCTGTCCGACGTGCAGGGGCCAAACGGGCAATACATCCATCGCTTCGGAGGTGCGGACGACGACGACTCCTCCGGTATCATGCGGTATGTGTCCCTCCGCCACGGCGGCAAGCTGCTCGAGTCCAACAAGGAGGTGAACGGGCTGTCGATCTGCGGCGTGGGCCGTGGCACGACGCTCGAGTTCATCGAGGTGTTCGCCAATTCCGACGACGGCTTCGAGTTCTTTGGCGGCTGCGTCAACACCCGCTACCTGGTCAGCGCCTTCAATGGTGATGAGCAGTTCGACGCGGACGAGGGCTACAACGGGAAGAACCAGTTCTGGTTTGGAATCCAGCCTCCGGACAGCGTCGAGAAGGGCATGGAGATCAATGGCGAACCCCAGGACCGCATCACCGGCAAGGGCGTCCCGGTCTCCAACTGGGAGATCTACAATGCGACGACCATCGGTGCGGGCGCGCGCGCTGGGGCCGGTTCTGCGAACAACGGGTTCACCTTCCGGGCCTACACTCAGGTCGGCGTCTACAACGGCATCTTCACCGACTTCAACGGTCTGCCCGTCACCGGCAAGGCGTTCACCACGGGTGCCCAGCCGACCGTCCAGAACAACATCTGGTGGAATTTTACCCTGCCCACCTTTGAGCCGACCTCTCTCTTCGAGGGTTCGAATGGGAATCGTACCAACGTCAATCCCATGCTGGGAGGCATCTCCCGGGTGGCGGATGGGGGCCTGAATCCGCTGCTCCAGGCTGGAAGTCCGGCCCTGACCGGGGCCAAGACCCCTCCGAACGACGGCTTCTACACCCCGACCTCCTATGTCGGAGCCTTCGACACTCAGAACGATTGGTTGCGCCGTTGGACCTTCCTCGACAAGGGCGGCTTCCTGACCCCTCGCACCAACATCGTCAACGTGCCGGCCGGGTACATCACCGGCGATGTGACGTGGAAGAACACCAACATCTACGTCCTCCAGGGTTTTGTGTACGTGCTCGAAGGCGCGACCCTTCGCATTGAGCCGGGCACCGTCGTCAAGGGCGTCGCTGGAACCTCCAGCGCCAACTTCGGAAACCTGTTCATCTGCCAAGGCGGCAAGATTTTTGCCGAAGGCACCCCGCAGAATCCCATCATCTTCACTGCAGAAGATGACGATCTGAATGATCCTACTGACCTGGGGCCGACGGACCAGCAGCTCTGGGGTGGCGTCATCCTGTTTGGCAAGGCCCCTATCAACAATGCCGTCAACGCCACCGGTGACGCGGCCACTCCCAAGTATGACCTCTACGAGGGATTGCCTGATACCAAGGGGCCCAATGGGCAGTATCTGCATCGTTTTGGCGGTGCGGATGACGACGACTCGTCCGGCATCCTGCGCTACGTGTCCCTCCGGCACGGCGGTAAGGTCCTCGAGTCCAACAAGGAGGTGAACGGACTGTCGATCTGCGGCGTGGGCCGTGGCACGACGCTGGAGTTCATCGAGGTGTTCGCCAATTCCGATGACGGCTTCGAGTTCTTCGGAGGCTCGGTCAACACGCGCTATCTCGTCAGCGCCTTCAACGGCGATGAGGAGTTCGATGCCGACGAGGGCTACAACGGCAAGAACCAGTTCTGGTTCGGCATCCAGCTCTCGGACAGCGTCGAGAAGGGCATGGAGATCAATGGCGAGCCCCAGGACCGGATCACCGGCAAGGGCGTGCCGGTCTCGAACTGGGAGATCTACAACGCCACGACCATAGGTGCCGGTGCCCGGGCAGGCGCAGGGACCGCGAACAACGGGTTCACCTTCCGGGCCTACACCCAGGTCGGCGTCTACAACGGCATCTTCACCGACTTCAACGGTCTGCCGGTCACCGGCAAGGCATTCACGACCGGTGCCACGCCGACCGTGAAGGACAACATCTGGTGGAAGTTCACGCTGCCCACCTTCGAACCAGCCTCACTCTTTGCCGAGGGCATGGGGAACCTGACCTCCGTGGATCCGCAGATCCGCGGCATCTCCCGCACGGCGGACCTCGGACTCGATCCTCGTCCGCAGACCGGCAGTCCTGCGACCCTCTCCCCGAGGGTGGCTCCTGCTGACGGGTTCTATGTCGATGCCCGCTACTACGGTGCCTTCACCAGCGGTGGCAACTGGGCGGTCGACTGGACCTTCCTCGGGAACTCCGGAATCATGAATCCCGCGGGGGCCTATAATCCGGTGCCTAAGCCCCGGGAACCTGAGGCCCCGCTGAAGTCCACCCTCGTCAAGCCGATCGCTGCCCTCCCGGTCGAGCTTCCAGCCGGATCGGTAACCTTCGGCGCGCCAGGCTCGATCACGGTTGCTGGCCCCGGCCTCGTGGCCTGGGCGGCGGCGTCGAACGCCGACCAGCCGGGTGACGTGCAGGAGTTCGCCTATGAGGAGATCACGGGCGACTTCGACATCAGCACCAAGGTGACCAGCGTGACCAGCGGCCCGGTGACGGATCCGGTCGACGCCTGGGCTTCCGGCGGTCTGCAGGCCCGCGCGTCTCTCGACGCGCTCAGCCCCTCGTTCATGGTGAACGTGGCCAATCCGAAGGGCG
>Ga0194127_10008415_pt1 | contig 11073 bp, 9 predicted proteins | sample TA2KigC100mmetaG_FD_148624 | JGI IMG/M metagenome (GOLD analysis project Ga0194127, IMG submission 148624) | Freshwater microbial communities from Lake Tanganyika, Tanzania - TA2015036 Kigoma Deep Cast 100m | ecosystem: Environmental > Aquatic > Freshwater > Lake | place: Tanzania: Lake...
AACAGCCCCTCCACAACTTCTTTTCTTGTACTGCGAAACAGGCCGGTAACCTCATCCAGTTTGTCCGGCAGGCCAATGAGGATCAGCTCGTCGCCGGCAAAGAGTTGCACATTGCCGTCGGGGTTGGAGAGCACCAGAGAGCCGCGACGTATAGCCAGCAGGGTAACGTCGTATTTCCTCCTCAGCTCAATCTGGGCCAGTGTCTTCCCGGCTACAGGTGACAGGTCAGGAATCCGGAACTTGGAGATTTGGATGTTGGGAAGGTGGAGTTCCAGATCGGAGAAGCATACCGACTCCAACTCGTGCGTGTGCAGATTGTAGTGGCCGCGCAATTCGTCCAGGACCGTACCCTCCCACAAGGGCACGCCGGTGAAATAGGCCGCGCGGCCGATCATATGGGCCGCAACCGGCGCCGTCAGGAGAACAAAGGCGATGGTTGCCAGGGCGCGGCTGGTGATCCCCAGCTCGTTGAAGTACACGGCCACGGCCAGCAGGGTAGAGCCGACGCCCAGCGTGGCGACTTTCGTCGTGGCGGACATGCGTGTGTACAGGTCTGGCATGCGCACGATGCCCACCCCCGCCAAGAACATGAACAGTGCGCCGATAAGTACCAGAACGGCACTGACTATCTCTCGCATGGTCAAATACTCCGCTCCAGATAGCGGGCAAAGGCGACGGTCCCCAGAAATGACAACAGCGCCAGGACAATCGCCACGTCCAGGAGGACCGGCTGGTTCCTGGCGATGGCGTAGACGGCGATAATGCCCATCACCAGCGTCGCTATCAGGTCGAGGGCAACCACCCGATCGGGCAGGCTGGGACCACGCACCAGCCGGACAAAAGCAAGCACAACCGCCAGGCTTAGCAGCGGCAGTACCAGCAACAACACCAGGTCCTGCAGACTCATCGCAGCACCTCCAGCACTCGTCGCTCAAAGCCTTCCTTGACTTCCCGCCGAAACCGCTCTACGTCATCGCCGAGGACCATAGAATGGACATACAGCACCCGCCGGTCAGCCGAGACGTCTAAACTCAAGGTGCCCGGCGTAAGGGTGATCAGGTTAGCCAACAGGGTGATTTCCGCATCAGTTTGCACATCCAGGGGGATGGCGATCACCCCTGGCCGCATCCGGTAACGGGGAGTCAGGACGCTGTAGGCGACCTGCAAGTTCGCCTTGATCATCTGCCACAGAAAGAAGAGGGCAAAACCGAGCGCCTGCCGCGCCTTCCCGAAGTAAGGCGCGGGTTCCGCCGTGCGTTGCGCCAGCCACAACAACAGGTAAGCCAGTGCGAAGCCGATGACGAAGTTAACGGGGGTGAATTGCCCGGTCAACGCCACCCAGGCTAACGCCAGCAAGAGATTCAGCAGAAACATGCTCACAGCCGTCCTCCCAGTACGACCTGAATGTAGTCTGCCGGATTCAGCAACTGTTCGGCAGCTCGTGTGGCCAGCGTGAAAAGCGGTCCGGCCGCCAGCCCCATGGCGACCGTCAACATCGCCAGCACTACAATTGGCAGGATCAGCGCCGCGGGCGGCGGACGGGGAACTGCGGGCTGCGGGCTACGAGCCGCGGACTTCCAGAACACTTCCGCCCATATCTTGGTCATGGAGAACAGGGTGAGCAGACTCACGCCCAAGGCGGTAGCGACGATGAGGTATTGTTGCGTTTCCAGCCCGGCCTTTACCAAGGCCAGCTTGGCAAAGAAGCCGGAAAGCGGCGGGATTCCCGCCAGTGAGAGGGCCGGGATCAGAAACAAAATGGCCACCCCTGGGTACGCACGATACAGCCCGCCTAGCCTTTTCAACTGGTAGGTGTCTTGCAGTCTGAACACCACGCCACTGATCAGGAAGAGGTTCGTCTTGACGATGATGTGATGCACGATGTAGAAAACCGATCCGGCCAGGGCCAGGTGCGTGAACAAACCCAATCCCATGACCATATACCCAATCTGGCTGACAATGTGAAATGACAGGATGCGACGAAACTCGTTCTGGGCTACTGCGCCCAACACACCCGTGACCATGGTCAGACCGGCGATGACCAGGATCAGGGTGTGGGTATAGCCCACGTCATGCACGAACAGCAGGGTGAAAACGCGCATGAGGGCGTAGACCCCCACTTTGGTGAGCAGGCCGGCGAAGATGGCCGATACGGCCACGGGTGGCGTGTGGTAGGAAGCCGGCAGCCAGAAGAAGAGCGGAAAGACCGCTGCCTTGATGCCGAAGGCCACCAGAAACAACAGCGCCAACGCCGTCACCAGGCCCGGTTGCCCCACCAGGCTCAACTGGCGCGCCAGGTCGGCCATGTTCAACGTGCCGGCCACACCGTAGAGGATGCCCACAGCGGCCAAAAACAGCGCCGAGGCCATCAGGTTGAGGGTGACGTACTTGGTGGCGCCTTCGAGCTGCGCCCGCTTGCCACCCAGCGCCAGCAGTACGAACGAGGCGACCAGCATCACCTCGAACCACACGTACAGGTTGAAGATGTCGCCAGTCAGGAAGGCCCCGCACACTCCCGTCAGCAGGATGTGCAACAGCGGATAGTAGCCGAAGGACTCGCGTCCGGCGTCCATGCTGGCCACGGAATAGACCGCCACCGCCAGCCCCATCAATCCGGCCAGCACGACCATGATGGCGCTGAACAGGTCGGCGACCAGCGTGATGCCGAAGGGAGCCGGCCAGTTGCCCATCTGCGTGGCCTGCACGCCCTCGCGCCAGATGGAAGCCAGCAATCCCAGGCCTGCACCCAGCAACCCGGCAGCGCCCACGACGCTCAGGCCGCGTTGAACGTAGCGCCGGTTCCATGCAAGCAGCGCAGCGACGGCCGTAAGGAAGGGAATCAAGAGAGGAAGCACGAGTAAGAGATTCATAGCGACCTGCACGCTTCAGGGTTCATCGGTGGCCTTCATGTCATCCAAATCGTCCCTGCCTACAGTTTGATAGACGCGCTTGATCAGTACCACCGCAAAGGCCTGCACGCCAAAGCCAATGACAATAGCGGTCAAGATCAGCGCCTGGGGCAGTGGATCAGCAAAAGGCTCCAGTAGATGGGTAGCCTCTGGGGCGATGAGCGCGGGTCGGCCACGGATCAGGCGGCCCAGGGTGAAGATTAACAAGTTTGCTGCCTGGCCGAGCAAGGACAGACCGATGATCAATTTGACGATGCTGCGCCGCATCATCATATATAACCCAGCGGCATATAGCCCGCCGATAACGAATGCCAGGACCGTCTCCACCCTCATTCCTCCGCCAGAGTAAAGATGATCGTCAACGTCACCCCGAGCACGACCAGGTACACCCCGACATCAAATAACAAAGGAGTACCCACCTTTCCCAGCAGCGGTACCGCTCGCCCAGCCCACAGGCCGGCCATAAACGGTTGCCCCATGAACAGGGCGAAGAGCCCACTGCTCACAGCCACCAGCAACCCCAAGCCGAGCAGAGTGCGTGGGTCAATCCCCAACGTCCGTCGCGCCGTCGGCACACCATAGGCGATTGCATTTAGGGAAAAGGCCGCTGCCACGACTAGACCGCCGACGAAGCCGCCCCCGGGCTCGTTGTGCCCCCGCAGCAGGAGAAAGACTGAAAACAGCAGCAATAGGGGATAGAGATAGCGTACGGCTGTGGATAGGATCAACGAAGTCATCGGATCTCCTCCAGAAGCATTCAGAACCTGTTTTTCCTCCACAGAGCGCCAGGAGATCATTCATCCAGGCGTAGTTTGAGCAATGCGTAGATGCCAACAGCGGCGATCACCAGAACCGTGATTTCTCCTAAGGTATCCAGAGCGCGAAAGTCTACCAGGATCACATTGACGATGTTGCGGCCGTTGGCCAGCGTCTGGCTGTTTGCCGCAAAGTAGGGGGCCAGCCGTGAATGTACGGGGAGGGCTGTCGCCATTAACACCAGCGCCGTCATCAATCCGCCAGCCATCAGGGCCACCACGGCATCACGGGTACGGGCCAGGCGGCCCGACAAGCGGGCAAAACGCGGCAAGCGATAGACGACCAGGACGAACAGGATTACGGTCAGGGTTTCGATGGCGAATTGGGTCATTGCCAGGTCGGGGGCGCTAAACAGCATGTAGATCAGCGCCACGCTGTAACCAATGACGCCCAATGCCGCAACCGCTGCCAGCCGCGACTGGGTGAGCACGGCCATCAAGGCTGCCAGCAGAATCAGTATCGCCACCACCCATTCGTAAAGCCGGACGTCGGAAAACCAGCCCGTCGGCCAGGTCAGTCCACCGCGGCTCACCAGCGTGTGCCCGACCAGCCCGACGGTCGTGGCGATAATGATCAGCAGGTAGAACCGCAGGTAGCCGCTCTGCAGCAGGCGCGTCTGCGCACGGGCCAGGGTGTTCAAGCCCGTGAGGGACAGATCATAGCAGCGCTGCGCGCCCCATCTGGCTCCGAACCCTGCCAGACCCGCTCGCGACACGGCGCGCGACAAGATGCCTTTTCCGAGGTACACGCCCACGCCGGCAACAACGGTGAAAACACTGAGAGCGAAGACCGGGTTCACCCCATGCCACAGCTTGAGTTCGACCACTGTCGGCTCAGCCCGCACCGCGCTGACCGCCGCCGACACCAGGGTGCTGGCGATCGCTTCTGGCAACAAGCCAGTGACCAGCCCCAATCCCGCCAGAAAAATGGGGCCGAGCCAGAGAGCCAGCGGTGCTTCGTGGGGCGTTTGGGGCGTCGTCCTGGGGCGGCCAAGGAAGGGGCGGAGGCCGACGATCCCGGCCACCGCCACCAGCAGCACGTTCGCCGACACCCCGGCGACGGTGATCAGCCCCGCCGCCCGCGGCGCCTGCATCTTGGCCTCGTAGAGCAGTTCTTTGTTGATGAAGCCTAACAGGGGAGGCAACCCGGCCATGGAAAGCGCGGCCAACCCGGCGGCGACGGCTGTGATGGGCATGGCCCTGGCCAGCCCGCTCAACTGCCTCACGTCACGGGTGCCGGTTTCGTGGTCCACCGCCCCGGCGACCAGGAACAGCGCACCCTTGTACAGGGCGTGGACGATCAGGAACACCATTGCCGCTTTCACGGACAGCGTGGTGTCCAGCCCCATCAGCAACACCAGTGCCCCCAGCGTGCTGACCGTGGAATAGGCCAGGATGCGCTTGAGGTCTGTTTGCCCCAGGGCCAGGGCGGCGCCCAGGAGCATTGTGGCCGTGCCGGCCCCCGTGACCAGGTAGTGCCAGGCGTCGCTGCCGCCGAGGACCGGGCTGAGGCGGGCCAGCAGATATACCCCGGCCTTGACCATTGTCGCCGAGTGAAGGTAGGCACTGACCGGTGTCGGCGCTTCCATGGCATTCGGCAACCAGAAGTGGAAGGGGATCTGGGCAGATTTGGTGAAGGCCCCGGCCAGAATCAGCAGTAGAATCGGCAGGTAGAGCAGGTGACTCTGGATCGCCCTGCCCCCGTTCAACAACGCGGAGAGTTCCAGGCTCCCCCCTGCCTGCCCCAGCAAGAGTAATCCGGCCAGCAGCGCCAGCCCACCGGCGCTGGTCACCAGCAGCGCCTGCAACGCTGCCGCTCGGGCCGCTTCGCGTTGGTGCTCAAAGCCGATCAGCAGAAACGAAGTCAGGCCGGTCAGTTCCCAAAACACGAACAGCGTAATGGCGTTGTCGGCCAGCACTAGCCCTAGCATGGCGGCCATGAACATCAGGATGAAAGCGTAGAAGCGGCCAAGGTGGGGATGCCCGCTCAGGTAACGGCCGGCGTAGATGATGACCAGCGCGCCGATGCCGCAGATGAGCAGCGCGCACAGCAAACTCAGCCCGTCTACGTAAAATGACCAATTGATCCCCAGGCCAGGTACCCAGGGATAGGAGAGTGTGAAGACCCGGCCGGCGGTCACTGGCTCGAGATAGCCGTGGAAGTAAAGCACCAGTCCCAGGGGCAGCAGGGCGATGATCCAGCCCGTCGCCTCGCGCCCGATCCGATACAGCCACGGTACAGCCAGCGCCAGCACAAAGCCGGACAGGACTGCCAGAGTTATGCCCATTATTCCCATTATTTCCTCTTCGCCAGCAGGCGGATCAGGTCGGCACGGGTGATGATGCCCACCAGCTTGCCAGCGCGTACCACTTTCCCCACCCCAATTCCGCCGCCCTGGCGTGTTAGCCGAACAGCCGTGGCCCCGATGTTGTCCATCAAGGCCGCCGTGGTGCCGCAAGTCAACACGATCATGGCGCTGAGTAGTGGCTCGCTCTGCTGGCCAGTTGGCTTGTTGGCCACGCCGGCCTTAAACAGACCACCGGATTCGGTGTAGGCGGTAGCGCCATGTTTAAGGGTCGAAAACAGGCCTAGATTCCGAGTTCCGTTCGCACCCGCAGGTAGTGCAGCACTTGCTCACGTGAGAGCATGCCGGCTATCTTGTCGCCTTCCACGACCGGCACCTGGTTCACGTTGGCATCGTCCATGGTCTGCAGCGCCGCCAGCAATTCAGTGTTTGGCTGAACCCGGATCATACGTTCCCAGGGCACCATAACTTGTCCGGTCGTGATCTGGGTCCAATCCGCCCGGGGCACCTTAGCCACGTCGCTCAGGGTCAGCATCCCGCGCAACTGACCGTTCTCGGCCACGAAGAAACAGCGCCGGCCGCCCGTCAGGATCTTCTCCTCGACTAACTGTTGCAGGGGGAGCCGGCTGGACACCAGCGGGCAATCGCGGCTCATGACCTGGGTCACCGTCACACCCCGCAGCGACTGCTGCAAGTTCACCTGCGCGTAGCTGCTGGCCGCGGCATTCTGCAGGAACCAGCCGATGAAAATCAGCCACAGGCCGTTGAAGAAATTGCCGCCTAGCATCATGAATACCCCCGCCCCCATGAAGCCGAAGGCTGCCAGTTGGCCGGTGAACGTGGCCACTTGCGTGGCGCGGTGGAAACTCCCGGTGATCCGCCAGATTATGGCCCGCAACACCCTGCCGCCATCCAGCGGGAAGCCCGGGATCATGTTGAAGGCTGCCAATAGTAGATTGATGCGCGCCAGCCACAGGCTGGGCGCAGCCAGGTAGGGGACCACCCGGTCAAGCAACCATAGTCCCCCAAACCCGATGGCCAGGGCCAGGCTGATGGACGGCCCGGCGATGGCGATGCGGAACTCAGCCCCAGGGTTCTGCGGCTCCCGCCCGATCTGCGCCACCCCGCCGAAGATGAACAGGGTAATCCCACGCACCGGGATCTGATGGCGCAAAGCGACGATCGAGTGTCCCAGCTCGTGAGCCATCACCGACCCGAAGAACAGCAGGCTGGTCACCGCCCCAAGCACCCAGTAAGCCCCCGCTGGCAGGTTGGGGTATTCGGGGGGAAAATACCCCGCAGCGAGAGACCAGGTCACCAGCCCGAAGACCAGGAACCAGCTCACGTGCAGACCAACAGGGATACCCAGGATGCGCCCGAGTTTCACGCTAGCTTCCATGTTCGCTGACCTCCTCGTTTAATAGATGTGGCTAGAGGGGACTCTAGCCTCCTCCATGTGGTCACAGTTTTTCCAGGTCCTGAACACAGGCGATTCACCGCCGCGACCACGCCTTGTACAGCTCGATCACCAGCAGGATCGCCGCGCCGGGCAGGGCGAAGAGCAGCCACATCTGCCAGGAGAGCGACTGCGTGCGCAGCAGCGACTGCAGGAACGGCAGCTCGGTGGCCAGGATGTGGATGCCCAGCGCCACGGCCATGCCCACCATCAGCACCGGGTTGTTGCGCAGCGGGACACGGAACACAGACGTGCTCTCGGAGCGGCAATTCAGCACGTGGTAGAACTGCATCAGCACCAGCAAGGTCAGCAGGCTGTTGCGGGCCATCGTCTCGTCCCAGCCCGCGCGCAGCATTAGCGCCCAGGCCGCGAAACAGATCAACGCCATGGTCAGGCCGCTGAGCAGCACCTGCTCGATCATCTTGCGGTTGAACAACCCCTCCGACGGCGCGCGCGGCGGAACCCCCATCACGCCCTTCTCCCCCGCCTCGAAGGCCAGCGCCACGTCCTGGATACCGTTGGTGACCAGGTTCAGCCACAGGATCTGCACCGCCAGCAAGGGCACGGGTAGCCCGGCGAAGATGGACAGGCCGATCAGCACCAGCTCGGCCAGGCCGGTGGAGATGAGCAGCAGCGTCACCTTGCGCACGTTGGCGTAGGCGTGGCGACCCTCCTCGATGCCGGCCACGATAGAGGCGAAGTTGTCGTCGGTGACGATCAGTGAGGCGGTGTCTTTGGCCACATCGGTGCCCGAGCCCATGGTCACCCCGATGTTGGCCTTGCGCAGCGCCGGCGCGTCGTTGACCCCATCGCCGGTCACGGCCACGAAATCGCCCAGCCCCATCATGGCATCTACGATGTGCAGCTTCTGCTCCGGCGACACGCGGGCGAAGACGCTGGTCTGCTTGACCCGCTCGTAGAACTCGGGCACGTGGACGTCGCCGATCTCGGCCAGAGCGCGGCCGGTGGTCACCTGCTCCGGCGACTCGGCGATCCCCAGCTCGCGGGCAATGGCGAATGCGGTGTCGGGATGGTCGCCGGTGACCATCGCCACCTTGATGCCCGCCCGCCGCGCCGTGTCCACCGCCTCCGGCACCTCCGGCCGCACCGGGTCAATGAAGCCCAGCAGCCCTTGCAGGGTCAGGCCGTTGAGCTGATCCTCGTCCAGCGTCGCCGACTCGCCGGCAGGGGATGGCCCGGCGGCCAGCGCCAGCACGCGATACCCTTCTTCGGCCAACGCGGTCGCCTGGCGGTGGATGGCCTCCTCGTCCAGGGGGCCGACGCCCTCGGCGGTCTGCATCCCCTGGCAGAAGGGAAGCACGGTCTCCACCGCCCCCTTGACGATCACCCGCGCGGCGGCCTCGGCCCGGTTGAGGGTAGCGGCGTAGCGCTTCTCCGACTCGAAGGGAATCTCGGCCAGCACGGGGTGCTGCTCCCGCACCTCGGCGGGCTGCAAACCCAGCTTGTAGCCCAGGGCCAACAGGGCCACGTCCATGGCGTCGCCGCTGTGGCGCCAGCCGTCGTCCGTCTGCTCCAGCGCGGCCTCGTTACAGCGGCTGGCGTCTCGTGCCAGAGCCGCCAGCCGCTCAGCCAGTTCGTCCCCCAGTTCGCCGCCGCCCTCCAGCGTGACCTCGCCCTGGTCGTTGTAGCCCTGGCCGCCGATCGCCATACGGATGCCGTCAGGAAAGACGACCGTCCGCGCCGTCTGCTGGTTGACGGTCAACGTGCCGGTCTTATCGCTGGCGATCACCGTGCAACTGCCCAGGCTCTCCACCGCGGCCAGCTTGCGCACGATCACGTGGCGCCGGGCCATGCGTGCCGTCGCCAGCGACAGCGCCACCGTCATCGCCACCGGCAGCCCCTCCGGGATAGCCGAGACCGCCATGGCGATCATCAGGAAGAGCACTTCATAGAAGGGCATCCCGCGCACCAGGGAGATCAACCCCAAGAGGACGGCGAAGGCCAGCACCACGAAGCTGATCTGGTGGGCGAACCGCTCCATGCGCAGCACGAGGGGCGGCTTGGCGCCCTCCTCCTCGGCCACAGTGCGGGCGATCTTGCCCACCTCGGTGTAGCAGGCGGTGGCGACCACCAGCCCGACCCCGCGGCCGGAGACGACGGTGGAGCCGGCGTAGGCCATGTTGCGGCGGTCGCCCACCGCCGCGTCCCGCTCCAGCAGGTCCAGCTTTTTGGTGGCTGCGATGGACTCGCCGGTCAGGAACGACTCATCAATGGCCAGGTTGTTGACCTGGACCAGGCGCAGGTCGGCCGGCGCCTTGTCGCCCGATTCCAGCAGGACGACGTCGCCGGGAACCAGCTCCTCGGCGTCCACGGCGAGCTGCCGGCCCTCGCGGCGCACCCTGGCCCGCACCCTGAGCATCTGCTGCAGGGCGTGGGCGCTCTGTTCGGCCTTGTATTCCTGCACTGTGCCGATGGTGGCGTTCAGGACGATGACCGCCAGGATAAAGACCGCATCCTTGATGTCCCCGGTCAGCAGCGCGATGGCGCCGGCGATGAGAAGGATGTAGATCAAGGGACTTTTGAACTGGTGCAGGATGATGTCGAACAGGGTGGGCGGCTTGCGCTCCGGCAGGGTGTTGCGGCCGAATTCGCGCAAACGCTCCTCGACCTGGGCCGGGCTGAGTCCCCGCAGGTCGGTTTGGAGCTTGACCAGCACCTTCTCCTCCGGCGTGGCGTGCCAGGGGATGGACTGGCCGGGCATCTCAATCAGTTCAACGCGATTGGGGTTTTCCATGGGCAATCTCCTTCCACAACGTCTGCGCCAAAGCAAAAAGCAGCCCAAGGAGCACCAACGATCCAACAGCGATGGTAACAGACTTCACACGCGTCCACATAGATGTCTTGCACGGTACGATCTTCCCGCGACGCCATCTCCTAGTTTTCAGAAGTAGAATGCTCAAAACGGGCCCTGAACCGATCCCTGCGGCAATCATCACATACCGCCGTGACTCGGTTAAGTGAGCTGTAGGCGAAGAGGAGGAGGATCAGAGACACGAAAAGGAACACCAAAGTAGCTATCCTTGAATTCATTCGCCATTCTCCTCGTATAATATGTCGCTAGAGGGGACTCTAGCCACCCCTCTTTACAGAACGGGGTGAACCCGGCATAATGACACCTGGGCTAGCGTGTCATCCGGGGCGTTCTGGTTCTCCTTGTTGGGCCGCCACCAGCGGCTGCACGCAGTATTGGGCGGCAGTTTTGTTTGCAAGGGCGAGGGCAGTCTCATCAGTGTGCAGTCCAGCCGCCATCAACTACTACTACTGCGCCTGTCATATAGGATGATTCGTCTGAGGCCATAAAGACAATCACATTGGCGATTTCCTCGGGTCGTGCTAAACGCTTCAGCAAAGTCTTGCTCACGATACTTTGTCGTTCTTGTTCAGCATTGGAAGACGAATTGATAATTCCTTCCAACAAAGGAGTGGAGACAGGGCCTGGCGCCACACAATTTACTCGAATGCCATCACCAACGTGGTCAATAGCCATCGCTTTGGTCAGTTGCACAACGCCACCCTTTGAAGCAGCGTAAGCCGCAATTTCTGAGCCGCCCACTATGCCTAACTCA
>Ga0194127_10008417_pt1 | contig 11072 bp, 4 predicted proteins | sample TA2KigC100mmetaG_FD_148624 | JGI IMG/M metagenome (GOLD analysis project Ga0194127, IMG submission 148624) | Freshwater microbial communities from Lake Tanganyika, Tanzania - TA2015036 Kigoma Deep Cast 100m | ecosystem: Environmental > Aquatic > Freshwater > Lake | place: Tanzania: Lake...
AGGCCCACAGCAATGTGGGCCTTTTGCTTTTCTGCCTTCCGTGGGTAATCCCCATACGGAAGCGCCTCAACGAAGAAGGTAGCCTTTACACATTTAAGGTATGCCAGCATCTGGCTAAGAGGCTCCTGATTGGCCAGCCTCTCGAAAATTATAGAAAGGCGTTCCTTTCACAATCTCACCAGAAATATCAAATGTTTTGAAAAGACATTCGTGTACTGCTAGAGACTTTACTCGTTCAGCCAACTGACTTGCTTCCCCGCTAAGCCCCAGAGAACCTAATTCCTGTGGCGTGACATTCGGCACTTTATGTATAAACCAAGTCAGTAGCGGCTCCCTGTAATCAGTCGCGCCTGCCTTGAAATGTTTGAGGTACTGCGACGCTAGAATTACGCCCACCCCGAACTCTCGTCCTTGCAGCAAGACCTTGCGCAACACATCAAACTCATAGCGCATGATGTTGTCGGCCTCATCGACAAGCAAAAAGGAATCGATGACCCTCAATTGGGGGTTGGTGCCAACATATGGCCGCTTGGGAATGCGCAGCATATGTTCGTAGAACATGTTCAACATGATGGCCACAAGCATATTCTTTGACTTGTCGTCCTGCCCCAAGGCATCGAGTGAGATGATTACGATGCCATCCAAAAACTTGTCGAAACCATCGCCGTCAGCCGGCTCGGGAGTAAAGATTTCCATGTCGACCAAGTCGTCGATGATGGATAGCGGGGCGTCTGACTTATTCCCCAACAAGGCCTGATAATTCGAGTGGACATCATAAATCGTCGGTTGGCGACCTGCTAGCTTGCAGTTCTCATATGCATCGCGCACGGCTCGCTTGAGCTGCTGCCTTTGCACTGGGCCAATACCCGTGTAGATCTTGTCCAATATGTCGGCAAAGAACTTGAATCTGTCCAGCCAGGGCGTCATGGACTCCCCCGCCCCAGCCACATCGAAAAGGTTCAATGGTAGGTGGTATGGCTTCACCACTTTTGCACCTACAGCCTCTACGAAATCCTTGGAGCTGTAGTCTTTCTTGTAGTCAAACACCAAGACCCTTGGCGTCACGCCTTGGTTTTCCGATCCACTTTTCGAAATCTGGTAAATCAGTGACTTGAGCAATTGGGTCTTGCCCGTTCCTAGGTCACCCACCACGCCAACATTCAATTGGTTGAGGCGCGTGTCGCTGAGGTTAACGTGCCGGGTTTCTGGGCGGAAGCCGTCTACGGTGTTACCAATCAACACCTTGATTCCAGAGCTAGGCCTGGCTGGACTGCTCCTCCCCGCAGATGTTCCATCACCAGCGGCCATTGTCGGTGACATCCCAATCGGAGCGACCTCAGGTTGTGCTAGGGTGGTAGGTTCCATGGGCCCTTTGTCTACACTTGCGAGCTCTGGGCTTTCCTGCTCGCTAGCAGCACCCATGCCATCAGGTTCATCAGGGGGCGCCTTAGGCTGGGGAGCCTCGCCTGGCCCCATGGCGGATCGAGCAGATGGGAACACACCCCAGTCGCCAAGCCCAGCTCTTATCGCCCCATAGATGGCCGGGGCATCTTCCTTGACCACCGATGCGGCATCACCATGGCTCAGGATCATGGTCTCCTTGAACCCGTCACCGTCCATATCCCGGGGGCCACTCGAAGCAGACCCATCGACGACTACCAGCCGACCACGCATATCAATTTCTAGGTCCGTCTCATCCGATAGGATTGCCTCTACTACGCGAGCATGGTAGCCGGACCATTTGGGACCATGCTTTGCAATGTGCGACTGCTGGCTATAGACCCTAAAGCCAAATCCAATGATGGATGTGAGCAAGTGTTGGAGCGCTAGCTTCCACATCGACAGTTCTGGGTCCTGTGAACGCTTCCTGAGACCCCCTAAAAGGTCAGCCAGTGACTTTGGCTGGCCCAGTGCCTCTTGGCAGGCCGCGACCGGCATTGGTTCCTTCGCACTGCGATACTTGACCTCAACCGCAGTCAGCTTCATGGAAACATGGGAGTCTGACAAGCGCACGCCGACGAGGATGAGGTCTGGCCGTTGGTTCGATGCCTTTCCAATGGCGTGGGTCAGGTCATCCAAGTATCCCTTGAATGGGTCAATCGGAATGACAAGCAGTAGTTGTGTTTCCAGCTCCGATTCAACCAAAGCCGGTAACAAGCTCTGGCCCGCCGCTTGGTCTATCCGAAACTCATCTTGCAAGACCCGCGAAGCGACGAACAAACCTAGGTCCCCACTCGCACCGGAATGCCCACTGGAAAGGCCCCGCACGGTCGGGATGCCCCTGCGGGCAACTTCAAGAATTGCCTCATCCAACTTCGAATCACTGACCGCCTCGCAGCCAGAGAGGCGGCACAGGACGGATTTAAGGGTTTCACGATCTAGGTCCTTGATCCCAGACAGTAGGTAATAGCCGTTGCTATCGCCAGCACGGCTTGAATAGGACGGTAGATCGTAGTCCCAAAGGTACGTACCTTCCAGCCACCCACCAAGGAAGCAGGCAGGATCAATCGCCGACGAGGAAACTGCTGCGTAGTCGGCGTTGGCCTCCGTCAAGACCTTCTTGATCGCATTAACGCTTGGAGCAAACGTATAGCCAACTTTGGATGGACCAATGTTCTCAAGCCTGACGATGGCAGCCATCGTCTTGTCTGCCAGGCCATCACCGCTTGGTGGCGTCGCATAGCCAGTGCGCGTCTCGCTAAGGAATGCACCGGAACCTGCCTTGAGCTGTTGGCGAACGCGATATCGGACGAGCCCCCCAAAGCCAATCGGTGAGCCAACCTTGGTGGCATCGCACCCCGCACTGGATGTCTCAAGCTGAGCAATGATCCCCAGATCTGGACGGATTCCCGTGTCAGCAGCCCTGTACCACCTTACGGAATTCCCGGTGTCCTCGGCTAGGTTTGAGATTTCAGCGTCATCTGGCCGTGCGGAATCGTCGCGGCCGTCCAAAATTTGGATGAACCTTTGGCCAAGCGAAAGCAGTTTGGTCACTGGTTCATCCGAAGCACCGAAAGCCTTTCGACACCAAGAAACCAATCCCTCGTTGCAGGCATTGTTCTGTCCTGCCGCACTGGTAACGAGGACATTCAGGACCGGTTTTGCAACAAGCATATCCGATACATCACTCAGAGCACGGTGGACCTGAGACACACTAAAGCCACTTGCAACGCCCCCAACGAGAATCCCTAGTTCGCGATCGAACGGTGCCTTCCCGGCCAATCTGGGCAATCGGTCGAGCCGCTCGGAGTTCCACAATACCGACCAGTAGTCCGAGCTACATTCCACCGACAAGAACGGTCGCCCCTTGGTGTCGCCCGATGCGCTGATGAGGGGAAGGACTATTGAATCTGGTATTACATCAGGATCCAAGATGCTTGCGGCCGGGCATGGGAGCTTTCTGGCAGCTTGGAACAATGCCCGCTGGGCCAAGCAATGCCAAGCGAACCGAATCGGGTGCAGTGGGGAAATCAGGATTGCGTAGGGTTCAGGGACCAATGTAGCACCATCCGACTCAAACTCCGTCAGGATGGACAGGTCAATCCAAGCAGCGACATTTGGTTCGGATTCCAGCCATTCGAGGTACGAACGAACGTATCCGTCAACCACTTCGGAAAATTCTGGATCGCTTGCAAGCCACTCGCCTAGTTTAGCTGCCTCAATCAATCCGTTGCCATCGGCCCCGCGAACTCTCTCCGCCAAGATTTGCCGGCATTCAAGGAAGCGGGCAGGCGGCTGAAACGCGCACGGTGCAGGCCTGGGGTCGTGGAGGAATGTCCCCTTGGAAAGTATCGTGTCCTGTTGGGACCCCCAGTCACGGACACGCCAATCGCTTGCGTAGTCCGCAGCCAAAACCAGCGGATAAAACGATTGGGTAACCTGACCTTGGTCAAGCATCCATCCCTCAAGGTCCGTGCACCGATAGTGCCGATTGACATGGACATCTGATGTTGCCCGCTTATGCCGGTTCATCCGAATGAGGCGCTCGAATTCGCTTCCACAGCGATCCGGGGTGGTGTCTTCACAGCTAAAGTAAATGCGTACCGTGGCCTCCGGTTCACCATCCCGTCGTATCACCATGTCGTAAAAGCAATCAGCAGTCGCATCGATTTCAAAGCCGTATGCCACCTCCGATGCCTTCGCAATTGGCGATGTCCTTTCCTCGGCAACCCCGCTGCCCTCGTCACTGCCGACGGCCGTATCGCCGACCGACACGCCAACTCCCACATATACATCAATGTAGTGGCGGCCTTGGCCATTCAATGTCAGCGAGGTCTCATATGTCACCTTGGACTTCTTGTCCTTGGACGCCTTGGGGGCTGCGATCTTTGATGCAGTCCTCGAGTAAACGATGAATCCTGGCTTCCAAGTATTTAGCGAAATTACCCGTACGCTTCCCTTCTTGAACCCCACTGCTTCGGCCGAATATCGGAGTTGGCTACCGTGCACGGGCAGTACATCGTCGACCAGACTGCTGCTGCTGGAAACTGCCAATCGCCAATCCCGCTTATTGGCAGCCGACCCTTGCCGGACTATGTCGACATCAACCGCCAATTCGCGTGGCTCTGGAAGGAAAACTTCAAGTTCCACATCTGAAAGAACGACTGCGTTGACGCCAGATGCAACCGGGACGATCGAATTCACACATTCGACCTTGATCGCCCCCCGAGGCCGCTCGGATGTGTCTTCAAGCAACCGCTTCCACTTCTCGACGGTGAGGTACGACCACCAATCTGGTGGCTCACCAATCTCGTCACCTTGGAAGGGAGCATAGAAAAATTGGGACGCGCGCGGGAAGGCCGTTGGGCGATCACACCTTACGATAAGGTGGTCGCGAACCATGCAAAGCGGTGTCTTGTCATCAGGTTCTGCATTCGCGCCAATGCGTTCAAAACCGCCCGTAAAACCACTGTCCTCCATGTCCCCTGCGAGGTCGCCCAGAGCCCCAATTTGCTCACCCGAATCGACGGAACCATCTTCCATCGGGGGGAACCCACAAGCCAGGCTAAGTGACACCCCGAAGGGGATGTGGGGGTCCGATATTGACCAAATCCGCGACAGCACGGCCCACGCACCACGCCGGTCGACGCTGTGGCGGTGAGCTTCGTCCGCCCCCCTTACGGCTTCCTCAACGAGGCGATGGGCGTCATGCCTCTGCTCTGGTGAAGGCCACGCGTGCCTGTCAAGTGCATCGTCGATCAACTTCTGGACGAATTGGTCGTTTAGCCAATCCGAGATCGTTGCAGTTGCGGAATTATTCGCTACCCCAAGCCCGAATTCATCGCTTGCCGATGATAAAGACAGGCTAACCTGCCGCCCCCCTGGGGCTAGTAGTGCAACAAAGCTTGGGTGCTGGGAATTCCGAACGGATAGCAGGTGACTTGGCTCGCATGGGCCAGATGAACCGACGGCCGGGTTGTGCTGCCCTGGCGGCAACTGGTCCATCTGGAGCAGCACGGGCACAAGCATCTGTTGCCCATCTTGCATGGTTACTTCAATCCCCCCCTCGTCCACCAAGAGCTGCAATACCTCAAGCAATAAGTCACGGGGTGGACCATGGAAAATGGTACGAAGCTCGACCTTTGCCCCCTGCAGGTTCGCCACTTGGCTCCGGACCCGATCTTGGATCCGACTAGCGAGTTCCTGAGCTATCCGCTTCACAGGCTGGCTCCGGGCCTTGCAGGCGAACTGAAGGGAGGGATCATCAGCATCCCGGATTCTGCGTCCGGGCTATCCAAGACGAGGCCCAACATCCGAAGCTTCCGGCCTAGGTCACTCCCACTCATGGCGTCTAGGTCGACTTGGATGCCATACCACTCGAGGTGGTCGCCAAGCCTCTGGACCGACCGCGGTCCGGCTGCCTCGCGAAGACAGCAATGGACCATGGCCAACAAGGCCACTGGCCCAAGCGAGACGACCCATGGGGCGTTCCTAGCCTCCCCCCGCTTCCGCAGGAAATAGCTTTGGTCGTACCCACGAAGGCTTTCGTCGGATGTCTGGCGCTGCCCGAGTGTGTACTGTGCGAATTCTATGAGGTTTGAGCCGATGCCATTCTTGCAAGCAATGGCCTTTGCCTCCCTGTCGGTCACTTCGGTATGGATCGCCAATACCTTTGCCTCGAGCAAGGCCTCGCGATTCCGCACAATAGTCGTCAGGAATTCCAATATATCACCGGACGAACTCAGGCGCTTTACCGAAGTTCCGAGCCCTTCCAATGCCCACAAGGCTATGTTCAAACCAACGCGAGCAGTCAGGTAGCCAGAGGCATACTCCTTGATGATGGGGACTGCCGGGTTTCCATAAGCCAGACACCGCGCTTCCCCATTTACGATTTTCCGACGGACTTCATCCTCACTCGTTGGCCCAGGTTGGCCGTCGAGAATTTCGCGGACGGTGCGCCAAAGTTTCTCATTGACATTGCACAACCAGACGACGTGCATAACAGATCCGAGCCGAATGACTGCCTCGAGTAGGCTAACCCATTGTCGCCTTGTCATGCTTCCCTTCGCATCTATCGTCGCCTCAAGATCGCGCACAAACTGCCGCGCGGGATACCTAAGAGCATCCCTGTCCACCTTTGGTAGGCTCGCTGCCAAGTTGATTTGGGTCGCAGCCCAGTTGCGCGCATTCTTTCCGCGACGATGGAACTCTTCCTGAAGCCAGCGCGCCCAAATGTCGTCCCCTGCAGTGACTGACAGGGCATCGAACAGCCTACCCCATGTCGACTCGGCTGCGGCATCGGACTCGCTTCCTAGGCAAATCATCCGCTGGATCAACTGCCCAGGGTTCCAAGAATTCCCAGCCAATCGCGCCGATCCAGAGTAAAGGGCGACATCGGGCACGACGGGGCAAAGCTGCAAGAACCGCTTAGACGACTGGTTTGGTCGCTTTGGGCTTTCAAGAACGCCATGGAGGACCGTCCTCCAAGTATCTGGCCTGATCTTTCCTGCCTCGAATTTCTTGGCCTTTGCTGCCTGACCAAGACGATCGAACTCCCTTCCGGCCTTAGGAACCTCGATCTCTGGATATCCTCCAAACCCAACTGCACGATATAGCGAAGCGACGACGATCTCTTCAGTCGAGAACTCTGGCGCAGGCCGGATGTTGAATGCCGACGAATCGTATGCCGCATGGGATGACTTCCATGGATTTTCGCACAATCGCTGGATGCTCATCTTTCATCCTCCCAACGAACGATGAATGCAGCAAGCTCCCTCACGATGACATCATCCCGAAGTCCAATCCTTATTTCACCTTCCTCAAGCAATTCTTCGTCCCGCACTATTTGTCCTGAAAGGCGGGCCCTCGTCGTATCCAACATAGCGACTACAGGACGCGGGAGGGAAGCCGTAGTCATGCCTCGCCGAAGGTCCCGAACGGATTTGAAGAGTTCGTATGTAAGTGGGATCGACTGTGTGCCGGCCCCCGTTCCCACCATAAGGAAACGGATGGCGGAATTTGGCCTGTCCCCACTGGGCATGTCACGGGCCTTTACCTTCTGTCGGGGCGTTGTGAGTATTGCCCTACGTTGCACAGGTGGAAGCGGTTCGCCGAAGGTCGTATTCAGGGTAACGACAAAGCGATCCCTTTCATTTAGGAGTCCCTCGACTTGCTTGACTGCATCATGCAAAAGCTGAGTATCCCCGCCCAAGACGCTTTCGAATTCACGCAGGATCTCCGCATCCCGTACTGCCGTTGAGCGCAACCCAATTGAGCGCCGAACCAATCGACATGCAAAGTCCCTTACCAAGGACTGGACCCTAGACGCAACCATGGGCCTACGCTTTACAACATCTGGATCCGACAATTTTTCATCTGCTTCGGCGAGCCTGCGCAACAAATCCACCTCAAGGACGGTAAGGCAGCGATATTTTTGGATGTAGGAAAATCCCTCACCAACAGATTGGCTAAATCGGGTATCAATCTCCCGAAGCCTGATCTTGGTGCGGGAGCTAACCTCAACCTCCATGTCGGGATCCGCAATTGCAGGGTCCAGAAGTTCCCCCAAGGCATTGAGCTGGGCGTCAAGCGTAGCCGGTACCGACATGGCCGACCCTCGATTGAGGAAGTGGTAGAGCCCCATTAAGGTCGGATGACTACTCAACTGGAGATCCTTCAGATCCTCCCTCAAGCTACGCAGTCCGGTATGCGGCCATCGACCAAAAAGCGCATGCTGGTACTGTGACGCCACCAAGACGAAGGGAACGCTCAAGCGCAGTGAATCGGGCTTTCCTGACGCAGACTTCCCAAGCTCGACCAATCGTGCGGCCCTTGAACACGGATCCTCAGCCTTCTTTGCCTCTGAGGCCGGCACGCCTGCAAGGAGGAATGAAATCAATGAAAATAGGTCACGAAAGCTCCATCGCTTGCCGCTTGCGAGTTCATACCATCGCAAAACTTGGAGCAGCGACGACCGATGTGGATCAGATGAGAGCAGTGATCGGCTCAGGCAAAACGGGCACCTATCGCCAGCCGCGCATGCGCCTTCTTGCGGCCAAAGGGCTGGATTCGTAGCTGCAGACAACACCTGTAGTGCTGGCGAGCCCGACCCACCTTGGACAGGGCTGTTACCCAAAAGCGTCTCAACATCCATCGGCCAAACACCAAAGTCCGGGTAACCGGCAAGTGGCCAACAACCATGGGCATCGATACCGACTCCAACTGACCGTACTATCGTTTCAAGGACCCTCCGCACCTCGTCTTCCCCACCATCGGTTGCTGCAATCAAAGCATCGTCCAAGATCCCTCGATTGATGCAAGCCAAGTAAACATGGTTTTGGTCCCCTAGGAGTAGCTCCCGCAGGTCCCCAATCAACAAGTCCGCCGGAGACATCTCGAGTTCATCATCCCTAACCGAGGCGTCCTGAATAATGGACAGATGGTAGAGATGCCTGCCATTCGAAAGGCTAGCGATATCGCCTACCGCGTGGCGCGGGGTGCTGCCGTCCTCGCGGAGAAACTGGGACTTCAGTGCTCCAACCAACGCACCTGAAAGGTCAAGGTCAGCATCTAGTTTCTTAATTGTAAATTCAATTGCTTCGGTCTTCCCGTTACCAGGGCCACCAACCAATAAGACGATCCGGGGAGTACCCTCCAAGCCAGAAGCAATGGCCTTGCACCAACCACCGAGTCGGGCCAATAGAGGTGTAAAGACAACATCACCGGTCGGCCTCCCGCCGGCCGAATGGAATAGCCTACGAACGCCTCCCGACTTATGTCCCGCCCAGTCCAACAAACCAGCGGGTAGGGAAGGCATTTCGGGGGTGGCATCCATGTTCAGACACAGAATGTAGGAAGTGGATCCTGCACCACACCACCAGAACGAACTTTCGACATGGTGTTAGTTCGTATGGGCGCGTCTTCCCTTGTTACCGCGGCTAGGACTTTATGTACAGCCAACCCGACGGCCCTTGCCAGCAGGGGCGGGACAGCATTCCCAACCTGTGTATAACGGGGGCAATCTTTTTTCCGCTGCTCCCCGCCAGTCGTGTACTTGCCATGGAAGCGGAACCAATCAGGGAATGACTGTAGCCTCGCGCATTCACGAACGCTAAGGATCCTCGGCTCGTTATAGTGCAATACATCATCAGGCAATGTCGTAACCGTCGGGGCAGGTTTGTCCGGCGCCATTGGGACGGTGCGGTACTTCAGCATCCCAAGTCGTGCCCGATCAGCGTCGCTCACCGAAACCCCCTTGCGGCATTCACGCAAGATCGCCTGAAACCTTTCAGTGACCGCTTCACTATGGCGGGCCAGGCGCGTGCTATCCATCTCGCTAATGCCAACACCACTATTTGCCCAACGCTGGTATACGGTCATTGGCCCTTCATACGGTGGAACGGAAAATCCCTTTCGCGAGCACGGATCCAAACAGGGTTCCAATGTCCGCCCACGGATTTCGAGATCTGAGATTGCCTCTTCCGCGGACAAGTTGGCTGGGAAGCCAAGCTCATGCCTTTGTCGCAATCCTGACTCGCGAATGAAATTAATGACACTAGAAACCCCCCCCTCAAGTCTCCTTTCGAGTGGCCGCTGCAATCCAACCACAACCAATCGTGGCCTAAATTGTGGAACACAATAGTCCGTGGCATTGATGATCCAGCCCTCGGCCTCGTAGCCGATACTGTCCAAGGCCTCAATCAATTTATGGTAGTACGACTTAGGTTTTGGCCCAGGCCGCACGCCCTTGCCACGTTTTGTGGCACCGTGGGCAATTTGCATGCCATTTACATTTTCCAGAACAACTGCCTTTGGCCTTAAGTCCGACACAAACTGCACGTACTGCTCAAACAAGCGATTCCTTGGGTCGTTATATTTTCGCCGCCCCGCGAATGAAAATCCCTGGCAAGGCGGCCCACCAGCGACCACATCGATCGAGTTCCTAAGCCTTCGAATTTCTGACCCATGCTCCCTAAGAACATCCTCAATCGAATGTGCCCGCCGATCAAGCCATTCTGGCCAGGCGAAGGTGTAAGGCGAAGACCCACAGAGGAAGTTTGCATCAAAGGTCTTGAAGGCATCGGTTGCCTTTTCGATTGCGAAAACCCCCTGCCACCCAGCCATGGCCATTCCCAGCGAGAGTCCACCACACCCAGAAAACAGGTCAATAAATGTAGGAGAAGTAGTTACATTAGCTTGCATGGCACCGTCGTTTACATTTACTTGTCAATACACCTGACCATGTCGAAGTACATTAACCGTGTACGCTCTTTGTAAACGGATTGTACGATACAAATCAACGTATATCGACCAACGCATTATTCGACCACATGTATATGTATGTATTTATTATATATATCAACATGCAACATAGATCTCAATCAATGCGGGCCAATTCGTCATATTTCTGACTGTTAATCCGTGCGTCTCTGGTTCGAGCCCAGATCGGGGAGCCAAATACAGCAAGGCCCACAGCAATGTGGGCCTTTTGCTTTTCCAGGCTGGGCACACCGGGGGCACAGCCTTTCGCGCAGCGATATTTTCTCTTCGGCACGCTCTACGGGTGCGGGTCGAGCAGCGCGCCAGTCTTTGCCAAGTGGCTGGAAAGCACTCTCCATAGCACTGGCAGAAAA
>Ga0194127_10008421_pt1 | contig 11071 bp, 9 predicted proteins | sample TA2KigC100mmetaG_FD_148624 | JGI IMG/M metagenome (GOLD analysis project Ga0194127, IMG submission 148624) | Freshwater microbial communities from Lake Tanganyika, Tanzania - TA2015036 Kigoma Deep Cast 100m | ecosystem: Environmental > Aquatic > Freshwater > Lake | place: Tanzania: Lake...
TTAAGCCCCTGGTGGCCTTCTCCGGCACGGTGGTGGATCCCGACGCGCCGGGCGTGGAATATACCGAAGTCGGCATGAACCAGGGTATCCGGGAAAAGGAGCTGCCCGAGCGGTTCGGGACGGAACAATACCAGGTGTTGCTCGTGGCCGAGAAGTACCAGACCGGCTTTGACCAGCCGCTGCTGCATACGATGTATGTGGATAAACGCCTGTCCGGCATCCAGGCGGTGCAAACGCTCTCGCGCCTTAACCGCACCCACTCCGGCAAAGAAGATACCTTCGTTCTGGACTTCGTGAATGAGCCGGAGGAGATTTTGGCGGCGTTTCAACCCTATTACGAGCAGACGCTCATCGGCGAGCGGGCCGACCCGAAGCAGCTTTATGAGCTACAGGCGAAGCTGGAAGCGCAGCAGGTCTATTACACGGCGGAGGTGGCAGAGTTTTGCCGGGTCTTCTACAAGCCTAAGCCCCACCAGACTACTGCCGACCATGCGCAAATGAATGCCTGCATTGACCCGGCAGTAAGCCGTTACCGTGAGCTTGAGGACGAGGACCGGGAGGAATTCCGCAAGACCCTGGTGGCCTACCGGAACCTTTACGCTTTCCTCTCACAGATCATCCCCTTCCAGGATTCGGACCTGGAGAAGTTGTATTCCTACATCCGTTTCTTGCTGACCAAGTTGCCCCGGGGCGACCGGGGGCCGGTCTATAACTTTGACGATGACGTGGCGCTCAAGTTCTACCGGCTGCAGAAAATCAGCGAGGGATCTATCAGCCTGGAGCCAGGCAAGCAGGAGCCGGTATCGGGACCGACAGCCGTGGGTACCGGGATTGCCCGAGGCGTGGAGATAGAGCTTTCCAAGCTGATCGACATCCTCAACGAGCGGTTTGGCACGGAATTCAAGCCTGGGGACCAGCTTTTCTTCGATTCGATCTGCGAGGATGCCGTGGCCGATACGAACCTGCGCCAGGCGGCGATCGCCAACACCATGGAAAACTTCGGTTACGTTTTCCGCAAGGCGCTGGAAGGGCTTTTCATCGACCGCATGGAGCAAAATGAGGAGATCACGGCCAAATTTATGAACGAAAAGGATTTCCAGGATGCGGTTACTAAACACCTCCTGGAGCAGGTCTATAGCCAAATTAGAGACGCAGATGCACAGGATTCTCGGCCGTAGGTTGTGAATCGAAAGACAATTGGGGACTGATGGCCATGCAAAAGGGATACACCCCTTTATCCTTTACAGGGGCGGGGCGGATTGCGAATTCCTATCCGTGGCGAAGGAGGCTTTCATGGAGGTAACGGTAAGGCAAAAAGAGAATGGCAAGGGCAAGCCTTGGTGGGTTTTCATTAAGGTACAGGGAGGCTGACTATGGCTAACATCAAGAAGAAGGTCAACAAGGGAGGCACGGTCTGGCGGGTTGATTATTACGACCCGGACGGCCGGCGAATCCGCAAGGATTTCCCCCTCAAAAAGGATGCTGAGGCATACCTGGGCAAAGTCATGGCGGCCAAGAAGGAAGACCGCTATTTCGATGTGTTTGATGTGAAGAAGGAAACCCGCATAACCTTCAATGAATTGGCAGAAAGGCATGTGGAGAATTTCGGCAAACAACGATCTTTTGTGGGATTCAAGCGCCACGTGGTGAAAGATTTACAGGAAGTATTTGGCGAACAGCGCCTTTCTGAAATCTCTTATCTTGATTTGGAGACTTACCGCAACCGGCGGAAAGCCACCCCCACCAAAGCAGGCAAACCCAGGACAGACGCGAGCGTCAACCGAGACATGGCAATCTTGGGGCATATGTTAAGCAAGGCGGTTGAGTGGGACATGCTGGAAAGCTCTCCCTTCAAGAAGGGTAAACGTCTGATGTTCAAAGAAAACAATCACCGACTCCGGTTTCTCTCAGAGGAAGAGATTAACCGAATCCTTGGCGCCTGTAGCCCACACCTCAAGCCCATTGTGGCAACGGCCCTCTTGACCGGCATGAGGCGGGGGGAACTGCTTAGCTTGAAATGGGAGCAAATCAGGAACGACTTCATATATCTTGAGGCTGCGATGACAAAAAGCGGCAAGGCCCGGCAAATCCCCATTAATGACCGGCTGGCCGAAGTTTTGCGGGAAGTTCGCCGGGGCAATCAGCTTAAATCCCCTTATGTGTTCTGTGATTCTCAGGGAAGGAGATTCCATGAGGTTAAACGGTCTTTTGTCTCAGCTTGCAGGAGAGCAGGGTTAGAAGATTTCCGCTTTCATGATCTGAGACACACCTTTGCTTCGCACCTGGTAATGAACGGCGTGGGATTGAAGGCGGTGCAGGAGCTCCTGGGCCATGCTGATTTAAAAATGACCATGAGGTATGCCCACCTTTCCCAAGCCCATCTCCAGGAGGCTGTGGCCGTGCTCAATGATTTGGGTACTGGACACCAAATGGACACCAAGCCCCAAAAAATTAAAAAGGCTGACAACCCTTCGATTGCCAACCCTTTGTAATTCCTGCTTATTGCTGGTCGGGACGAGAGGATTTGAACCTCCGACCCCCTGAACCCTATTCAGTTTCATTAAATATTAATAAATATAGTGATATCAATAAGTTAGTGATATCAAATAAATTAGAAATTTAAATAAGATAGTTATCTCAATAAGTTCTGGATTTAGGGATTGCAAAGATATTCCCCCCTTCTCCCAATATTTCCCAATCACCTAAAAATGCTTGACAAACAATAAGTTATTTGCAATTATTTTCTCTGAAAGCAGGGTTTAACCGCAAAAAACCGGGGGTTGATTGCAATATATTGCCCGTTCAGGGGGGGTAACCAGGGGGGTAATTCAGCCGGGGGTAATATTTGGAGGTGGTAAAAATGGATGAGCCAAACGAACCGAAAGCTAAACTCAAGTGGCATAATGCAGGTGGGGGTATAAGGTATTTGGAGCATCATTCCCGGATGTATCGCGGCGAGCCGGATAAATCATTTTATATCCGGTACAAAGTGAACGGAAAAATTATTCAAGAGCGCGTGGGTTGGGCGTCTGAGGGAATGAATGTCACTCAGGCCAAAACAAAACGTGATGAATGTCGCCTGGACCACTTACATGGAAAAAAAATCATTACCTTGAAGCAAAAGCGGGAACTGGCAGAGAAAGAGCGCCAAGAGGAAGAAGCCGAAAAAGAGCGCCTTCGCAAGGAAAGCTTAACGCTTGGCGAAGTCTTCGAGAAGTATCTCGAATCGGCCAAGACGGATAAAAAGACCTGGGATGATGATCTGTTGAACTATAAAAAACACTTGGCCCCCAGGTTTGGCGCGAAGCGCCTGGATGCTATCTCCGCAATGGACGTGAACCGCCTAAAGCAAGACATGACCAAAGGGAAGACTAAAGACGGCAAGCCTTATCTGAGCAAGCGGGGCAAAGTGTTTACTGCGGCCACTATCAAACATCAGCTTGTCTTATTGCATCGGCTTTACAAATTCGCTCAAGGCCCGGACTTCAAATATACAGGGCCAACCCCCTTTGACCATAAGCAGGTTGTTATGCCTCACCTGGATAATGAGCTTCCCAGGTTTTTGACTGAGGAACAGTTAGCGGCCCTATGGGACGCTATGGAGACGTGGCCGGATAAGGCGAGCGTGGGTTTTATCAAGGTTGCCTTATTCTGCGGAGTGCGTCGGGGAACACTGTTTACCTTGAAGTGGGAGCACATAGATTTTGAAAGGGAAATGATAACCCTGCTGATCTCACACCGGCGCAAGGGAACCGAAACGGTGATTAAGCGAGTCCCCCCGGAAGCGATTGAGGCTCTTAAAGCTGTACCTAAGACGGAATCACCCTATGTCTTTCCAGGCAAGAACGGCGGCGAGCGAGTTGATTTTAAAGGTCCCTGGCGGCGGATTAGGAAAGCGGCGGGGTTGTCCGATACCATCCGCTTCCATGATCTGAGGCACACCTTCGGAAGCTTTTACGCCATGAATGGAACCGACTTGCAGGTTATCCAACAGTTAATGAACCATCGGGATTTCAGAACGACCTTAAAATATGCGAGCCTGGCCCCCAGTGTAGTCAATGCGGCAGCGGCCCGGAGTGGTGAATTGCTCTCGCCCAAAATTAAGAAAGAAGAAGCGATGGCGGAAAACGGGGGGTAGTTCGAAAATGAAACCTAAAATCCTGACTGCCATGCTATTGCTCTGTATTAGCCTTTGCGGCTGCGCGACCGGCCCCACGGTTCACCAGGCCGGGAAGTATATGTGGGCGGAAGGGGTGCCCGGCATGTTCAAGAATGAGGCTGACCTACAGGCCGCCCGACAAGAATACAGTTCGAGCGGCTTGGGCGGCCCCCCGGTCGTGTGGCAGTGGTCACCGGAAGGCATGGCGGTTTCCGCGGCGATTGCTAACGGAATCAGGGCCGCAAAATGCAGATGATCCCCTAAAACAAAGACTCTGTTACCCATGGCCCGGCGTTTCCCGCGTCCGGGCCATTTTTATTTTGTGCGACTAATGTCATTAGGTAATTTTGCAGAAATAATTAAATAATGCAATCAATTAGGTGATATGGGAAGAATGAACACGTATCCTATAATATGTATCATGTATAAGTAACATTCTTTGTCAACTAAAAAACAACTCAAAAGCAACTTGCAATCTTGATAATGTGATGTATTCTAACTAATAATTAAATTGCGGGAGGTCATGAGAATGCCACGGAAGCCTACAGTACAAGAGGTTATGTCGAAATTATATTTGTCTCCCGGTGATTTGGAAATTATGGGAGTGGTGGGATCGGCGAAGACTGTTTATAACTGGGTTTCTTCCGGCAAGAGTCTCATTCCTCATTACAAGTTCGGCCACAGGCGCTTATTTAAATTGAGCGATGTACTGGAATACTTGGAAAGGAAGAAAGTGACACCGGAAGAATAAATGAGCGGAGTCCCACTGGTGGGACTGGGGGTACTGCCAAATTGGCAGTACCATACTGCCATAATGGCAGTATCCCCCATGTAAGGTACTGCCAATTTGGCAGTCTATAAGAATATACCCTTACGGGTATATTTAAAGAAATTATAGAAGAAAAGCTAAGAAAGTATAATGGCAGCCGCCAGGCGGCATCTGCATCAAAAAAAACAGCAGAGCAAATTACAGGCAGAAATGAGCAAAATTCCATATCACCTTGGAACTGAGATTTCCGCCGCAATGAACCTGCTACCCCCGTTTTACCGGAAGTGTTTCAAAGCCCTGATTGAGGGCGGCGGCCTTGATATGTTAATTGGCAGCCTGGCCGCCGATGGCGGCGACAGGAAGTCCTTTTCATGGGAAGCCGCCGCGGTTGTTCTCAGGCATGTGATTTACCGGACGCTGGTTTTTGAAAAGCCGGTGGAATTCATCCGCGTCCTGGACATTGTGAGGGGTAAACCCGCCATCGGTATTGGAGGTTGTGGGCTGGGAGAGCGCACAATCGCCCGGATACTTGCTTCTCTTTCTGAGTATCACTACCTCATAAAGGTCCGCCTTGACCCGAAAGTTGCCATCACGCCGTTGTACGGGATCAATTTGCCAGGATTTCTTCAGCTAACCAAAATGCGGTGGGAAGAAGCCGTAGTGTCGGAATTGGAAGCCAAGGACTCATCCTGGAACGCCCTGGACGGGGTAGAGTTCAAAACCAGAGACGATTTTGGGGGGTACCTCCCACTTACAAAAGAGTTCAAATCAAAATTAGCAAGATTTGGGTATGGCCTGATAGAAGACTGTGTGAATTTTCTTGAATTTTATAAACCGGCGTTCGACTTCCTTCGACGCCAGGGACCGGTTAAGGACTTTGAGGGTTTCTTAAAAGAGCTTCATGAACTGCTTCCTAAAGGGCGGCACTTGCAGGAAGTGCATGGACTGATTGTTATGAACCCCCACAGGTGGTAATCAAGTGCAAGCAGTTATAAATTGGGATAAATCGGGCAACATATCGAAACTGCTTGCAAAATAAAATAAGGGGGGAAAGCAAAATGGTTGTCGTTCCAAGTACGGGAGCAGAGTTGCGGGAAGAGCGGCCAATGGTGGTCAAAATCTTGACCCCGGAAGAGCGGGCGGTCTGGCAAAAATTACGGGCCAATTCCAGGCGCGGGCCTGGTGGTTGTCGGCTGTGGACTGGCCACACAGATCAGCGCGGGTACCCGCTTGTGAGTCTGGACGGCCAGACTCATCGGGCCGCCCGTGTCGCGTATGAGCTTCACCGTGGGCCGATCCCCGAAGGTTACGACGCGCACCATGTATGCGGCTGTAGGAGCTGCGTTAACCCCCGGCACATAGAGCCTATGGCCCATGGCCCTCATTTGAGGTTGCACGCCGCCTCGGGCGCATGGGCGGGGGAGCGCAACAGCCAGGCTAAATTAAGGGAAGAAGAAGTTCTGCATATTAAGATGGTGAAGGGAATGCTCCCCGCCTCTACAGTGGCCGATTATTTCTTTGTGGCGGAGAGCACCATACGTGCCATTTGGGAGGGGCGGAGTTGGCGTCATGTCATTTTGGGGGGCTGCTGCGAAGTGATGGAAGAAACCCTGGACTTATTAGAGGACATTCAACAGGAACTTCGTGAGCGGGGATTAAAACAACCGCCCCAAATTGAATACTATATCACCCTGGCCAGGGCGTGCGCCGGTCTTTGATGAAGCGGGGCGGCGGGAGGGAGGATAACCGGATCATAGCGTACACCCGGCGGGGAGGGGGAGAAGCAATGAGAGCTAATCCAGACCGTTATAACAGAGAGGGGAGAGACAGACTCGCTATGAACCTGGGAACCCAGGCCCCAAGGCGGTAAACCGGGCCAAAGGCCAGGTTGACAGCGTAGAGACAAATTGGGAATATCAACCGTATAAGGGCCGAACAGGCACAGAATATCAGTACCACTTTTTTCCAGGGGAGGAAGGTCTTTTTAAACCCCAATCTGAATAGAGCAACTGATTCATATTCAGGGGGTCTATGAAAGAGAAAGTGGCTAATTTTCGGCTTAATCTGGTAGTAGGTATCATGGATATGCAGATATTACCCACTTAATTAGCCCCCCAAAGGGCAAAACAACTTGACAGGCCATGCTCTTTAGTAGTATAGCCTGACCATATAGCGCCGGGAGTGCGGCAGTCAACAGGACCTAAAATCTTCCTTCCTGGGTTCCTGTCATAGACCCGATTAAGGCTCACATCGCCTGAAATCCCCACTGAGTTTTCATCATTGCCACAGGGCAACTTTGCCTTTGTGGCGGGGGTTTATTGTGGGCCGTACCAGGTGGAAAGACCGCGATCCCGATTGGAAAGACCCTAACACCGGCCAGCCGATCTATGACCGGAAGGCACGGGTCTGTATTTGGGCTGAAAAACTCAAAGCTGAGTTCTTCCCCGCCCGGAAGCCTACCCAGACGCAACGCCTGCAAATCGCCGCCGCGGTTGTGCTTATCCTTGAGCTATCAGCCGCCCATGAGGGCTTCATTTCCGGGAAGCCTATCCCTAAAGACTACCTCCCCAAGCTCCATGCCCTACGCCACATCCTGGTGGGCTTCCGCCCCAAGGTCGCGAAGGGCAAGGCCGTCCCAAAAGACGCCCCAAGCCTGGCCGCAATCCTGGGGGGCGAAGCATGATCCCTTATCAGCCCCTCTTTTTGGCCCCTGACCCGGCTTCCCGCCAATTCCAACCCGGCAACCCCGGCGGCCCTGGCCGTGGCAACCGGCGCGACCGGGACGGGGAGATTCTGGCCAGGTGGAACGCCCCCGGCCCCTATGGATTTTGGAACTGGGTTGCAGACGTTCAGCCTTGTGTCTTGCAGCGCAATAACCAATATGCGCCATGGGAGCCTACCCAGGAGCAAAGGGGGGCCATTGATGAAATCCTGGCCACAGACGAAAGCGGGCGGTTTCTGCATAGCCTATCCCTGCTTATTGAACCCAGGAGACACGGAAAAAGTACAACCTTCGCCCTGGTGGTCTTATGGCTCACGACTTCCCGGCAAAATCACGTAGCCCAGCTTTTAGGCAACACGGCTGACCACTCCCGCCGCACTCAGTTCAGGACCCTAAAACGGATCATCGCCAACACCCCGCGTCTGGCCCGGCTGATCCCGGAAGAGTTTATTTTTGTCAATGAAATCACCTTCCCGCCCCTGCAATCGGCTATTCAGCTTGGGGAGGGGTTGAGCCTGTCATCGGCATTCGGGGACCGGCTTAACTGCCTGTGGGTTTCCGATTTCCACGCCTCCCCCGATCTTGGCCCCTTTAACGCTTTGCAGGCCAGCTTATTAGACAGTGAAAATTCTCTGATCCTCCTGGACAGCAACGTTGACGTTGACGGCGGGCCTGTCCATTCCCTCCAGAAAGAAGCGGAAGCAGACCCCACCATTTTTTGCCGCCATGTCTGTTATCGGGATTGGAGAGAATTTGAAGCCAAGGCCCCGGCCTGGATTGACCGAAACCGAGCTAAGAGGCTGATGAAAACGGGCCTGGAGCCGGATTGGAAAAGAGACCTGCTGGGTTTGCGGTCACAGGCCCGCAACAGCTTGTTCACTCTTGCCGATATTCAGGCGGCGAAAGAACCATACAAAATCCCTGTGGCCGATTTACAGGCGCTTACAAACGGCAGAGCACACCGTGTCGGGGCGGGCCTGGACCGGGCTAAAAATCTATCCCCGGTTTTGGGCGGTGATAGCTCAGTGCTGGTGACGGTTGCAAAAATTGCCTCACTGGAGACAGGCGAGCCGATTTATTACGTTCTGGACATGACCGTTTTCACCCTCAACACCGGGAGGGCCATTAAGAAGGCAATTCTCCAGGCCCATGAACGATACAAATTGACGAATATCATCTGTGAAAACTATGAAATCGTCGATGTTTTACCATTTCTGGACAGCCAGGGGATACCTCACGAGGTTTTGACAGCATCTGAGCGGGCGCAACATTCGAGTTTCGTAGAATTGGCGAGAATTTTCCGGGAAGGTCGAATCAAATTCAGCCATGAATTGAAGGTCCTGGAGAACGAACTCAAGAACTTTACCTTCACGAGTGGCAGGGCCGGGCGATATTCCTTCGGCGCAGCCTCAAGCAAGCTGCACGATGACTGCGTATACGCTTTGAACTGGGCAGTCTATTCACTCCGTGAGCAAATCCTACACGCTTATGTCCTGGGAAGCTTCCAGTGCAAGAACAAGAGTCCCCGCCGTCAACTCTGCTACCTCATGGGCGGATCAAAACAACTTTTATGCGCCGATTACTGCCAGGCCCATAAGCAGGTGGAAGCATTCTTTCAAGAGTTCAAGAAAATCCGCTTAGACGATGATCTGAACTTGCAGGAATTCTTTGAAAGCAAGGTCAGATTTGACGGGGCCAGGATTTACCAGGCCGCATAAGGGAAAAACCATGCTCTTTGCCAGCCAAGTCCCCATAGTTTTTAGCCGCCTGAACCTACAGGCCGACAGCGCGACTTCCTTTTTGCGCAAGACAGAAACGGCCAAGCGGCTTGATTATTTTCACGATAGCCAGCTTGACCACCTGGAAACCCGGCTTAATCAGCTTTTCTCCGATCCTTCCGCCATGGTCAAGGTGTGCCTGAACGTGGTTCGAAAGGTGATTGTTAATCTTGCCCAGGTTTACCGGGAAGCCCCCACCAGGCTAATTGACGGGACCGATAGCGATAAGGAGCTTTACACCGGGATTGTTGAATCAATGGCCCTGGACGTGAAGCTGAAGCTGGCCAGCCGGTACGCCAAGCTCTTAAAGACGATCCTGCTCCGCCCGGTTTGGCGCAACGAGCGGCTGGACCTGGACATATTGACCGGCAATATCCTGGACGTGGAAACCGGGGAAAGCCCGGAAATCTTGTCTAAGGTCCTGGTTACTGATTTCGGTACCTCTGACAAGATTGAAGAGGTTGAGTATTCCTACTGGACGCCGGAAACCTGGGAAAGATTGAATTACAGGGGCCAGACGATTGAGGAAGCCGCGAACCCTTACGGCGTCCTGCCCTTCCTTTCGGTTTTCGATTATCCGCCGCCCTCTTCAAACTTTTGGCTTCCGGGTGGAGACGATCTTATCTCCATGCAGGAAGCCGTTAACCTGAAGCTGACTGATCTTCTCTATCTCTTGTCAACCCAGTCCTTCGGCGTCGGCTACATCAAGGGCGGTCAAGGCGGCGGGTCCTTGAAGGTTGACCCCGGCTCCCTGGTGGAACTCCCTGAAAATGGAGAAATAGGGTTTGCGAATCAACAGGCCCGGATTGAAGAAGTGGTGGGGGCCATTGACAAGCTCATCAAGTGGGGTTGTGTCAGCCATGGCCTATCCGCCGCGTCCATGTCAACCGATCCCCAGGAAGCAAGCGGCCTGAGCAAAATTGTTGACACCCGCGAGCTGGCGGAAATGCGGGCTGAAGACGTGGCCCTGTGGCGCTCCTATGAAAAGCGGCTTTTCTCGCTTATCCGCACGGTATGGAACGCCCATTCGCCAAGCCGGAAACTCTCAGAATCGGCCACGCTCAACATTGACTTCGCCGATCCGCGCCCCGAAGTTGACCCGAAATCCCAGGCGGAAGCTTGGGAGAAGCTGTTAGGGTTCGGCGTTATCAGCCCCGTAGATATAGCCATGCAACAAAACCCGGACCTGAAGACCCGTGAAGAAGCCCTGGCGTATCTCCTTCAGGTTCAGGAAGAAAGCCGGGAACTGAACTCCGGCAAAAGCGTTTTGTAACCGAAAAATCCGCCCTCCCAGGCGTTAAATGGAGGTTCAAGAAATGGCCGATACCCCGAATGACCAAAATACCCAGGATCAGCCCGCCGGGAACGCACCCGATAAAGGCGATGGTAAGGACCGGGCGGATCAAAACCAGGAAAAGACCGTCCCCTATGCCCGCTTTCAACAGGTGAATGAGGCCAAGAAACAGGCGGAAACCGAGCTTCAGGCCGTGGCGGACGGTCTGAAAGAAGAAGTGCCGGAAGAATTCCGGGATTTAATCCCCGACATGCCGCCCGGCCAGCAAATCAAGTGGATTCGCCAGGCCCAGGCCAAGGGGATTTTCAACCCGCCCAAGGCGGACGCCTTGGATTCCAAACGGCCCCCC
>Ga0194127_10008423_pt1 | contig 11070 bp, 10 predicted proteins | sample TA2KigC100mmetaG_FD_148624 | JGI IMG/M metagenome (GOLD analysis project Ga0194127, IMG submission 148624) | Freshwater microbial communities from Lake Tanganyika, Tanzania - TA2015036 Kigoma Deep Cast 100m | ecosystem: Environmental > Aquatic > Freshwater > Lake | place: Tanzania: Lake...
GGGGCCATCCGTAGCGGCGCTACGGTGCCGACGACCGCGCGCTGGCTCCCGTCGATGAAGTGGGTCCTCGGCGAGGGCGCGGACCTGCCGGTCGCGGCGGGCGACCCGGTGCTGGTCCACCCGATCCAGCTCGGCCGCGACCCGCTCGGCGCGATCGTGCTCGCGCGGGGCGACCTCGACGGCGAGGGCGTGGTGCACGGCGTGCGCACCTGCTGCGAGGCCGCGGCGCTGCTGGTGCACCAGTTCCGGCTGCGCGAGGCGGTCGCGCGCGACGCCATGTACGACGGGCTGACCGCGCTCTACAACCGGCCCGCGTTCATGAAGCAGCTCGCCGGGTCGATCGCGTTCTGCCGCCGGTACAAGGCGGCGCTCGCGCTGCTCATGGTCGATGCCGACCACTTCAAGCGCGTCAACGACGAGCACGGGCACCTCGCGGGCGACGTGGCCCTGCGCTTCATCTCGGATACGGTCAGGCGCGCGCTCCGCGAGTACGACTTCGCGGGCCGCTACGGCGGCGAGGAGATCGCCGTCGCGCTCCCGCACACCGACGCGGACGGCGCCGTCACCGTGGCCGAGCGCATCCGCGCGCTGGTCGAGGCAGCGACCGTGCCCGCGGGCAGCGCGAGACTGCGCCTGACCGTGTCGATCGGGGTGGGCGCGCTGACCGGGACCATGCGGGCGTGCGAGGACCTGATCGCGGTCGCCGACGCGGCGCTCTACGCGGCCAAGGACGGGGGGCGGAACCGGGTGGTGGTGGGGTAGCCTGTGCCGCCGCGCGCCCTCGGTCCGCGGCGGTGAGGCCGCCGCGGACCGCCCCGGACGAATGGGACGGGCGCGCGGCGGGCCCCCCCCGCGCCGGGGCGTCCATTCATGTCGGCGGGTCGCGCGCAGCATCCTGCGCGCGACCCGAGCCCCGGCGCGGGGGGGGGGCTCAGCCCTGCAAGTCGCCCCACCGGTAGCAGCCCACCAGGTGGTCGTTGACCATCCCGATCGCCTGCATGAACGCGTAGCAGATCGTGGGACCGCAGAACCTGAAGCCGGCCGCGGCGAGCCCCTTGGCCATGGCGCGGGACTCGGGGGTCTCGGCCGGCAGTTCGCCGATCGCCTTCCGGGCATTCACGATCCGGCGTCCGTCCGTGAACGACCACACGAGGTCGGAGAAGCGCGTCCCGGCCTCGGCGAGCCGCACCCAGGCGCGGGCGTTCTCCACGGTCGCCGCGACCTTGGCGCGGTTCCGCACGATGCCGGGGTCGGCAAGCGCCGCGGCGACGCGCGTCTCGTCCCACGCGGCGACGCGGACCGGGTCGAACCCGTCGAAGACGCGGCGGAAACCTTCGCGCTTCCTCAGGATGATCGCCCAGGACAGCCCGGCCTGGAACCCGTCGAGGCAGATCTTCTCGTACAGGGCGCGGTCGTCGCGCTCGGGCACGCCCCACTCGATGTCGTGGTACGCGCGCATCAGGTCGTCCCCGGGCCACGGGCAGCGCGGGAGCGCGTGGCCGGTCATCCGATCTCCTTCGCCACGACCTCGCGGACGCGCTTCAGCGGCATCCCGCGCTCGCGCGCGATGCGGCGCAGGTCGTCCGACTCCGCGGACACGTTCACCACGCGGCCGCCGCGCGACGCGACCTTGACGCGCACCGGGCCGAGCGACGTGGTCGTCGTGCGGACCTCGTAGGCGAGCTTCACGCGGTCGAGGGCGTGCATCCGGAGCCCGATCGTCGTGGACTCGTTGAAGAACGCGGAGCAGACCGCCTCGCGCGCGGCCGCGGGCGCTACCGCGTGGATCGTCCACGCGGGCCGCCCCTTCTTCATCACGATCGGCGTGACCCACGCGTCCACCGCGCCCGCCGCGAACAGGGCCTCGACGAGGTGCGAGGCCGCGTCCGGCGTCATGTCGTCGATGTTCGCCGCGACCTCCCACTCGACCCCGGCGCCGGTACGCTCGTCCGGCACGCCGATCACCGCGCGCACGCAGTTCGGGCGCCCGTCCGGCCACGTCCGGGTGCCGAACCCGCACCCGACGGACTCGATGCGCATCGGCGGCATGGGCCCGGGCGACGCGAGCGCGACGCAGATCGCCGCGCCGGTCGGGGTGACGGTCTCGCCCTCGAGGTCGACGCCGTAGGCGGGCCAGCCTCGCAGGAGCGCGAGCGTCGCGGGCGCGGGCAGCGGGAGCACGCCGTGGCGGCTCCCGACGTACCCGCGGCCGAGCGGGAGCGGCGACGCGGTGACGCGCGTCACGCCGAGCGAGTGCAGGGCCGCGGCCGTGCCGACCACGTCGGCGATCGAGTCGAGCGCGCCCACCTCGTGGAAGTGGACCTCGCCCGCGGGCTCGCCGTGGACCTCGCCCTCGGCCTCCGCGAGACGGCGGAGCACCCGGGCGGCCGCGTCCGCGACCGGGGGGGGAAGGCCCGCGGCGGCGATCGCGTCGAGGATCCCGCGTGCCGATCGCTCGTGCGCCTCGTCCTCGACCGCGACGCGCAGGCGGAGGCCGCGGACCGCGCCGGCCGCGCACGGCTCGACGTCCATCACGACGACCCGGCCCGCCACGCGCGCAACGGCGTCCCTGACCGCGTCGAGGTCGGCGCCCGCGTGCAGGAGCGCCGCGAGCGTCATGTCCCCCGCGATCCCCGCGGGCGCGTCGATGTGGAGGATGCGGTCCAAGGGAGGACTCCGGGCGAGCGGTCGTCAGACCTTCGCAGGGGAGGGCTCGGGCATGTCCGGCTCGACCGCGACCACGCCGTCGAAGGGCCGCTTGCGGTTGATGAGCGTCGCGGCCACGCCCGCGCCGAAGCCGTTGTCCACGTTGACCACCAGCAGGCCGCCCGAGCACGAGTTCAGCATGGACAGGAGGGGCGCGACCCCGCCGAAGGCCGTGCCGTACCCGACGCTGGTGGGCACCCCGATCACCGGGCAGGCGACGAGACCGGCGACCACGCCCGGGAGCGCGCCCTCCATGCCCGCCGCCACCACGATGACCGAAGCGTCCCGCATCGCGTCGAGGTGCGGCAGGAGCCGGTGGATCCCCGCCACGCCCACGTCGAAGACGCGCCGGACGCGGTTGCCGAGCGTGGAGCACGTGACCGCGGCCTCCTCCGCGACGGGCACGTCCGAGGTGCCGGCGGTCATGACCACGACCTCGCCGCGGCCGAGGTCCGCGACGGGCTTCTGGATGATCGTGACCATCCTCGCGGGGGGGTTGTACGACACGTCCCAGCCGCCGAGCGACTGGTGGAGCAGCGCTGCCTGGGCGGGCGCGACGCGCGTGACGAGGCAGTTCTCGCCGCCGGTCAGCGCGGCCTTGACCGCGTCCACGAGCTGGACGTCGGACTTGCCGGGCGCGAACACGGCCTCGGTCACGCCGCGGCGCAGCGGGCGGTGCGAGTCGTGCACCACCTCCCCGAGCTGTCGCGCGGGCAGGGTCCGGAGCTGTGCGAGCGCGGCCTCGGCGGTCATGCCGCCGGACTGCACGGCCTGGAGCAGCTTCAGGACCTCGGCTTCCACGGTCGTCTCCGAGCGGGGGACCGGTGGAATTGTCGGGCGAATGGGCGGTTGCGTCAACTGGTCGGGGGCCACCGGGGGCACGGTCGTCACGCGCAGCCGGTGCAGATGCACTCGACGACCTGGAAGGTCTCCCACGCGCACCAGCCGTTGTGGCAGCGCGGGCAGGGCGGGCAGTCGTCGCAGCCGTCGCCGCACGTCATCTGGGAGCGGCAGTCGTAATCGTCGTCGCACTGGCGGTCCGCGGACCAGGGCGGGATCGCGCAGTGGCAGGGCTCGGGCTCGTCGCAGAGGCCGCACTCGCGCGCCGGGCCTTCCTGGAACCCGAGGCAGACCTCGCCCGCGCCGCACTGGGAATGGCCGATGCAGCCGTTGCAGGCGGACTCGCAGGCCTCGAAGGACAGGAACTTCTGGCAGTTCCCGCAGTCGCACGAGTCCACGTACTCGCACTCGGTGCCGTTGAACACCCAGTACGGGAACGGCGGAATCACGTCCAGGCAGTCGCCCTCCCACGGCTGGCAGTAGGGCTTCGGGGGGCACTTCGCCTCGCACGCCTCGACGGTGTCGAACGTCAGGTCGCAGAATCCCTCGCACCCGCAACACCCCGGGCACGTGCGGACGCACTTCGTGCCGTCGAACACGACCACGCTCGCGGCGCCGCAGACCTCCTCGACGAACGCGGGGTTCACGACCGCGCACTCCGCGCCCTGGGGGACGCAGATGCCGGGGCCTTCCCACGCGAGGTCGCAATCGACCATGCAGCCGCAGTAGCCGGCGCCGTGGCACTCCCAGCCGGGGCCGCAGTTCTCGTCGTCCCAGCACCGGCCCGCGTCCATGACCAGGGCCACGCAGACGCCGAGGCCCGGGAGGGATCCCGCGTGCCCGTGCGCGCACGTCTGGCCGTTCGGGCAGTCCTGGTTCTCGACGCAGCAGCCGGAGGGGAGCGAGGGCACGTCCTGCGCCGTGTCGGCAACCGGGTCGGCGGGGGTGTCCGCGGGGACTTCCGCGGGCAGGTCCGCGGGGACCTCCGCGGGCGCGTCGGACGCGAGGTCGGCGGCCGTGTCGGCCGTCGTGTCGGCGGCCGGATCGGGTGCGAAGTCGGCTGCGAGGTCGGGCGCGGGGTCGGGCGCGAGGTCGGGCGCGAGGTCGGGGGAGCGGTCCCCGGGCGTGTCGGCGGCGGCGTCCGGCACGAGGTCGGCGGGCACGTCCGCGGGCAGGTCGCCCACGGGGGGGGCGTCGGCCGCGCCTCCCGTGTCTCCCGTCCCGCACCCCATCACGACGAACACGGCGACCAGCGGCATTCGGATGCGCTTCATCCTGCTTCCCTCCTGCGGGGAATCATAGCAAATCACGTCCTCGAGCATTCCGCGCCGTCGCTCGCGCCTCGGCGCGGCGCGCTCGTCCTTGAAGCGCCCGTTCTCCGGGCGTACCATCCGGCCCAGGAGGTGGGGGGATGCGACGGACGGCGGCCGTGGTGCGGGTCGGGATGGCGAGCCTCGCGGTGCTTGCCTTCGCCTCGCCGCTGCCGGCGTCGCGCTCCGCGGACTTGCGGATCTCAACCTTCGTGTCGAGGATGGCGACCACCTTCTCGGACCGAGGCCTTTTTCTGGACTTCTTTCAGGGTGCGTCCCTGCCGACTTCGGAGTCGTCGGGGGCCGACGCCTGAACGCCCCCTCGTGCCGAGGTCCGCCAGTGCGCCAGGATGGCGACACCTTGCCGAATTCGGTCGATCGCTTGGTTCGACAGGCCCATGCATCCCCGGAGGATGGCCTCGTCCCCGCGCTCGTAGGCCCCTCGGATGTCGCCGTCGGCGAGGCACTCGGCCAAACTCCCGAGATGCTTCGGCGGATGACGGTGCGGGTTCGCGATCCTGATGTTCCCGGCTTCCCTGGGGACCAGCACCATGACGCCGCCCCCCAGGGCGTGAACCTCGGACTCGCAACCGAGCAACGTGAGGGACGTGTACCACGAAGCCGCGAAGTCCTCGGCAGTCCCCGACCTGAGGAAGCCGCAGAGAAGGCTGTTCGAGGCGACGAATCGGCCGTCGTTGTTCGAGAGCACCGGCCGCTCGCTGAACACGGAGAGGATCAGGTCCGGAACCCGCACGTCCGGCACCATGTACCACGGCTCGCGGACCCGGCACTTGTACGCCTTGTGGACGCCGTTCGCCTCGCCGTGCGCCACGTAGTTCCGCTCGCCGGGCCGCAGTGCAAGCGAACTCTCCGGGTAGAACAGGTAGTCAGCGGCTCGTTCGTCCACCGCCGACGTTCGCAGGCCCACGGTTTTCATCCGGCGGCTGGAGGTGAGCGTCGGTCGGAGCGACGCGTCCGGCAGACCGAACGTGACCCGGGTATCGGGGCTCGGATGGAAGAACGTCCTGTTTCCCTAGACGTAGCCGATGTTGAACGCGCACCGGCTGCGGACGGGGACGCTTGCCCTCGCGAGCGGACCATCCAGGTCGGCGAGAAGCTCACAGGGAAGCAGCGCACGCATTAAGGCGCGCTCGCCGCCCCCGACCGCGGCGATGCTGACGTCGGAACGGTGGAGCGGCGACCCGTGCAGGAAGTCGTCGACCGATGCGAACGCGTCGAAGCGGACGTGATCCGTCTGCCCTCCGCGCCGGTCCGCGTAGAGGACCACGACATCCTGGAGGATTTCCGGGAAGATGCGCTGGTGGACTCGCGCCAGCCGCAGGCCGCCGAACGCCGCCCCCAGCCAGCGCCAGAGCGGGCGAGCGTAGCGGACGTACGTGAGGTCGAACGGCAGTACGAGCGCCATGCGGCCGCCGCTTGCGAGCGCACGCGCGGCGTGCAGCACGAACGGCATCCAGACGCTGCCCCCCGTCTCCATCGGCGCCCCTAGTTCGCGCGCGGACACCGCGAGCGCCCGGCTGCATTGGTCCTTTGCCGCATTCCGCAGCCGCACGTAGGGCGGGTTTCCGATGACCGCGTCCACGGTCGGGACGTCCCAAGCGAGGAAGTCGCCCAGATGGGCGTGTGACGGGTCGAGGATGCAGGTGGAGAGGGCCTTGTCGTAGGTCTCGGCCACCAGCTCGGCGCCGAACACCTCGACCTCGCCCCCAGCCCGCTTCTCGGCCGCCGCGCGCAGTGCATGGACGAAGGCACCGTCGCCGAAGCTCGGCTCCAGCGCGGTCCGTGCCCCGTTTCCAAGGACCCACTCGGCCATGGCGAGCGCCGCCTCCGGGCACGTGTAGTACGCACCCGTCTGCCTTTGGAAGGAAACCGCTCGCCGGGCCACCGGAACGATTGTCCCTGGAAGAGCGCTCATGGCGACCTGCCTCCTCGAACCGGAACCGCCCGGGCCCACCCCGGGGACCCTCCGCCGCTTGCGTCAGGGCGAACGGCGGGACTCCCGCGACGTCGAGCCCAGGTTGCCTCACGGGTGCGACATTCCACTGGTCCGTCCTCCGGCGTCAACGGCATTCGCCTGTGGGACCGCGGTCGATGATGAGCCGGAACGAGCCGTCCGACAGTCGTTCGAGTGTCGCCCCGCCGGAACTGATGCCCACGAGCAGCGTTGCCCGACCGCCGCGCTTCCGGAATCGGACAAGCGCGTCCGATAACACCTCGATTCCGCTTCGCTTGACCCAGGCCACAACCACCAGGATCTCGTCGATCCCGTCACCAAGGCCGGCTTCGAGGAAGTCGCGGAGATCGAACCCGTCCGAAAACGGCTGGGTCACGAATCGGACGTGCATGGCCGAACCCCCTCGCGGACGCGGGAGGAGTAGCACGCCGGCCCCTGCGCGGACACCGCGTGGTCACGCGGGAGGGCGCGGTTGCGCCTGCGCCCCGCGCCCTGATCACGTCCCCGAGACCGCGATCCCGCGGACGAGCAGCGAGGGCATGCGGATCGAGGAGTACGGGTAGGGGTCGTCGCCGACCTCGGCGACCGCGAGGAGCAGGTCCTGGAGGCGGCCCGCCACGTTGACCTCGGCGACCGGGCGACCCACCTTGCCCTTCTCGATGAGGAACCCGGCGACGCCCGCGGAGAAGTCCCCGGTAAGGCTGTTCGAGTTGCCCCCCAGGAAGCGCGTCACCCACAGGCCCTTCTCGATCCCGCCCGCCATGGCCGCGGGGGGCCGGGTCCCCGGCGCGACGACGACGTTCGAGAACCCCCCCGTGGTCGGGGTCATGCCGAGCTTGCGGCCGTAGTACGTGTCGAGGTTGAACGACCGCAGCACGCCCTTCTCGACGACCGGCCGCGTGCGGCACCCGAGCCCCTCGCCGTCGAACGGGCGCGACGCGAGGCCGCCCCGGAACAGCGGGTCGTCGGTGATCGTCAGGCAGGGCGCGGCGATCGGCTGCCCCAGGCGCCCGGCCAGGAACGACTGGCCGCGGTGCAGCGTGCGACCGGACAGCGGCCCGGAAAGCTGGTGGATCAGCCACCCGGCCGTGCGGTTCTCGACAACCAGGTCGCAGGTGCCGGTCGGGATCGGACCCGCGCCGCGCGCCCGGATCGCCCGTTCCGCGGCCTCGCGGCCCACCTCGTCGGGCCGGGACGCGTCCGCGAGCCGCCGGCCCGACCGGACCGACCCGTCCACCTGCTTCTTGTGCTCCCCGTCGCGGACGTACGCCCGCGCCGACAGGAACGACGAGGTGCCGCGGTACGACCCGCTCCAGCCCGCGGTCGACGCGGCCTTCACCTCGAACCGCTCGCGGGACAGCGTGGATTCGGCGTGGAACACGTCCGCGGACGCGGCGCGGCACGCGGCGTCGGCGCGGCGCGCGAGGTCCATCAGGGCGTCCCGGCCGACCGCCTCGCCGTCCGCGTCGTACGCCGCGAGGTCCGCGCCGGCGACGCGCGTCCACTCCGGGTCCGGCAGCCGGCGCGCGTCGTCCGGGTCCAGCAGGCGCGCGGCCGCGATGCAGCGGCCCACGAAGTGCGGGACCCCGGCGAGGTCGGACGTGGACGCCTCGAGGAACCGCCCGTCCACGAACAGCCGCACGTCGAGCGTGACGTTCGCGGACTGCTGGAGCGTCTCGACCTCCCCGTTCTTGAAACCGCACTCGAAGAACCTGCGCGTGGTCAGGCGGGCGAAGGCGCCCGACGCCCGAAGCCTGGCGGCCTCGTCCAGCGCCTTCTCCACCGGCATCGTGCGGACGTCGTCGCGGCTCATGCCTTCCTCCCCTCGACGCCGCCCACGGCGATCTCGGACACCTTGACGTGCGGCAGCCCGAACCCGACCGGCACCTGCTGGCCGCGCTTGCCGCAGTACCCGAACCCGCCCTGCTCGATCAGCACGTCGTTGCCGACCATGGTGACCCGCGACAGGACCTCCGGGCCGTTGCCGATCAGGTTCACGTCCTTGATCGGCGCGCCGATCTTCCCGTTCTCGATGAGGTATCCGAGGCTCAGGTAGAACGAGAAGTCCCCCCCGCCGATGTTGACCTGGCCGTTCGAGAACGCGACGGCGTAGACGCCGCGCGCGACCGACGCGACGATCTCGTCCTTCGAGTGGGGCCCCGGCTCCATGTAGGTGGTGCGCATGCGCGGGACCACGATGTGGCGGTAGGACTCGCGCCGGCCGTTCCCGGTCGGCCGCGCGCCCATCGCCGCCGCGCTGGTCCGGTCCTGCATGTAGGTCCGGAGCACGCCCTTCTCGATCAGCACGGTGCGCTCGCCCGGCGTGCCCTCGTCGTCCGCGCGGAGCTGGCCCTGGTCGCCGAAGACCGTGCCGTCGTCCACGATCGTGCAGAGGTCGGAGCAGACCTTCTGGCCCACCCGATCCGCGAACACGGTCACGTGCTTGCGCGCGAAGTCGGCCTCCAGCCCGTGCCCGATCGCCTCGTGGAGCAGGATGCCCGACGAGCCCGGCGCGAGCACGACCGGCATGGACCCGGCGGGCGGCCTGACCGCGTCGAACAGCACGACCGCGCGGCGGACCGCTTCCGCGGCCGTGGCCGTCACCACGCCGTCCGTGAAGTACTCGTCCCCGCGCCGGCCGCCGCGGTGGTAGCCCGCGCGCTCGCGGCGCCCGTTCGACGCGGCGACGACGTTCACGGACAGCCCCGCGCGCGGCCGCACGTCGCGCACCACGCGGCCGTCGCTCGTCATGACGGCGACCTCGTCCAGCACGTCCTGGAAGGCGACCTGGACGCGCTCGACGCGCGGGTCGGCCTTGCGCGCGGCCGCGTTCGCCCGCTGCACGATCGAGAGCTTCCGCGCCACGTCCACGTCCGTCATCGCGGTGCGGGCCTCGTAGCGCCCGGGCACCTCCACGGGGACGAGCCGGCCCGCCACCTTGCCCGCGGGTCCGGACGCGATCAGCGCCGCCGTGTCCGCCGCCGCGAGCAGGGCCTCCGGCGTCGCCTCCTCGGTGTAGGCATAGCCGGTCTGCTCGCCCTTCACCACGCGCACGCCGGTGCCCATCTCCACGGTCACCCCGGCGCGGCCGACCTTGTCGTCCTCCAGGTCCAGGAACTGGAGCGTGTGCCGCTGCCAGTAGATGTCCGCGAAGTCGCCGCCGCGGCTCATCGCGCGCTCGAGCGTGCGCCGCGCCGTGTCCGCGTCCGGCCCGGGTCCGACCGCGCCCCCGACGCCCGGCGGCCCGCCGCGCGCCAGGGCCTCGCCCGCGTGGGCGAACGCGCCGGGAACCAGGGGCATCGCGGCCAGCACCGCGCCGCCCTTCACCGCCTCCTCCAGGAACCGCCTGCGGGACACCGGATCGCCGCCCATGGGACCTCCCTGCGACGGCGTGAAGGATAGCGCGTTTCAGGTCAGCTCGAGGAACCGCTCCTCCAGCGAGCGGCCGCGGACCACGGAGCCTACCTGGGCGCCCGCGGCGATCAGCGCCCGCAGGGTCTCGGTGATCGCGGCCTCGGGGCGGGTGCCCGGGGTGACGCGGAGGCGGACGCGCAGGCGCAGGCCGTCCGCGGACGTCTCGACGGCCTTCGCCGCCGCGGCGAGCACCGCCTGGGCGTTCGCGAGCGGCGCGCCGAGCGTCACGATCACCTGCTCGTCCGCGCCGGTGAGGTCCGCCATGGTCGCGGCCGCGACCAGCCTGCCGCGATCCAGGATGGCGGCGCGGTCGCACAGGTCCTCGACCTCCGCGAGGTTGTGGCTGCTGACGACGACCGTGGACCGGCCCGCGAGCGACCGGATCATCTCGCGCACGGTCCGCGCGTTGCGGGGGTCGAGCCCCTCGGTCGGCTCGTCGAGCAGCACGAGCTCCGGCGACCCGAGGAACGCCTGCGCGACGCCGAAGCGCTTGCTCATGCCGTGCGACAGTGCCCTGCCGCGCACCCCGCGCGCGTCGCCGAGCCCGACCGCCTCGATCACGCGATCGGCCTCGCGCCGCGCCGCGTCCCCGCGAAGGCCGGTCAGCTCGGCCAGGAACGCGAGCGAGTCCGCGACCGTGCGCTCCGGGTGGAAGCGCGCGTCCTGCGGCAGCGCGGCCATGCGGCCCCGGGACCGCACGAACCGGTCGAGCGGCTCGCCGAGGATCGTCGCCGTGCCCGCGTCCGGCCGCACGAAGCCGCAGAGCAGCGAGAACGTGGTCGTCTTGCCCGCGCCGTTCGGTCCGAGGAAGCCGAAGAGGCTTTT
>Ga0194127_10008424_pt1 | contig 11069 bp, 8 predicted proteins | sample TA2KigC100mmetaG_FD_148624 | JGI IMG/M metagenome (GOLD analysis project Ga0194127, IMG submission 148624) | Freshwater microbial communities from Lake Tanganyika, Tanzania - TA2015036 Kigoma Deep Cast 100m | ecosystem: Environmental > Aquatic > Freshwater > Lake | place: Tanzania: Lake...
CCCCTCGCCGCCGCAGTAGACGACCTTGAGGTCGGGCATGGTCTGGTGCGGATTCTCACACCCGGTGGCACGGAGTTGCGTGGGTGGCGGGCAGAAGACGGAGATGCGCTCGTCGCGAAGCCAGCCCACGATGTCCGGGCCAAGACGCGAGGCATCCTCGTCCATCACGACGAGCGTCGCGCCGGCGGCGAAGCCCAGCCAGATCTCCTCAACCGAGGAGTCATAGGCCGGCGACGAGTTCTGGGCGACGCGATCCTCGGGCGAGAGCGCGAAGGTCTCGACATCGAAGCGCACCAGATTGCCGATCGAGCGGTGCTCGATCATCACGCCCTTGGGGCGCCCCGTAGTGCCGGACGTGTAGATGACGTAGGCCAGCGATGCCGGGGTGAGCCAGGCGGGGGTTGGCACCGCTTCCGCGTGCGGACTCCCGTGGAGCAGTTCGACGACGTCGATGATGCGCGCCGACGGAAAGCCGGCCGCGAGGGCGCGGGCGCGACCCGCCCTGTCGGTCAGCAGCGCGGCGGGTTCAGCATCGGCGAACGTCTCGCCCAGGCGTTCGTCGGGGAAGGACAGGTCAAAGCAGGAGTATGCGGCTCCCGCCTTCATGGCGCCGAGTTGGGCGGCGTAGAGGTGCGCGCTCGTGCGCGAGAGCAGGACCGCGACGATGCACTCCTGCGTGACGAACGGCGCCAGCGCGTGGGCGACGACGTTCGCCTGGCCGTCGAGTTCGGCGTACGTGGTCTTGTGGCGGTGCGGGCGCACACGCCCCGGCGGCACGTCCACGGCGACGTGATGCGGCCATCGTGCTGCCGATCGTTCGAAGAACTCGTGCAGCAGCCCCGGCGCTGCCACAGCGGTCATAGACGTGCCACTTGCATGCAACAATAATATTGCAAGTCAGGTGCATTGCGGCAGGGAGCCGCGCACGAAGATTAATGCACGAACCTCGCTTGGTTCGCGCAACGGTCCGCAGGCCTAGCTCGAGTAGTACGCCGCGTTCTCGTCGATGTAGCCCTTCGTGAGGTCGCAGCCGTAGGCACGCGCGGTGGCTTGGCCGGCGCCGAGCGAGACCTCGAGGTCCACGACTTCCACCTTCAATGCCGCGCGCACCGTGGCGTCATCGAACTCCAGGCGCTCGCCGTTGGCAACCACCTGGTAGCCGTTGACCCAAGCGCTGGTCGCCGTGGTGTTCACCGTGGCATCGAAGCACTTGCCGATAGCCATGAGGATGCGGCCAACGTTGGGGTCGGCGCCGTGCACCATTGTCTTGATGAGCGGCGAGTTCACGAGCGCCTTGGCGACGTAGCGGGCTTCCGATTCGTTCACTGCGTCGCGCACGGTCACGCGCAGCAGGTGCTCGGCGCCCTCGCCGTCACGCGCGAGAATCTCGGTCATCCGGATGCAACCGGCCACAAGGACGTCACGGAACGCGCCTTCATCAACTGAGCCGGCGAGGCCGTTGGCGAGGATGACGCAGGTGTCGGAGGTGCTCGTGTCGGTGTCCACCGAGAGCATGTTGAACGAGACGTGCACCGCCTCACGCAGCAGCCGGTCGAGCGTCGCGGCGTCAAACCGCGCGTCGGTGAAGATGTACGAGAGCATCGTTGCCATGTTCGGTTCGATCATCCCGGAGCCCTTGGCCACCCAGGTGATCGTTGCTCCGCCCACCGTCGCCGACAGCGCCTTGGGGTGCGTGTCGGTGGTCATGATCCCCTCGGCACCGACCAGCGGATCGTCTTGCAGGTCGCGCGACATCCCCACCACACCCGCTTCGATCTTCTCCACCGGCAACTGCACGCCGATCACGCCGGTGGAGCTGACAAGGACCTTGCCGGGTTCGGTGCCGAGCTCGTTAGCGGCCGCCGCGGCCATGCGGCGGGCGTTCTGCAGGCCACGCTCGCCAGTGGCGACATTGCTCACCTTGCTGTTGGCAATGATCGCGCGGAGCGCGCCGCCCTTGATGGTCTCGCGGCCAAGGATGATGGGCGCGCCGGGAAACTGATTGCGCGTGAAGACCGCGGCGGCGGCGGCATCCACGTCACTGGCGAAGAGCGTCAAGTCGCGAGCTTCGGGCTTCAAGCCGACGTTGCGGCTGGCGCAGCGAAAGCCACGGGGGAAGCGGGCGCGGTCGTGAAAGGTCATTGCAGGGAGGCTAGAGCTGGGTGCGGTTCTGCCAGAGCACGAGCACCCCAATTATCACCAGAAGCGCGGCAAATGCACGCTTCAGTTGGCGGGTTGGAATGTGATGAACCAACGCGGTGCCGGCCAGAATACCCACGATGGCAACGGCGGTGAAGCGCAGCATGAAACCCCACGGCACACTGCCCTGGCCATGGTGGCCGAGGTAGCCGGAAGCGGCGTTCAAGGCGATGACGAGCAGCGACGTGCCGACCGCGGCCTTCATGGGCACCCGCCCGAGGATGACGAGGGCAGGGACGATCAGAAAGCCGCCGCCGATTCCAATGAGTCCGGTGAGCAGGCCGACGCCAAGTCCCACCGTAAGAAGCAAAGCGGGATGCGCGGCGCCATCGGCCGTTGGGGGCGGCTCGTCGCGGGCGGCGTTGCGGAGCATCGAGAAGGCCGCGGCGATCATCACGGTGCCCAGGATCAGCAGTTGGGCGCGCGCGCTGAACCAGACGCTCGCCCGGGCGCCGGCATACGAGCCGACCATAGCGACCGCGCCGAAGATGCCGGCAGTGCGGAGGCGGACATTCCCGGCGCGCCAGTGCGAGATCACGCCAATGGCAGCGGCCATGCCGACCACGGGCAAGCTCATGGCGATGGCGAGTTTCGGTTCGATGCCGAGCACGTACACGAAGACGGGAACGGTCAGAATGGACCCGCCCCCGCCAAGGGTGCCGAGTGCGAGCCCGATCAGGGCAGCGAGGAGATAGCCGAGCACGCCGTAAGATACGGCGTGCGGGTCTGCGTGGCGGCTAGGCCTCGACTCCGTTTGTGCTGGCGGCCTTCTTGGCCTTCTTCAGCGCGTCGCGCAGCGCAACATCTTTGGCGCCGGCAATGAGGCGACGGCGCTGACCGGCCCAGAACGACACGCCACCGGCGAGCACGTGAACGTCGGTCTTGCCAGCGCGGCGTAGGGCCGACGCGGCCGTTGAGGCGCGGGCGCCGGAGTGGCAGATGACGATCACCGGGGCAGGCGATTCGGCGATCTGGGTCAGTGACGCGGAGAGTTGGTCGAGCGGCACGAGCGTGGAGCCCTCGATGTGGCCCTGCACGAACTCGTTGCGGGTCCGGACATCGAGCAGGATGGCCGCCGGCTGCTGGGCGACGAGCGCGTCGAATTCCTCGGGGCCGAAGGAGGAGCCGCCGAGGAGGGACGCGAGGGAGGAGAAGAAGCTCATTGGCGTGGGGGTTAATATTACTATATCGAAATATAGTGATGTTTTGTATATGGGGCAAGGGTGGGGGGACGGGGGACTGCAACGGCTTAAGCACGCAGAGCACGGAGGACTACAACTACTTCACCACGGAGATCACGGAGGACACGGAGAACGGCAACTACTTCACCACGGAGAGCGCGGAGGACACGGAGAACGGCAACTGCCACTTCTTGGGGGAACTGCGCTTCGCACTCAAGACCCTGCGTGGAGTGCCGTCGTTAACCCGAAGATTTTGCCGTTGCCGTTCTCCGTGCTCTCCGTGACCTCCGTGGTGAAAGCCGTTGCCGTTCCTCCTCCCCCCTAGATCGGCGCGCAATACCGCTGGGGCTTGCGACGCTCGACGACGGCGTCGGCGAACGAGGCGAGGCGCAGCAGCAACTGCTCGCTCCATCCCTTGCCGATAGCCTGCATCCCGATGGGAAGCCCGGCGCCGTCGTATCCGGCGGGGAATGAGATCGCCGGGTGCCCGGTCAGGTTGGAGGCCCACGCGAAGCGCATCGTCTCGATGGTGCGACCGAGATCGGAGACGGCACCGCCCGACGGGTGAATGCGCGGGGCGGTGTTGCCGGAAGCGGGGGTGATGATCGCGTCGCACGTGGACAACGCGCGCTCAAAGTGCGCGATGGCCCGCGTGCGCACGCGTTGCGCGTGCACGTACTCGCGGGCCGACGAAGCGCGGGCAATGGCGAGGTTCAGCTGCGTCTCGACACCGAAGTCACCCAGGCGATCCCGCATCTGCGGCCACATCCCGGTGGTCATCTCCGAGGTGATGATCACGAGCTGCGCGAGGCGGGCCAGTTCCAACTCGGGGATGTCCACTTCAACGAGCCGCGCCCCCTGCGCGCACATCCGCTCCAGCAGCCGTTCGTTGGCGGCCACCACGTCAGGCTGGGCATGGCGGAACCAGGGCCAGTAGACGCCGAGTGTGACGCCGACGAGCGAACGCGGCGACGACGCGTCGGTGATGGGCTCCGGATGGCCGAAGGTGTGCGGGTCTTCAGGATCCACGCCGGCCATCACCTGGTAGGCCAGCGCAGCGTCGCGCGCGCAGTTGGCCAGCGGGCCAATGTACGCCAGCGACCAGCAGAGCGGCGCCGCGCCGCGCTCGGAGATGCGGCCGTACGTGGGCTTCAATCCGACGACGCCGCAGTGGGAAGCCGGAAGTCGAATGGAGCCGCCGCCATCGGCGCCGATCGCCAAGGGCACCAACCCGGCCCCAACCACGCACCCGGGCCCGGCCGAACTGCCACCGGTGTGGTGGAGGTCGTTGTATGGATTGCGCGCCGAACCGAAGTGCTCGTTGTAGCCGGTCACGCCGATGCCGATCTCGTGCATGTTGGCCTTGCCGACCATCACAGCCCCGGCGGCGCGCAGGCGGGCGACGGCGCCGCAGTCGCGCGCGGCGGGCGGCGCATCGATCAGCGTCTTGGTCCCGACTGTTGTGGTGTAGCCGGCCTGGTCAATCTCGTCCTTCGCGGCCACCGGCACGCCATCGAACACTCCAAGCGGCTGCCCACTCTTCCATCGCTCGTTCGACGCGCGCGCCTGAGTGAGGATGTCATCGCGGCGCATAGAGATGAAGGCGCGCAGGGGACGCTCGTGCCGTTCGCTCGTCTCCCACTGCGTGAGAAAACGCTCGGCCACGTCCAGCGGCGTGAGCGTGCCGGTGCGATAGGCCGCGTGATAATCCGCGATCGTCGGAAAACGAAACCCCTCTCGCGCATCGTCCTCACGGGGATCGAGCGCGGGAGTGGCCGGCGCCACGTCAGGGAGCATCGGCGTGTACGTCGGCGCCTCATCCACGGCGGTCGCGGTCAGCGCGTCGAGCCCCGCATCGTGACGAAGCCTTCGAACGAGCAGCGAGCCGAGGCCGGGAAGCGCGGCCATTGCATTGACGGCGCGAATGCCGGCCGGACCCAACACGGGAAGCCGCACGGCTTTCAGGTCGTAGGTCACGGCAGGCTCCCCTTGAAGTTCACAATGCGTCCGCGTGGACCGACGGCCCAGCCCGTGTCGCGCGCGGCAAAATCCACGGCGTAGAGCGTGAGCGTGTCGCCGTGCGTCCACGTGGCGCCAAAGTCCGTCGTGAACGCCGTGCCATACGCGCCGACGGCGGCGAACGTCGGCCGACTCGCGCCACGCACGGCCACCACGCCGCCGGTGATGCCCATGGACGGCCACCGCGCGGCGCGCTTCCACGTGATTCCGCCGTCATTCGTGACCATCGTGACGTCGCCGGCGCTGCGCGGGATGGTGTAATCACCGGCCACGGCGATGCCGCGCCGTTCATCAGCAAAGGCAATACCAAAGAACCCGGCGCTCGGCCCGGCCGGAATCCCCGCGCTCGACACCTGCCACGTGCGGCCCCGATCCACCGTGCGAAGGACACGCGCCTCTCGGCCGCCCCCGGTCGCGATCCAACCGTGCGTGCGACCGGCCACGGCAACGGACGTTCCGCTGGCCGCGAATGCGGCCTCTCCGGGAAGGGGCGGCGGGATGTTCGCCGGGTTCACGCGCTCCCACGTCGTGCCATTGTCGGTGCGCAAGATGACGAACTGGCCGTCGACGGGATCGCTGAAGGCAAAGCCGTGCGATGAATCCCAGAACGCGATGCCATCCAGAAACACCCCCTTCGTGGTGTCACTCCACTGCAGCGTCCATTGCTGGCCGCCATCCGCGGTGCGGTAGATGCGCGCCTGGCCGTTCTCGGCGGGACCAGCGCTCATCGCGTAGGCCACCCGCGAGCTGACGCCGTGCACGTCGCGGAAATCGAGCGACTCGGCGCCAGGCACGATGAGCTTCTCCCACGTGGTCCCGCCATCCACCGTGCGCAGGACGGCGCCGCGGCTGCCCCCGGCCCATGCCACGAGTCCGTTGACGGCGCTGAAGCCGCGGAACGCCGCGGAAACGCCGGACGACTGGAGCGTCCAGCGTGGATCGTGCCTGACCGCGGTCATTCGCTCCGCGATGCGCTCGGCGAGCGCGGCGGCATTGGCGTTGTTGCGATTGGTGAGGACAATGATCGTCGCGTGCAGGGTGGGATAGCGGATGATCGCATTGCGGAAGCCGACGGTGCTTCCGGTGTGGCGATGGCGCGGGAGCGCGTACTTCGTGTCGAGGTACCAGCCGAAGCCGTAGTCGACGCCTGCGCTGTCGGTGGGTGTGCCGCGACGGAAGAGGAGCGCGCGCAGGGAATCCCCGAGCAACTCCCTCGTCTCGAGCGCGCGGCTCCAGCGATACAGCTCGGCCACGGACGAGTAGACGCCCCCGTCCCCGAGGACGGCGCTGGTGCTCGACTGATCGGTGCGCGCCCAGACGCCCTCACGACGCGAATGGCCGAACGCGCGCCGGGCCACCGGAGCGCGTCCATCCTCGCGCGCGAGGGTGAACGGCATGCCGACGCGGTCGAAGATGCGCCGCTTGAGGAAATCGGCGAAGCGCGCGCCGCCGCGCTTCTCGACGATCATCGCGAGCACGGCGTAGCCAGAGTTGCTGTACCGGAACTGCTGGCCGGGCGCGAAGTAGCCGGAGTCCAGGCGCTGCATCTGCCGCAGCACGTCGGCATCGAGCACCTGGGTGGCCTGTGAATCGGGGACGAAGTTCTCGTACGCCTGCAGGCCGCTGGTGTGGTTGAGCAGATGCCGCACCGTGATGGCGCGGCCATACGCGGGGAAATCGGGAAAGATGTCCGTCAGGGCCTCGTCGAGGCGCAGCCTGCCGTCCTGCACGAGGAGCATCACGGCCATCGCCGTGAACTGCTTGGTCACCGAGGCAAGGCGGAAGTTGGTGTGCGCGGTGATCGGCGAGCGCGCCTCGAGGTCGGCGAGGCCGTAGCCCTTGCTGACCAGCACCTTGCCATCGACGGCGACCAGCACAGCGGCGCCGGGAGCGGCGGGCACGTTGAAATCGGAGAAGAGCGAGTCCACGAACGCTTCGCTGACGGGCGTTCCATCCGCCGCGCGCGCCGTGACGCGGCGCGCGGCGAGATCGTACTCGTCGCCGGGGAGGAGGGACAGGTACGGGAGGCCGGCATCGTTGGCATCGCGGCCATTGTGAATGAAGGCCTTGCCGCGACCAATGACCTCGCCGTGATCACCCTGCACGATGAGCGCCGTGCCCTCGTCGAGTCCGATGCCCAGCAGGGCGGGGTGGGCGCCGATCACCTGCTGGAGATCGGACTGCCGATTGCGGGCGACGATGTGCTGGTCCACCGCCACTGAACGCAGGTAACCGAAGCCCTGCTCGTATCCGGGGGCCATCATCTGGGTGTTGCCTTCGCGCGCCCCGCGCACGAGGTAGCTGGCGAGGATGGACGCCCCGGCCGACGTGCCGCCGATCACACCGCCCCCCGACAGCACCGCGCGCAGTTCGCGTTCGGTGCGCGTGCCGAGGTAGGCGTCAACAAGCCGCCATTGCCGCCCGCCGGGAAACCAGACACCGCGCGCCGCGCGCAGCGGGGCCACGAAGGAATCGGAGTCGGCCACGCGGCGACTGCGCGCGTGGAGGACGGTAAGGTTGGTCGCGCCGGCGGCCTTGAGCCCGGCGAGCCCGCTCCAGTTCGCGGGGTAGATCGAATCCTCACCAGCCGTGGGGATGACAACGATCGGGGCGTCGGGGCCCCCGGCCAGCGCGAGAAAGCGGGCGAAGATCTCCGGCCCCAGATTACCACCACCGACGACGACCAACGAGCCGTTGGCCGGGCCGACCCGTTCACGCGAGGGCAACCCACGACTGCCCGGCCAGAGCGCGCAGGACGCAGCGAACGAAAGCGCGACGAGAGGAAACAGACGTCGGGAACGCATCATGACCGGTCGGGCACCAGAGGCAGGGGAAAGGCGTTCGGTTCAGGTGGACTAAACATCCCGCACGCGGCGGCGGCGGGCCAGTAGAGAACCGGGAGGCTTCGTGACAGCCGGGACAGCACTTCTCGCGGCAACCGCAGCGGCGGTCGGATTGATGTTCCTGGCGTGGCTGCTGTATCGCGCCACGGACAAGCCGAGCTGGGTGGACGCCTTCTGGGCCGGCAATCTCGCCGTGCTTGCCCTTGGCTATGCGTGGTTCCTCCCCGGTGATCCCACGCGCCGCCTCGTCGTGGCCATCGTCGGCGGTCTGTGGGGGGCACGCTTGGCGGCGTACATCGCCGTGCGCGTCATGCGCGGTCCGGAGGACCAGCGGTATGTCACGATGCAGTCGGGGTGGACGGGGAACATCCCGGCGCATTACCTGCGCTTCTATATGACGCAGGCCGTGGTGGACGTGGTGCTCAGCGTGCCGTTCCTGCTGATGGCGCTCGATGCCACGCCGTTTGGCCATCCGGTCGAGCTCATCGGGCTCGCGCTGTGGGCGCTCGCGCTTGCCGGGGAGAGCCTGGCCGACGCGCAGCTGGCCCGCTTCAAGCGTGATCCCGTCAACCGGGGCAAGGTGTGCCGCACGGGGCTGTGGAGCGTGTCGCGCCATCCAAACTACTTCTTTGAATGGCTGCTTTGGTGCGCATTCGCCCTGATGGCCACACCCGCGCCGTGGGGATGGGTGAGCTGGAGCGCGCCGGCGATGATGCTGTACTTCCTGCTGCGCGTCACGGGCGTTCCGCTGGCGGAGAAGCAGTCGCTGGCGTCGCGCGGGGACGCGTACCGCGTCTACCAGCGCGAGGTGTCAGCGTTCATTCCCTGGTTCCCCAAGCGCGGGTAGGCAGGGGGATTTTCCGGCGCGTACATTCCCTGCATGCGCCCACTGTCGCTCGCCGTTCTCATCGCTGCGCTTCCGCTCTCCGGGCAGACGCAGCAGCCTGCCGCAGCCCCGAAGCCTGCCGCCTCGCCCGTTCGCAACGCGTCGCGTCCGCGCACCCCACCGCCACCTCCGGCGGCCGTGCCGTGCGCGGCGTCTGATTCAACGTGCATTGCCCCGGAACTGCCGCGAGAGTTCCGCGGCGTCTGGGTCGCGTCGGTCTCGAACATCGACTGGCCGAGCAAGCCGGGGCTGTCCGCCGCTGAGCAAAAGACGGAACTCCTCGCCATTCTCGATCGCGCGCAAGCACAGCGCCTGAATGCCGTGATTCTCCAGATCCGGCCGGCGGCCGATGCGCTGTACCGCAGCGACATCGAACCGTGGTCGGAGTACCTGACGGGGCGGCAAGGGCGTGCGCCGAAGCCGCTGTGGGATCCACTCGCCTTTGCCGTGAAGGAGGCGCATCAGCGGGGCCTTGAGCTGCACACCTGGTTCAATCCGTATCGTGCGAAGCATCCGAGCGCGAAAGGTCCGCTGTCGAAACGGCACCTGGCCAACACGGCCCCCGCGCTGGTGAAGAAGTACGGGACGCACCTGTGGATGGATCCTGGCGAGAGCGCGGTGCGCCGGCGGACGCTGCGCGTGGTGCTCGACGTGGTGCGACGCTACGACATCGACGGTGTACACCTGGACGACTACTTCTATCCGTACAAGGAGCGCGCCGCCGACGGCACGACCAACTTTCCAGACGCACGCAGCTGGAAGAAATACGTGGCATCGGGCGGCCGGCTCTCGCGCGACGACTGGCGTCGTGAGAACGTGAACACGCTGGTCCGGGAGCTGAACGAGCAGATCCATCTGGCCAAGCCGTGGGTGAAGTTTGGCATCTCGCCGTTCGGCATCTGGCGTCCGGGCTTCCCTGAACAGGTGAAGGGCTTCGACGCCTACGAGCAGCTGTATGCGGACTCGAAGCTGTGGTGGGAGAAGAACTGGGTGGACTATTTCGTCCCGCAGCTCTACTGGCCGATCGCCAAGCCGGAGCAGAGCTTCCCGGCGCTGATGCGCTGGTGGGGGGAGCAGAATACGACGGACCGTCACCTCTGGATCGGCCTGTACACGAGCCGGGTGCGCGCGCCGACGCCGGAGGGCAACGGGCTACAGCCGTCCAACGCCTGGACCGCCGACGAGATCATTGCCCAAGTGGACTCGACGCGCGCGTATCCGCGCGTCTCGGGCGCGATCCACTTCTCGATGAAGGCGCTGATGAACGATCAGGGCGGGGTGGCGTCGCGCCTGGCCGAACGCACCTACGGCGCCCCGGCGCTGGTGCCGGCGTCACCTTGGCTGTCGAAGCGAGCGCCCTCGGCGCCGACGGTACAGGTGCGCAAGAACACCAAGACGAGCGGCCTCTCCGTCACCATGTCGCTTCCGAAAGGGCAGGTCGCGCGGTGGTTCCTGTTGCAGTCGCGCGCGGGAGGCTTCTGGACGAGTCGACTGGTGACCCCTTGCGCCTGCGCCGAGGAGGTCGTGCCCAATGGGGAGGGGCAGCTTCCGGATCGGCTGGTGCTGACGGCGCTTGACCGGGCAGGGGTGGCGTCGCCTCCTGTGCGGCTGGCGATCGCGCCGTAGCACGGCGAACGCGGCGGAGCGGCTAACGAACGGACACCCCGTCCGTAATTTGGGGTATGACTTCTCCTCTTCGACTTGCCCTGCTGCTCCTGCTGGCGCCGCTTGGCGCCGCGGCGCAGATCCCTCGCGTGCACGCAACGCGCGAAGCCATGAAACTCGACGGCCGGCTGGACGAGTCGTCGTGGATGAAGGCCGACAGCATCGACGATTTCCGTCAGCGTGATCCCGGCGAAGGCGAACCAGCCACGGAGCGCACGGTGGTGCGGTTCATCGCCGCCCAGGACGGCCTGTGGATTGGCGTGCACGCGTACGATC
>Ga0194127_10008425_pt1 | contig 11069 bp, 12 predicted proteins | sample TA2KigC100mmetaG_FD_148624 | JGI IMG/M metagenome (GOLD analysis project Ga0194127, IMG submission 148624) | Freshwater microbial communities from Lake Tanganyika, Tanzania - TA2015036 Kigoma Deep Cast 100m | ecosystem: Environmental > Aquatic > Freshwater > Lake | place: Tanzania: Lake...
AAAAAATCGGGGTGGGCGATCGCGGTCAGCGCCTTCAGGCGCTCCCGAACCGAACGCCCTCTCAGCTCCGCTACGCCGTATTCGGTGACGATGGTATCCACATCCTGGCTAGGCACGGTCACCTCTGCGCCGGGTGTGAGCATGGGCACGATGGTGGAAATGGCGCCGTTCTTGGCGGTCGAGCGCAGCGCGATGATCCCGCGGCCGCCGGCCGAGAGCTGCGCGCCGCGATGGGTGTCGAGCTGGCCGCCGGTCCCGCTGAAGTGCCGCGGCCCGATGCTCTGCGAGCAGATCTGGCCATAGACATCCACCTGGAGCGCGGTGTTGACGCTCACCATCTTGTAGTTCTTGCCGATCACGTAGGGGTCGTTGGTCACGCGGCCCTGCTGAAACTCGACGGCCAGGTTGCGGTCAATGAAGTCGTAGAGCTTCTGCGTGCCCAGGGCGAACGCGCCGACCATCTTCCCCGGCCAAAGGGTCTTGCGGCGATTGGTGATGACGCCGGCCTCGTACAAGTCCACCATGCCCGTGGTGAACATCTCGGTGTGCACGCCCAGGTCGTGGCGCTCCATCAGAAACGCGGTGATGGCGTTGGGGATGCCGCCGATGCCGAGCTGAATGGTGGCGCCGTCTTCGATCAACTCTGCGATGTAGCCGCCGATCAGGCGATCGGTCTCGTCGGCCGCCGCGCTGGGCAGCTCATATGGCGGGATCGCGCTCTCGACGACGTGACTTACCTCGGAGATGTGCACCTGGGTGTCGCCCAGTGTCCAGGGGATACGCTCGTTGACCTCCAGGATCACCAGGTCGGCCGCGGCCATCAACTGGCGCTCGATGACCAGCGAAAGGCCTAACGACATGTAGCCGTGTCTGTCGGGCGGGGTGACCGTGCCGAAGAAGATGTCCAGGTGGTTGCGCGTCGCGTGCAGCTTGGCGCTGGCGGCCTGGTGCAGATTGTTGGGGATGTAGGATACGCGGCCCTGCGGATGCACCTGCCGATCGGGCGCGCCGTAGAACCAGTTCTCGACATAGAAATGTCCCGCCATCTCTGGCTTGAGTATGAAATCGTACTGGCGCAGCGGCAGGCACACGCAGACCGTCACATCCTCCACACGCTCGGCCTGGGAATCAAGTGCGCTCAGCAGGCCGGTCGGTTCCGCCGCAGCCATGGCCGCGCCGATGATCTGCCGCGACTGCACCAGCGCGACGGCATCGGGGATGGAGAGCAATTTGCGGCGGTATAACGTCTTGGGATCCATGGGCTACCTCCGCCTGGCGGACGGCATGGCTCGTATTTCGTATTCCGTATCCCGTTTCACGGCACAATTACGCAATACGCACTACGCACTCCATCTCACGTCCCCACCACAATGCCCCCATCCACCCGCAGCACTGCGCCGGTGATGAAGCTCGCCTCGTCGGAAGCCAGGAACAGATAGGCGTTGGCGATGTCGGACGGTTCGCCCAGGCGACCGAGGGGCGTGCGCGCCCGCATGTTGTCCAGAATCTTCTCCGGCATGGCGCGCACCATCTCGGTGGCGGTGAAGCCGGGCGCGACGACATTGACGCGGATGTTGTAGCGGCCCAATTCGCGCGCCCACACCCTGGTCATGCCGATGACGCCAGCCTTGGTCGCCACATAGTTCGTCTGGCCGAAGTTGCCGTCCAGCCCGACGACCGAGCTGGCGTTGAGAATCACTCCCCCGCCGCCCTGGATCATGTGGGGCGCCGTCGCCTGGGTGCAGTTGAACACCCCCTTGAGGTTGACCGCGATCACCTGGTCGAAGTCAGCCTCCGACATCTGGCCCACCAGCGCGCCATCCCGGAACTTGACCAATTGGCCATCGCGCAGGATGCCCGCGTTGTTGACGAGCACGTCAATCCGGCCCCACCTGGCCATCACGCCGTCCACCCAGGTCTGCACTGCGGCCCGGTCGGTCACATTGACCACGGCAAACGAGGCGTCCGGCCCGAGCGTCTTGACGACCTCCTGGCCGAGCGCCTCGTTCAGATCGCAGATGACGACTCTGGCTCCCTCTTGGACGAAACGCTGAGCAGTCGCCCGTCCGATGCCGGCCGCGCCGCCGGTGATGATCGTGACCTTGTCTTTGAGTCGCATGGATGATTTTGCCTCCTGTGGCTGATCTCTACGCTGAGCTATAGTATTACTACCCCCACCTGACGCACGCCGCGCCCCACGCATAGCCGATCCCGGCCGCGACGATCACCATCAGATCCCCATCCTTGAGCCGGCCTTGCTTCAGTCCCTCGACGATCGAAAGGGGTGCATCCTGTTGGCCAATGTGACCGTAGTCGGTGAGATAGACCGATTGATCTTCCCGCAGCCCCAGGCGCTGGAGCATCTCCAGGTGGGCCGAGCGCTTCATGTGCAAAATGTTGAGGTAGCCGATGTCGCCGCGGGTGCAGCCGCTCTTGCGCAGCGCCTCATCAATGCAGTGCATCCAATTGTCCATCGAGACGGCGTTCAGACGGTTCTTCATTGCCTCTGGCTCCACCAGGTCGAGGCAGCACAGACCGCTGGCGCGCGCGGCGTCGGTGGGAAACTGCACGGTGCCGCTGGCAGGCACGAGCACATGATCGGCCATCGAGCCGTCTGCCATCAGGTGGCTCCCCAGCACACGATTGCGTGGCCAATCGCGGCGCAACAGGAGCGCGCCGCCGCCCGCAGCCAGGTTGAAAAGGAAGGTGGTGCGCTGGTTGCGGTAGTTGACCAGGTCGCAGTTGCGATAGCCGCCCGCGATCAGCACCGTGTTGATCTCAAGATCGGCGGTTATCAGATCTCTGGCCAACTTGAGCGCCGCGATCGTTGTGCCGCAGCGCATCTGCACATCCAGCGCCCAGGCGCGCGTCGCGCCGATCGCGTGGGCCAGCTTGATGCCGGCAGTCCACAGCAGATGCTCCTTCCACTCCTCGGTGGTGCAGAGCACCAGGTCAATCTCGTCGGGCTTGATGTCGCTCTTGGCCAGACAATCCTGGGCTGCCCAGATGCCCATCTGGTTGGTATGATCGGTCGGGCCGGCGACATGTTTGCGGGTGATGCCGAACTTCTCGCGAATGACTTCTTCCGGGATGCCGCTGGCCGCCGCGGGGTCGGCTGCAGTCATGACCGGCTCAGGCAGGTAGACCCCCGCCGCCGCAATCCCCACAACTGTGTGCGGTGCATCCATTGCGCGTCCTCTGGCTTGTCCTCGGTCAACGCCGATCACCCGCGCGGCGCAGGTATGCCGAGCAGGTCGTAGTCGAAGCGGCCATCGCTCATGATCGTCTCGCCGTCCATGACGATCGTGCAGCGAACAGGAATGACATCCACGTGCAGCGCGGATGACCACTGCGCGCCGGTCTCGGCCGGATAGGGGTTGCCGAATGCCAGGTGGACGCCTGGGATCTTCTCGTCTTGCAAGAGGTTGCCGGTCAGCTTGCGCAAGGCAACGTTGGTTCCAATCGCGAACTCGCCGACCCGGCGGGCGTTTTCGGCTGAATCCAGGTAGGTGGTAAGTTCGGTCGCCAGACCCCCATCGCCCCCGCGCACCGCAGTCGCCAAGCCGCCCTGGATTTCGATCTGCACCGGCTTCTTGAGCACGCCGTACTTCTCGCTGAAGAAATCGCCCACGACGTGCGCGACCACGACGCCGTTCACGGTGATGGGGCAACTGAACGTCTCGCCCTCCGGCAGGTTGCCCCATTGACCCTGGCGATGATAGAGCCCCGTGCAAGGCACCCAGCGCAACCCCGGATCGAACACCGCGGTCAGATCAGTGCCATCCGGCGTCTGCACCTGGATCGTCTCGGCCAGGCGGGCCATGTCATAGATCGCCCTGGTGACAGAGGCCACTGCGCGGTAGTCGGTGCGCATCCCCTCCTGCATCAGTTGCGATGTGATGCCGGGCATGTGCGCGTGGCGCACGTTCAGATCGTTGAGCAGAAAGACGCGCAGGCCGGTGCGGAACGTCACCTCGCCCGGCTGGCTGGAGGCGGCGTAGAAGGTCACGGTGGGACGGTATTTGAGGACATCAGCGCGCAGTGATTCCGGCAGCGCCTTGATCGGCCGCTGCGCGTATTGCTCCAGGTCATGCAGCAGCACGTCGCCGCCCGCGTCTGACGCCTCTTCGCTCAGCAGGCGGCCAATGCCGTGCGTCACCGTATCGGTCAGAATGAACACGCGGTCCGCTGGCGTGACGCCCATGCAGGTGCGAACCGCGACGCGCGCGCCGAGACGCATGGCTTCCATCTGGGCCAGGGTCAGGTGAGCGATGTCGGTGAGCATGTGGCCTCCTGGTGGTGGGTTCGTGACGCCGTGCTCTCACATCGGCAAGTACAAGATCTTGTCTGCGTATTCGTCAGCATCATAGGCTGCCCACAACAGGTATAGATCCTCAATGACGCGCCCCATAGCAGCATTCCGCTTCAGCAGACGGATGCCAGGCACACGTCTTCCTGCTGCGTAGTGATCACGTATGTGATCTGGCATAGTGCGGCGGTTGTTAGTGACCAGAACGTAGCCTGCTTGTATCTTCTCAATTTGTAGGGGCGCACCCTCGCGGTCGCCCCGGTGGGCAGGCGCAAGGCCGTGCCCCTACCCCGGATTATTGAGTCAGGTTCAAGTCGTAGCAATTGGTCCCGAATGGCGTACGCGATATGTTCATCGAGCAGGAAACGCAAACGGCTCATTGGCGATCGCTGACCAGATATTCCGGGCTCTTCTCAGCCAGCACTTGCGCTCTCACGTGCTGCAGACGACTGCGTATCTCTTGCACAAACGGCGCTGAGCCCTGCTGCCACTCCTGAAAGGCTGAGTCGCAGTATGCACGCCAGCGCGCCAAGTAAGCGTCCACCGCCGCTTTGTTATGCAGGTAGTAAGTAATGGTCGCGTAAACCTGCTCCAGCGTCAGCGACCGATAGCGCGCGGCGATTTCCTCCGGGCTGGCGCCGTTCAGGTAATCGTCCAATACCGTCTCAATGCCGACTCGCGTGCCTTTAACGCGGATGTCGTCGGCATCAAGGAAGGTGAAGTAGTGCTCCAGTTCCATGTCTCACCTCTGACGATTTGCTGCCGCAGATGGCGCTTTGCTCCGCGGTTCCTCCTGCGGCCGCCTGACCAGCGCCTTGTCGCCCAGTATAACAGAAAACAGCCGTCCGGCAAACTCGCCGCGCGGCCCACGACCGGCTGTGGTCACGAGCGTGGGCCCCACGAGCGCCCTTCGACCGCGCGCGCCAGCGCGCCCCACTCGGCCAGGGTCAGCGTTTCGGCTCGCCGCTGCTGCACGATGCCGGCGGCTGCAAGCCACTGCTCAGCCTGGCTGGCCGCGACCCCCAGGCCGGCCGCCAGCGAGTTGCGCAACTGCTTGCGCGGCTGGCTGAAACCCGCGCGCGCGGTACGGAAGAACGCGTCGGCCGTCACATCGCCCGCGGGAGAATCGTCGCGCCGGTCCAGCCGCACCACTGCCGAATCCACCTTTGGCCGTGGATAGAATGCGCCCGCGGGTATTCGCCCCACAATGCGCGGCGTGCAATAGAACTGCACCCCCAAGGCGAGCAGGCTCATCTCCGGCGGGCTGGCGACCATCCGCTCCGCCACCTCGCGCTGCACCGTCAACACGAGCAGTTCTGGGGGCGGCGCGGCCTCCAGCAGATGCCGGATCGCGGCCGAGGTGATGTAGTAGGGGAGGTTGGCGATGACTTTGTACCGATTGCCGATCTTAGATTGCGGATTGCGGATTGCCCCATTTGCGATTTGCGACTCGCGAGTTGTGGATTCGCCGAGGAGCGCACCCACATCCACCTTCAGAATATCGGCATGGACAACGCTCACGTGCGGCTGCGCGGCGAAGTGCTCGCGCAAGAGGGGGATCAGGCGGTCGTCGAGCTCGACCGCGATCACGCGACCGGCCTGGGCCGCGATCAGTTCGGTGAGCACGCCAGGACCAGGGCCAATCTCCAGCACGACGTCAGCAGGGGTCAGCCCGGCCGCGGCAACGATGTGCGCCCGATGGGCCGGGTCCACGAGGAAGTTCTGGCCCAGCCCCTTTTTGGGGTGGATGCCGAGGGCGGAAAGTTGGGAGAGGAGCAAGCTGGACATCAAACTCCCAAGCCCGGCTGGCTGTTGTCAGTCACAACGGTTTTCTACGCTTGCCGGAAGGTCGAAGGGGTCAGCGGCATTTTGACTTTGGCGTTGCGCAGAAGATCGGCGCCGTCGCCGATCTATAGTATTGCGAGATCGCTACATGACTCCAATACTGAGGGGATGCGCAGAATAGCCTCCAGATCACTTTGACTGGAATTCCAGCCTTAGCTGATCTTCTTGTTTTGGCATACTTCCTCCTGGCCGATCCCAGCCTGGCTTGTAAGCAACCAATGTCACGTTGCGATTATAGCGCAAGATGCAGCTCAGTGCAAAGGGTACGCTGGCGCCGAGGCGGATCGCCTCGTGCAACGTTGTGCCGCCGCCCATCATCGGATCGAGCACCACCTTGCCGGCCAACCCGCCGGGCGCGTAGTAATCACGCCGCGCCGGGTCGGGCGCAAGCTGCTTGAGAATGGCGCGAAAGGTGGAGCCGCAGCGCCGCGCCCACCATTTGTGGAGATAGGTGTTTGGCCGATAGAGGTGCTTGTTGAAGGCTTCCCAGCGCGATAGCTCATCGGCAAACCGCTCGGGGAACGCGTGATCTATGCCCAACTGCTCGACCGTCACAGCAGAGCTGTAGAACTCATCGAAGGCGAGCTGGCGCGCCTCGCACGTGTCGTGGGTGATCGGTCTGGGAGACATATCGCTCCCCCTCACCCCGGTCCGCCGCAGCAGTTCTTGTACTTCTTGCCGCTGCCACAGGGACAGGGTGCATTGCGGCCGATCTTCGGGGGCGCGGACCCGGTCTGCCGCGTCGCGGGTTGCGGCGCTCCATCCACCGTGGCCTTGAACATGGCATAGTGCCGCTTGAGTCGCTCTACGTAACGTTCATCTTGCAGGATGAGCTTGACCCTCTCCACCAGGATCGGCGCCAGTTTCGACTGACGACTGGCCCTGTTCAGCGCCGGTCCCTTCAGTTCGTCGATCATCCGCGGATCTGCCATCCCCAGCCAGCGCGCGTAGTAGGCGCGACTCGCCCAGCCGTAAGCGATGACTGCGACAATTTCACGTCTCTTCACTGCAAAAACATTGAAGAACACCCGCCGGCAGTCGCAGTTGGGTTCGTTGCAGTACGCCTCGATGAAACCGTACTCGTCGCTCGGCAACTCAGGGTCGTTGATGGCGGTGAGGGTACGAGTTTCTTTCTCCGCGACCTCTGGAAAGCGCTCATGGAACGGTTCGTATGGCATACCACCAGCCCTCTCACTCCTCATCCAGCTTCAGGATGGTCATAAACGCCTCTTGCGGGATTTCGACCGATCCGATCATCTTCATCCGTTTCTTGCCTGCCTTTTGTTTCTCAAGCAGTTTTCTCTTCCTCGTTATGTCGCCTCCATAGCATTTCGCCAGGACATCCTTGCGCATCGCCTTGACATTGGCGCGGCTGACGATCTTGTTGCCCACCGCGGCCTGGATCGGCACGTCGAACTGCTGGCGCGGGATGACATCCTTCAGTTTGCTGACGAGCTTCTGGCCCTTGGTGAAGATCTGGTCGCGGTGCACGATCATGCTCAGCGCATCCACAGCATCCCGGTTCACCAGCACATCGAGCTTCACCATGTCCGCGGCGCGATAGCCCTCGAAGTGATAGTCGAGGCTGGCATAGCCGCGCGTGCGCGCCTTCAGCTCGTTGTAGAAATCGGTGAGGATCTCGATCAAGGGGACGTGATAGCTGAGCATCACCCGCCGTTGGTCCAGGTACTCCTGCGCCTTGAACTCGCCGCGGCGATTGGTGACCAGGTCCATCACCTGGCCGATGAACTCGGTCGGGGTGTAGACATCAATCTGCACCCACGGCTCGCGGATTTCCACAATCGTCGTCGGGTCGGGCATTTCGGCCGGGCTGTCAATCACGATCTCCGCGCCATCGGTGCGGGTGATCTCGTATTCCACGCTGGGCGCGGTGAACACCAGGTCCAGGTCGTATTCGCGCTCGAGGCGCTCTTGCACGATCTCCATGTGGAACAGGCCCAGGAATCCACACCGAAACCCATAGCCGAGCGCCTGGCTCGTCTCCGGCTGAAACACGAACGCCGCGTCGTTCAGTTGCAGCTTGGCCAACGCCTCGCGCAACGAGAGGTAGTCTGACGCCTCACTGGGATACGCGCTGGCAAACACCATGGACTTCATCGGCTTATAGCCGGGCAGCGGCATCCCGGCCGGCGCTGCGTGCCACGTCAGGGTGTCGCCTACCCGGCAGTCGGTGACGGTCTTCAGGCCGGTCGCCACATAGCCCACTTCGCCGGCTTCCAGGCTGCCCGTGGGACGCATCTCCGGACCGAACACGCCGATCTCGATCGGCTCCACGGCCTGGCCGCTGGACATCAGCCGGAGCGTCTGTCCATGCTCCACCGCGCCATCTACCACGCGCACATAGGCGACCACGCCCTTGTAGGCGTCGTAGTGGCTGTCGAAGATCAGCGCGCGCAGCGGCTGGCCACGCTGACCGTGCGGCGGCGGCACATGCCTGACCACCGCCTCGAGGATCGCGGCGACGTTGGTCCCTTCCTTGGCCGAAATCCGCAGTATGCTGGCCGCGGGAACACCCAGAATCTCTTTCTTTTCACCGGCTACCGCATCGGGCTGAGCCGAGACCAGGTCAATCTTATTGATGACCGGCACGATCTCCAGGTCGTGTTCGAGCGCCAGGTAGAGATTCGCCAGGGTTTGCGCCTCGACGCCCTGCGACGCGTCCACGACCAGCAGCGCGCCCTCGCAAGCTTGCAGCGCGCGGCTGACCTCGTAGGCGAAGTCCACATGGCCGGGGGTGTCCATCAGATTGAGCTCGTAGGTTTGCCCGTCGGCCGCCTCGTGCATCATGCGCACAGCCGAGGCTTTGATCGTCACCCCTTTCTCCCGCTCCAGGTCCATGCTGTCCAGCACCTGCTCCACCATCTCGCGTTCCGGGATGGCGCCGGTGAGTTGCAGCAGACGATCGGCCAGGGTGGATTTGCCGTGGTCAATGTGGGCGATGATGCAGAAATTGCGAATTGTCTGTTGATCCATCTCAGTCCAGGGTCTCTTTTGCGACTTGATTGCGGTGCATCACCGTGATGCGGCCTCGTCCCAGCCGAATTGCGCCCGCCTTCTGCAAGCCGGCCAGACAGCGCGCGACAACCTCGCGCGTCGTGCCCACCTCGGCCGCAAGCCCGGCCTGGGTCAGCCGGACCATATCGCCGTCTTGGGTCGTATTCTCTAACAACGCCAGGGCCACACGCTGCCCCACCTTGCGAAACGACAAATGCTCGACCAGACCGCCCAGGTGCGCCATGCACTCCGCGGCAGCGCCCCATGCAGATTGGCAGAGCAATGGATCTTTGCGCGCCAACGCCTGGAACTCGGCGCGGGGCAACGCGGCCACCTGACCAGGCTCCAGGGCGCGCACGTCGGCCAGGCCACGGTCCGCCATCATCAACAGACAGATGCCGCCGCACGACTGTGGATTCACGGTGCACAACACCTGGCGCCGGCCGCGCGTGGCCGACTTGCCCATCTGAAGGGCGCCCACGAGTGGAAACAACACGACGCCGGCGGGCCCGCCATCTCTGAACAACACTGCGCCGCCATCGAAGGCGTGTAACACGCCCCCTTCGAGGATCGCCGCGCGGGTTTCCTCGCCACATGCCTGCAAAAAAGAGTTCTGATTCTCGATCTGCCTCGGCAGCACCTGAGAACGCATAGCTCCTCCGATCCCTCGCACATGATACATCCCTGTGCAGCATAGCACAGGATGGCAAGCCAGTCAACAGAACGCGTGCCTCAAGTTACGTTCTGGAGCGAAAGTAGGCGATAGTCTGGGCTAACCCATCTGCGAGCGCGACCGTAGGCGCCCAACTCAACAGAGTGCGCGCGCGGGTGATGTCAGGCTGGCGGATGCGCGGATCATCAGGCGGCAGCGGTCGAAAGATGATGCCGGCGGGATTGCCTGTCAGACGGTTGATCGTCTCGGCAAAAGAGTGGATCGTCATCTCCTCGGGATTGCCCACATTCACCGGGTCGTGCTCGGCCGACAGCAGCAGCCGCACCATCCCCTCCACCAGGTCCGACACGTAGCAGAAGGAGCGCGTCTGCTTGCCATCGCCGTAGACGGTCAAGGGCTGGCGGCGCAACGCCTGCCCGATGAAGTTGGGCACCACCCGGCCGTCATCCAGCCTCATGCGTGGGCCATAGGTGTTGAAGATGCGGATGATGCGCGTGTCCACGCCGTGCACCCGATGATAAGCCATGGTGATCGCCTCGGCGAAACGCTTGGCCTCGTCGTAGACTCCGCGCGTGCCGATGGGATTGACGTTGCCCCAGTAGCTCTCTGGCTGCGGGTGGATCAGCGGAGCGCCGTAGACCTCTGAGGTAGAAGCGAGCAAGAACCGCGCGGCCTTGGCCTTGGCCAGACCCAACGCGTTATGCGTGCCCAAAGAACCGACTTTCAGAATCTGAATCGGGACGCGCGTGAAGTCAATCGGGCTGGCCGGCGAGGCCAGGTGCATCACAGCGTCGAGCGGGCCTGGAACATAGATGTAGTCGGTCACATCATGAAAGATGAACTTGAACCGGCGATTGCCGGCCAGGTGTGCGATGCTGTCGGTCGAACCGGTGATCAGGTTGTCAAGTGCAATGACATCGTGACCATCCGCCAACAGCCGATCGCTCAGGTGCGAGCCGATGAAACCCGCGCCGCCGGTGATCAGGATGCGCATAGAGCCTCCAGGGAGTTTTGCGTGGTGCGTAGTGCGTACTAGAACGTCGGTCAAGTAATGCTATCGGGCGATTAGAAACCGCTGCAACCAGCGCAAAGCCGATCCTTCGACGAGCTCAGGACGGGCTCTTCGTCGGCTGAATTCAGTCGCCGCAGGGCGACTTCGCAGGGGTGGCAGCGACCTCGGTCGCCCGTGACGGACTACTTGACCGGTGCTCTAGGCTCCGGTGCACG
>Ga0194127_10008426_pt1 | contig 11069 bp, 7 predicted proteins | sample TA2KigC100mmetaG_FD_148624 | JGI IMG/M metagenome (GOLD analysis project Ga0194127, IMG submission 148624) | Freshwater microbial communities from Lake Tanganyika, Tanzania - TA2015036 Kigoma Deep Cast 100m | ecosystem: Environmental > Aquatic > Freshwater > Lake | place: Tanzania: Lake...
GGCGGAACTGGTCCAGTCGATCCGGGCGAAGGAGGAGCGGGTGATCGAGCTTCTGGACGAGCTTGCGGGGATGGTGGGGGGGGGGCGATGACGCCGTTCCCCGCAACCCCGTGGGCGTGCCGTCCTGTCGGGGAGGTTTGCATCCCCACGGAGTCCGTCGGTCCGTCGAGGACGCCGGATTCGCCCTTCCGCTACGTCGACATCTCCTCGGTTTCGAACGAGCGGTTCGAGATCACCCACGCACGCGAGTTGCCCGGCTCCGATGCGCCCTCGCGGGCCCGCCGCCGCATCCGAACAGGAGACGTCATCGTCGCTACCACTCGGCCCGGGTTGCGGTCGATCGCCCGTGTCACGGCGGAGTTGGATGGCCAGGTCTGCTCCACCGGGTTCTGCGTCCTGCGGCCGGGCCCGGAGGTCCTGACGGACTGGGTCTTCTACGGTGCGCTATCCGATGACTTCGTCGGACAACTCACGTCGAAGATGCGTGGGGCGACTTACCCCGGGGTGTCGGACCGGGATGTGCTCACGTCGGTCCTGCCGATCCCCCCCCTCGCCGAGCAGCGCCGCATCGTGGCCCGCATCCGCGAGTGCACGGAGCGGATCGATGAGGCGCGCCGGCTGCGACAGGCGTCCCTGGCGGAGGCCGCCGCGCTCGCCCAGGCGGCTCGCTTCGAGGCGTTTGGTGTGTCGGCCCGCCGGGCGCCTCTGGCCAGTCTCATCGCGACGGGACCGGACAACGGGTTGTACAAACATTCCAAGCACTACGGGACGGGCACTCCCATCCTTAGGATCAACAACTTCGGGTGCGGAGACGTCCTGCGTGGAGGGATTGTCCTGAAGCGGGTCCGGCTGGATCCGGGCGAGGGGGAGCATTTCCTCCTCCGCTCAGGCGACATCGTCGTGAACCGGGTGAACGGAAGCCTGGACGTGGTGGGCAAGGCATGCCTGATCGCGTCACTCGACGAGGACACGGTCTTCGAGTCGAACATGATGCGTTTCGCTCCTGACGCCAGGAAGGCGGACCCCCGCTACGTGCTCCATTTCCTGGCTTCGCCGCAGTGCCGGGAGCAGATCCGCCAGAAGGCCCGTGTCATCCAGCAGGCGAGCATCAACCAGAAGGATGTCTGCGGCCTGGAGATCCCGGTCCCCGGGCTCGCGGAGCAGCGCCGGATCGCGGATTCGCTCGACGTGACCGTCGAGTGTGCAGCGAGGCTGCTCGCGGAGTTGGACGACGGCCAATCCGAGCTGGACCCCCTGCGGGCCGCGGTTCTCCGCAAGGCCTTCGCGGGCGAGTTGTAGCCGATGGAACGAGGCGCGATGCCCCAGGCGACGACACCGACCCACATGAGCGCGCCGCCCGTGGGCGACCGGCTGGCCGCGCTGGCGGGTCTCGTGGTGCTCCGGTGGGCCGCCTGGCAGGAGGCGGAACAGGAGGCGGTCGCCGCGTTCGACGAGACGCCGTTCTCCCCGTTCCTCCCTTCCGCCTTGCGGCGGCCCGCGTGGGCGGCGTTGGGCACGGGCACGGGCACGGGCACGGGCACGGACGCGAGCGAAGCCGTGGTCCTGGCCGGGGTACGGGAACTCGCGGAGGGTGGGCCGGGTCGCGGCGGGCGGATCGGCGGCTATGCGTCGGCGGTTGCCCCCGTGGTCGTCGCGGGTGCGGCCCGCGGGATTGCGGACCTCGCGGCCTGGGCGGCGGCCCTGGACTTCGGCACGGTGCCGGGACGCGCTGCCGCGGCTGACGCCTTCGAGGACGTGCTGGCGAAGGCCCGCGAGACCGGAGGGAGGGACGGCGGCCAGTTCGTGACGCCGGACCCGGTGGCCGACCTGATGGTTCGCCTGCTCGATCCGCAGCCGGGCGACCGCGTGTACGACCCGTGCTTCGGGCACGGGGGCGCGTTGCTGCGGGCGGTGCGGGGGCTGCGGGCGGCGGAGGCCGAGGCGGCAAGGGAGGGCCCGGCCGGCGCCCGCGGTCGCACACGGGCGCGCGCGCCTGGCAACGCGTTCGGCGTGGAGATCGATCGGGGGGCGTTCTCGATCGGGTTGTGCCGGCTGGTCCTCGCGGGCGAGGACCAGCCGGGCCTGGAACTGGGCGACGCGCTCGAGAGACCGCTCCCGCGCAACCCGGCGTCCGAGGGGTTCGACCGGATCGTCGCGTCGCCGCCGTGGGGGGCGCGCACGAGCGGCCCGGGGCCTCGCCAGTACCCGGTCCCGAACGCCGGTATCGAGACGCTCTTCCTCCAGCACGTCATGGCGAGCCTGCGGCCCGGGGGCCGGGCCGTGGTCGCGCTCCCGGAAGGCGCCCTGTTCCGGACCGGCGGGGAGCGGCAGGTCCGGAAGGCGCTCCTCGACGACTATCGCGTGGAGGCCGTGGTCGCGCTGCCGGAGGGGGCATTCGCGCCGTGCACCGGCATCCCCGCGAGTCTCCTGGTCTTCTCGCGGGCCAAGCCGGCGGGGCGCGTGCGGTTCGTCCAGGTAGCCGGGCCACGATCCCCCGACGAGGTGGTCGCCGCGGTCCGCGAGGGCGGCCCCGCGGCCTGGTCCTGGGATGCTTCGGTCGATGATCTGGCTCGGCGCGACCACGAGCTGGTCGCGCGGCGGCCGGCGGGTGTCGAGCTGGACTCGGCGCTTCAGAGACTGCGAGCCGCAGACCCGACGCTTCCCGTGGTCGCGCTCAGGGACATCGGCGAGCTGTTCCGGGGGGTGTCCTACGACCGGAAGACCGCGATCGGGCGACGGGAGGCGGGCGTCGACGCGATCGGCCTGCTCAGGGTCGGGGACTTCGCACCGACGGGTGCGCGCGCGCCCGAACTGGCCTTGACTTCGGAGGCCACGCGGAACGTCCGTGACGATCAGCGGCTTCGTGCCGGGGACCTGGTGGTCACCCTGTCGGGATCGGTCGGCCGGATAGGCGTGATCTCGGAGGTCGCCGGGACCGAGGGATGCATCGCGTCGAAGAGCATCGCAGTGGTTCGGCTTCGGAGCGAGATGCATCCGAGCTTCTTCGCGGCGCTGCTTCGCTCTCCGGCCTACCAGGGATGGATGACGGGACATGCTCGCGGCGTGACCATCCAGCACCTGTCCCTGCGGACGCTCGCGTCTTTGCCGATGCCGTCCCCGCCCATTGCGGTGCAGGAGGCTGTCCTGCGCAGGGCAGGACCGGAGACTGACACCCTGTCACTGCTCGTTCACGTGGCGACCGAGGGGACTGCTGATCCGCTCGCGGCCTGGGCCGAGCGTCCGGGGGTAGTCGCGCTGAGCGCGGAGCGGACGAACGGGCTGGACGCAATCCGGGCGCTCGCCGCCTTTGCTCGGGAACTCGCGCACCTGCGCGAGCTCAGGAATCGGATCGCTCATGGGATCCACGAGGTGCCCACTGGAGTGGCTCCGGACTTGGAGTCATGGGTCCTGGTCGCGGCGAGTCTGGGCGACCTGCTCGCGGACATCGACTCAATCCCGAGCGGCGCCGCCCGTCTGTCGGTGCTGGTTCAGGCGCAGGCCGCGGCGCTCTCGGTCCAGCGACTTCTGGAACCCGACGGAAGCGCACTCGCGCTCCGACTGGCGTCGGTGACGAACGCGCTCTTCGAGCTGATCGAGCCCGCGATCCAGGACGTGCTCCGGCACGAGAAGGTCGCGGTCGAGGCCGACCCGAAGTCGGTCGTTGTCGGGGTGCCGACCGAGGTGCGCCTGACGTTGCGGAATGACGGGGGCGCAGGTCTTCGCTCGCTCCGGGTGACGACCGACCCGCGGGCGGGCGAACTCGCGCTGCCGTTCCTCGCGGAAGGCGCGAGCGCACAGGTGCCGCTGACGCTCACGGCCACCGGCGCTGATCCGACGTTGCGGGTAGAGGTGACCTGGACCGCGACGCGGCTCGACGGCACCCCCGTACGCGGTCGCGACGTCGTCGACCTGCTCGTCCGGACCACGCGAGACGCCGTCATGTCCGGCGACCTCGGCCCGAGCCCCTACATCGTGGGAAGCCCGGTCGAGCGCGATGAGATGCTGTACGGAAGGTCTGGAATCATCGACCGGATCCGACGGCAGCTTGGCCCCACGGCTTCGGCGAACGTGGTGCTCCTGGAGGGGAACCGTCGCACCGGGAAGACCTCGATCCTGAAGTACTTGCGGAAGAAGGACGTGCTGCCGGGCTGGATCCCCGTGTACTGCTCGTTCCAGGACGCGGAGGGGGACGAGTCGCGCGCCGGCATCTCGACTCGCAACATCTACCGGCTGCTGGCCCGGACGATCGGGTGGGAGATCCACGATGCGGGCTTCGACACGTGGTTCCCCGGCGAGGCGCTCCCGGCCGCGGGCCGCCCGTTCAAGCTGCAGTTCCGTGATGCGCTCGATCGGGCGTTCGCTGGGGACCATCCCTTCGAGACGTTCGAGGGGTACCTCGCGGCGGCGACGGAAGCAGCGCAACCCCGGCGCATCCTGTTGATGCTCGACGAGTTCGACAAGCTGCAGGACGGGATCGATTCGGGGCTCACCAGCCCCCAGGTTCCCGAGAATCTGCGCCACCTCCTGCAGCACTGCCGGGGCGTGTCGGCCATCCTCACCGGGTCGCGCCGCCTCAAGCGGATGCGCGAGGAGTACTGGTCCGTACTGTTCGGGCTGGGGCACCCGATCGGGATCAGCGCCCTGCCGACCGAGGACGCCCGGAGGCTGGTGACGGAGCCGGTCGCGAATCGGCTTTCGTACCTACCGCAAGCGAGGGATCGGGTGGTGGACCTGTGCGCGGCCCAGCCCTTCCTCGTGCAGTCGCTCTGCAACCGGGTCTTCGAGATGGCGGCCGTTTCGGGTGAGCGCACGATCACGCTCGCCCACGTGGAGGACGCCGCGGCGGGAATGGTGCGCGACAACGAACACTTGCGGACGCTGTGGGACTACGCGGGAACCCACCGCCGTCGCCTGGTGCTGGCGCTTTGCGACCGTCTCTCCGACGACCCCGACCCGGTCGGGCTCGACCTGCTGTCTGCCAGGCTCGAGATGCTTGGCGTCCCGACTCCCCGCAAGAGCCGGCTCGGGGACGACCTTGACGAACTCCGGGAGTTGGAGCTGCTGGAGTTCGATCGGTCGTACCGGGGAGGCACATACCGCATCGCGGTGCCGCTGTTCGGGCTGTGGCTGAGGACCGCCATCGACGTCGAGGAGGCTGCAGCGCGCGCCCGTGAGGAGGCGCTGGAGGAGGTCGCATGAACCACCCCTACCAGGTCCTGGGCGCGTCGGTCCCCGCGATGCTCGGCCGGGTCCGCCTCGTGCAGCAGATCGAGCGGCACATCCTGAAGCCGTCGCCGGATCATGTCTCCGTGGTCGGCCCGGCAAGGTACGGGAAGTCGGTGCTGCTCCATGGCCTTGCCCTCAGGCACGCGCAGGGATCTCCCCGATACGTCACGGCCGGCTACGTCGACTTGCGGCACGCGCCTCCGGCGTCCGACCGTGACCTCAGGAGGCGTTTCGGGGAGGTCGTGAAGTCCGCGCTGGCCGGGGTGCGGCCCGAGGTTGCCGGGCTCATCGAATTGGACGACCCCTGCCTGCACGAGCTGTTGGACCTCGCATTCCAGGAACTCGACGGACAGGGGGCCCGTCTGTTGATCGTCCTCGACGGCTTCGATCACGTACTCGCGGGAACGGGGATCACCCGGACCCTATGGGACCAGTTGCGGTCGCTCGGGCAGAAGGGGAGTCTCCGACTCGTGACCGGGAGCAGACGGCCGCTCCGGGAACTTTGCAAGACCGAGGAGTCCCGCACCTCGGACTTCTGGGAGATCTTCTTCGACACGCCAGTGGGCGTCGGTCCATTCGAAGAGGAGGACTGGGACGTGCTGATCGAGCCGCTATTGAAGGACCGCCGCGGGGTGGATGGTGCGGCCCGCAAGGAACTCGCCAACTGGTCGGGCGGGGTCCCGGTGCTGGCCGCGGCCCTGCTCGAGCGGCTTGCGGAATCGGGGAGCGACGCGCCTGTCACCAAGTCCGACGTAGATCGCGAGGCCGACGCCATCCTCGACGAACGCAGGCAGCTCCTGGAGATGCTCTGGGGCGACTGCGGTGTGGAGTTGAGGGCCGACCTCGGTGCTCTGGCCGAATGCGAAGCCGATGGGATCCCATCGGCCGAACTGCCGGATGGCCGTCGCCGGGTGCTCGAATCCCGCGGTTTCGGACGCATCTCGGGGAACCGGATGCGCCCGTCGTGCAGGCTGATGACCCGGTTCGCGGCTCAGCAGGCGCCCGCGGCTGCGGACATCAGGAGGCTGTTCGGAGCGCCCGACAGGTACGACAGCAACATCCGCGCGGTCCTGGAACTCCGGACGGCGCAGGTGCTGGGTCCGGACGTTGACCGCGAGTTGCGTTCCTGCGTCGAGGGGGCCGTACGTGACTTGGGTGCGAGTCCCGAAACCTCGCTCAAGTGGGTCCGGAGCATCGCGACCCGTGCGCTCACGCTGGTGTGGGACGCCGAGTTCGGACGCAACAACCCGCTTCCGGCGGAGTGGATCGCGGAGTGGCAACAGGCGGGGGTGAAGTGGAGCGACGACTCCGGGAGGATCCCACGGAGGTACGGGGCGCAGTGCGGCCTGCTGAACCTCGCGACCGGCACGGACCGGGTGCGAAGGGTCGCGCGCTTCGTTACGAAGCCCACCTACCTGCTTATCGACCACCTGCAGTCCGTGGGCGACTTCGGGCAGCACCGGGAGGACTTTCCGGAGAGCAGGGTCTCTGTCGGCACGGCCGCCGCGTTCGTCCTGTCCGCGATCGAGCTTGCTGAACAACTGACCCGCGATCTGGCCGGCCGCGACCGGCCGGGTGCCGGTTGAATCGATGCGGGCGCCACTACGGTCCGACAACAGCGTCGATCGCGGCCTCGATCTGCGGTCCGAGCGACTCGAACGTGCCCTGCCACTCGGCCGCGACGATCCCCGCTGCGTCCACGAGCAGGAAGCTGCCGGACGAGATGCCGAGCCCCTTCCACATCGGCGCGCCGGACGCGTCCTGGAGGATCGGGATCGTCGTCTTGTCGATGCAGGCCTGGACGGTCGCCGCGGACCCGTCCGCGTTGATCAGGATCGCGACCACTTTCCCCGCCCACGCGGGTTTCGACACGACCAGCGCCTGGAGGAGCGCAGCCTGCGCCCCGCAGGAGCCTCAGCCGCACGACCCGGTGTAGGCGATCCAGACCAGCTCGCGGAGGGAGACGTCCGATACGGCGAGGCCGGCCCAGGCCGACGTCGTGTTCACGTCCCTGCAGACGAAGCCCGGCACCGCGCCGCCGACCTCGGGCGGGGCGCCCGGGGCGACCCGGCAGGCGTCGCGGCACTCGGCCGGGTAGAGCAGGGCGCCTGCGCCCGAGGCGCACTTGTGCGCGCAGAGCGAGGGCCAGGACTGGAACCCCTCGGCGCAGACCGGGCCGGCAAGCTCCTCCGCGGTGCACAGTTGCTCGCACGTGGGCTCCACGGGGACGTCGGCCGGGGTGTCGTCGATCACCTCGGGAACGTCGGGCTCGTCGGGTACGGGCCCGGGTTCGGGCTGCGGCTCGGGCTCGGGTTCGGGCTGCGGCTCGGGCTCGGGTTCGGGCTGCGGCTCGGGCTCGGGTTCGGGCTGCGGCTCGGGTTCGGGCTGCGGTTCCGGCTCCGGTTCCGACTCGGGCGCGGGCTCCGGCGCGGCCTCGGCGACCGGTTCCGGCAGCGGCTCGGACAGGGGCTCGGGCACGGGCTCAGGCTCGGGTTCCGGTGCTTGTTCCGGTGGACTTTCGAAGACATCCATTGCCGGTTCGGGCGCGGGGTCGGGCAGCGGCTCGGGCGCGGGGTCGGGCACGGGTACGGGTGCGGAGTCGGTGCACGCCGCCGTCACGAGCAGGATCGCCAGGATCGGGACGACGGACCGGGACACCCGTGGCCTCCGCTGGCGGAAGCCTACCACGGCGCGGTCCGGTCCGGGGCCGTGTGCTAAGATGCCTGCCCCTGCGTCCGGGAGACGTGCGTTGGGCTTCGACGAGGATCTGGCGGGGTTCCGGAAGGCGGCACGCGCGGTCGCCGCGGCCGGCAAGGCGCTCGACAAGGCGTCGAAGGCGCTCGGCGCCGGGGAGCGGGACCCGGCCGCGGTCGCGGATGTTTCGGAGAAGGCGGCGGCCGCGCTGGGCGGGCTGCAGGGGATCGAGGCCGCGGCCGCGGGGTTGTCCGGCCGGCTTTCGGCGATCGCGGCCGAGGCGCGCGCCGAGCTGGAGCGGGAGCGCGCGCTGCTCGCCGGCAAGGTCGCCTCCGCCTTGCGCGAGCAGGGCATCGAGGTCGAGGGCAACCTGCCGCAGCTCCGCGCGGGCGCGTTGACGCTCGAGTTCGCGTTCGGCGGCAAGGGCGGGTGCACGGTCTGGCTCGGCCCGAAGAAGGCGCGGCTCGCGGCCTGCCCGCTCGAGGCGGGCGCGATCGCGGCGAAGGTGTCAGAGCTGGACTCGGCCCTGCTCGGCGGGCCGTTCGACGAGGCCGCGTTCCTGGCCGCGCTGCTCGGCGCGTTCCGGGTCGCGCTCGCGCGGGCGGGCCTGCCCGACGGGAGCCGGGTGCCGCTGGTCGCGCTGCTCGCGGAGGTCGCGTTCGCGCGCCAGTCGGCCGCGTTCCTGGCCGACCCGCGACGCGAGGCGTTCCACGGCTACGGGCGAGTGGAGTTCGCCTGCGACCTGTCGCGGCTGGCCGCGCGCCGGGTCGGCGACCGCGAGTTCCGGCTGGACGTGGCCACGATGAGCCAGACGCGGCGGCCGGAGGATCACCTGTGGGTGCCGCGGGGCCGCAGCGGCGACGGCACGAACTACGCGACGGCGCTGTTCGCGAAGGTCGCATGACGCGGCGAGGCGCCTGCCCGCGGGCCCGGCAGTCGGCCCGCGGCGCCGCCGCCGGGGAACGGAAAGAAGCATGATCGAGGCGTTGACCGCACGGCAGGCCCGGCACGTGATCGAGGTGGTCGGGTCCACCGGCACGCCCCCGGAGTGGGGGTTCCAGTTCTTCTCGGCCGGCCTCGACGGCTACCTGCGCGTGCTGGAGGAGGACTACCTCCGCACCTTCATCCGCGACGGCGGCGCATCGTTCAAGGTCGTGGTAGGCACGTACGGCGGCGGGAAGACGCACTTCCTCTACAGCGTGCGCGAGCTGGCCTGGAAGCACGAGTACCTGGTCGCGTACTGCCCGCTCTCGCAGGAATCCACGCCGTTCCACCGGCTCGACCGCGTCTACCACTCGATCGCGGCGAACCTGATGCGGCCGCTGTCCCCGGACGAGCTGCTGTCCGGCGCGGACCGCGGGCTCGGCGCGTTCCTGAAGGGCGTCTATGCGGACCTGATGGACGCGTTCGCCGCGGACAAGGTCCCGGAGAAGAAGCGCGCGGAGCGGGTGAAGGCGGTCGCGGCCGACGCGGTCCGCGGGGTCGAGAACCCGAACTTCGGCCGGGCGGTGCGGCTCGCGCTGGAGGCGCTGGCCGACGACGACCCGGACCGCTTCGACTCCGCGATCCAGTTCCTGTCGGTGGATGGCTACGACCGGGTCCGGCACCGCCAGATGGGCCTGCTCCAGCCGATCGAGCGCGGCCAGGCCTTCGCCACGATCCGGTCGCTCGTCACGTTCGTGCGCAACCTGCGCTTCCGCGGGCTCGTCATCCTGTTCGACGAGGCGGAGCAGGCGGGCGCCATGACCAGCCGCCAGAAGGAGCTGATGCTCGGGAACCTGCGCGAGCTGGTGGACCAGTGCGGCGCCGCCGCGTTCGCGAACGTGATGGTGCTCTACGCGATCCCGAACGAGCAGTTCCTGACGGAAGGCCGCTCGCCCGCCTACGAGGCCCTGCGCCAGCGGATCCAGACGGTCTTCGACTTCACGAACCCGACCGGGGTCAAGATCAAGCTGGATCGCCTGGTCCGCGACCCGCGGGCGCTGATGATCGAGATCGGGTCGAAGCTGGCGGCGGTCTACGAGTCCGCCTACCGCACCGAGGTCCCGTTCGAGGGGCGGACGAAGCTGGTAGGCCTGCTCGCCGCGGCCGCGGCCGAGCGCGCGTTCGGCGACATCGGGTACAAGCGCCTCTTCGTCCAGGCCATGGTCAGGGCCTTGCACGCGATGAGGCTCGGACGCAACGTCGAGCTGGACGAGGCGTTCGCGCGCCGGATGCTGTCCACCGCGGAGGAGCCCGGCGACGCGCCCGCCGGGGACGAGGAGCAGGACTGATGCCGCTCGAGAAGGGCGAGGTCGTGGTGCACCGCGCGTACGGCCGCGGGACCGTAACCGCGACGCGCATGGGCGGCCGCCAGGCCCGCGTGTCGTTCGGCGTGTTCACGTTGTGGCTCGACGCGCACGCGCTGGTCCCGACCGGGACCGGCCTGCGGCTGGTGGGGGGGACGTCGCCGTCCCCTTCGGCACAGCCCCACCGGCACTCCACGTCCTTCGAGGCGATCCTGCGGATGCTGGGGGATTCTCGGCGTCCCCCCCCCGCGCCCGCCCCATTCATGTCCGGGCGGCCGGCGGCGGCCTCAACGCCGCCGGCCGAGGGCGCGGGTGGGGGGCGCCCGCGCGCGCGTCGAGACCCGGTGTGGCGCCCCAACCGCGAGGAGCGGCCGGTCGAGGACGCGACCGTGCTGGAGTCGTTCCGGCTTGGGATCGTCCCGGCCTCGCAGATCGTGCAGTGGACCGTCGGGCGCGAGGAGGAGGTCGCCGCGATCCGCACGTTCCTGCGCGATCACGCCGAGGGCGCGGTGCTGGTCGAGGGCGCCTACGGCGCTGGCAAGAGCCACCTGCTGCGCTACCTGGAGCAGGACGCCGCGGCCGCCGGGTACGCGGTCGCCGCCGCGGGGTTCGACCCGTCCGAGGCCACGGCCGCGTTCCCGAAGAAGGCGTGGCGCCGCATCGTGCGGGGCTTCCGCGCGGACGTGGACGGGGTGCCCCACGACTTCCGCGGCTTCGTGCGCGAGGTCGCGGCCCGGCCCGCCTGGCGCGATTGCCTCGGGGACCACAGGCTGCTCGGACCGTTCCTCGCGCGCGTCGCGAAGGGCAGGGCGGACGAGACGGACTGGGACTGGATCGAGGGTCGCTCGTCCGGCGAGTTCG
>Ga0194127_10008428_pt1 | contig 11068 bp, 22 predicted proteins | sample TA2KigC100mmetaG_FD_148624 | JGI IMG/M metagenome (GOLD analysis project Ga0194127, IMG submission 148624) | Freshwater microbial communities from Lake Tanganyika, Tanzania - TA2015036 Kigoma Deep Cast 100m | ecosystem: Environmental > Aquatic > Freshwater > Lake | place: Tanzania: Lake...
AAAACAGACGATGAAAAAAACCCTGAAATGCGAAATTTGCGGACAGCAGAAACCGCGCGCAGAAATTACCCGGTGCGAAAACAGTATTACAAAACGCGGACAGACCTGCTCGGAGTGCATGGCTGAATTATCTGCCGCAACCCATTGTTTTTGGTCTGGCGAACATGGCGATTATGAATCAGCGCGAGAATAGAAAGGCCACGCCATGAAAGAATCAATCGAAAAAGCATCACACGGCATGAAGTTTTTGCGGAACGATCTGAAAGACGCGCTCGAAAAATCCGGCAGAGTTGAGGGCGTGCTGGTATTGCAGCTTATCAAAAAAGCCGCAGACCTGCAGAACGAAATTGAAATGTTTTTGGATGCGCTGGAGGCGGAATGAAACCCTATTATCAAGATTCTGCTGTGACGCTGTATTGTGGTGACTGCCGAGAGATAGTGCCGCAGCTCGGTACGTTCGACTTGCTGCTGACTGATCCGCCGTATGGTTGCTCGGCAACAACTGGCTGGGGTGGCAAGTACGATTCTTTTTCTATCGCAGGCGATGATACAACCGAGCTGCGCGACTGGATTATATCAGTAATAGACAGCCCTTTTATTTTGTTTGGAAGCCCGCGAATAGAGCGCCCGAAATGTGACGCTGTTTTGATTTGGGCAAAGGGTGAGCATACTGGCATGGGTGACTTGGCATTCCCGTGGAAGCCCGATTTTGAGGAGATTTATATCAAAGGAAAAAGCGTTTTTTCTGGGAAACGGACAACATCAGTTTTGCGCTACAATGCAAGGACAGACTCGGGCCGTTTACATCCTACCGAAAAGCCCACTGGTTTGATTGTTGAACTTCTCAATAAAACAACAGCGCACACCATCCTTGACCCGTTCGCAGGCAGCGGTACGACCGGACGCGCTGCAAAGGACTTGGGCCGCCAGTGCGTTATGATAGAGCGAAAGGAAAAATACTGCGAAATCGCAGCAAACCGCATGCGGCAGGAAGTGCTGCCGATGTTTGAGGAGTAGACCATGACAAGCTTACGCGAAGCCGCCAAAATTTTAAGCGCAGCGGCGCACAAATCGACACCCCGGCGAACGGCGCACTGCCAGAAAATATCAAAGCTGTCGCGCCGGTCCGGGTATGTCTGCCGGCAGTGCGGACACGCTCAAAGCACGAAATGGATCAACCAGGAAAAGCGCGAGGCCGAAAAAATATCGTGCTTTAAGTGCGGGAGTTACGACCTGAAAAATAATTTAAAATCTTAAAATTAATGCTTGCAATCCTTAGCCAAAAATATTATACTGATTAATAACAGCCCGAACAACCGGGCGCAAACAGAGGAGGAAAAGCCATGTTTAAATGCGTTTTCTGTAAAAAAGAGTTTACCGGAGAGCCTGCAATGCGCAACGGGTCTGGTGCGTATTGCGAAGAATGCAAGGCTGAATTGGTGCGCAGGATGTGTGTTGGCAATCAAGCGCGCCGCGAGAATTTTGACGGTTGCTGTTTGTGGTGCGGCGAAAAACTGACAGCAGCCAATGTCCAGCCGGGTAAAGATAATCCGGGTGTATGCAGGTCTTGCGACACTCATCGTGACTGGCTGCTGGCATGTATCCGGCACAGCGATAAACCAGCAAAATATGTATCACGGGTTGAAGCCAAAGAGGGCATTTTGCGTGAGGCTAGAAACGCTGAAAAAAAACAAAGCGCAACACAGAATATTGACACTGGCAAAGAGGCCTTAACCCGGCTTGCAAGGCTTGAAAATATTATCGGCAAACTGGCATCTGAGTTTGGAATATCTGAATAAACCCATAACCCGCACACAGGAGAGCAGTTGTAGTCTACAGCAACTCACACCTTGGGGGCTGTCTGGGGAGATGGCCCCGCTTTTAAGGAGGACGACATGACACTTGAAGAACGTATCAATGAGTTCAATGAAGTGTGCGACCGTGTAATCAGCACGGTTGATAATATTAATTGCAACCTGCGGCAGAACATCCGTGATGCTGAAAGGTTGCTGAATGAAGTATCGCCGCCAGCCTGCGGGAATTGCCAGAACTATCTTGAGGCATATAACCGTTGTTCTGAGTCGGGCATGACCGTTGACATCGGCGCAATATGTGAGAATTGGGGGAGGTTAATCTTATGAAACCACTCAAAGCCGACTCACAGACAAGCCGTATGCTTAATGCTCTGATAATTGCCCCCTGCACGAATGCTTATTTTGTGCGCCGCATGGGTATTTTTAAGTACACAAGCCGCATTTCAGAGCTTCGTAAGCGCGGATGGCTGATACACGCCTTTGACATGGGCGATGGACTGACAGAATACATTTTGAAGGGGAGGGTGAGCGCATGACAAAGATCGGAACCATTATTGGCGACAAACTGTTTACCCCCGAAGCGGCAGAAATGCCTCGGCACTTTACACACGCCATGCATGATGGTAATGTGTGCTATGTGTCTGTGTATCAATCCCGTTACCGTGTGCCGCAGGATACACGACCGATTTATAACGATGGACTAAGGGAGGCCACAACATGAGAACCGAGATCATTGTTTTGATATTCGCCGCGCTGCTTTACATCGCAATCATTCTGTGCATTCCGATGATCGACAAGGCGCAGGCAGAAACCGAGCGATACTGGCACGGTGAGTTCACGGCAGACAATCAAACTTTTGAGCTGATACGGCTGTGATCTTGCACGGCGCATACGACATAAACGGCGAATGGTGGAACGGCTACGATCTTTACGAGCTTGACCATATACGAGCCGAGTGTCCTGACTGTGGCACGATGTTTGACCACCTCGATTACGAAAAAATGTTATGCTGCCCTGAGTGTGCAGCGTGTTTTAAACCAATAAAGGAGGAAGTATGAGCGAAACAGCAGTAGTTTTGAGAGATGCAGGGGCGGTTTGTAGCATTACAGACCTTGAAAAAATGGCGCATTATATGGTAGCGTCAAAACTTTTCGGCATCCAGAGTAAAGAGCAGGCCGTTGCTCTGATGTTAATTTCACAGGCAGAGGGTTTGCATCCGGCTATCGCAGCGCGTGATTATCACATCATTCAGGGCAGGCACACGCTTAAAGCTGACGCACTGCTCGCTCGTTTTCAGCAGACCGGAGGAAAGGTTGAGTGGCTTGAGTACACGGATGAAAAAGTCTCTGCTATATTTTCGCACCCGCAAAGCCCCCGCCCCGTCATGGTTGATTGGGATATGGACAGGGCAAAAGTCGCCGGACTTGGCGACAAAGACAACTGGAAAAAATACAGGCGGCAAATGCTGAAAGCCCGTGTCGTTTCCGATGGGGTCAGGTTGTGCTCCCCCGGCTGTGCGGTCGGAGTATACACACCTGAGGAGGTTCTGGATTTTGAGCCTGCAAGCACTGAGTGGAAATCTCCGCAGTCCAGCAAACCGACCGTGACCCCTCCGCAGGCGAAGCCGCAGCCGCAGACCACGATGGGGCAGGACGAGCCGCCCGCAGACTGGCAGCCGGAGTTTGCGCCGCCGATGGACGACACCCGGCCCGAACCGCAGGCAGAACCGGTCAACTGCATCACCGAAAAACAGCGCAAGCTCGTCTGGGCGAAGTCGAAAAACAAGGGCATTTCATCGGACGCACTGCACGCCTATCTTGACCGCTGCCATTCAGTAACCAAGGTTGATCACATCCCGTATGATCGCCTGAATCAGGTGCTTGAATGGATCGACCTGCACAACAGCGAGGCCGTCAATGGCTGATGTTCATTTCAATGAAGCCGATCACTCTTACACGATAGGCGCATGGCGCGCACCTGTAACCGTGACCGGCCTTATTAACGAGTACCTTAACCAATACGCCGGAGTAGACAGGCAGGTGATGGAGCGTGCGGCGGCTTTTGGTAAGGCGCTGCACGACCTCAACAAGCTGATGCTGCGCGGCACATTGGACGCTGACGCGCTCGATCCGCAGCTTGTACCGTACATGAACGGGCTGGCGAAATTTCACGACTCATACGAAATCACTATTGACCAATGCGACGTTGAGAAGCCGCTTGGAAGTAAGCGGCTTGGTATCGCCGGAACCCCGGATATTGTCATTCACGACGGCGCGATATTCGATATTAAAAGCCGTGCATTTATGAAGCTGGCGGACCCGCTACAGCTTGCCGCGTATGACAAGCTATCGGGCGGGAACGGTAACAGCAGACCGCACTACAGTGTGTATATCACGCCGGATAATTTCAAGGTTACAAAGTGTAACGACAAAAACGCATGGCCTTTGTTCAGCCGGATGCTGAAACATTGGCACGACACGCAGAAACTAAACAACTATTTAAGCGGATGGAGGACACGATGAGCGATACCGCATTGACCCCGGAAGTTGTGGAACAGGAAACGCAGGCGCTTGACATCTATCAGCAGGCGTATGCCGTTAAGGTGGTTGACAAGGCCACATACGAGAGCGCCGGTGCGCTGGCGCTTGCAATCAAGGATATGACAAAGCAGGTAACTGATTACTGGAAACCGATCAAGGATAAGGCATACGCAGCGCACAAGGAAATATGCGCCCGCGAAACCGAGCTTTTAAAGCCGCTGAAAGACGCCGCCGGGCTAATCGACACGCGGCGCCGGGCATACCTGAACGAGCAGGAACTCATCCGGCAGGAAGCAGAGCGCAAGGCACGCGCCATTGCTGAGGAACAAGCCCGGAAAGAACGCGAAAAACTGGCAGCGCAGGCCGCCAAAGCCGCTGAGAAGGGCAAGGCTGAAAAGGCCTCAGAGCTGGCAGCGCAGGCCGCCGAGGTTGTAGCCGCTCCGGTGTTTGTCGCTCCGGCGATTGATAAGAACGTGCGGAAAGATATAGCCGTATCTGTTACTGATCTGAAAGCACTGTGCGCTGCTATCGGCGCAGGGATTGTGCCGCCGACCGTGGTCGAGGTCAAAGCCGGTGCGCTCAAGTCGTGGGCCAAAGCAATGCAGATTAAAAACGGGCAGGTTCCAGGTATCGTTATCACTGAAACCATTGCGCCGGTCAACCGGGCCGCATAACCAATCGCGCCCCGTCCTGCCCACTGTGGGCGAACTGTATGTTGTGTTGAGGGCGGGGCAAATTTAAACAGAGAGGGCAGTAATCATGGCAACATTTGAAATTGATATAACTATACGGTGTGACGTTTGCGGCAGAACACTTCATGGTGAGTTTGACAGACATGGTGATTTACAGATTGAGCCATGCTCTAAATGTTTAGATAATGCTGAAAACGACGGTATTGAACAGGGGAGGGCCGAATGAACATTATAAACTTTTTCCGCAGCAGGGCAGCGCAGGCGAGGATCATCGAGCAGTACGACTACAACCTAACAGCTATGGTGCAGCGCGGTATGCACGCCGAGAAGATAGCCGCCGAAATGAAGGAACGTGTTGAAGCCCTCGAAGCCGAGAACGCGCACCTCCGCCGGGTGGTTGGCGGTTATCGTTCCGGGGAAACGCGGCGAGGCCGCAGGAGGTAGCATTGCACATATACGACATAGAGCAGGCCATTGTAACCCACTTTTGCCCTCGCAGGAATCTAATCGTTCCAAACGTGTCTTGGGGTTTTGATCTGCAGCACGAAGTAGACCTGTTAGTAGTTACACCGTCTGGAAACGCAACGGAGGTTGAAATAAAAGCATCAATATCTGATATCCGCGCTGATTTGAGAAAACGACACGGCCACGAGTCCGCCAAAATTAGCCGTATTTATTTCGCATATCCGCTGGAACTGCACGAAAAAGCGAAGGGCTTAATACCAGCGCACGCAGGGATAATAACCGTTGATAATTCCCGTGCTATCTCGCAGTGCAAGGTGCAGAGAGTTGCAAAGATTAAAAGTGTTGCTCGGAAAATAACGGAAAATGAGAGGCTGAAGCTTGGACACTTAGCGGCAATGCGGATTTGGAGCCTAAAACGACACATAAAACGCTATCAAACAAAGGCATAAAAAAACTTTAACGCGGCGAGGCCGCAGGAGGCTGTATGAAATACGAAACCATCGTTACTCAGGTGATGGTCTGCGAGGCGGGCAAAGAATTATTCGATGCGACTGCCACAGAAATAAGCCTGCTTGACGAAGCGGCTGGCGGTATGGTATCAATTAAGCAGTCGTGCGATTACAGCGGTGCCGGTGAAGTCAGATTTGACCCCGATGAATGGCCCACAGTCCGGGCGGCGATAAACGACATGGTGCAGCGTTGCGAAAAATACAATAAGAGTTTGGAAGCGTGACTAGTGCTGTTGCGTAGCCTGCGGGAATGGATGAAAGCGCTCATTTAGCGTACAGAGCAGGAGACCGGTCAACCCTGCGCCCCCTAAGTAGCGGCGAAGGCAGCACGGCCCCTCGAAAGAGGGGCTTTTTTAAAAGGATTAATATGCGTGTAATCCGTGTTTTCGCGAGAAAAACAAAAGCATGTCCCGATGACGATCTGGCTTTTTTTGATTTGCAACCGCCGTTTTATGCCGAGGGTGATGTCGTGCATATAAGCGTAACTTTTGACGCTGATATTCCACTGGCAGAGCGCATGTATAAACAATGGCGGCATGTTGCGCCGTGTTCAGTTGGAGGCCCTGCGCTTGGCGATCGTGGCGGTGAGTTCGAGCCGGGACTGTATTTGAAAAGCGGAATCACAATAACGTCAAGGGGATGCCCAAACCGTTGCTGGTTTTGTCGTGCGGCGAAAAATGAGGGCGATATTCGGGAACTTAAAATAAAAGACGGTCATACAATACAGGACAACAATCTGTTGGCGTGTTCTGATCAGCACATCAAAGGTGTATTTGCCATGCTTGCACGACAAAGAACACGTCCGACATTTAGCGGCGGACTGGAAGCGGCGAGGTTGAAACAATGGCACGTTGACGCGCTGGAGAAACTGAAACCACGCCAGATGTTTTTCGCATACGACACGCCCGATGATTTTGAACCGCTTGTGGAAGCGTCTAAAAAATTACTTGCGGCAGGGCTTAACCGAAATTCAATGCGATGTTATGTGCTGATAGGATACCCAAAAGATACAATAGGTATCGCAGAAAAAAGGCTATATGATACGTTGCGCCTTGGGTTTTTCCCACTTGCAATGCTCTACCACGAAAACACAGATAGAACATGGAAGCGAATCCAACGGGAATGGGCAAGGCCAGCTATTATAGCAGGAAATTGTGCCAATTCCTACAGACAATCGATTGTGGGGCATCCTCGCAAGCCTGACGGCCTATCCTGCGGCGATTGCGGTCTGCGGTTCTGCGGCATGAATGGCAATATGCGGAGGGTTCCCGTACAGGTCGGTTCGCCTGCGATCACGTAACTCTGCCCTCTTGCCACCGTTCCAACTCGCCACCTTGCTATAATATCCAGTTACCCTGCAAATCTGTTCAACCTCAAGGCCCCTCTTAATCTCCATATCGAGGTCTTCCTCGGTATGGTCGGCAAGCCAATCGCATGTAAACACCGTCTTTCTGTCCTTGTCAGCACGATACCACGGCAACCGTGAATTTCGGAAGCCCACTGCATCATCTTCAGGGTAATCATATCGGGTAATATAATCGTGCTTTGCGACAAATTCAGTCAGTTCGGACGGGGTCATGTGCGGCCTGCTTTCTATGGATGGTTTAAAAAGTGGAAAAACCCGCAGGATTTACCCACGGGCAACCGCTAAAAATCAGCGGGGAGTCGTCAAAAAAGGCCCCCGGCCCGATGGGGAGAGCCGGGGGAGCCGCCGCCGTGGGCCATAGAAGGTTGTCCCCACGCGGTCACGCGGCATTACGGCGCATATAGCAGCGGCCTCGGTGTCTCTGCCCTGCCGAATTTTTTAACAGCGATATAGGCATACTGCGCCCTGATTTCAGCCATGCCGCACTCAAGGCACATTTCCCGAAACATATTATCAAAGAAGGCTTTGTATTCACGGCTAAGTAATTTCTCTTCAAGTAACTGGTAGCCTGCGTCGTGGAACAGTGAAGGCGGTATGATTGTTTTCGTGTTTATCGCCGGTTTGTTCGCGCCGTTCCACGCATAGTTTGCATTAATCCAGAACCGGCCCGTTTCAGTAATCCCGAACAGGCCTGTTGAAGAAATAACACCATACGGCAGAGTAATGCGGAGCTGATACGATGTTGCTGACCTGAGTTGGAACCTGTATCCTTCTGTGTAGCATATCTGCTGCATCTATTTAGCCCCTGCCTCTGTCTGATTGTCTGCATTTTTCGACCTCCGAGCGAGTTCGCCGCACACCGCCGTTAAAGCAAAAGCACCGAGCTGGATAGGCTTTGCATATTCAGGGAACGCCGCAGCAGCAACGGGCGCAATCTCAGGGGCAACGGTTATGATAACCTCAGGTGCAACAGTTATAATAGCGCCGACCGTAGCGCCGATGTAGCCGAGCCACTGTGCCCAGCGCCGCTTTGATTTAAATCCTTTATCGCTCATATGGCTGCCCTTTCACCTCGATTGTCAAGACCCTCAGGTCGGCTTTCATTTCCGCCATTGTCACCGCCTGCGCCATGAGTACCACTAAAATCATAACCGAAACCGCGCCCACTGCCGACATAATCCATTTGAACATGCCCATATCGACCTTTTCTTTTTCCAGACCATCGAGTTTGTCGTATATATCCTCCTGAGTTTCAGTCATTTGCTTGAACTGTAGTTCACGCTCCCGCTTCATGGCTTTTATACAAGCTGTATTTTCCGCCATACATTGAGTGCGCTGTTCGTGTTCAGGACAGTGGAGTCGGTCAGTCATCGGTCAGTCTCCTCATTGGCATGGTTTAATCGTTACAATCTCAAATTCAGGCGTTATCTCTCGGCCTTCAATGGGACGTGGCGTCACTATGTAACTGTCATCGGGCAGGCAAAACTCATACATGCCCCACAAATCGGTTGTCGTTGTCGCATACGGGCGCGGGTACGGATATTTCTCGCCACCACAATGGCAGCGCATAACGTCCACGACTGCGCCTTGAACGGCCTTGCTGTCATGCACAATGCCATAGAGGTTCCCGGCACGGGCAAACGTATAGGCAAGCAGGATAAGTGCCCACATAAACAGCGCAAGCGGGAGAGTGTTACGGGTCATCGTCCTACATCCATAAAATATTTTGTCAGTTCCACGATGTACTGCATCGGCATGTGCTTGCCAGGGCACAGTGTAGCCGCAAAATCACGGTGGCAGTTTATCATCTGCGCCGGGAACTTAAATTGATTGCACAGTGAAGCGCACAGCTCGGCAAGCCTTAAAATCGCTTGCGGGTGCGGTACGTCAACTTCAAAATTCCCGACAACGCAGATTCCTATCCGAGAGCTATTAACGGCAGGACAATGTGCGCCGGACATGTTGAGGGGCCTGCCTTCCTGCACCGTGTATTTGTCGCCCAAGGCCTCAATGCCGAAATGATAGCCAATATCGCGCCATCCCCGCGCAAGGTGCCATTTTTTAATCGTATCCCAATCCCGCAGGGTGCCGTCTTTTGACGCTGAATGATGTATGCAGATGCCTTTCCAATTCATACCGTCACCCCGTGCTTGGAAATGATTATGTCCATCTCATAGCCCATACTGGCAAGATGTTCTGCCAGTGCATCCTGATTGCCGTCCTGCAGTGCCGCCCATGCAATCGGCAGGATGTAGCCGAGGGAACTCAAGCACCTGCCACACTGAAATGTGGTCGCCCTGTCGTTTAGACAAGTCTGCATCAGCACGAACTCAAGCTCTGCCTTGTCGCGGTCTTGGAACGCCGAGCCGGTCAGCAATTTAACCCGGCCCGACAACTCGCGGATGCAGGCTGAGCAGGTCATGGCGTGGGTGCCGTTGCGTTAAACAAAATCACGATTGCCAGTATTAGTGTTTTCATTGTGTTCTCCCTGCAAAGTGTCATCGCATCCACCCCTTGCCAGTCAGTTCGTCTTTGTGGTCAACTGTTGTCGGGTTAATCAACCCACCGCCAGAAACGGGAGTACCATCCATTTTACACACGGTTACTGTAATGCGGGATGGGTGCACATCAATGCACAGCAGACCGCCCTCGCCTGCGCTGTTTTCGTATTCCCAATAGTGCTCAGGCGACTGTTCCTTGAACCCGAAATACTCCGAGGTCAGGCGCGTATTGCCGGAAGGCGCTACAGCGTCAGTCATGGGTTTGCCTCCAGCTGCAGGAGCCGTGTAAAGCACTACACCGTTGGTTTCTGGCACCTGTTCGCGGCAGTAAACCTGCGAGTGCCCCTGAAACACCGAGACACGTTTCCCACGCAGCAGCGGTAACATTTCATCATCATAAGTGTATGTTGCGGGTGACAGGTGCAGCCCGAGGCCGCCCCATCCGTATGACCGTCCAGTTACCGCACCCGTGTCGGCGTTTAGCTGCGGCCTGCCAGTCAGCATGTGGTGAATAAAAATCAGGTTGAATTTTTGAGGGCCTTCAAGCGCGGCAGCTAAAAAGTTACGCTGTGCAGTACCGAGAGAAAACGCCTTCGCCGGTGTTGTATCGGTGAAATCATAAACCTCGGTGGTGTATGCCAGCGGGTTTAGAAAAATCAAACGTGCAGGGCCGATGTCAACATAGCCGTATCGTGCAGCAACTCCGTTTGATGGATGCATGAGATATTTAGCGCGTGTTGCGTTTGCCGTTTCTGCACCGCCGAAAATTGTATACGCGCCGTTGTCGTTTTCGTGGTTGCCGGGGACAGAATAGATTGGTTTAAGTACTGCCTGCAAGGTTGTCAGCAGTGCACTATGCATAGACACAACATCGGTTTCATCGTCCCCTGATCCAATTCCCCATTGCGACTCTGTTTCATCGCCGCCGATAAAAACATAATCGGGGTTCAGGGCATTAATCCCAACAAGCGGGACGGCAAAATTTGCCTGCATCGTTGCCAGCAAATCAGCGTTGCCGGTTACCTCAACACCGGAAACATTCACACCGTAAAGGTGCAGGTCAAACGCGCACACCATACGGAATGACTGCTCGTCGCGGGGGATCCTGAAAGTGCGCGCCGCTGCAAACTGCTCCACGCTATCAACCGTAATATTGTAATAGATTGTCTGGCCTCTCGTTG
>Ga0194127_10008431_pt1 | contig 11064 bp, 6 predicted proteins | sample TA2KigC100mmetaG_FD_148624 | JGI IMG/M metagenome (GOLD analysis project Ga0194127, IMG submission 148624) | Freshwater microbial communities from Lake Tanganyika, Tanzania - TA2015036 Kigoma Deep Cast 100m | ecosystem: Environmental > Aquatic > Freshwater > Lake | place: Tanzania: Lake...
TTAATCTTCGACGGGTCATCGTCGATGAAACCCACCAGGTGGAAGGGAGGCGGTCGTAATCCTTTGTATACCTCGGCCAGGCTGTTGCCAGAAACACCAGCGCCGACGATCAGCACCCGCCGCGTAAAAGCCGGCGCGGTGAATATGCGGATATATACGATGCGCCAGGCGGTTGTCAGGGATGCCGCACATGCCAGGAAAACACCGACTCCTGTACGGGGCAACGAGCCTTTGGGTGATATGAGGTAGATGACTGCGTAAATCAGGGCGCCTGCCAGGGTCGCTATGGCGATCCCCTGCAGGGTCTTGCGCCAGTCCCGGGCGTGGTTTGTATCATAGATTTCGAAGAGCATCATCACCCATAACAACGGCAGGAGATAGAACCAGAGCGGGACACGCGCCTGGAGGAAGTCGAGGCTGAATTCCCCCAGCCATTCATCCCCCGTGCCCCAGATGTAAAGGGCGGGGAGCAGGGCGGCAATCCCGGCGAACAGATCGCCCAGTAGGAGCAGGGTAAATGCTTCACGTGGCCGGATTCTCCAGCCAGGATCAGGGTGGTTGTTGGCGAGTTTTTCCATCGTCACTTGGATGGTTGGTTGGTTTTTCTTCCATCCGCCCTAATCATACTCCATAAAAAGCCTGCCCCCCATGACGTATGCATCACGGAAATCGCCAGCGGGAGACCCGGTAGGAGACCCCATTTTTTTTCCCGGATGGATGACAGGGTCGACACGCTGGGGAGGACAAGTACATAGAGGGCAATTTCACCTGCCGGCAACCAGAGCGCTACCGGAAGGAAGGCCCCGGCCAGCAAGCCGAGCAGGAGGCTGAGGACGAACAAGGGAGGCAGCCCCTGCCGCCAGCGGAGGGTGTCGGGATGACGGCGCAACATGCGCCATTTCCAGAACCCGTATCGGGCGTATTGCCGCGCCAATCCTGAGAAAGTGGGCTGGGCATAGTATATGGAACGGATCCGGGGATCCAGCCAGACCCGTCCACCCGATTTGCGGACCCGGGTGTTGAACTCATAATCCTCGTTGGTCAACAGCGTTTCATCGAAGAAACCGACCAGCGCCAGGAGTTCCCGCTTGAAGGCTCCAAACGGGACGGTATCCACATATGCCGCTTTCCGGGCGTGACGGTAGAGGGCATCCCCGGCGCCAAGCGGGTGGGCGGCGGCGGCGGCGATCGTTTCGGCCTGCCAGCCGGGACGGCGCGGGCGGATCTCCCATATACCGCCAACATTCTCGCCCAGGCCATCCTCCAGGGCTGTGACACAGCGCTCCACGTAATCGGGATACGGCTTCGAATGGGCATCGAGGCGGACGATGAACCTGCCGCGCGCAGCCTGGATGGCGCAATTAAGGGCGGATGGAATGATGCGCCCCGGATTATCCACGACCTGGATGTCGAGTTCGGGATGGTCGGCCTGGTAATCGGCCACCCGCTCCCGGGTCCGGTCGGTCGACATCCCATCGGCGATCACTACTTCCAGGCTGGAACGCGGCCAAGTCTGCCCGTGGATAGCCTCGAGCAGTTCCGTGATGGTGTCCTGTTCGTTGTAGCAGGGGATGATGATGGATACGAGTGGCGGCATGTTCCGGGTCGGCGCCCAGCCCCATAACGGAGTGGGAGCATGATCTATGACTATCAGTTGGTTGCTGGACGGTTACGGTCGGCGTTTCGAGACGATGGTCGGCGCGTCTGGATCCGGACAAGGCAGGCTGACGGTGAATGTGCAACCGGATCCATGGACATTGCCAGCGCCGGCCGGGTTATTGCGGACGCTAATTGTACCACCATGCGCCAATACGATTTCATGGGCGATTGCCAACCCCAGACCGGCGCCATGCTTCTCGCCGCCGCGGCGGGAGGAATCCACCTGGTAGAAGCGGTCGAAGATGTGTGGGATGGCCTCGTCCGGCACGCCACTGCCCGTATCGCAGACTTCGATCAGAACCTGTCCTGCGGCGTGTTTCGCGGACAGGGTAACCAGACCGCCAGCCGGCGTGAACTTCAAGGCATTATCCACCAGGATGGTGATTACTTGAGCCAGGCGGTCGCCATCACCGGCAACCGGGGGGATGGCCGACTTTTCGATCCGGAGAGTCACCTGCCCCAGGTGTGCTTGTGGTGTGAGTTTTTCGGCAATCGTATTCAGCAGCGCCGGGAGATCGATTTCCGCCTGTTCCAAATCGAGCGTACCGGCATCCAGTCGCGCCAGGTCCAGCAGGTCGAGCGCCATGCGGTGCATCCGCCCGGCTTCGTTATGGATGACTGCGGCAGCCTGCTGCCTGGCTTCGGGAGTATCGGCTGTGCCGTCCAGCATTGCCTGGGCGAAACCCTGGATCGAGGTCAGCGGTGTTTTCAGTTCGTGGGATACGTTTGCGACAAACTCGCGCTGTGAAGCCTGGCTGGCGTGGACGCGGGAGGTCATATCGTTGAAAGCGCGAGCCAGGTCCTTGACTTCGTGCGGGCCTTCCACGCGGATGGGCTGTTTGCCGCTGTTGGGGAAAGCGCGTGCCGCTTCCAGCATCCGCTGCAGCGGATTTCCGATCCAGCGCGACAGTGAATAAGCCGCCAACAATGAGAGCAGGAAGGCAAGCGCGCCAGCCTCGCAAAAGGGCAGGAACAGGTCATTCCGGATCAAGCCCAGGATGGTTATCTTCGGCCGAGGCGCAGCCAGCACCAGCCACCTTCTCTCTGACAGGCGCTGGACGGAGATCAACCAGGTTCCTCCGGCTTCGTCCTTGGCGGCCTGGGCGCCGAGCAGGTACCGGACGCTCTCGAGGCTCAACATGGGTAAAGCATCGCGGCGGGAATCGGCCAGGAGGGTCCGACTGGATGATATGATGAGCACGCGCACATCGAAGTCCAGGTCATACCGCTCGGCGATTTCCTGGAGAGAACCGTCCGGCAGGGACGCGAGTGGTTCCAGGCCATTGGAAACTATCACGGTATTGACGGCTTTCAGGTCGGCCAGGATTTGCCGCTGTGCCAGGGGGCTGCGGAGGATGTAGATTATGAGAATGGTGGCTGTAATCCCCAGCGCGGTGAAGACAACCAGGGCATAACTCAGCCAGAGGCGGGCGCGCAGGGATGAGAACATCATCTACCGGGTCTTCTGCGGGCCATCGAGGCTGGCGGACGAGGGAGGGATTGTTATGAGTTTATAACCGATGCCTGTCACGGTTTCGATCCGGACATTGCCTTCTACTAGTTTCTTCCGCAGGTGGGCAATATGCACGTCTACGGTACGGGTCTGGCCGTAAAAATCGAACCCCCAGGCTTTCTGGAGCAGTTGTTCGCGACTGAGTACCAGTCCGCGATTCTCTGCCAGGGTCAATAACAGGTCGAATTCCTGTGTCCGAAGGCAGATGTCTCGACCATCGAGGGAGGCCTCCCGGCGGCTGGAGTCGATGACCAGGTTCCCGATATGGATCGGGCGCCCTTCGCTCCCGGCTTGTCGGTCGCCCCGGCGCAGGATGGCCTTGACGCGTGCGACCAGCTCACGGGGGTTGAAAGGTTTTGTGAGGTAGTCATCCGCACCGAGTTCCAAGCCGAGGATTTTATCGATATCCTCATCCCGGGCGGTCAGCATGATAACGAATACAGGGTTGGACTGAGCCCGTAGGCGTCGGCAGACTTCGAACCCGTCCAGTTCCGGGAGCATGACGTCCAGGACAACCAGGTCGGGGCGGAGGCTGGCAACCTGCTCCAGGGCTGCTGCGCCGTCAGAGGCATCGACCACCCGGAAATTCTCCCTTTCCAGGTACATTCTAGCCAGTTGGATGATGGCTGGCTCATCGTCAACCATCAGGATGAGTTCGGTAGCCATATAAACGAGGGGTTACCCGGCGTCACGACCGGATTCAGTCCTGGCGATGGCTTCGATCTCGACCAATCCACCTTTCGGCAGGCCGGCGACTGCCACCGTGGAGCGAGCCGGGGCTTCCCCGGTGAAGAACTCCGCATAGACTGCATTCATACTGGTGAAATCCTCCATACTTGCAAGGAATACGGTTGTTTTTATCACGCCGGACATCCCGCATCCTGCGGCATCCAGGAGGGCCTGGATATTCATGAGGGCTTGCCTGGTCTGGGCTTCGATTCCGCCATCCACGAGGTTTCCCGTGGCGGGATCGAGCCCGAGTTGTCCGGAGGTATAGATAAAACAGCCCGTCTGGATGGCCGGGGAGTAGGGTCCAATGGCGCGCGGGGCGCGTTCGGAGGAAATCGATTGTATGTTTTTATTACGGTTCATGGTTCGCCTCGAGTATTCAGGATGACCAGATTCTACTGCGTCTTGCAAAACCGGGGGCAGGAATATATCAGTTGCCGGTTGTAATTGTAATCGAAGTGAAGAAATGGAATATGGATGCTGTGTAACCGTTCTGTAAAATCCCCGCCGTCCCCGCTTGCTTGACAACCAAGTCCAGTACGTGTAAAATCTCACCCGCTCCAGAAACCTGGCCGAGATAGCTCAGTTGGTAGAGCACGCGACTGAAAATTGCGGTGTCCCCAGTTCGATCCTGGGTCTCGGCACTCTCGGCCCAAACAGGCCGATGATTGCGGGCGTGGTTCAGTGGTAGAACGTCTCCTTGCCAAGGAGAAGGTCGTGGGTTCGAATCCCATCGCCCGCTCAAGGTTGGGAACAGAGGATTGCTGATTGATGATTGCCGATTGATTGCATTGGGCCGTCAATCATCAGTCCTCTTTTTTTCAATCGATGGCCGGAACCGGCGACGTGGCCAAGTGGCAAGGCAAGGGTCTGCAAAACCCTCATCATGGGTTCAAATCCCATCGTCGCCTCAGTCAGGACGAGTCACTCGGACTCGTCCTTTTTGTTATTCCCAGCATGTACAAACCTCCCGAATTCTGCAACGGAAATCACATCTCTGCTTCTTGGAATTGTTCTATAATGGTCTCATGAGCAGGAAAGGATCGTCCAACCAGGCTGGTGCGGGAAAAAAGATCGACCCTGCGCCCAAGGAACACCCATCCTTGGTGGGCGCGAAAGATATATTCCATACCCTGGTGGAGGAATTGGGCGATGTAATTTTTACTATGGATACCGGGGGACTGCTATCTTATGTCAGTCCGGCCATCGAGCGTCTGGTCGGCGTTGAACCCAACCAGTTGATTGGCGCTAACCTGGATAAAAAATAAATTCATCCATCCAGACGATCTACCGGGTGTGCGTAAAACATTCGAACGATCCCTGAAGAGGGATGCGACCAAGTTCGAGTTCCGGTTCCTTAGCGAAACTGGAGCAGTCCGGCACGTTCGCATGGCGGTTCGGAGGATCAAGTCCAATGGTCGGATCGCAGGCCTGGCTGGATCGATTACCGACATCACCGAGTTGAAGGATGTCGAACAGACCGCGCAACAGTTGGAACTCAAGTATCGGAACCTGGTGGAATGGATCCCGGCGGCAGTCTATACCGATGCGGTGGATGAGTACAGCAGCACACTTTTCATCAGCCCGCAAATCGAGAAGATGACCGGGTATCCTCCCAAGGATTGGGTGGGGGAGCCTCGTTTCTGGTTGGATATCATCCACCCGGATGACCGACCGGGAGTGATCCTGGAGAATGAACGAACGAACGCCACCGGGGACTCCTTCCAGATGGAGTACCGCGTCATCGCCCGTGACGGCCGCGAAGTCTGGATCCGGGACGAATCCGCCCTCTTGCGCGATGCGGACGGGAAACCGATATGCTGGCAGGGTGTGATGCTCGATATTACCGAACGGAAAACAGCCTAGTTGGCGCTCCGCCAGCGCGCAGAAGAGTTGGCTGCCTTCCACGATACGGTTATGGATTTTACGGTTCAGCAGGACTTGTTCTCCCTGCTCAGGACGATTGTGGAGCGTTCCATGGCGCTCCTCGATGCGCCAAATGGTTTCATTTACCTTTATGATGAGGCGACAGAAGAACTTGAACTCGTGGTCGACCTGGGATACCCCACCATTCCCGGCGTGCGCCTGAAACTGGGAGAAGGCATGGCGGGAAGGGTGGCAGAAACCAGGCAGAGCCTCATCGTGGACGATTACAGTAACTGGGATGGACGCCCGAAGGTATTTAGCGAATTACCCCTGCGGGCGGTGATAGAAGCGCCAATGTTATTTGGCGGGCATTTGATTGGCGTGTTGGGTGTCAATGATTCCAGCGACAAACAACGCAAATTCACGGAGGCGGAAGCCCAACTCCTGTTGCTTTTTGCCGGACAGGCCGCCAGCGTGGTCCGCGATGCACGTCTCGTTCAGGGGCTCCAATTGGAATTGGATGAGCGCAGCCGGGCGGAGGCGTCGCTGCGAGAGGCTGAGACACGATACCGGACGCTCGTTGAGCAACTGCCCGCCATCATCTATGTGGATTCAGCGGAAGAGGTCGGTCGGACCCTCTATATAAGCCCACAGATAACCTCCATACTGGGTTATGACCCGCAGGAATGGTCGGCCAACCTCGACCTCTGGACGAGGATGATCCATCCTGATGATCGAGAATCCACGATGAAAGAATACTTCCGCTCCAACAAAGGCGGAGAACCATTCCGGGCGGAATACCGGGCGACCTCCCAGGATGGGCGTCTCTTGTGGATCCGCGATGAAGCTGTATTGATCCGCGACCAGTCCGGGAAGCCGCTCTTCTGGCAAGGGATCATGTTCGACATAACCCAGAGCAAGCAAGCAGAAATCGCCCTCAGGGAAAGCGAAGAAAGGTACCGCCGCCTGTTCGACCTGTCTCCCGATGCCATTATCGTGCATGGCGGTGGAAAAATCCTGCTTGCGAACTCGGCTGCGCTCGTACTTATCGGGGCGGATAATCTCGATGATATCATCGACAAACCGTTGCTGGATATTGTCCACCCGGATTACCGAGATCTCGTAAAGGATCGGATCCGCCAGCAGGTCGTGGACGGAAAAGTTGTGCCTGTGCTGGAAGAAAAATTCATCCGACTCGACGGCACACCGGTCGATGTCGAGGTGACCGCCGCTCCCATCCGGTTCCATGATTCTCCCGCTTCGCTGGTCATTTTCCGCGACATTACCAAGCGGAAACAGGCCGACACTCTCCAGGATGCAGTTTATCAGATCGCCCTGGCAACCGAATCCACCAGGTCGTTGAACGATCTCTTTCCGCGAATACATGACATCATCGCATCGGTCATGCCGGCTGAAAACTTCTATATCACGCTCTACGACGAAAAGGAAAACCTGCTCCGTTTCCCTTATTTCAGGGATGCCCAGGATGAGCCATTTATGGGCGGCATCCAACCAGGCAAGGGGTTGACTGCCTATGTATTGCGGACTGGACGGTCCTTACTCTGCACCCAGGAAGTCCATGACCAGTTGGAACGGCAGGGTGAGGTGATCCTGCTAGGTGTCCCCTCCAAGATTTGGCTGGGTGTCCCACTTATCATAGAAAGCAAGACAATCGGGGCGATGGTCGTGCAGCATTATTCCGACCCGGATGCCTACAGTGAACGCGAACAGCACATGCTGGAATTCGTATCCTCCCAGGTCGCCATTGCGATCACCCGCAAGCAGGCGGAGGAAGCCTTGCAGGCGAGCGAGGCAGTTACCGCGGCCTGTTCGACAGCGTGCTGGAGGCGGTCTACATCCAGGACCGTGAAGGGAGATTCCTGGATGTAAACCAGGGAGCCGTCCAGATGTATGGATATCCACGCGAATTCTTCCCGGGCAAGTCGCCAGCGGACATCGCCGCGCCTGGCAGGAATGACATGGATAGACTTCGGGAGATGGTTGCCCGCGCCTTCGAAGGAGAGCCGCAGCAATTCGAATTCTGGGGCGTTCGAAGCAATGGTGAAGAATTCCCCAAGAATGTACGTCTATACAAGGGTGAATATTTCGGCCAGGATATCATCTTTGCCATGGCAGAGGATATCACCGAACGAAAGAAGGCGGAAGACGCCTTGCGTGAAAGCGAGGAGAAGTTCCGCCGGATCGTGGAAGCCTCCCCGATGGGAATGCACTTGTATGAATTGCAGGAGGGAGACCGGCTGGTATTGATTGGCGCCAATCCATCCGCCGACCGGATCCTTGGCTTGGAGCATGCCGGCCTGGTCGACAAGGTGTTGGAAGAAGCCTTTCCTGTATTGGTGGGGACCGAGATGCCGGAGATCTATCGCCGGGCGGCGCGGGACGGAACATCCTGGCAGGAAGAGCAGGTAAAATATCAAGACCAGCAGATCTCAGGCTCGTTCCAGGTGTATGTATTCCAGACTTCGCCGATGCGGATCGCAGTCCTGTTCCAGGACGTGACCGAACGCATCCGGGCGGAGGAGGGGATCCGCCGCCGCCGGCAGGAAGCAGAAACCCTGCGCCAGGCAGCCGCAGCAGTATCTGCATCGCTGGATATGAACCAGGTGCTCGAAACGATCCTGGGATCCCTGGAAGAACTTGTACCCTTCGATAGCGCCACCATCATGTTGCTGGAAAAGGATATGCTGCGGATCGTGGCTGCCAGGGGATTCGACCATCCGGAAGAACTGATCGGCATGAAGTTTCCAGCCTTCGGCCGCCTCTACACTGACGAGCACAGCATGAGGACCCCAACTGTCCTGGCAGATGCCGCCCAGGATGCCCGTTTCCAGCGTTGGGCTGGGACCGATTACGTACGGGGTTGGATGGGGATCCCAATGATCTCCCGCGACAAGGTGGTCGGCTGCATCACGATCGACAACCGCCTGCCTGGCGCTTACAACGAGGAAAGCGCTGCCCTGGTCGCTTCCTTTGCTTTCCAGGCGGGGGCCGCCCTCGACAACGCCATGTTATACGATGCGGAGCAAAAACGGCGCAAGGAAGCCGAGGCGATGCGCGAGGTGGCGCGGGTGGTCAGTACAAGCCTCGATGTATCTGAGATATTCAAACTCATGTTGGAACAATTGAAAAATGTCCTGACATACGATACCGCTTCGGTTTTACTCCTGGGTGAAGGCGGCCAGGCCGACCTGGTCTCCGCCATAAACTACAAGGACGAGAAACTGACTGTCCAGGCGGCGCATGAACTCCTGCGGGATTCACCGATCCTGGAAAAAATGGCGCATGACCTGGAGCCCATCTTGATCCCGGATGTACGGGATCATCCGGGCTGGATCTGGGTTCCGGGGGCGGAGCATGTCCGCTGCTTCATGGCAGCGCCAATCGTCACGCGCGGAAAAATGTCCGGGGCGCTGATGGCCGACAGCATCACAGTAGGTTTCTTTGGGGAAGATGAGTTGCGGAACGCCCAATCTTTGGCGCAACATATGTCCATGACTATCGAGAACGCACGCCTGTACCAGCAGGCGGTCCAGGCGGCAGAACGGCGCGCCATCCTCCACCAGGCGGGACAGGAGATTGCCCGCGCCGGCCAGGACCTCGAGAAGGTCTACGAAGCCGTCCACCGGGCGGCCTCGCGCCTGATGCCGGTCGAAGCCTTTGTGATCTCCGTGCTGGAGAACAACAAACAGGAGATCAGCCTGGTATACCTGTTCGACCGGGACGGCCGCTGGCCGAGCAAGACCTTCCCGGCCAGTGATGGCATCTCGGGGCTGGTCATCTCAACCGGGGAGGGCATCATCATCCCCGACCTCGAACTGCAGCCGTTTACCAATGCAGTCCACTTCGGCGCTGAAGAGGAAGTCCGGTCGGTGCTGGCTGTGCCCATGCGCCTCGGAAAGGATGTCACCGGCATGTTATCGGCCCAGGCGTATAAACCGGGCGTCTATACCGAGGATGACCAACGCCTGCTCGAGATGCTGGCTGCCAATGCTGCGGTCGCGCTCGAGAATGCCAGGTTGTTCCGGGAGACCAACCGCCGGCTGGATGTGCTCGAAACGGTGAACCGCATATCCACCACGCTTCGGGCAGCCCAGGGTTTGGAGGAGATGCTGCCGCGCTTGATGGACGAAACCCTGGCTGCGCTGGGCGCCGAAGCAGGCGTCATCTGGTTGTATGAACCGGGTCCCGGCGCCTTCCGGGAGGCGGCTGCGCGCGGTTGGTTCGCCAACCTGCGGGAATCGGCATTCCTGCCTGGCGAGGGCATCGCCGGGCAGGTGTTCAGCACAGGAGAGGCGATCATATCGCCGGAATTTGCCAGTGATGAACGCGCCCTGGAGTCTGTTCGGCGCCAGATCCCGCCTGGCTGGGGCGGCGCTTGTGTACCGATCCGAACCGTCCAGGAAACGATCGGGGTACTGTTCGTATCGGTTGCATCGCCGCGCCAACTGGACCCGGAAAGCGTCAATCTACTGACGACGATTTCAGAGATGGCCGGGAATGCCATCCGGCGCGCCAGCCTGTTCGAGAAATCCGAACAGCAGATACAACGGATGGCTGCCCTGCGAGCCATCGACGTAGTAATCAGTTCAATGCTCGACCTCCAAATGGCGCTGGAGACCCTGCTGGAATTGATCGTCAACCAGTTGCACGTGGATGCGGCGGATGTGCTGCTCCTGAGCCCCAATATCCAGTTACTCGAATATGTGGCGGGGATTGGTTTCTACACAAAAATCCATGCCCACACCTATATGCGGTTGGACGCCTGCCGGGCTGGACAGGCTATTCTCGAACGCAAGACCATCCACATCCACGACCTCCGTCAGACACCCGCTCCACCTGGCCGGAGGCAGGCAGAACTGGAGGAAAACTTCCAGGAATACTATTGTGTACCGCTGGTGGCGAAAGGCAATATCCAGGGAGTGTTGGAGATCTACCACCGTTCCCGCCTGGACGTGGATAGTGAATGGTTCAACTTCCTCGAGACAATAGCAGGCGAGGTGGGCATCGGCGTGGATAACGCCCGGTTGTTCGAGGGACTCCAACGTTCGAACCTCGACCTTTCTATGGCTTATGATGCCACGATTGAAGGCTGGTCGCTGGCGCTCGACTTGCGCGACCGCGAGACCGAGGGTCATACCCGCCGGGTGACGGACAAGACCATCCAGTTGGCGCGGCGTATGGGACTGAATGACCAGGACCTGGTGCATATCCGGCGTGGCGCATTGCTGCACGATATCGGAAAAATGGGGATCCCGGACGCCATTTTACTCAAGGGG
>Ga0194127_10008433_pt1 | contig 11061 bp, 9 predicted proteins | sample TA2KigC100mmetaG_FD_148624 | JGI IMG/M metagenome (GOLD analysis project Ga0194127, IMG submission 148624) | Freshwater microbial communities from Lake Tanganyika, Tanzania - TA2015036 Kigoma Deep Cast 100m | ecosystem: Environmental > Aquatic > Freshwater > Lake | place: Tanzania: Lake...
TTTTCGAGAAACTTGGAGAAGTAGACCCTGACGAATGGGAAAGTGTGGTACCCGAGGGGGTGGAGGCTTTGGTCCCTTACCGAGGAACTGTAAAAGACATTATCTTCCAGCTTGTGGGTGGTTTACGATCTGGGATGTCGTATGCAGGCGCAAAAACAATCCCTGAATTGCAAGATACCGCCGAATTTATCCGCATTACTACAGCCGGAAGACAAGAATCTGGCGCCCATGATGTGGAAGTTGTCTAAATCGGGCTCTTTACCCCATCACACGCGCCAGGCTTATTCCTTGAAAAAGGGAGTCTCTCTCTAATGTAAAACGTAAACCATCTTCCAAAGAAACTCGAGGCTGGAATCCCAGTTTTTGACGCGCCTCAGTGAGATCGGAACACATTCTGGATACACCAACATCGGTAAACGGGTTTTCGATAACTTCTGCTCTGCTTCCGGTAATTGATAATACTAATCGAACCAATTCATTAACACTGGTTTCAACACCACTACCCACATTAAATATCATGTGGTTGATATTCGGAGCTGTGGCAGCAGCAACCATTGCACGAATAACATCATCAACATACACATAGTCTCGAGTTTGTCTTCCCTTGCCATGCAGAATGATCGTACCATTTCTAGCAGCCTGGCGCAGGAAAAATGGTATGACTGGTGGATTGGATGGTGGTACTCTTTGCCCAGGACCATAGGCATTAAATACTCGTAGACTGACTGTCTCAATTCCCCAAAGATCGCCAATTGTTCGAATGTAAAACTCCGCAGCTAATTTCGATACCGCATAAGGAGAACGTGGATTAGGCGGCATATTAATTCTTAATGGTTGTTCTTTTTGGTCTCCGTAAACTGCACCAGACGAAACAAAAACCACCCGGCGTACACCAACATCCCGCATCGCTTCCATCAAACTGACAGTTCCACCTACATTGACTGCGTTATATTCTCGCGGGTAAAGAACAGATTCCTGCACGGAAACTCGAGCCGCCAGGTGATATACACAATCCACCTCTTGCAATAATGTCCACAGCTTCGGTCGATCATTCACATCACCACGCGTAAATAACACATCAGGTGATAGGGCTTTTGGATCTCCGGTGGATAAGTCATCCAAACCACGCACCTGGTGCCCTTCTCGAGCCAGTTGATTTGCCAATGCAGCACCTAAAAACCCTGCTGCCCCAGTGATTAAATAATTCATTGTATGATGGATTATAGCACGGCAAAACAATGCCATGAAACCATTAATGTAAGATTTATCTAAAGATCTGAGAAATATTACTATCAAAACACTTATCTTTTTGAATTGACATGCAAGTGGGTAAGCATTATCATCCCCAACATGAGCATCAAGATTTATTATCGCGCTTTAGGTATATTATTAATTATGCTTGGTTTACTATCAAGTAGCACTCTTCCACCTGGAGACAAAATTGAACGCATACGCTCCTTGACACGAGAAATCGAATTTAATTATATTAGTTGGACTTTAAACGCAGTTGGGGTTAAATTAAACCAGGCTTCTTTAGCTACTCAAAATTATTTAACAGAAGAACAACAGAAAGAAATAGTATTGGAATATCTGGATGTGGTTTCCCAAATCCAAATGGCTGAATCTCACCTGTATCAAGCATATGCTGACCCAAAAATTGAAGATAAAGAACACCTTACATTTCCTATTCGCCAGCAGTTGAATGAACTTTACCTGCAACGCTCACAACTGGCACCTTTGGCGGAATCAATTTTTCAACAACAAGTGGCTATTGTCATTGCTGGTGAACAAATGGCTCTTGCCGAACAAACCGTTCCACCAGTTCTTTTTCATAGCACGCCGGTGCCATCTGCATTGATCGTTTCACCACGCAATACAATCATCCAAGAGGCAAATATCTCCCTCATTGCTGACCTGACTTTAGACGAGAAAATCGATCTTGAAAACCAGGTGGCTGCTGCGCTAAATGTATCATCCCTGGTAGTGGGTATTGGTGGCATCGGAGTTTACCCCACCATGATCATGCAAACAACAGATCTCAACTGGCTTGCAGAAGTCGTAGCACATGAATGGATTCATAATTATTTATCCTTACGTCCATTAGGGGTCAATTACATGACCAGTCCCGAATTACGTACCATGAATGAAACAGTGGCTACGATCGCAGGAAAAGAAATTGGTCAGGCTGTCATCAGCTGCTTTTATCCAGAGTTTCTTCCTTTACCACCCCCGAACCTACCACCACTAGAAGAAACACTGGATATACCGGAGGAGCCAGCTCCATTCGATTTCCGAGCTGAGATGCACACCACGAGAATTACTGTGGATCAAATGCTTGCCGAAGGAAAAATTGAAGCGGCTGAAGAATATATGGAGTTAAGGAGAATATTTTTATGGGATAATGGATATCAAATACGCAAGCTTAACCAGGCATATTTTGCATTTCATGGTGCATATGCCGATACACCTGTTGGAGCAGCAGGTAAGGATCCTGTTGGAGCAGCAGTACGTTCTTTACGAGAAAAATCTACTTCCTTAGCTGAGTTTATCAATAGGATGTCATGGATGTGGTCGTATAATCAACTAGAGAGAGCTGTAGGTGAAACCAAACCTGGCTATTAACAATTTCCCCAGATAAACGAGTGTCCCATGCAAAATAAATCAATATTCCTGCTTTTATCATTTTTATTGATGTTCCTCAATAGCTGCCAACAAAATTCCGTTACTCAGGCTATAAATTTCGAAGCAGCCGCTACCATACAGGCAGATACTGCCGCAATGATTACTCCAAAATCCATCCATCTAACTACGGAAGGTTCCATTCCGCCTGGTTGTACGGTGGTGAGCCCACGCCCCACACCAGGGCCTACTGAAGAATCATTGTTCCCTCCCGTCAATGAAAATGATTGGATATTGGGTCCTGTAGATGCAGATGTTACCATTGTTGAATATGGAGATTTTCAGTGCGTTTTCTGTGCTCAATTGGCACCAGTTCTAAAAGATATACAAAACTCACGACCCGAGGACGTACGAATTGTATACCGTCATTACCCACTAACTACCAATCACGACAAAGCTCTTTTAGCAGCCCAGGCTGCGGAAGCTGCTGGAATTCAGAATAAGTTTTGGGAGTTTCATGACGCATTATTTGAGAAACAATACGATTGGGAATCCCTCGAAGAAGATACTTTTTTGCAATACCTGGCTGATATTGCTACCTCCTTTGAAATGGATGTGGAGAAATTTCAAATTGATTTGATGAGCAAAAAAATCCAACAATTAATAAATCATAGTTGGGAATATAATCGATCCATTGGAATACCCTATACACCATTTTTGTTGGTAAACAATCAAATATGGCCAGATGGTTTACCAATGGACACTTATAATATCAATTCAGTGGTAAGGTTAAATCTATTAGAACGAAGGCAATTCGCAAGTTGCCCACCATTAACCATAAATATGTCACAAAAATATACTGCCATCATTCATACCCAGAAAGGTGATATCCAGATCGAGCTATTCCCTGAAAACGCTCCCCTTGCAGTGAATAATTTTATTTTTCTTTCAGAGAATGGCTGGTATGATGGTGTAACTTTCCATAGAGTTATCCCTGGCTTTGTAGCTCAGGCAGGAGATCCCAGCGGGACAGGTTATGGAGGACCTGGCTATTTCTTTATCAACGAGAACTATACTGGCATCAAGTTCAACCAACCCGGATTACTGGCAATGGCTAACTCTGGACCAGACACCAACGGAAGTCAATTCTTTATTACTCTTGCTCCTACCCCGCATTTGGATGGTGGTTATTCAATATTCGGAAAAGTGATCGTTGGTATGGAAGTTGTCGAAAGCCTGGCAGCTAGAGATCCATCAACAAGTGAAAAACAACCTGAAGGAGACAAAATACTCTCAGTTGAAATTCAAGTAAAATAATCCCTCATAAACCCCATGCAATCAACAACCAATCAATCTTCAACCCGTTCATTCCACTCCTATGATGTTCATCCGAAAACTCATGTGCCGTCAGTGATTCAATTTGCATTTAGCGTTCTGGTTGCACTATGCTTTATGGCTACAGCCACATTGACATTTAGCGGCGTAGCTTTCCAATTCCTAAATGGTGGCATAAGGAATAGTAATCTACTTCCTGGCGTATTAATCACCACAGCCCTTTTCTTTTGTCAGGTGCTAATACTTATAGCGTCAGTGTATCCACTTGCGCGTCTTGCTGGTTGGTCATATTCGACACCAAAAATATTCTCCAATTTTTCCCATCCAGCATATTGGCTGGCTATTCTACCCATAATATTGGTGACTGGACATTGGGTTTTAAAAAATCAAATCACCGCGCTAATTTTCTTACCTGTGCTCCATGTTTTGGCTATCAGCATTCCGATATACTGGTTAATTATTATTGCTACGAGAAATTTACCTACACTTTCAAATCAACGCGCCTGGGGTAGCTTTACCTGCGGTTTGGTTCTTAGTCCATTAATTATTATTATTGTTGAGATTTTTGCATTACTGGGATTAGGAATTGTTATGGCTGTTTATCTATCAAGCTCTCCGGGGTTGATAGATGAAATCATGGCGCTCAGTCATAAGATGATGGTTTTCCAATATGATCCAGAGTTGATTATTCCATTAATCACTCCCTACCTCACCCATCCAGTAAGCATTTTCGCATTGCTGGGATTTGGTGCGGTTGTCGTTCCATTAATTGAAGAATTAATTAAACCTATTGGAGTTTGGCTTCTTGCTGGTTATCGACAAACACCACAACAAGGTTTTATAGCCGGTGTACTGAGTGGAGCTGGATATGCCCTTTTTGAGAGTCTGGCTTTGACCAGCAATGTTGATGAATGGAGTACAGTGGTGATTATGCGGATTGGAACTGCAATTATTCACATCACCACTACCGGACTCATGGGATGGGCATTGGCATCGGCGTGGCATACCAATTCTTATCTACAATTAGGAATAACTTACTTACTTGCAGTATCCATCCACGGGCTATGGAATTTTAACACCTTTATGGCTATGCTTTCAGGGCTTTCTATGGAATATTCCGCAATCCAAACAAGTGGTTTTTTAACCCGATTCAATATTGCCTCTCCGCTAAGCTTAATTTTTATAATGATAGCTGCTTTTTTCATATTAACATTTAGCAATAAAAAATGCAGACTCTAACCCAATTAGATACAACTGCAGAAATGTTCACGCAGGCATCAGTATCACAGGATTTATAATGGATATAATTACAAACCTGATTGATTTGATCTTACATCTGGATAAGCATCTAAGCTATGTGATACAAACCTACGGAACATGGACATATTTTTTACTATTTCTGATCATCTTCCTAGAAACAGGATTGGTAATCACGCCATTTTTACCGGGTGATTCATTGATTTTTGCTGCCGGTGCCTTCGCAGGTCTGGGATCACTTAATGTCTACTATCTGATTATTTTATTATGCCTGGCAGCGATAATCGGTGATACTGTCAATTATTGGATCGGACACTACGTAGGACCAAAAGCGTTTAGCGGAAACATTCGATTCCTTAAGAAAGAATATCTTGAAAGAACCCACGGGTTTTATGAACGCCATGGTGGAAAAACCATCATACTGGCTCGCTTCATACCTATTATCAGAACTTTTGCGCCTTTTGTTGCTGGTATTGGCGCAATGTCCTATGTACAATTCCTTGCATTTAATGTTGTTGGTGGTATCGTTTGGGTAACAATTTTTTGTATTGGTGGTTATTTTTTCGGAAATCTGTCGTTCGTTCAGGATAATTTTACTTTTGTCATCATGGCAATAATCCTGATTTCTGTCATGCCAGGGGTAATAGAATTTTTAAAAGAAAAATCAAAATCTTCAACAAAAGCAGACGTTTCCATAAAACAGTGATCAGATAACCCACTCACACACTACCCAGTCATCACCACCATAGCCATTGCATAATCCCTGGTATGGCTTAAACTGATAGACCATACGGTTAGATTATTCATCTCTGCAATTCGAGCAGCCGCACCATGAAGAGATAAAATTGGCTCATTATTTGAACCTCTCAACACTTCTATCTCTTGCCAACTCACCTTACCAATACCTACACCTAAAGCTTTAGAAACAGCTTCTTTGGCAGCAAATCTCGCTGCTAGAGATGGAGTATTATTACCAAGTTCTTCCAGTTCGCCTGGTGTATAAATGCGCGCAAGAAAGCGCGAGCCATATTGATGAATAACATGTTCAACTCGCTCGATCTCAATTAAATCGATACCGGTTCTCAAATCTGTCATATGACCATTAGTCGGTTTCTGGTGGACCAGCAATACCTATAGCTAATCGTTGGGGATCTAAATAACTTGCAGCGGTTTCCCTGATTTGCTCAGGAGTAACAGCATTCACCATGTCTTGATAACGCCGGTAATAATCTATACCCAATGAATATTTTTCCAAATTTAACAGAGCTGAAGCAACACCATTATTTGATTCTAAAGAAAGGGGTAACCTTCCAATAAAATTGGCTTTGGAATCCGATAATTCTTCGTCACTGACGGGTTCTTGAACAAATTTTTTGATCTCCCTCAAAATTATCTCAATCGCTCGATCTACATTTTGTGGTGCTACACCTGCAGAAACACTCCATGGTCCAGGACCTATCCCACCCCCAAGATTGCTATGCGCATAATAAGCCAAGCCAGCTTTTTCCCTGACTTCTTCACCAATCCTACCCATCATTCCAAACTGCCCAAAAACACTATTTCCTAATGCAGCCGCAATAAAATCTTGAGATTTGCGTGCTGGTCCCGCAACTCCGAGCACAATATCTGCTTGACTCTTACCCAAAAGATCTACTTTTTTTCGTTTGATTTCTTCAAGCGGTGTTAATGGTGGTAGAGAGATTTGTTCTGGTTGTTGATCATTTCGCCAATCTCCAAAATGACCTTCTACCATTCCCAGTATCTGCATGGGATCAATCGAACCAACAATCACGATAACCATACCACGTGGCCCAAAATACCTATGGTGATAATGAGCAAGATCTTTTTTTTGAATTTTTTCAATCGTCTCAGGAAAACCATCCTCAGGTCGGCTATAGGGATGGTTGACATAGGTTATTTGATCAAATGAAATCGAAGCCATTTCCGAAGTGTTTTGGGCACGTATTGCCAGGCTGGCTAACAATTGGCTGCGCAATCGGTCTACATGCTCATCTGGAAAAACGGGATACCGCATGGTATCCGCCAGGAGGTCCAATAACATTCCCAAATCTTCAACCAGCGCTCGCCCTCCAAAGCTCGTTGTATGTATGCCACTATCATAACCAAGACTAGCGCCTGCGGATTCCAACATATCATATATGTGTAGAAAATCTCTTTCGGTTGTCCCACGCATCAATGCAGATGCAGTAAAACCAGCCAGGCCCAGCTTGTCGTCTTCATCCGCCAGACTCCCAGTTGATAGATAACCACTAATCACAACCGAAGGGCTAAAATCATTCCTTCTCATCAGTAGCACAATACCGTTGGATAATTCAAACCTGGAGATATCCTCCGGGCCTGGTAATGAATGGGGAATAGGATTGAAGACCCGTTTATGTGATGAGATACCAAGTAGTTCAATCTTATTTCGAAAATCGTTCATTGTTTACCTTCACTATTACCCTCAGGACGATAAATTCCTACAACCCTGTTTCGGGGTTTTAAATACTGGTTGCTGACGCGTTGAATATCTTCTGGTGTCACTTTCGCCAGGTCATCCAAACAGTTTATAAACCAATCATAGGTGGAAAACATTTCAGAAAAGCCTAACCAGAAAGCCTGGTTAGTGATACTTTCTGATCCATAAGCGAATAATGCTCGGGCTTGCTTTACCGCTCGATCAACCTCCTCTTGGGGGGGGGGTGATTCTTGCAAAGCTTGAATCTCCTCTTCGATAGCTTCCAGTACAACCTTAGCAGATTGCTGAGGATGTATTATGCAGGTGATTGCATGAAGAAATGGATCAATCGTAGCGTGTAGACCACCTTGAACATTAATCGACAACTCTTTTTCAACCAAAGCACGGTATAAACGTGATGTTTTATTTGAGATACCTCCACCAAAAATATTCAGGTTACTGGGTCCGGTTAACAGGCTATCCATGACTGTTAATGCGAGAAAATCCGGATGAGTGGATTCTGGTGTCCGGTAAGCAATTTGTAAGTAGGTTGTATCTCCTGGTCCTTCCACGAAAAGTGTACGCTCACCCATCTGAGGTGGTTCAGGACGATTCACGCGTGGTGGTTGTGGCATTGGCTCTATAGGTTCAAATAATTTGCGAACTTTCGCCAACATTTCTTGAGTGTCAAAATCACCTGAGATACCAATAACCGCATTATTAGGTGCATAATATGTGCGGTAATGAGAAAACAGATCCTCACATTGCATACTCTGCAGATCTGGCAGATCCCCAATTACTTCATGGTGATACGGATGTACACGAAAACAAGCTGCCTGGATTTCCTCACTCAGGCGAAAAAGTGGTTCATTTTCATATCCCTGGCGTTCAGAGATAATGACAGACCTCTCCATTTCGACTTCGTTTGGATCGAAAATACTGTTAATCATTCGATCTGCCTCCAATTCAAGAGCCAGATCAATCTTCCCAGCAGGCATAGTTTCAAAGTAGGTGGTCCAATCAAGATACGTCATGGCATTCCAAAATCCACCTTCCCTGGAGATTGTTTTGTCCAAAACACTTGCCGGATACTTTGGTGTGCCTTTAAAAAGCATGTGCTCAATCCAATGAGAAATACCCGTCTTTCCGGTAACTTCATTACGTGAACCAACTCGATACCATATCCAATTACTGATGATCGGTGCGGTATGAATTTCTTTTAATAAAACCAGTAGCCCATTAGAGAGAGTATATTTAGTTAATCCAGAATGCATGCTTGCTCCATTTTTTTATAATTAAAACAATAAACGTGTAATCTTACCATAGAGGTGATATTCCGAAATTTATATTGGGTGGTCACTTTCCTACTCATGGCATTTTCTCATTACAAATACTGTTAGGAGTGAGATTAAACGGGAGGTTTTTCCTTGAGTTTTGGTGTACTTACGTACTTGTTGTTTTATTGCTTGCTGACTATAATCTTACCCGATAATACATCATACAATATCGGTGCAAAAAATATGCCAGTATTTTCTTGGAATTGGAAAAATCCAACCAGTTCATAAAAATACCACGGAGGATACAGTGACAAATCAAGAACAACATATCGTTGCAGTCATTGGAGCGGGACCAGCAGGATTGTTTGCTGCCCGCCAACTAGCATTATCGGGTGTCTTTGTTGTGATCATCAACCGTGATCTAAAGCCAGGGGGACTGGTAGAATATGGTTTCTATCCAGATAAAATCAAAATGAAAGCTGGGCTACGTAAACAATTTTCTCAGATTGTTGAGTTGCCACAATTAGAATATTTTGGTAATGTATCCGTAGGTGATGAAGGTGACATTACTTTAGAAAACCTAAATCGGTCTGGCTTTCAGGCTATCCTAACAGCAACCGGAGCCCAAGGCACAAAATGGCTTGAATTACCAGGAGAAACAGACTATAAAGGGGTTTACCACGCAAAAGACTTGGTATATCACTACAATAAACTACCCCCATATAGCAAGCATGAATTCCATATTGGGAAAAAAGTGGCAGTAATTGGTGTTGGTAATGTAATGATGGATATTGCCCGCTGGCTTGCGCGTGAAAAAAAGGTTGATGAAATTTTTGCTATAGCCCGGCGTGGTCCCGCAGAAATAAAGTTTGATAAAAAGAGAATGGAATACTTGATCGCCAATTTGGATCAAGAAGCATTGGATGATGAATTGGGTAGGGTTGCCCCTGTGATGGTGGCTATCGGACAAGACCCCGAGGCATCCAGAGAGTACATTTTGTCCTCCCTACCGAAAGCGGTAGAGGCTGTGTCAAACACAAAATTAAGATTTTATTTCCTCGCGTCTCCCACAAAAATTCTCGGAGACGATAATGGAAATGTTAATGGAATTGAAATTGCCAACACCACCTTGATACCCATTGATGATGACACCCGTGCAAAAACACTTTGGACAAGAAGAACACTAAACGTGGATACAGTAATTTATTGTATTGGTGATAAGGTTGACGAAAAATATGGCCTGCCGGTGCAATGGAATGAATTTGTAAAAAATCCGAACCCACAATATCCGGTGGATGGTATATCGTATGAGGCTTATAATCCGGAATCTGGTTTACCCATCCAAGGTATTTTTATTGCGGGATGGTCACGTGAAGTAAGCAGTGGATTGGTGGGTATCGCGCGAAAAGATGGCGAACGTAGTGCCAAAGCTATTCTAAAATATTTAGAAAATGTTAAACCAGCAGCTAATTACATGGATATATTTGCAAAATTCAAGAGTCGTTTAAACCGCTTGGAAAAACCCATTGTCACCAAGCAACATCTTCCCCTGCTGGTAAAAGCAGAATTGGCTGAGGCTCAAAAGCATAACCTGGAAGATTTTAAATTTGATTCTAACCTGGAGATGCTAAAAATTATGAACCTTATATAAGCAATGATATAAGATAAGACGTTTTGCGATATTGATCTTTCGCGATTCGACTTTTATTGATTATTTTTTGGGCTTTGAGAGTTGTTTTCTATATTTTGAAATGATCTATAGGGAATAAATAGAATAAATCCCAGGATGATTATTCCATTTCCTACCATCACGCCCAACGCCTGCACCGGACCAAAATAAGGTACATTGGGAAATGGGTGGGTGCCAAATCCAAACACATCTGCCATACCAGAGACAACCGCAATAACATACCCTGTACTAACCAACCGAAAACCAATATCAGCTGCAATTGTCTTTTCGGCGCCGTTCCATAGAGTATTTAAGCTGATATAACCTCCGAGGCAAATGAATGCAAGCCCCACTAAAAAAACAGCAATTTGAACGAATCCCGTCACCGGGCTGCGATCCAAGGAGAATAAACCAGGATCTACTCCAAGAAGAAATATAAAAAAAAA
>Ga0194127_10008436_pt1 | contig 11059 bp, 7 predicted proteins | sample TA2KigC100mmetaG_FD_148624 | JGI IMG/M metagenome (GOLD analysis project Ga0194127, IMG submission 148624) | Freshwater microbial communities from Lake Tanganyika, Tanzania - TA2015036 Kigoma Deep Cast 100m | ecosystem: Environmental > Aquatic > Freshwater > Lake | place: Tanzania: Lake...
AATCCTCTATGTAAATAAAGAGTTGGATTATTGGTACTATTTAATACTCCAGGACCAGCGAATCTATATGCAGAAGCACCACTTGAAGTAATATAGTATTTGATAGCAAATCCAACATCTGTTCCATCACCAGTCGTAGTATTAGATCTGAAAGAGGTTGCTGTTGTAGTAGTTGCACTAATGGTCCCAACAGTAATATTAGGAGTTCCAGAAAGACCCGTTGCGTTTCCAGTGACATTACCTGTTAGATTTCCTGTTACGGTTCCAACTGTAATGTTAGGAGTTCCAGTCAGTCCTGTTGCATTACCTGTTACATTTCCTACAAAACCACCAGTGGACGTAGTAACACCAGTTACATTTAGATTAGTAAATGTAGAAGTTCCTGATGTGTTAATACCAGCAATACTTCCACCACCACCTGCTGCACCAGTAACGGTAACTATACCAGCAGATACAGCAGATACTGTTAGATTATCTCCAAAGTCTATAGTCCCTGCAGTTCCAACTAGCGTCCCACTGTCCCTAACTATAACACCCGAACCAGATGCAGTAATTCCAGTTAAACCAGACCCATCACCATAAAAAAATGTGGCAGTAACAACACCAGAAACACTCAGTTCTTTAGCGAATAATGTATGTGGAGTATTGATAAAGTTTGAATTCGTTTGAACCGAATTGCCCATATAACCGTGATTGACACACTGATAATGTAAGACAATTGGTGTTGTGTCAGTGACAGTAATTTCTGTATAAGCACCAGCACTTCCAGCAGTTCCGTTAAAAGTTACATTTGTCGTGTACTGTGTTATTCTATCTGCCTCTAGATAAAACCTAAGTTGATGAGTGTTATTAGATCCATCTGCCTGGTCGAAACGATATGTTTTTCCAGGTAACAGTGTAATAAATGGAGACTCTCTGCCATCAATAAGATATCCACTACCAGATCCAGTTCCAAAGTAACGGTGATTTGATGTTTTGCTTGCGACCGTAACTGTAAATGTTTCTGTTGCAGAACTTGCAGCACCTACAAGTGCCTTGTAGTCAGAAAGTTGCTTGACAGTGGAAATACCAACAATATTAATATTTCTACCCACATGAACATCTGTACTGATGGCAACTCTGTTTGCATTTAAATTTAAATTTGTAGGACTTTCCATCGTCGGAGTCCCCACACCAGTGGAAGATCCAATAATATTAATTTCCTTTACACCAAAACTTCTGTCTGCCATCAGTCAAATACGGTTTCTAGTATTTATTATTGATTATTGGTTAGTTATTTTTAGATTAGGTCCACTTAATTTTAATCCCACACCATCAAACATTTTTACTCCACCCACAACAATAACAGGAGATTCCAGTGGTTCATTTCCAGTCAAAGCATCCCAGATAACTATAGGTCTTCCGCCTTCAAGACTATTCACATTCGCCCAGTTTGCATCAGTCGCAGTTGTTGATTCAACTCCAGTATCAAATTGAGATGTATTAGCGTCACCAACAGTATCTTGTAACCAAGTTCTTACATTTTGCCATGTCCAAGTGCGATTATGTTGCAATTTACAAGCAATTAATCCACAAGCAACAGGACATGCAGAACTTGTTCCACTAAACTTGGCATCAAAAGAGGTTAAGACTCCCCCAAGAGTTACCCGAGCATTTGATCCAACATGAATATCAATTTGACTTGAGTATGCCTCATAAAAAGTTGCTTCATAAACCATATTGGGGCTTCCAACAGTTCCTGATGTTCCATTAGTTCCTTCAAATCTTATACGGAATGTTCTATCTGGTGATACTCCCGATTCTCCATAATATATTCTTTGTCCAGAATTATCTGCACATGAAATCATTATTTTAGGAAGTGCTGGATTACTGATACTCAAACCACTATAGTTACCAGAACCTGCGGTAAAAGTAATGTATGTATTTGTTCCTGGATAAACTATATTTGTAGTAATTCCAGCAAATTCTATATTGAATGGTAGATTTATTATCCAATAACCATCATCAGTACCTCCTACGGTCGGGACTGTTGATACACTTGACAAACCAGCAGAACCTTGCAAATTCAATGTAATTGTCGTTGCTGATCCTGTTGTAGAATTTGTTGTAATGATTCTAGCTGCTTTATTAAGCATATTTCTGAATCCAGATGTTCCAGAAATTTCTGTATTCGTATTTGCAATTCTAGTAAATCCAACATCAGTATATACATCGGAAAGTGCATAACTATCTGGCCTTGCTCTTCCACCACTAGAATTAGTTGCACTTAAGGTTCCATCTGCTGCAGCATAACAATCAATTTCATTACCCATATCACTATAATTTACTTTTCTTTCTTTGCCATTAGAAGCAAAGGCATCATCAAGAGCACCAATATTAATAACTGGATAAACAATTTGTCCAGTAGTTCCATCGGTATATTTTCCAAGTTGTTGTGGATATCCTCTACGATTTACTGTGTTATATGCAGTCACTCCAAATTCAGTATGTGTTGCACTTGTTAACGCAGTGTTTGCAGAAGATGCCCAATAATTATTGTAGTCTGGATGTGAAGAACTAACTTGTTTTTGGTTTGCATTTCCAGCAGCACCAACAAAGATAACCCCAGCAGCAATTAGTTCAGCTCCCGCTTCTAATGCCGAATTTGGAGGATGTTCCCCTTTCATTCTATTACTATCACCATAAAATCCAATGTACTGCATGAATGCTGGTTTGGTCGAATACTGAATACCACCTGCTCCAGTAGTTCCTACCCGATAATAATAGTATCCACTAGACCCCTGGACTTCTCTATACCCCCAACTATTGCTGCTTATTGTTGGATTTTTATTTCCATACGTTGGATTATCTCCTTTTGCAAGGTGAAAAAGTTTCATGATGTCAAAATATGGTTCAAAACTAGCACCATCTGTCCCATAAGCATTGATTGACCATTTATTTGCATTAAATGCCCAACCTTGTGTTCTCCCCACAGCATTTGCCGTGCATTGAGTTCCATGGGTTGTGCTTATAGTTGGTCTTGCTTGTCCAGATCCATTACATCTAATTCTGGTATAAGCTGAAGTTATAGTAACTGTGCCTAAAGTTGCAAAATACGATGTTCTTTGATTTGCATCGGACCACCAAGTTCTTGCAACACTATCTACAGGTACTGTAGTCCCATCCCAACGCAAAGTAAGTCTTGTCGCTGCATCTGCTTCAAACCATGCGGGGTCTAACCAGTAAGGCGCATCAAGAACTAAATCTAATAACTCGCATGTTCCGTTCGTAGCGTTTTGTGCCACTGGTCCACCACCACCAGCACCCCTAAATCCAACTCTTAATGGATTTCCTCCTACTAAATTTGAGGGCCCGTATCCAGTTGCATTGCTTTGAAATTCCACATGTCCAAACCAACATCCTTCATCTCCAACAATTACATCAACATCTTTGCCATCACCATAATATTGGATTCTGTTAGTAAAAATTTGATCTGAACCTGTAGATATTCCTGTCCACCAAGGATCTGCTTTATCTACATGTCTTAATAATTGATACCCACTACGATTAAGTTCTGAAGCTCCTGGTGTACTTGGAAGTTGCGAATTATCATTCCAATTCCTATACTGCCTTGTTCCAGGCTCTGCATAACGATAATTTCTCACATACCCAGCATAAAGATCCTCTGGATTTGGTTTATATTTACACGGATAACTTTCAAAATTTTCATGAACATATTTAATTTTTGGATGATTAAGTAGTTCTGCGGCTTCTTCATCGGTGAGAAGATATACCGCTCTAGTTGCACTATGGGACTTTAAATCTGCACAATCAATATGGTCTTTTGGAATATTATCTTCAAGAGTTCCATCTTGTAGAAGAACTTCGTGTATGTGATCCCAATCCTCAGCGGTATGACAACCAACCGCATATAATTTTTTAGCACCAGGTTCAGTTGGATATTCAATTCCTAAACCAGCCTGATGATCATATTCATCAAATGACTTTATACCTTCTTTCATTTTTATCAGAGCAGAGTTTCTCTAGAGAATCTATAAGTAGTTATTCCTGTTACTCCAGTTTGTGGGGTAACTCTAAGTTGACATACCCCAGCACTTATTGTTGAGGATACAGATACTAATGGATTTGAAGTAGTATACATAATCGCAAATTCATTAGAATATGCAGTGGTTCCATCCTGCATTACAAGAACTTTCTGTGCTTGAATTCCATTTGCATGTTGAATATGAAGGGTATATTCAGCAGTTCTAAAATTAGATGTAGATACATTAAACTGATCTACAATTTGTTCTGTAGATACCACTGCAATAAATGTTCCGATTCCCGATGAAACTCCATACCTAGCAACCTGTAAATCCGATTTTGGTAAGTCTGTTTTTATACCAACTGCAGATGTAGTATGAATTCCAGCGGCATTATCAATAAATTTACCTGTTGCTGTAGATATTCCAGTGAGTTGAGAACCATCTCCTCTAAATGAAGTGGCAGTAATAATGCCAACAACTACATTAGGAGTTCCTGTTAATCCCTGAGCATTTGTTGCTACTCCTGCGGTTGTTGCATAAGTTGCAATGCCTGCGGTTGTTGCATAAGTTGCAATGCCTGCAATGTTTGAATAATGATTAGCAATTTGAATAGATGCAACACCACCAGAAATAGTTGCAGTTACAGCAGCACCAACAAAATTAATTGTTCCTGCAGTTCCAATATTGCCACCCTCATCCTGAATTATAACACCAGTTCCAGATGCAACAATTCCAGTTAAACCAGAACCATCACCAACGAATTGAGTTGCAGTAACAATACCTGATGCATTGAGACTTGTTGCCGCAATAGTTCCTACAGTAATGTTAGGAGTTCCAGAAAGACCCGTTGCGTTACCAGTCACTGCACCGATGAACGTAGTAGCAGTTACAACCCCAAGTGCTTGAATATTACCAGTTACTAAAGTTTGAGTAGTATTAATACCAGTAGCAGTTGCATTAATAGTAACTACACCAGTTGAACTAGAAATTGTTATTCCAGTCCCAGCAACAATACTAGTTACAATTCCAGTAAGATTTACACCACTTCCATTTATACCTCCAGTAGCAGTAATAATTCCAGCAACATTTAAATTCTGAGTTATTCTTGTGCTACCAACAACGTGAAGTCTCTCTGTTGGTGAGTTTGTCCAAAGTCCAACATATCCTTCACTTGCATTTCCAGGTGCTCCACCATAAATGTTGATGTAATCTGTTGCACCAATTGACCCACCAGCTTCAGATTGCCATCTGAATATTGGCGTATTTGCAAAACATCTATGTCTGAAGAATAAAGTTGGACCCGCTTGGGCATCATATACCAAATAAGAATAATTTTCTGAATTATCAGTATCTTGAAGTCTTAATGTTGGTGTACTTCCTTGTATAAGAACATCATCATTACATGTGATTGTCCCTACAGAAATCGCTGGTGTTCCAGTTAATCCAGAAGCAGTAGTTGCTGTAGTTGCTGTAGTTGCACTGGTTGCAGTAACCGCACTTGTAGCAAAATTAGCGGTGCTAGCAACACCAGCAACAGAAGCAAAACTAACAGTTCCTGTAAAAGTTCCCCTAAATTCTGTAGCAGTTACAATTCCAGAAGCAACAATCCCACTATTAACACGAAGTTCACCAAATACAGTTACACCGACTCCAGTTGTGGAGAACTTAAGGGCATTATCATAATATAAATTCGCCGCGTTATTTGGAATAAAAGATGCAGATAATTTAGTAGATGTTGCTCTAATAAAAGCACCACCAGTTCCAGTGTTAGTTAAATAAAGTCCACCATCAGCATCTTTATTTTCAATGTGAAGTCCAGTTGTGCTTCCCGATGTTCCCCAGAATATATCACCATAATTACTATCTCCAATAGATCCAAATCTAGCAGTTGCAGAAGAATCATAAGTAAAGACATATCCATTGCTCATCAAAACGTTTTGAGAAATAGATGCTGTTAGATAAGAAGAAAGATTTGGTGGTGTATAAGTAAATACTCCAGTTACATTACTGTATGTAAGAGTACTAATTCCAGGTGAATTTACAGTTACAGACAAATCGGTTAAACCAATTCCAGCTCCACCAGCAGCAGTTAAGTCTGAAGCAGAGACCCATTGAGATCCATTCCACTTAAGAACTTCACCGATAACAGGAGAAGAGACATTGACATCACTAAGTTGATCAAGTGTCATCGACACTGCAATTCCAGTTAATCCAGAACCATCACCTTTAAATGATTGTGCGGTAACAATACCAGTAAAAATAGCACTGGATAAACCAACTACATCACTTGTAAATCCTACTCTATTTCTAAAAGTACCAATACCATTTACAAGTAAACTATTAACGATGTCAACTTGACCCCATTCAGAATCCAAATAAAGTGGACCACTAACACCAAAGATATTGTTTAATCCATAAGTTCCAATACGGATATTTTTAATCTCTGCAGTATTTGCAGTAACTACACCGACAGTAATATTAGGAGATCCAACAAGACCTTGAGATACTGTAGATATACCAGATATTGAGGCATAACTTACTGATCCAGCTGTTGTAGCAAATGTTGCAATTCCAGCCGATGTTGCATAAGTTGATACTCCAGATGTTGCAGAATAAGTGGAGACCCCTGCAATACCTGCATAGGTGCTCACACCAGATGTTGTGGAATAAGTAGAAACTCCTGCGGTAGAAGCATATGTAGCAATTCCTGAATTGGATGCGTAGGTTGCACTAGTTGCATTACCAGTCAAAGCACCAACAAAATTTGTTGCGCTAACGTTTGGTACAGTTAATGTATTAGTATCTGTTCTATAACTTAAATCAACATCTGCTCTAACTATCTGTCCATTAGTTCTACTCTCAACAAATGTCGGATAATAAACTGTTGTCAATCCATTGGTGTTAAGAATATCAACAGTACTTGCAGTTGTTGCTACACCTGCGATTACAGCAAATGCGCTGATTCCTGCAGTGTTTGCATAAGTCGCTGTACCAGCATTAGTTGCATAAGTTGCACTGGTTGCATTGCCACTAAAACTAGAAGCAGTGATAATTCCAGAAAAAATTGCATTGCCCAGAGGTGTTAAAGTTGCCCCAATAGAAATTGGAGATCCAATTAAAATTCCATTTCTTGCTGTTATAATTCCAACTGAATCTAAATTGGTAAGAGATACGTAAGATAAAGTTCCAGCAATACTTACGTTACCACTAAAAGATGCATCAACTGCAGTTACATTTGCAACAACAATGTTTGGAGTTCCAGTTAGTGCCTGAGCAACTGATGCAATTCCAGCAGTAGAGGCATATACAGAAGTGACCGCTGATGTTGCATTTGTTGCAATCCCCGCAGTATCTGCATATGTGGCAATTCCTGAAGTGGATGCATAGGTTGCAATTCCAGCGGAGGTTGCATAAGTAGAAATTCCAGATGCTCCCGCATAGGTTGCAATTCCAGCGGAGGTTGCATAGGTAGCAATTCCAGCGGAGGTTGCATAGGTAGCAATTCCAGCGGAGGTTGCATAGGTTGCAATTCCAGCGGAGGTTGCATAAGTTGCACTGGTTGCGTTACCACTAAAAGAAGCCGCTGTGACTACACCAACAACAACAATAGAATTAGTGCTAATCGTAGTTGTTCCAACACCAACACTAAGACCAGTTAAATTAGATCCATCACCTGAGAATGATGTCGCAGTAACAATACCAGTGACCCTAATGCCCTGGTTGAATGATGCACTGCCCACTTCATTTATCGTTACACCAGTTCCAATTGTAATCCGATTATTATTCCCATCTAATGTCAGAGAACTTGTACCAATCGTAAGAATACCAGTGATTCTTGCGTTGCCATTTACAACTAAAGAAGTGGTCGATCCACCGACAATAACATTGGGGAATGTAGAGACGCCAACAGACAATCCATAATTAGAAGTATTACCAAGACCCAGAATACTATCCAGAGTTTGAGTCTCTGTTGTAATTCCAGTTGGTGGTACATTAGAAAAAACAAACTTCCTAGTGGCATGATCATACTTAAGATACTTACCATCATATGCTGATGGATTTGTGGCGATACCAACAACATCATCAAGATACATGAGTTGAGTCTCACCACCACCACCAAGAGTAGCAAGTTGTGTTGAGATTCTATCGAGGAATAATGAATAGTGTTGCTTGAACTGATCAAAGGTTACAAAATCAGTTTTAGCAAGAGGATCTCCACCCTGAGGAGATCCAGTTGGTTCATTTAAAAATCCTTCGCTAATTCTTTTATTTAATTTACCATATACGGTAAGAATCTCATCTAATTTTTCTTCAAGTGCAGGAATGTTTGGGAACATTTCCTGATTAATATTTTCTATAAGTTCATCACGCAATCTATAAAAATTAGCATCAATATTAGATAGCTGCTCATCAACTTTTTGAAGATGTCTAAGTTCCCTCTTCTTCTTTACTGTTTCATGAAGACTCTCTAATTCTTTGGTTATATTATTGCTGTGCTCTTGAGTAAGGAAATCCTTTTTCCAATCAAATTTTAAGGCGGTATTATCTTCTGCAAGAAAATCTACGCCCTCAGTGTTATCAAGAGCACCTGTTTTTTTTAATTCATCATCAAGCTTCTTTAAATTTTCTTCAATCTGCTTGGATTTTTTCTTAATATCCTTGAAGGTGCCCATTAAATATTCCAGTTAATACTTCTTGTAGTAATATTTATTATACTGCAAATTATTAGGTATGTCGAACTATGTTTTTTAGAGAACAAAATGTGAATTAAAGATTATTCATAAATAAATAAAAAGAGATTTCTCAATAGTAACAATGTTAAACGAACCTACAAGAGCTAGACTTCTAGCAATTTGCAACGACGTAAAAGCAAAAAAATCAGTTTCTGAAATGAATCTCGTATGGGCGCAGAAGAATGCTATCCATGATGATGAAGCAGCAGAACTGTTAAAGGCAGCAGGCAAATATATCGAAGCCGCTGAGCAAGAAGATACTACCGAAGTTTGATAACTTAAAGACATAAAAATAGGGGGCAGATGCCCCCCTTTTTTTATTTTGTATTGAGATATTTAATTACTTCTTCTGGAGTAGAATTAACATAAGGATCATCATCAGCATTAGATCGTTGACCTGCTTCAGAAGACATCCATTCAATTACTCCATCATTAATTACTGCAACATAACGCCAAGAACGATTACCAAATCCAAGGTTATGTTTTGAGACCAGCATTCCCATGTCACGAGTAAACTCAGCATTACCATCAGGAATCAATTTAACTTTTTCAATTCCTTGATCTTTTGCCCAGGCGTTCATTACAAATCCATCGTTGACAGAGATGCAATAAATTTCATCAATTCCCTTCTCTCGGATTACATCATAGTTATCTTCAAATCCAGGAAGTTGATAAGCACTGCATGTAGGAGTGAATGCTCCAGGAAGTGAGAAGATTACAACTCGTTTGCCCCCAAAAAGTTCAGCGGAAGAACGAGTTACAAATTCCCCATTTTCACGGAATACAAAATTAATAGCGGGAATTTGATTATCCATATCACCATACACCAGGAATTACTTGACCAGTCAGGGCGTAAGAGATAACCGCTGCAACGAAACCAAGCATTGCAAGACGGGAGTTGAGGATTTCTGCCTCAGGGGTAAAACCAAATTTCATTTTGTTTCTCCTTGATAAGTGTGTTGTTGTTTGAGTTCAGGGTTTGGTGTGGATGATACCACTTGTTTGATTGGTTTGATGACAATAAACTTGTCATTCTTTAGAGTGCCTGCGATCTTGACTTCAAGTTCTTGACCGTTATGCCAAGCACCACTCTCTACAAGATTTTGTAAAGCAATAGATAACTGACCAAGCATTTCACCAGTTGTCACAGGTTTTCTTCTTGTTCAGTCAGAATCACACAGTCGCTGGTGGGATATGCTACACAAGTAAGCACCCAACCTTCAGCAATCTGGTCATCATCAAGGAACGATTGCTCCTCGTTATCTACAGTGCCGCTAAGAAGTTTGCCAGCACAAGCAGAGCAAGCACCAGCACGGCAACTGGAAGGTAGATCAATACCAGCTTCTTCAGCAGCTTCAAGAATGTATTGGTCATCAGGGCATTCAATAACAGTTTGAGTGCCATCAGGGGATTGGAGAGTAACGGAATAAGTTGCCATCAATAAGTCTCACAAAGTTTTTCTACGGAATATGCCAGCAGCACGAAGAAGCTGACTGATGTGATTATAAAGGTAAGTTCTGCCATAGTCAATCAATTGTCAGAAGATGCCGAAGAAGAGCTTGCCAGTGAGTGCATAAGAAACAGCACCAGCAATAATACCGACCATAGCCCAGCGCCCATTGTATTTCTCCTTTACTTGGTTGGGGGTATCCATTCCATAGTTTTCGTAGTACATCGTAGGTTCTGTTGCCCACATATTCTGTTGTCCACGATCATTAGTTGTTACAGTCATTGTAGTTTTGTAAAGAACTATTACATGATTATATAGCAAAAATAAAGGGGTGTCAAGCACCCCTCGTAGTTATTAATACCTAATTTGTCAGGAATCACTAACTTTTTTTGGTTTGTCGCACATATTGCAATAGTAAGAAAACCCAGTTTTAAAGTATTTTATAACTTGAAAATGATTGGAATCAAGTGGTTTTTTTTCACCACATTTTGAACATTCTCTATATTGCAAATCCATTATCAGAAGGAATACTTCACACCTGCTTTCACATTACTGGTCAGTTTATCACCAGTCAGGAAGTAGTATTCACCATAGACGCTAACACGTTCTGCAGCAGCAACGGTAGCACCAACCTTACCAGACACTTTAGTCTTTGCACTACCACCATCGGGAGTGAGCAGAGCAGGACCAACTTGAGCATAACCACTAACGGTATCGCTCAGAGCAAAATCATAACCAACGTGTGCTTCGGTGACTGTACCAGTGTAGTTAGCGCCAGTAAGACCAGCATTAGCTTCTACATTTACATAAGGGCCAGCGAACGCAGCGGTGGCAAGGAAAGGAGCAGCTGC
>Ga0194127_10008438_pt1 | contig 11057 bp, 9 predicted proteins | sample TA2KigC100mmetaG_FD_148624 | JGI IMG/M metagenome (GOLD analysis project Ga0194127, IMG submission 148624) | Freshwater microbial communities from Lake Tanganyika, Tanzania - TA2015036 Kigoma Deep Cast 100m | ecosystem: Environmental > Aquatic > Freshwater > Lake | place: Tanzania: Lake...
TTTTAAAGAGACGCCCTGCCCAGACGTCTTAATCCCTTCTTCATCAGGTCTCAGTTAATACCAAGGATTACGAGAAAATGCTGGCTGAATTAAAGTCTTAATCCCTTCTTCATCAGGTCTCAGTTAATACAACTAACAAAGGCGCAAGCTGCTAAGATCGAAAGTCTTAATCCCTTCTTCATCAGGTCTCAGTTAATACAGCTAGGGGTGTTTTTCTCCTTCAAGATCAATGGGTTATAGGGAGGGTTGACGGAAATCGCTGTTGCAAAAAAGCTACGTAGTTTACGCAACACATTTCCGAGGCCAATCAAGGTAGCCGAGGACACTCTGAAGGTCAAGGCGGACGCGCCAGCGGCCGGGGGAATGTCTCTCACTGGCCGCGCCATCAGGGACGCACCCAGCGCCGGAGGGCTTCTTCCAGACGGTTCAGCCCGGCATGACAGACCAGTTCGATACCCAGCGCCTCCGCCAGCTTTTTCTCGGCGTCGCGAACCGGCCGATAACTGGCCAGCAGGCCGCGCGCGCCCAGGCCGCCGACCCGGCGGGCGATCTCCGCCAGCTTGAAGAGCGCGTCATTCGCCTTGGGCGCCTGTGGCCGGTCCATGCGGGCGGTCTTGCATTCGATGATGAACAGCCGATTACGGGCCAGGAACACGACGTCGAGTTCGTTCCTGACCCCGCCGGCGTCTATCACTTCCAGGTTGGCGGCCTTGTCGCGCAGGCCCAGTTCGGCGCTCAGCCGGGCCACGGTCTGGTAGACATGCCGTTCCAGCCAGCCGCCCTTGGCGAAGGCGCGGGCGTCCGCGTCGGCAAAGATCAGCGTCCGTCCCTGGACGGCGAGAATGCCCGCCTCGGCGAAGTGCCGGAGCAGCGCCTCCAGGCGCGGGTTACCCTGTTGCCGCTCGTCGAGCGGCGCCGTCAGCCGGTCGTGGTCCTCGGCCTGCTGCGCCAGCCAGTTGAGCTGACCCAGCGGCGGCTCCAGGCTGCCGATCTGGGTCAGCAGGGTGGCGATCAGTTGGCTTCGGTCCGCGTCGAGCCGGGTGTCCTCACGCTCGCCCAGGGTAAAACCGTAGCCCATCAGGTAATGACGCAGGCGCAGGTGTTCGGTGAGCCGCTGCCGCTCCCCGGCTCTCTCGCCCAACCAGATGACCTCGTCGGTATCGGCGTCGACATAGAACACCGACCAGCCGGCGGTCCGCGCGATCGACTGCGCCGCCAGCGCCATCAGCTTGGTGCCCCCGGTGAGGTTGAGGGCGATGGCCTGCCCGGCCCGCTCCGCCGCCAGATCGAGCAGGGCGGCTTCCAGCGCGGGGTAATCGTGTTCATTGGCGAGTTCCACCCGGCTGACGAGCACCCCCGCCTCCCGGAGCACCCGTTGCAGGGCGTCGGCGCGGGGCCGCATGGCCTGGCTGACCAGCAGGATGGCTTCGGCGGGTTTCAGGGCCGGGTCCAGCGCCGGCAGCAAATTCGGCGCGGCCTGCGCGGAGACGAGGAGGACGTGGACGGCGGCGGTCATGGGCATTCAGGGTGTTGAGTCAGGTTGCGCAGGCCGCACCCGCCCGCGTAGGAGCGGGCTTCAGGCCGCGACTGGTGTGGGCGATGGTCAAGTGGCGGCCTGAAGGCCGCTCCTACCGGCTTCAGACGCATCGGGTCGGCAACTGCGGCGGTAGCTGGCGGATGCCCACGGCGGCGGTTTCGGCCAGGAGTGCGGTCAGGAAGTCGCCGGACAGCCAGTCCAGAAAGTGCCGGCCCGTCGCGGCGGCCACGGGGGCGAAGCCATGCGCCAGGATGGAGGCATTGCGCGCCTGCAAGTGATCGAGCATCGTCTCGCGGCGGCTGGCGTGCCAATCCGCCAGGGGTCCCGGGGTGCGCTCGGCCACCAGCCGCCAGGCCACGAATAATCCGGCCTGCCGCTTGCCCTCGCGGTTGGGGGCGATATCCGGCGCCCAGTCGGCGGGCAGGTCGCCGGTCTTGACCTGACAGTGTTTTTCCAGCGCCCATTGCGCGGTCCATTCCAGCAGCCGGTAGAGCCGGGCGACGCCATCGTCATGCCGGCCCTGGGCGAAGCGCCGTTCGGCATTGCGGTAGAGGTCGAGCAGTTGCGCGGCCTGGCGCTTGAGCGGATCGTTGTCGGTCAGCCCGGACAGGGCGCCGAACAGGGGTTTCCAGTCCTCCGGCAAGCGGGGCGCATAGACTTGCAACCGCTCCCGCGCGACGGCATGACCGAAGGCGTCCCACGCCGCGAAGGCGGCGCTGAGGTCGCGGGCGCGGTTGAGCCGGCCGCGCAGGGTGGCGTTCAACGGGTTGGCCAGCGCCTTCAAGCCGGCTTCCGCCTCGGCATAGGCGTGGCGCTCCCAGGCGTTCAGATAGGGCTGCATGCGCCGCTCCAGGCGGATCGCCTCGATGTTGGCCGGCGCGGCGGTCTCGGCCCCGTCACGCACCCGCACCAGGTCGACGCGGTTGCCGGTGACCAGTTGCAGTTCCACCCCCTCGGCCTCGATGGCCGCCAGCACCAGCGCGGCGCTCATGCTCTTGGTGCCGCCGGTGTAGTCGGCGACGATCCGCGCGCCGGGATGACGCCGGCGCAAGTCGTCGAGTGCGACGCGGCAAACGGCATGGATGGCATCCAAATCGTCGGAGGGAACCCGGCGAAGCTCGAACTGTTCGGCGGACAGACCGCATTGGGTGGGGATGTTGGGCAGGGTGGGCCTTTCATCCTTTGGGTCAGCCTTGATCAGGTTGCCCTTGCCCTCGATCTGCACCTCCGAACCGGCCCGACCGGTCTCGGGATCGGGCCCGGTACAGAGAAAGCAGACGAAATCGGCCCGACTCTCCTGGATGGCGCGCACGATGGGCACATGCGAGCCTCCGACGGTGCAGAGGAGGACGGTGTGGATGGGGTTTGGAGTGGTCATAAAGGCTTAGGTAACAAGTGATGTAGGCCGGATAAGCAACGCGCATCCGGCAGCCCTATACAGATAAGTTGGTTTGGAGCGCGGCGGAAACCCAGCGAAAGCGGCGCTTGACTGGGTTTCGTTCCTCGCCCCGCCTACCGTTCCGCGCTTATCCATCGCCGGTATCCGGCAACACGCTCAATTGAGCGATGGCGTCCTTCAGCCGTTGTCGGGTCTCTTTCTTTCCGGGTGTGCCCCAGGCTTTGGTCAAGGTCGAATTCAGCAACGCGGCGGCGGCGGTCCGGCTGCGCGCATCGGTCCAGGCCAGCGCTATTTCCATGAATTTCAAGCGCTCCTGATCAAAGGCGCTGCCGGGCTGATAAGGCTTCGATCTTGCCCCGTCGAATGTTTCCTGGAATTTGGCGAGGTCGGGTTGATGCTCCTCCCAAGCTTGATCCTCCGGGCTCATGGCCGCGCGGCGGGCCGCCTCGGTCTGTCGTTCAAGCTCGGCGCGTTCCTCGTTCAGCCGCTGCTCGCGCGCCGCCGCCACCGCCGGGTCCTCCTGCATCGCCCCATACCCCACCGCTGTCTTGGCGCCGAAACCGCACCAGGCGAAGGCGTGCTCGAAGGCGGCGGTCAGCAGGGTTTTCCAGGCCCCATCCCGCGCCAGGTCCGGGGCGATGCGTTCCAGGTGAGCCAGATCACAGACGACATGGAAGGTAAAGCCGGACCCGGGCGGCACGGTGAGGTAGCTGATGGGGATAGGTTGGCCGGAGTCGTGCGGGCTGATGCTGTTGCCGGTTTTGGGATCAAGCTTTTGCTGGTAATAGTGGTCCTGATTCGGGGTCATGATCTCGACCATCAGGCTGTCGCCCTTGATCTGGGGGATGACGTCCCAGAACGAGAGGGCGCCGCGGAGATGGTCGCTGTCGCCATCGGCGGACTCACGGCCAAACAGGGCGTCGATGCAACTCGCTGACTGAGCCATTCGGCTGCGCTCACGGGAACCAGAGTCGAAGTCAGCGGCGTTCGCTTCGACTCCGCTCAGCGAACGGTCTGGCGCCCATCCATGGCGATCACCCCAGTCGCCGCTGGCCAATTCCCGCGCCGCCTGCCGCAGCACGCCCTTGACGCCGGAGCCTGGCAGGTAAGGCAGGCCGTAGGGGTTCAGGAAGGCAAAGCCGTTTTCCAACGGGTGCTCGTTGCCGAGACCGGTGGTGAAGGGAGCGGTGGCGATGGCGGGGAGGCTCAGCCGAGCCGCTTCTGGCACGGTTGCCACCATGGCAGCTTGCCGCCCCAAGAGGGACTCCATCATCGGCCTCCAGGGTTTAAGGCCGGTGTCGGCTTGGGGAACCCGAGTCCTGGGTTTCAGTGGATCATGTGGCGGTGTGATACCCGCCGCGATGGTGCAGGCGAATTGGTCATTGGGTGAATCTTCCCACTGGGGCGGTACGGTGGGCACGACCTGACCATTTTGCCGACGCATCTTCTGTATGCGATCCTTCATTCGCCAATCGACCGTTCCATTTTGCTGATTTTCGCCCCAAGCGGCGAAATACAGGAGGAAACGGTGGCCGGGTGGCGCGGACAGGTAGAACTCCGGGTTCTGTGATTGGAGATAGCTGGGTACGGCGGCAATACTCATCGTGCTATGCTCCCGCAATACAGTGTCTTACGTTGTTTTGGAGGTTTTGAAATGTCCACGCCGATCATTCGTCTCGATGACGAACTCGACGGGCAGCAGAGCCGCCGCACCAAGAGCGATCGGGTGCGGGACATGCTGCGGCGCGAAGCGGCGTTGGAAGAACTCCGGCAGACCCGGGCGCTCCTGAAACCATACGCGGAACGGGCGGGATACCTCGCTGACGAGGATTTCTTTCGCGATTTCTCGTGAAAGTCTGCGTCGATACCCTCGTCTGGTTGAGCGGACAGGTCTGAATAGCCCTTTTCCAACTCGATGGCGTAATCGTTCGCTCCCCCTCCCAGCGGGAGGGGGTTGGGGGGAGGGAGAAGCGGGCGCCCAGCGGTTCCCCCCTCCCGACCTCCCCCCGCTGGGGGGAGGAACCGAATGCTGACCTTCATGACTGCCGCGCCGGGGCCATTTGCCGCAGCCAGCGCAGCCAGGCGAAGGCTTCGGCGGTGATGGCTTGAAACTCGTTAGGTGGGGCCTGCATCAGTGCCTGCATGAAGGGCTCGAAGTCTGAGGATTGGAAACGCTGGGGAAAACGGGCACGTAACCAAACGCGAAGATGAGTAGCGACCAGTTCGTAATGGCGCCCCGACTCCTTCCTGCCTTTCTCGTAACAGAATGCCAACACCTGCATTAGCCCGCTGTTCATGATGAGTGCGGGCAGTCCCTTGGCGAACAGCGCGTGTTTGTCCGTGTAATGTTCACAGCAATCCCAAACATTTTGTGCGCGCTTTTGCTCCAACGTCAAAGTAGCCATCTTCAACCCTCCACGACGGTCGCCACGACCAATCCGCGCCCGGTGGTGGCATCGCCGCCGATTTGCAGCAGCCGGCCATCGATGACGGTTTTGATGTGGCCCAATACAGCCTGTGCGGTAAGTTGTCCGTCGGTCTTGCCGGTGCGCGTCTGGCTGGCCAGCAGCGGCGCGACCAGCAGGGATTCCGGCGGCAGGTTCTCGGTGTAGAACAATCCGCCCTCCCTGGCCGTGCCGGTTTTTTCATCGATCCGCACATGCGGCTCGACCAGCATGGCGTGTTCGGAAAAGTAGGCGAAATCGGTATCGGCCAGCACCACCAGGTCGGTCTTGAGCTTGTCGCGGAAGAAATCGTAGGCGCTGTCGCCCGCGTGGCTTTTGGGAGGCAGGGCTTTGGCGGCCAGGTTTTCCGAGAGCTTGGGCAACTCCTGTGAGACCTGGGCCACGTACTCGAACGCCTCCAGATGCAGCTTGTCGCCGGACAGCAGCGCCGGGTTGGCGAGCAGGCAATGACCCTCCGCGATTTCGGGCAGCGGGGGCCAGACCGGCGGCTGGCCGATCAGGCCCAACAGTCGGCGGGCGCGGGCCAGGGCCTGCGGGCAGGTGGCGTAAACGTAGCCGCCCTTGAGGCTGCGCACCGGCAGGGCGACGAGTTGGGCGTCGCCGAAGCTGAGGGCGCCGGCGTGGAGTTCGCCATTGCCGGAATCGGGGCCGAACAACCGGTCGATGAGGTCTTTATCACCGCCCAGCGCCTCGAACCCATGCCGCACCGCGCCCTTGAGGCCGGAGCCGGCAAAGCAGGGATGACCGGTGTGACGTTCGCGCTGAATGGGGTTGTCGATGAGTCCGACCGCCTGCCCCGCGCCCAGATGGACGGGGCTGACGGCATAGAGAAAGACGGCGGCGTGTTTTTCAAACATGAGGGCTCCCGTGGGGTTTCAGTTCTGGATGAGTACGGATGCTCGGTCTATGGCTTCGCGCAAATGGGGCGGCGCATTGGGCCAGATGACGACGTCGACCCGGAATGGCAGGTCGCTGTCGTCCAGATCCGCGCGCAGTTCCGCCAGGCTCAGGTCATCGACCGGCGTATCGCCCATGGCGACCAGATCCAGGTCGGAATGGGGTTTGCTCCGGCCCGTGACGCGGGAGCCGAAGGCGCGCACTTCGCGATGGGGCAACCGGCGGCTCAGAATGGCGCGCAGTTGCCGGAGTTGTCCGGGGCTGAGGTCAAGCATCGCTGTCCCCCCGCTGGCGCAGACACTCCAAAAGGCCGCGCGCGTGTCCGGCGAAGCCGGGCAGGCGCCGGAACACATCGGCCGCCGTCTCGGCATCGTAGGTGTGCGAGGTCGGATTACGTTTGTCGCGGTAGACGAACCAGGCGGGCACGTCGCCGATCAGCCCCTGCTCCGCGCCTACCCGGATCAGCATCCGGTAACTCATGGCGTCGATTTCCGCCGCATTGGGCCAGTCCATGGCCAGACGGCGCTTGAGCATCTTCCAGCACAGTTCAAAGGTGAACTCGAAGCGCTGGATGCAGGCGTCGCGCAATTCTTCATCTTCCGACGCCGCGGTGGCTCGGGCCAGCCCTCGATCCAGGGCGGCCAAGGCTTTCTCCAGGGAGGTCAGATCAAGCTTCATGCCGGGCCTCCCTGCCCCCAGGCGGCAATGCCGAGCCGGTTGAAGCCTTCCGCCCGTCGGGCTGAATTCGCGCCTGAGTCGGGCCACAAGCCCTTTTCCAGCAGCTTGCGCAGCGCCTCGGCCGTGGTCTCCAGTCCGTCCAGCCAGTAGACGCTGCCGACGGGCGCGGCGCGTTGAGCGGGCTTGGGCTGCCACTCGGCCAAGTCCCAACCGGAGACGACCTCGGCGCGCGGCACGGCGGCGCAAACGAGGCGGCCCTTGAGACCGTGCAAATCGAAGCGATACCCGCCGTCATCGGCGCGGGTGACCCCGGTGGGCAGCCAGCCGCCGGCCCTCACCCCCAGTCGGCTTCGCCCCCCTCGCTTCGCTCTCCCCGCTGGGAGAGGGGGGCAAAACAGGCCGGGCGTGGTCAGAACTAGCCGGCAACGACCGGCGGCGGCGATGGCGGCATAGTCGGGCTCCGGCCAGTCCATCTCGACGGATGTCAGCGCGGCGGCGCGGCCGTCGCCGCCCAGGCGTAGCGAGCCGTTTCGGGGTAGCGCGGCGCCCGCCACCCGCGCCAGAAAGCCGATACCGGGGCGCATCGCCACCGCCTGCACGGAAAACAGCTTGCCATCGGCGGCGCGGCGCGCATCGGCATCCAGACCCACGCCGACGCGCGGATCAATGGCCCAGAGCTCGCTGGCGTTTACCCAGTGCCCGACGGCGGGAACCTGACCCGCGAGGTAGTCACGCCAGCCGGCGGCGGTCAGCCAGTAGCCGGATTCGGGCTTGCCGCGCTGGCTTTCGGCCAGCACCGGCAGCCAGGGTAGCGGGGCGGAGGACTGGAGGCCGCTGGGCTTTAACCCCTCTCCCGTGGGGAGAGGGGTTGGGGTGAGGGCGCGCGCTTGAGGCTTGCCCTCCGCGTCGCGGCTGAGCACCAAATCGGCCGGTGGGGCGTATAGCGGTTCGACCGTGCCATCCGCACCGCGGCGGGCCAGTTGGAAAGCGGTGACGGTGAAGGGGCCGGGCCGCCTTGGCGTGCCCAATTCCGGATGGTCGATCTCGCCACGGGCGAAGGCGGCCAGGTCCACGCCGGCATCGGCCAGTAGCCGCGAACGCAAGGCGCCCGCGGCGGCCGAGGGCCAGGGTGGAATCAGGGCCTCGCCGTAACTGCCGGGATCGCCGAACAACTTGTTGCCGCGCAGGAACAGAACATCCAGCGGCTCGATGAAGCGGGTTTCCTGGGCGCTCATGCATCACCTCCGGCGCGGGTTTCGCGAGCGAGAAACTCGCCCACGGTGAGGAAATTCTCCAGCCATTTCAGCCGGCCCCGGGACTGGGCGGCGGTCAGCGCGGCCAGACGCCGGGCCAGGCCGGGCGCTTGCGCCTTCAGGGATTTGTCGTCGGCCTGCCGCGCCAGTTGGTAGCCTAGCAGCGACTCCAGCATGCCGGCGTCATCGCCGGGATCGGGCAGATCGTGCAACCATTCCAGCGTGTGATACACCGCCCGGCGGGAGACGCCTTCGGCGCGCAGGAAGGCCATCAGGTCGTTGAGCAGGCTCAGATCGCTCCATTCCGCCGATAGGTTCAAGGCGCCGCCGGAACGCTTGATGACGGTGAGATGGAAGGCGTCACGATCCTTGAGTTTGCCGTCTTCACCCATGCGTCGGTAGCCTTTGGCCTGTTTTTTGGCTTGCCTCAGTTCACGCAACACCGCGCCGAGCGGGGCTTGATGATGGGCGACGACGGCGCCCGCCGAAGCCGTGGCCTTTTCACCCATCAGTGGATAAAGGCGGTCATGCCAACGCACAAAGCCGTGGTTGATGTCGAGGTCATGCTCGAAAATGTCCAAGTCATCGATGCCGGGCAAGCCGCCCGAGTAGATGATCCGCAGCAGCCAGAGCGCCTTCGGCAGATCGTTGACCGAGACCATGGCCATGACGTCATCGCCGCCCGCATACAGCAACTTGCCGATGCAAAGGTCTTCGATCACATGGCGCACCAAGTCGAGGGCAAAACCGTTGAGTGCGCTGGAAATGGCCATGTGGCGCGCGGGCGAGGTGGGGCGCGGCGAGCCCAGGTAGCGCGTCAAGGACGTATCCCGGTAACCGGCCAAGCCTGCCCGCACGCGGCTATGGAACGCTTCTTGAAAGTTCAGGGTATTTTCCCCGGAAACCCAGGAACCCAGCCGGTCGCCGTCGAGCAGAATCAATCCGTAGTAACGTTCAAGTGGGGAGTCTAGGGTCTTTTCGATCTTTCGCTGGATTTTGAAAAATTCCTTTTCATCGTCCTCCGCCGCACGGTCGCGCAACTCATCCAGCAGAGTTGGCAGTCGACTCACGGTTGACCACCAGGGTTTATTTCTCAGTTCGCGCCGCATCAATTGGCGAGGCAATGCCGCACGATCCAGTCCATCGGTCCTGGCGGCTAGGTCGGCGAATACCGCCGCATCCTTCGGGCCGAATTCCACCAACCTTTTCAGGGAAGGCGCCAAAGCCATGACATGGGTGGAAACCACATAGCGATTGACCTCGGCCTGAATACCCTGCTGCCTAAGCCATGATGTGTAGTGGACGGGCCAGAGCCGCTTGATCAGTCCGAAGCTGGAAAGATGCTCCGCGTTGCGGCCGTCCCCATCCCCCTTGGCCCAGGCCGGCCGTGCTCTGGCCACGCGAGCCCACAGCGTATCGGTGCGTTGGCGCGGAGAGCCCTCATCGAGTTGGCCGGCATCCAGCGTCAGCCATTCATATTCCCCGGTCAGCGAATCGCGGAAACCCTTTTGCTCCAACTGGGTGAAAGTCCTGGCACAACCTGCCATCGCGAGGCAGCGCTCACCCGCATCATGCACGGCCGGGTAAAGAGTGCCTGCGTTGGGCTCCCAGAACCGCCAACCCTGCTGGGGTTCGATGGGTCGGGTGAGGATGTCCCAGACCGCACTTCCGAACAGGCCCGGCCGTTGCGAGTCTTCCTTGGGATAGAACGGCCGGATGGCCGCTTCCAGTTCGATCTCGGGCAACCAGGGCGCCAAGGACCAATGGACCTCGGGAAACCCCTCAAGTTGCCGTTCCATCTGCGCGTAGCAATGCTGTTCACCGGGTTCCTCGCCTATCTCGTTCAGCAACTCGTCGAGCATGGTCCGTGCTTCTTCTCGAACCCATGCCCGCACATCGCGGGTGATGCGCTCCGCCAAAGCCCGCCCGGTATCCTCCGGCACCAGGGCGACGAACTTGTTGGGCAGCGCCGCCACGAACAGGGGGTTGTAATCGGTGTCCTGGTCATGCCAGCCAGCCCCATTAAACAATTCACGCCGGAGCCCCTGGCCGATCAGCCACAGATCGACGATGGGAACGCCCCGCAACTGCGGGAAAAGAATCGCATCCGGTCCCAAGGCGTCCGCAATTACCTGCATTGCCCGCCAGGCCAGGGTGGAGAGGAAATGGGAGCCCGCCCACAAATCGGAGGTGGATCGCCCGGCGGCGATGAAATCCTGAACCGGCCCAATCGAGACTGTCAGGAGTGCCGGACTCCCGCCCGAGGCCATGGTCCCAGCGATAGCGGAGGCCAGATCCAGGTGCTGCCAGATGGTGTGGTCGGGGGTACGGGTATCAGCGGGCAGGAGCGACCAGAGATGCCCGATGCCCCTAAGTTGGCGTCCAAGTTCCGGGCCGAAGCGCCAAAACGCAAGGCCGGTCAGTCGATGATCCGCATTTCCATCCTCATGTCTGTGGATCAGATCACGGAACAAGTCTTCACTTGCAGTGCGGATATGGGCGGCAAGCACATCCTGACCGATGTTGCGCACTTCTAAACGATTACCGGCCAAAGGATGGATGATCTCGCCTTCCTCAGCGAAGCGGACCTGCGCCCAACCGACGAAGCGATGCTGCTCATCCCTGGGAAACTGCGCCCGGTCGGCGGCGGCGGCCCATCGATCGGCAAGCTTGATCACTTTTTCCGTCGAGTCATCGAATCGCAGTTTTTCGATCCGTGAGCCATCCGGCCGGGTAACCCAATGGCTGGGAAAACCGAGGGCCTTGCCGATGCCCACGATGCTGCCCCCTTCGTGCCCCGCCGGGTCGCGCAGCAGGCCGAGCGCCCC